>Ga0164243_10000175_pt1 | contig 150887 bp, 143 predicted proteins | sample OricompcompostOP_FD_108781 | JGI IMG/M metagenome (GOLD analysis project Ga0164243, IMG submission 108781) | Organic Plus compost microbial communities from Emeryville, California, USA - Original compost - Organic plus compost (OP) | ecosystem: Engineered > Solid waste > Mixed feedstock >...
CACGCTGGCGCCGCTCGTGATGCCGATCGTCCTGACGCCCTCGAGCCATTCCTGGCGCACCTCGTCCGCGTAGTCGATGCGGTAGGCGGCCTTTGCGCCGTACTGCAGCGCCACCTCCACGAGGCGCACGCTGTTCGACGAGTTCGCGGATCCGACGACGATGACGAGGTCCGCCCCCTCCGCAACCTTCTTGATGGCGACCTGGCGGTTCTGCGTCGCGTAGCAGATGTCGTCCGACGGCGGATCCTGCAGATCAGGGAAGCGAGCACGGAGGCGGTTGACCGTCTCCATCGTCTCGTCGACCGACAGCGTGGTCTGCGACAGCCACACGAGCTTCGACGGATCCTCGACCTCGATCGTGTCGGCCTCGTCGGGATTATTGACGATGGTCACGTTGTCGGGCGCCTCGCCCGCGGTGCCCTCGACCTCTTCGTGGCCCTCATGGCCCACCAGAAGGATGTGGAAGTCGTCGCGCGCGAAGCGCTTGGCCTCGCGGTGCACCTTCGTCACGAGAGGGCACGTCGCATCGATCGCCTGCAGACCGCGCTCGGCCGCCGATTCGACGACCATGGGCGAGACGCCATGTGCGCTGAAGACGACGTGGGCGCCCTCCGGAACCTCGTCGACCTCGTCGACGAAGATCGCCCCCTGCTCTTCAAGCTCGCGCACCACGTGGATGTTGTGCACGATCTGCTTGCGCACGTACACGGGAGCCCCGTAGCGCTGTAGCGCCTTCTCCACCGTGATCACGGCACGGTCGACGCCCGCGCAGTAGCCGCGCGGCGCGGCGAGAAGGATCCGCTTGTCGCCGTCGACGGGAAGATCCTGCAGCCGCTCGCGCCGGGACGGGACGCGGGGAATGGGAAGTGCTACGGCGGTCTGGCTCATGACTCCAGGGTACGTGGCTTCGTTTGTCAGACGCCCGCAATAGCCTAGATGCGTGACCACTTTCCAGCCCACTCCCGGCCCCGATGCGGCTCCGACGAGCGACCAGGTCGCGCCGCGCGACTCCGGTCCCGATCAGCCGACGTCCGTGGCGCGCCTGAACCAGACGATCAAGGCGTCGATCGACCGCTGGGGCTCGGTGTGGGTCGAGGGCGAGATCACCCAGTGGAACGTGCGGGGCCGGAACGTGTTCGGCGGTATGAAGGACCTCGTCTCCGATGCGCAGGTGGGCCTCCAGATCTGGTCGAACGTCGTCGCGCAGTTCACCGACGATTTCCACGTCGGTGATCATGTCGTCGCGTGCGTGAAGGCCGACTACTTCGTCAAGCGCGGTTCGTTCTCGTTCCAGGTCACGGCGATGAAGCACGTCGGACTCGGCGCCCAGCTCGAGCGGCTCGAACGTCTGCGCCGTCAGCTGCAGAAGGAGGGACTCTTCGATACGTCGCGCAAGAAAGTCCTCCCCTTCCTGCCCTCTCGCATCGGGCTCATTACCGGCGCGAACTCCGACGCCGAGAAAGACGTGCTCCGCAACGCGCAGCTCCGGTGGCCACAGGTGGAGTTCCGCACGATCCATGCGACCGTGCAGGGAGACCGCAGCGTCCCCGAGATCATCGCCGCCCTCGAACAGCTCGATGCCGACCCAGAGATCGATGTCATCATCATCGCCCGCGGCGGGGGCGATCCCCAGACGCTCCTGGGTTTCAGCGACGAGAGGCTCGTGCGCGCCGCCGCCGCCGCCGCGACTCCCCTCGTGAGCGCGATCGGCCACGAGAACGACCGCCCGCTTCTCGACGACGTCGCCGATCTCCGTGCGTCCACGCCGACCGATGCCGCCAAGCGCGTCGTTCCCGATGTGGGCGAGCAGCGTGCGCTCGTCGCACAACTGCGCGCGCGCCTCACCACTCGTCTGCAACAGCAGATATCGCACGGGATCCAGCAGGTGGAGCAGATCCGGTCGCGTCCGTCGCTGCGCGACCCCGATTCGATGATCCGGGAGCGCCATCAGGACGTGTTCCTCGCACTCTCGCGCGGTCGCGACCTGATGGCGCGCGGCGTCGAGCGCGCCGAGCGCCGCACGGGCGAGCTCCGCGCATCGCTCCGCGCTCTCTCCCCCGCTTCGACTCTGGCCCGCGGCTACGCGATCGTGCAGCTGGCCGACGGATCGGTCCTGCGCGATGCGCCTTCGGCTCCCGAGGGTACCGCCCTCCGACTCACGCTCGACGAGGGCGCCCTCACTGCGACCTCGCACGGCCCGACCCCGTCGGCGCTCTCCCCTTCGCGAAAGTAGGATAGGAACGATGACTGCTTCTTTCCCCGACGTCCAGGAGCTCTCGTTCGAGCAAGCCCGCGACGAACTCGTCCGTGTCGTTTCCGAACTCGAGCAGGGGGCGTCGTCCCTCGAACAGTCGCTCGCCCTCTGGGAGCGGGGCGAAGCGCTCGCCGCTCGCTGCGAGGAATGGCTCCTCGGCGCCAAACGCCGTCTCGACGCGGCCCGCGCCGCGGCCGACGAGGCCGCGGAAGGCGAGAAGTGATGGCGCGTCGATCCTCCGAGCCGCGCATCGCCGCGCACCTGGGCCGTCCCGAGACGCCCGAGGAGACCGCGGCTCGTAAGGCCGAGAACTCGAGGAACTATCGGCAGAGCCAGAGCTTCAAGAACCTCATCTTCGCGCTCGTCGTGAGCCTCGCGATCGTCGCGGTCGTGTACTTCATCGTCCCTCGAGGTGAGGTCGACAACGCGCCCCAGCCCGATGTCGATGCGATCGCGGCGCAGGTCGCCGACCAGTACGAGCGCACCGTCGTCACTCCCCATGCCCCCGAGGGCTGGACGAAGAACATTGCCGAGATCGAGCCGGGCTCGCCCTCGGTGTGGACCGTCAACTTCAACTCGATCCCCGATGCCGGGCACGCATATGTGCGCTTCTCGCAGGCGTTCGACGCCGACGAACTGTGGGCCACGCAGCAGCTGCGCGGCACCGAGCCGACCGGCACCGTGACGGCCGGCGGCGTCGAGTTCACCGAATACGTTGTGAAGGATCCGTCCTCGACGAGCAACATCTCATACGCACTCGGCGCCCAGGCGGGCCCCGACTACGTACTGCTCTACGGATCCGCTTCCGCGGAGATCACGGCGCGGCTCGCCGAGCATGTCGCCGACGATATTGCTGCTCTGCAGCAGGAAGGGGCCACGCATGAGTGACCGTCTCACCCCCACGCAGGCTTGGCAGCGGATGAAGGAGGGAAACGAGCGCTTCGTCGCCGGCACCCCCGAACACCCGCACCAGGACGTCACGCGCCGAGAGGACCTCGCCGAGGGCCAGAAGCCGCTCGCGGTGCTGTTCGGCTGCAGCGATTCGCGCCTCGCTGCCGAGATCATCTTCGACCTGGGTCTCGGTGACCTGTTCGTCGTGCGCAACGCCGGTCAGGTCACCGGAGAGTCGATCATGGGCACCATCGAGTACGCCGTCGACATTCTGGATGTGCCCCTCATCGTCGTGCTGGGTCACGACTCGTGCGGTGCCGTGGGCGCCGCGATCCAGAGCCTCGAGCCGGACGCGCCGGTCATCGCACCGGCCATCTGGCGCCAGGTCTCACCCATCGTTCCCGCCGCCCGCCGCGTGCGCCAGCAGCAGATCGAGGCGGGGCGCGCGGGCGAGCCGCTCGATGCTTGGCGCGTCGGCCAGGAGCACCTGCGCGACACGATCACGGCGCTCATGCACTCCTCCGACATGATCAAAGCGGGCGTCGAGAGCGGCCGCCTGGGCATCGTCGGTGCCAACTACCGCCTGGCCGAGGGCACGGCCGTGCCCGACGTCATGCTGGGGATCGCGGACGCTTCCGCGGTCGATTCCGCATCCACCACACTCGCGTAAGGAGCGATGAAGTGACCGAATACCGCATCGAACACGACACCATGGGCGAAGTGCGCGTTCCCGTCGACGCGCTCTACCGTGCGCAGACCCAGCGAGCCGTCGAGAACTTCCCGATCTCCGGCAAGGGTCTCGAGTCGCGCCACATCGCCGCTCTCGCCCGCATCAAGAAGGCCGCAGCCCTGGCGAACAAGGATCTCGGCACGCTCGACGGCGACATCGCCGACGCGATTGCCTGGGCCGCCGACCAGATCGTCACGGGCGAGTACGACGCGCAGTTCCCGGTCGACACCTACCAGACCGGCTCGGGCACCAGCTCGAACATGAACATGAACGAGGTGCTCTCGACCCTCGCGACCGAGAAGCTCGGCCGTGAGGTGCACCCGAACGACCACGTGAACGCGTCGCAGTCGTCGAACGACGTCTTCCCGACATCTGTTCATGTGGCCGTCACCGAGGCCCTCATCACCGACCTCGTTCCGGCGCTCGACCACCTCGCCCAGTCGTTCGAGCGCAAGGCCGAGGAGTGGAAGAGCGTCGTCAAGTCGGGGCGTACGCACCTCATGGACGCGACGCCCGTCACGCTCGGCCAGGAGTTCGGCGGCTATGCCCGTCAGATGCGCCTCGGCATCGAGCGCGTCCAGGCCGCTCTCCCCCGCGTCGCCGAGGTTCCTCAGGGCGGTACCGCCGTCGGCACGGGCATCAACACCCCGAAGGGCTTCCCGCAGAAGGTCATCGCGAATCTCGTGGCCGAGACGGGCCTGCCGCTGACCGAGGCCGTCGATCACTTCGAGGCGCAGGCGAACCGCGACGGTCTCGTCGAGGCCTCCGGCGCGCTGCGCACGATCGCCGTGTCGCTCACGAAGATCAACAATGATCTGCGCTGGATGGGTTCGGGCCCCAACACGGGTCTCGGCGAGATCCACATCCCGGACCTGCAGCCCGGCTCCTCGATCATGCCCGGCAAGGTCAACCCGGTGATCCCCGAGGCGACGCTCATGGTGTGCGCCCGCGTCATCGGCAACGATGCCACGGTCGCGTGGGCGGGTGCGTCCGGGGCCTTCGAGCTCAACGTCGCCATCCCGGTCATGGGCACTGCCCTGCTCGAGTCGATCCGCCTGCTCGCGAACGCCTCGCGCGTTCTCGCCGACAAGGCCGTCGACGGCCTCAAGGCGAACGTCGAACGCGTCACCGCACTCGCGGGCATGAGCCCGTCGATCGTCACGCCGCTGAACAAGCTCATCGGTTACGAGGCCGCGGCGAAGATCGCGAAGCACTCGGTCGCCAAGGGCATCACGGTGCGTGAAGCCGTCATCGATCTCGGCTACGTCGAGCGCGGCGAGCTGACGGAAGCCCAGCTCGACGAGAAGCTCGATCTGCTCTCGATGACCCACCCGAACTAAGCGAGGAACGAGAGCAGTCGTGCTCTCGTGACGAGCGCTGGAGGGTCGAGGCGCGCCAGCGCCAAACACCCGAACTAAGCGAGGAACGAGAGCAGTCGTGCTCTCGTGACGAGCACCGGAGGGTCGCGGCGGGCGGGAGGACTGAGTCCTCCCGCCCGCCGCGTTTTATGCCAGATGTTCACCCGCACGCTACGAAGCAGACACCCGTGGCCGATGTCCTTGTACGAGGAATGCCGTCGTGCTCGCGATGGCGTACGACGTCGAAGGGTTTCATCATGGCGGTAAACATCGGGCGCACGCTGCTGCCGATGGCGGGGCATGTCCGGGGCAAGCGCAGCGCGATCACGTGCCACCTCAAGTGCGGTGACGCCTGTGCGAAGGGCGTCTGCAACACGAGCTCCAACTCATACTTCCGAGACATCGTCGATGCTCAGATCTCGCGTCGCTCGATCCTCGGAATGGGACTGGCGGGCGCCGCGGCGATCGTCCTCGGACCCACGCTCCTCGGAGGCGAGCGCGCGCACGCCGCGGCGGCGACGCTGACGGCTGTGGGCGAGACGGGTGCATTCGGCTTCACGCCGATCGATCCGGTCGCTTACACGGTCGACGAGTTCACCGTTCCCGAGGGTTTCGATTGGGCGCCGATCCTGCGCTGGGGTGACCCGCTCTTCGCCGACAGCCCCGCCTTCGATCTGCTGAACCAGACGGCTGAGGCCCAGGCTCGCCAGTTCGGCTACAACGTCGACTACACGGACATCATCCGCACGTCGGCGACGACAGCGATCCTTTTCGTGAACCACGAGTACACGAACGAGAACATCATGTTCCCCGCAGAACAGCTCGAGGGCGATCTCGACCGCGTGCGCGGCGTCGGTCTCAAGGCCCACGGCTTGAGCGTCGTGGAGCTCACGCGCTCCGACGAGAACGCTCCCTGGCAACCGGTCGTCGGTGGATCCCTGAATCGTCGTTTCCTCGATGACACGACATACGCCTTCACGGGGCCTGCCGCCGGCTCCGAGTTGCTGCGCACCGCGGGGTCGGTGGACGGCATGACGGCCCGCGGAACGTTCGGCAACTGTTCGGGCGGCACGACGCCCTGGGGCACGATCCTCTCCGGCGAGGAGAACTTCAACGGATACTTCCGTACGCCCGGTACCTCGGCGACGGACCTTCGGTACGGCCTGGCGGACGAGGAGACCGTTCGCGGCTGGGAGGCGGTCGACCCCCGCTTCGACGCTCGCTCCGCCGACTACGCGAACGAGCCGAACCACTTCGGATGGATCGTCGAGGTCGATCCGACGGATCCGAGCTCGACGCCGCGCAAGCACACGGCGATGGGGCGTTTCAAGCACGAGGGCGCCAACGTCATCCTCGCCGCAAACGGCCACGCCGTCGCATATATGGGCGACGACGAACGATTCGACTATCTGTACAAGTTCGTCTCGCGCGATACCGCGATCGACGGCGACCGCGCGCACAATCTCACACTCCTCGAGAACGGCGATCTCTTCGTCGCACAGTTCTCGGGCGACTCCCCCGCGTCGGAAATCGATGGATCCGGTGCGCTGCCCGCGGACGGCGGCTTCGGCGGCACCGGACGATGGATCCCGCTCACGCAGGATGGAGAGTCGGTCGTCGACGGGATGTCGACCGCAGAGGTGCTCGTGTACACGCGCCTCGCCGCCGACAAGGTGGGCGCCACGAAGATGGATCGCCCGGAAGACGTGCAGCCGAACCCGCTGACGGGCCGCGTGTACGTGGCGTGCACGAACAACACCGATCGCGGCTCCGAGGGCAAAGCACCTGCCGACGAGACGAACCCCCGCACCGAGAACCGCGACGGTCACATCGTCGAGATCGCGGAGGACGGCGGATCGCAGACCGCCACGACCTTCACCTGGACACTGCTTCTCGTCGCCGGCGACCCTGCACAGAACGGTTCGACGTACTTCTCGGGCTTCCCCTCAGACCAGGTGTCGCCGATCTCCTGCCCGGACAATCTCGCATTCGACTCGCAGGGCAATCTGTGGATCTCGACCGATGGTCAGCCGTCCACGATCGGGTACAACGATGGCCTGTTCCGCGTCGCCCTCGATGGACCCGAACGCGGGAAGGTCGAGCAGTTCCTCTCCGTGCCGCGCGACGCCGAGACGTGCGGCCCCGTGATCCATGACGACGAGCGCCACGTGTTCGTCTCGGTGCAACACCCCGGCGAGGAGGGCACCTTCGAGGCCCCGAACTCGCTGTTCCCCGATGCCATGAAGGCCGCACCGCTGGGCGGCACCGTGCGGGCGCCGCGCCCCTCGGTGATCCAGGTCTTCCCGCTTGCGGTGCCGGAGCCGAGCCCCACGCCGACGCCGTCCCCCAGCGCCACCGCGACTCCGACACCCACGCCGACTCTGACTCCCACACCCACGCCGACGGCCACACCCACGTCGACGCCGTCGAGCACGCCTACGGCGGGTCCCGCACCCGTTCCGACCGAGACCCCGCGCCCGCTCGAACCCACCGGCGGCAGCGTCATCGGCAGCGTGCTGACGGGTGCGGGCGTGCTCGCAGCCGCGGGCTTCGCAGCGTTGACACGACGCAAGCGCGACAACGGCGCCGCTGACGAGGCGTAGCGCGACAGATGCGGAGGGGCGGGGCGAGGTCACCATCCCGTCCCGCTCCTCCCGCGTTCATCGCTCGTGGCGCGTGCCGAAAGTTCTTGCATGGTTGGCGTGGTGTCGGTGCGTGCAACGCAAGGACGGCGCGCGCCGGCGGGCCGAGGCCCGCCAAACGTCAGGGAAGCCGCGGAGTGCGTGCCGACACCGCGCCAAGCCGCAAGGTTTTTCGGACACGCGACACTAGCGGCGCAGCACGAGGCGGGCGAGCCAGTTGCCGAGCGCCTGCACCACCTGCGTGATGATGATGATCACGACGAGGGCGCTGAACATGGCGACGTTGTCGAACTGCCGGAAGCCGTACGTGAGGGCGTAGTTGCCCAGGCCATCGCCTCCAGCGATGCCCGCGACGGCCGTCATGTCGATGATCGCGACGGTCGCGAAGGTGTAGCCGAAGATCAGCGGGCCGAGGCCCTCCGGCAGGATCACCGTGCGGATGATGCGCCACGGTCCCGCGCCCATCGCGCGGGCCGCCTCGATGACGCCGGGATCCACCGTCACGAGGTTCTGTTCAACGATGCGCGCTATGCCGAAGGTCGCGGCGATCGAGACCGAGAAGATGATCATCTCGTTGCCGATGCCCTTGCCGATGACCACTCTCGCGAGCGGTTGCAGGGCGACCAGCAGGATGATGAAAGGCACCGGGCGGAACGTGTTCACGAGGACGTTGAGGATCCAGAACACGATCGGCTGCTCGAGGATCGCGCCGCGCCGGGTCACCGTGATGGCGGTGCCGACGATAAGTCCGGCGAGGCCGCCGAAGAGCAGTCCGCCGGCGACGAGCCAGAGCGTCGTACCCGTCTCCTGCAGCAGCAGGGGGGCCTTCTCGAGAATGTCGTCGAGCAGATCCATCAGGCCACCTCCGCGATCGTCACGGCCGGCCCGATGCCCGCCATCGCCTCGCGCACGGCCGACTCGTCGCCGCGCACGGCGATCGTCAGCAGCCCGTACACTCGGCCCTGAATGTCGTCGACACCGCCGTGCACGAGGTTGAAGTCGACCCCGGCACGCGCCAGTGCACCGAACACTCGGGCCTCGGACACGCCCTCGTCCGTGAACGAGATCGTGAACAGTCGCCCGTCGTGCTTCGCTCGCAGAGCCGTGAGCGCGTCGCCTTCGGGCAGCGCGCGCACAACAGTGCCGACGAACTTGCGCGCCGTCTCGGTCTTGGGCTGAGTGAAGACGTCGTACGTCTCGCCGTGCTCGACGACGCGCCCCTTCTCCATGACGGCCACGCGGTTCGCGATGCGTGCGATGACATCCATCTCATGGGTGATGACGACGATCGTCACCCCCAGCTCGCGGTTCACGCGCGCGAGCAGGTCAAGCACCTCGTCGGTCGTCTCCGGATCCAGTGCGCTCGTCGCCTCGTCGGCGAGGAGGATGTCGGGGTGCGCGGCGAGCGCCCGCGCGATGCCGACGCGCTGCTGCTGTCCGCCCGAGAGCTGTTCCGGGTAGGACTCGGCCTTGTCGGCCAGGCCGACGAAGGCGAGCAGCTCGTCTGTGCGCGTCTCGCGTTCCGAACGCGAGAGCCCCGCGACCTCAAGCGGATAGGCGACGTTACCGCGAATGGTGCGCGAGCGCAGGAGGTTGAAGCGCTGGAAGATCATCCCGATGCGCTGGCGCGTTTCGCGGAGCCTGCGTCCCGAGAGCTGCGCGACGTCGACTCCGTCGATGAGGATCGACCCGCTCGTCACCGGTTCGAGGCCGTTGATGAGACGCACAAGTGTCGACTTGCCGGCTCCCGAATAGCCGATCACCCCGAAGATGTCCCCGCGCTCGATGCTGAGCGAGACGGAATCGACCGCCGTGACGGAGATGCCGCGGCGGTTCTGAGGAGGATACGTCTTCGAGACGTGGGAGATGTCGATGTAGGCCATGCGATCCTGTGTTGTCAGTCGTGCGAAAACGCATCGTGCGCGGACCGAGACGAATCGGTCCGCGCACGATACTAGATCACTTGTCGAGCGCGGCGATCGCCTTCTCGGTCTCTTCGAGCGATGCCTGCAGGTCCTCGCGGGGTGTCGTCGAGAACACCGCCGTTCCTCCGGACTGCTCCTGCAACGAGTCGAGAACCTCCTGCGTCGACTGATAGATGTCGACGAGTTCGTTCAACGTCTCGTTGTCGACATCGGCGCTGCGCGCGGCGAACACGTTGACGTAGGGAAGCGCCGTGGGGTCGCTCGGGTCATCGGCGATGAGCGCGTCGCCGCCCTCGAGGTCAGCGGCGTCGAGGAAGTCGTTGTTGATGATCGCGGCCGCGGCGTCGCTGAGCGAGGTCACCGTCAGATCGGCCTGGAGCGCCTTCACCTCGACGCGCGAGCCATCCTCGATGTCCTGCAGGGTCGACGTGGCGTTTCCACCGTCCTTCAGCGACACGAGACCGGCGCTCTGAAGCACGAGCAGCCCGCGCGCCTGGTTCACGGTGTCGTTCGGCACGATGACCGTGGCGCCGTCGGGGATGTCCTCGACCGAGTCGTACTGGCTCGAGTACAGGCCGAGCGGATAGATCGCGGTCGCACCGATGGGCTGGAGGTCGTCGTCGTTGTGAACGTTGTAGTCGGCGAGGTACTGGATGTGCTGGAACTGGTTGATGTCGAGCTCCCCGTCGCTCAGCGCCGGGTTCAACAGCGCGTAGTCGGAGAAATCGACGATGTCGAGCGCGATGCCCGCGTCCTCGACGGCCTTCTCGTAGATCGTCCAGTACGGATCCGATGCACCAACGACGCCGAGCTTGATCGGGTCGTCCTTGGTCCCCTCGGCGACTGAGAGCTCGTCTCCGCCCGCGCAGCCGGCGGCCGCGAGGATTCCAAGGATCGCGAGGGGCGCGAGTGCGCGAGTGAAACGTGCCATGGTGAGTTCTCCTCATCAAGTGTGCTGTGTACACCCACGGTAAGCACCGCACACCTCGCCCGCTGAATCGATCGACACAGAGCGACATCGACCGACACAGAACGCAATTCTCAGCCGAGTTCGCCGTCCTCCAGGAGGCTCGTCACGAGCGCCGCGATGTCGCTGCGTTCCGATCGGGTGAGCGTGACATGGCCGAACAGGTCATGTCCCTTCAGCGTTTCGATCACGCTCGCGACGCCGTCGTGGCGTCCCACCCTCAGATTGTCGCGTTGCTGCACGTCGTGGGTGAGCACGACGCGAGCGTTCTGGCCGATGCGGCTGAGCACCGTCAGCAGAACGTTCCGCTCGAGCGACTGCGCCTCGTCGACGATCACGAACGCGTCGTGCAGCGAGCGTCCGCGGATGTGCGTGAGCGGCAGTACTTCGAGCAGGCCTCGCTGCATGACCTCGTCGACGACGTTGTCCGAGACCACGGATCCGAGAGTGTCGAAGACGGCCTGCCCCCACGGGCTCATCTTGTCGCCCTGGTCTCCGGGCAGATAGCCGAGGTCTTGTCCCCCGACCGCGAACAACGGGCGAAAAACGATGATCTTCTTCTGCTGCTGACGCTCGAGGACCGCCTCCAGGCCCGCGCACAAAGCGAGGGCCGATTTGCCGGTCCCGGCGCGGCCGCCGAGCGACACGATGCCGACGGAGGGGTCCAGCAACAGGTCGATCGCGATGCGCTGCTCCGCCGAGCGCCCGTTCAGCCCGAAGATGTCCCGATCGCCTCGGATGAGGCGGAACTCGCCGTCGGGCCCCGACACGCGTGCAAGGGCCGATCCGCGCTCAGACGAGATCACGAGGCCCGTGTTCACGGGCAGACCCCGCACCTTCTCGTGCGCGCCCACCTCGGTCTCGTACAGGTCGCTCATCTCGTCGGCCGACATCGCGAGGTTGGCGATCCCGGTCCACCCCGAGTCGGCCGCCTGCTCGGCGAGGTACTCCTCGGCGTCCAGGCCGAGCGAGGCGGCCTTGACGCGCATCGGGACGTCCTTGGAGACGATCGTGACCCACTGCCCGTCCGCCGCGAGGTTCGCCGCGACCGCGAGGATCCGCGAGTCGTTGTCGCCCTGCCGCATGCCGCTCGGAAGTACCGACGGGTCGGAGCTGTTGAGCTCGACGCGAATGGTGCCGCCGCCATCGGTCGGGACGGCGAAGTCGAGGCGACCGTGCTCCACGCGCAGGTCGTCGAGGTACCGCAAAGCCTGACGCGCGAAATAGCCGATCTCGAGGTCGTGCCGCTTGCCCTCGAGCTCGGTGATCACGACGATCGGGATGACGACGGAGTGCTCGGCGAAGCGGAACAATGCGCGCGGATCGCTCAACAACACGGATGTGTCGAGCACGTACGTACGAAGCGCTCCCCCGGTCTGACGAGACGCCGACGATGCGCGCCTGCGGCTGATCTTGGTGGTGTCTGCGGTCATGATCTCCGCTTCCCTTCATCGAGCGCCGTGCTTGATGAGACGAACGTAAATCACACCGGTGTTGTTCGGAACGGGGGTTGCCGAATCTTTACCCGCCGTTTACGTGGCGCGTTGCGAGTTCGTGCGGATGGGCATCGACTCGCGCACGGCGAGCACCGTGCAAGCCCCTACTTTCCGAAGCGACGGTCGCGGGATCCGTAGTCTCGGATGGCACGCAGGAAGTCAACCTTGCGCAGGTCCGGGCCGAGCGCCTCGAGGAAATAGAACTCGCTGTGCGCGCTCTGCCAGAGCAGGAAGTCGCTCAGCCGCTGCTCTCCCGAGGTGCGGATCACGAGATCCGGGTCCTTCTGCCCACCCGTGTACAGGTGCTCCCCGATGATCTCGGGAGTCAGGCTCGCGCCCAGCTCCTCGAGCGAACCACCTCGATCGGCGTGCTTCGCGATGATCTTGCGCATGGCGTCGACGATCTCGTACCGGCCGCCGTAGCCGACGGCCAGATTCACGTGCAGGCCGCTATTGCCCTTCGTTGCGTCGGATGCCTCCTGTAGCGCCTCGAGGAGCGATGCCGGCAGGTTGTCCTCGCGCCCCACGTGCTGCACGCGCCACTGGCCGCGGCGTGCAAGCCGCCCTGCGAGATCCGCGATGATCTGGATCAGGTCCTGCAGCTCCGCCTGATCGCGCTTGAGGACGTTGTCGTTCGACAGCAGGTACAGCGTGACGACCTTGATGCCGAGCTCGTCGCACCAGCCGAGGAACTCGACCATTTTGTCCGCGCCCGCCCGGTGTCCGTGGGCCGCCGTCTCGAAGCCCAGCTGACGGGCCCACCGCCGGTTGCCGTCGATCATCATGGCGACGTGCTGTGGCACCCGCTCGGGTGAGATCTGGCGTCGAAGACGTGAGCCATAGAGGCGGTAGAGGGGGCCTTTACCCTCATTCGAACCCGAGCTGCTAACCACTCCTCGACACTACTCCGGTTCCCCGGGCATCCGTCGAGAAGCGGCATGTGTCGCTCACGGCATACGAGCCGTCGTAGGCTCAGCAGATGGAGAGCCACGAGACACCCGAGCCGCCCACCGCCGGCGCCCGCATGCCCCGTCTGCCTCTCATCGAGGCCGACGCACCGCTCGGCGGTGAGATCAAACCGAGCTGGCGTGGCTGGATCCATGCCGGCACGGCACCGGTCGCGCTTGCCGCCGGTATCGTCCTGATCTGTCTCGCACACGGCGCGCCCGCGAAGTGGGCGTCCGCGGTGTTCATGGTGTCGTCGCTTCTGCTGTTTGGCAACTCGGCCGTCTACCACCGCTTCAACTGGGGCCCCCGCACCAAGGCTGTGCTCAAGCGCATCGACCACGCGAACATCCTGCTCCTGATCGCCGGCACATACACGCCCATCGGCGTGCTCGCGCTTCCGCCCGACGAGGGGCTGCTCCTCCTGAGCCTCGTCTGGGGCGGCGCGATCCTCGGGATCCTCTTCCGGGTGCTCTGGATCGGTGCCCCGCGCTGGCTGTACGTCGCGCTATACCTTGTGCTCGGCTGGGCGGCGGTCATGTACATGCCGCAGCTGTTCCGCGCGAGTCTGCCCATGATGATCCTCGTCGTGATCGGAGGCGTTCTCTACTCGATTGGCGCCGTCGTGTACGCGCTCAAGAAGCCCAACCCGTGGCCGAACCACTTCGGGTTCCACGAGATCTTCCACGTCTGCACGGTCCTCGCATTCCTATGCCACTGGACCGGATCGCTCATGATCGCCCTCGATCCGGCGTTCCACGCCGGCTGAGATCAGCGCGGGGCGTCGCTGTCGTCGGCGGCGGCCTGCTCGGCGTCGAGCGCCTCGTTGATCTCCTCGCGGTACTTCACACGACGCACGCGACGCAGCATGTCGAGCGCCAACAGCACGACGGCGATCGCGAGAATCAGCACGACGATCCAGCCGGCGGCTCCCGGGGTCACGAGCGACGGGTCGATCGTCGGCGTCGGTGTCGGAACCGGAGTGCTGAGGTGGAAGGGCATCGAGGAACTCCTGGCTTTCGACGGCTAATCTGGAACGGATCCACCCTATTCTTTCCCCTTCAACCCCGGCTGAGAGGTGCTCGTGACCACGCAGGCTGAGCTCGACGATCGATACGGCCGCACCGCGCGGTCGGCTGTGCGACTGTGGCTCGTACTTGCCGGCGTGATCGGCCTCGTGATCGTCGTCGTCATCGGCTGGTTCGTCGTTCAGAACTCGCGCGACACCGTGAGCTTCGACGACCTCGGATTCGAGGTCGTCGACAGCGGCCACGTGGACGTGCGCTACCGCGTGACGATGCCGTCGGACGACCAGGTGGTCTGCGTGCTGGAGGCGCTCGACGAGAGCTTCGCGAAGGTGGGGTGGCAGGTCGTGGAGATTCCGCCATCGGAGGCGATCTCGAACGACCACACCACGACCTTGCGCACGGTCGACACGGCTACGACCGGTCGTGTCGTTTCGTGCTTCATCCGGTAGATTCACTCGGATACCCACCATCGGATCAGCAGATCTGTGTAAGGAGATTCATCGTGTCTGATGAGACCACGCCGTTCCTGACTCAGGAGGCGTACGACCGCCTCGCCGCCGAGCTCGAGCACCTCTCGACCGTTGGACGAGAAGAGATCGCCAAGCGCATCGAGGCGGCCCGTGAGGAGGGCGACCTGCGTGAGAACGGCGGTTACCACGCTGCGAAGGACGAGCAGGGCAAGCAGGAGATGCGCATCCGCCAGCTCACCGCCATGCTGAAGGACGCGACGATCAGCGAAGCCCCGGAGGCCGACGGCGTCGTACGCCCCGGCACCGTGATCACGGCGATCATCTTCGGCGATGAGGAGAAGTTCCTGCTCGGAAGCCGCGAGATCGCGGGCGGCACCGACCTCGATGTCTACAGCGAGCAGAGTCCGCTCGGCGCCGCGATCAACGGCATGAAGGTCGGCGAGAAGGGCTCCTACCAGGCGCCCAATGGCAAGACAATCCCCGTCGAGATCATCGCCGTGGATACCTTCACCGGTTGACGACCGCGACAAAGCGGGCCGGATCCAGAGGATGGAGCCGGCCCGCTTTGTCGTCGGCGCTACTCCTGCACGACCTGGGGCCGGAAGCCGGCCGACCGGAGTGCCTCGAGAACGAGCTGGCGGTGCTCCTCACCGCGCGTCTCGACCGAGATCTGCAGCATGACCTCGCTGATCTGCAGCCCCTGACCGTGGCGGGTGTGCGAGACCTCGATGACGTTGGCGCCCGCCTGTGCGAGCGTTTCGGAGACGTGCACGAGCTGGCCCGGCCGGTCCGGGAGCGGGATCAGCACCGTGAGGTACCGGCCCGCCGCGGCGAGACCGTGAGCGACGATGCGCTGCATCAGGAGCGGGTCGATGTTGCCACCCGACAGGATGAGCCCCGTCGTGCCCTTCGCACGGATCTTGCCGGCCATGATCGCCGCGACGCCGACGGCGCCCGCCGGCTCGACGACCACCTTCGCGCGCTCGAGCAGCGCCAGCAGCGCACGGGCGATATCGTCCTCCGACACCGTCACGACCTCGTCGACCAGTTGGCGGATCATCGCGAACGGGACGTCCCCCGGGCGTGCGACCTTGATTCCATCGGCGATCGTCGGTTCGACCGTCACGGTGATCGGTTCGCCGGCCTCGAGCGATACCGGGTAGGGAGCGGCGTGCTCGGCCTGCACGCCGATGACGCGCACCTCGCGTCCTTCCGCCTGCGCCGCGGCCTTCGCCTTCGCCGCGGCCGCGACGCCGGCGATCAAGCCGCCTCCACCGATGCCCACGACGAGCGTCTCGATGTCGGGCGCCTGCTCAAGGAACTCCACGCCCAGCGTGCCCTGGCCGACGATGATGTCGCGGTGATCGTAGGGATGGATCATCACGGCGCCCTCGCGCTCCGCGTGTTCCAGGGCCATCTGCAGGCCGGTCTCCACGCCCTCTCCGGCGAGTACCACCTCGGCTCCATAGCCGCGCGTTGCCAGAAGCTTCGGCACCGGAACGCCGAGCGGCATGTAGATGGTCGCCTTGATGCCGAGCTGCTGCGCCGCCAAAGCGACACCCTGCGCATGATTTCCGGCTGACGCCGCGACGACGCCGCGGGCGCGCTCCTCTTCCGTGAGGCGGGACAGACGGTGCGTGGCACCGCGCACCTTGAAGGATCCCGTGCGCTGCAGATTCTCGAGCTTCATCACGACCTTCTGGCCGAGCAGATCGCTCAGGTGCTGCGAGAACTGAATCGGCGTGCGCTCGATCAGCGGTGCAAGCCCGGCTGCAGCCTCCTCGAATTCAGCCAGCGTCGGGAGCTCGACGTTCGTCATCCATCCTCCTCGGTGTCGTGTCGCCGGTCTCAGAACTGCACGCGCGGCGGCTGGCGCACGCTCGCCGCGTCCTCGTCCTCAAAGAACTCGCGTTCCGTGAATCCCAGGCTCTTGGCGAAGAGGTTGTTCGGAAACTGCTTCATCTTGATGTTCAGCTCGCGCACGCCGCCGTTGTAGAAGCGGCGCGACGCCTGAATCTTGTCTTCGGTGTCGACGAGCTCGCCCTGCAACTGCAGGTAGTTCTGGCTCGCCTGGAGCGCCGGATACCCCTCGGCCACGGCGAACAGCCCCTTGAGGGCCTGCTGCATGTGGCTCTCGGCTCGCCCGGCCTCGGCCGGAGACGTAGCACCGAGCGACTCCGCACGCGCATTTGTCACGTTCTCGAGGACGACGCGCTCGTGGGCTGCGTAGCCCTTGACCGATTCGATCAGGTTCGGAACGAGGTCGGCGCGACGTCGCAGCTGCACACCGATGCCGCTCCATGCTTCGTCCACCCGCGTGCCCAACGACACGAGTGAGTTATAGGTCGCCCAGAGATAGATTCCGGCAACAACCAAGACGGCAGCAACGATTACTACCGGTACGAGCCACTCCATGCGCAGTCCTCTCGAATCACGTCACACCATCGTATGTACCGCGCCTGAGCGCTAGGCCCGCGCCGCGCCCGCGCTGGTCGACGACGCGATCCAGGCCTCGAGCTTCGCGGTCGCACGGCCGTCGTCCACCGCGGCCGCTGCCTCGTCGCGCGCCTCGACGAGGCGCTGGATCATGTTGCGGTCGGCCTGTGCCGGATCCTGAGACAAACGGTAGGCGACGATGCCCGCCGCCGCGTTCAGCAGAACGATGTCGCGCACCGCACCCTGCTCACCCGAGAGGGTACGGCGCAGGGTGTCGGCGTTCTCGTCCGGGGTGCCGCCGATCAGGTCGTCGATCTTGGACGTCGGGATCCCGAGGTCGCGCGGGTGGACGTCGAACTCGTGCATGTCGCCGTTCGCAACCTGCCAGATACGGCTGTACCCCGTCGTCGTCAGCTCGTCGAGGCCGTCCTCCCCGCGGAACACGAGAGCGGTCGCGCCACGGGTGCGGAAGACGCCGGTGATGATCGGCACGACGTCGAGCGAGGCGACGCCCACCGCGTTCGCCTCTGCGCGCGCCGGATTCACCAGCGGACCGAGGAAGTTGAACGCGGTCGGAACGCCCAGCTCGGCGCGGACGCCGGCCGCGTGCTTGAAGCCCGGGTGGAAAGCGGCCGCCCATGCGAACGTGATGCCCGCCTCGTCGAGCACGCGTGCCACGGCATCCGGGTCCAAGCGCAGGTCGATGCCGAGCGCGCTCAGCACGTCGCTCGACCCGGCCTTCGAGCTCACGGCCCTGTTACCGTGCTTCACGACGGGGATACCACACGCCGCAACGATGATCGAGGCCGTCGAGGAGATGTTGACGGTGCCGAAGCGGTCGCCGCCCGTGCCGACGATGTCGAGCACGTTCGAGTCGACCGGCAGCGGAATCGCCGCATCGAGGATCGCATCGCGGAAGCCGATCACCTCGGTGACCGCCTCTCCCTTCGCGCGTAACGCCATCAGGAGGCCACCGAGCTGTGCGTCCGTCGCCTCCCCCTGCATGACCTGCCGCATCGCCCACTCCGCCTGCGACACCGTGAGGTCTTCGCCGGACAGGGCGGTTGTCAGGATCTCGGGCCAAGTGGGCTGTGTCATACAGGCAACAGTAGGGCACCACAAACTTCTCGACACGTCGTAGAAGTTGCCAGGAGCCGATCAGAAACACCCGTCCGATAACGCGTTCTCTCGGCGTGACCTGCCATTTCGCATCCACTATCGAGAGCATTCACGGCCAGAACATAGCTGGTAAGGCTCGCCTACCTTGGTGCGCGGTGCAAAAAATCCCGTGTGTTATCGGCCATAATGAAAGGGTGACGACCCCAGCTACGTATGCCCCTGCGCCCAGAACGGTGAAGCGCCCCGACAGTGTCGCTGTCGGAACCATCGTGTGGCTCGGCTCGGAAGTGATGTTCTTCGCGGGCCTCTTCGCCATTTACTTCACGCTCCGAAGCACCTCTCCCGGACTCTGGGAAGAGCAGACCTCGAGCCTGAACGTGCCCTTCGCACTGGTGAACACGATCATCCTCGTGCTCTCGTCGGTGACCTGCCAGTTCGGTGTCTGGGCCGCAGAGCGCCTGCAGCCCCACACCGTCAAGGGTCAGGGCTGGAAGAGCCTCGGCATGATCCCTTGGTTCTGGATGACCTTCGCGCTCGGCGCGATCTTCGTCTCCGGCCAGGTGTGGGAGTACGCGCAGCTCATCACCGAGGGCATCTCCCTCTCGAGCGACCCCTACGGATCCGCTTTCTACCTGACGACCGGCTTCCACGCCCTCCACGTCACCGGCGGTTTGATTGCCTTCCTGCTGACGCTGGGTCGTGCGTTCGCTGTCAAGCGTTTCACGCACAAGGAAGCGACCACCGCGGTCGTCGTGTCGTACTACTGGCACTTCGTCGACGTCGTGTGGATCGCCCTCTTCGCCGTCATCTATTTCATCAAGTAAGAGCGGAGCTAGACCACCGTCATGGCACGAGAGAAATTGAAGCGCCGCGCTCGCGGTCGCCGCAGCCCGTTCGCCGCTGCGATTCTGATCGGCGTCGGCCTCCTCGCGACCGGAGGCATCTACGCGGGTGCGTCCGCCGCCGTCGCGGCGACGGATGACGCAACCACGATCACCACGCAGGCGAGCGCCGAGGAGGGCGAAACCCTCTTCCAGGCCAACTGCGCCACCTGCCACGGCATGGACCTCGAGGGTCGCGAGGGATTCGGGCCGTCGCTCAACGGCGTCGGTGAGCTCGCCGTTCACTTCCAGATGTCGACCGGCCGCATGCCGATGCAGATGCACGGCCCCCAGGCCGATCAGAAGCCGGTCCAGTTCACCGACGAGCAGATCGAGTCGATCGCGACGTACGTGCAGTCTGTGGCCCCCGGCCCCGAGATGCCGAGCACGCGCGTCATCGACGGCGAGGGCGACGTGTCCCACGGTGCCGAGCTCTTCCGCATCAACTGCGCGATGTGCCACAACGTGGCCGCCGCCGGTGGTGCGCTGACGCAGGGCAAGTTCGCGCCCGACATCATGGACACCACGCCGGAGAACATCTACGCGGCGATGGTGACCGGCCCCCAGAACATGCCGGTGTTCAACAACATGAACCTGACCGAGGACGACAAGCGCGACATTATCTCGGCGCTGCTCTACCAGCAGGAAGCGCAGGCCCCCGGCGGCTTCACGCTCGGCTCGCTCGGCCCCGTCTCTGAGGGTCTGTTCATCTGGATCTTCGGCATCGGCGGTCTCATCGCCGTCGCCGTCTGGATCACGGCGAAGTCGAACTAAGCATGTCGAACGATAGTGACGTGACAAGGAGCACGATGGAACACGACGATTCGAAGGGTGCCCTGAAGGAATACGTTCCTTCCTCGGGTCTCGCCGTATCGATCGACGACCCGGTTCAGAACCCGGGTCTGCCCCCGCACCGCGAACGCCTGACGGACGTTGATCCGAAGGCCGCGAAGCGAGCAGAGCGCACGATCTACACGCTCTTCTACATCTCGGTCGCCGCAAGCATCTGGGCCGTTGCCGCCTACATGCTCTTCCCGATCGAGGACCAGGAACTGACCTCGATCCGCCAGAACAACCTGTTCATCGGCCTCGGCATCGCCTTCGCGCTGCTCGCGATCGGCATCGGCGCGATCCACTGGTCGAAGACTCTCATGAGCGACAAGGAGCACGTCGAGGAGCGTCACACCACGCGCGGCTCCGAGGAGACGCGCGAGGCCGTCGTCGAGGCCTTCCGTACCGCCAACGAGGAGTCGGGCTTCGGTCGTCGCAAGATGATCCGCAACTCCCTCTTCGCCGCTGTGATCGCATCGGTCCTCCCCGGCATCACCCTTTTCCGCGGTCTCGCTCCGCACGACGGAGAGAACAGCCCGGTCGACCTGCTGAAGCAGACCATGTGGAAGGAGGGCGAGCACCTCACGCGCGACCCTTCGGGCACCCGCATCAAGGCCTCCGACGTCACGCTCGGCAGCGCTTTCCACGTGATCCCCGAGTCGCTCGCCAAGATGGGCCACGACGAAGGCATGCTCAATGAGAAGGCCAAGGCCATGGTCCTCATGGTCCGTATGTCCCCTGAGCAGCTCACCGAGCGCGAGGAGCGCAAGGACTGGTCGTACGACGGCATCGTCGCGTACTCCAAGGTCTGCACGCACGTCGGTTGTCCCGTCGCCCTCTACGAGCAGCAGACGCACCACCTCCTGTGCCCCTGCCACCAGTCGCAGTTCGACGTGTCGGACGAGGCGAAGGTTGTCTTCGGCCCGGCCTCGCGTCCGCTCCCCCAGCTGCCCATCACGGTTGACGCCGAGGGCTACCTGATCGCGCAGAGCGACTTCCACGAACCCGTCGGCCCGAGCTTCTGGGAGATCCGTTGAGTACCGCCACCGAAGAAAAGAAGGCACCGCTCGGCGGTCGTTTCGTCGGAGCAACGGCGAACTATCTCGACGAGCGCACGAGCCTGTCCGGCTTCGTCAAGGCCCTCGGCCGTAAGGTCTTCCCCGACCACTGGTCGTTCATGCTCGGCGAGATCGCGCTGTGGTCGTTCGTCGTCGTCCTGATTTCGGGAACGTTCCTGACGTTCTTCTTCCAGGCGTCGATGGTCGAGACGTACTACACGGGCGCCTACGACCCGATGCGCGGCATTCCCATGTCGGTCGCCATGGAGTCGACGCTGCACATCAGCTTCGACCTCCGCGGCGGTCTGCTCGTGCGCCAGCTGCACCACTGGGCTGCCCTGACCTTCGTCGCCGGTATCGGCGTGCACATGCTCCGCGTGTTCTTCACGGGAGCGTTCCGCAAGCCCCGCGAGCTCAACTGGGTCGTCGGCTTCGTGCTGTTCGTCCTCGCCATGGCCGAGGGTTTCACCGGATACTCGCTCCCCGATGACGTCCTCTCCGGCAACGGTCTGCGCATCATCGACGGCATGCTGAAGGCCGTTCCGGTCATCGGTCCCTGGATCTCCTACCTCCTCTTCGGCGGAGAGTTCCCCGGCCACGACATCGTGGGACGCCTCTACGCGCTGCACATCCTGATCCTGCCGCTCATCGTGATCGCCCTCATCGCGATCCACCTCGTGCTGATGATCGTCAACAAGCACACGCAGTTCGCCGGCCCGGGCCGCACGAACAGCAACGTCGTCGGCTTCCCGATGATGCCCGTGTACATGTCGAAGATGGGTGGGTTCTTCTTCATCGTCTTCGGTGCGCTCGTGCTCATCGCGTCGCTCGTGCAGATCAACCCGATCTGGGGCTACGGCCCCTACGACCCGTCGCCCGTTTCGGCGGGTACGCAGCCCGACTGGTACATCGGCTTCGCCGACGGCGCCCTGCGCCTGGCCCCGCCGCACCTCGACTGGGTCATCGCCGGCAAGGTCTACCCGATGGGCATCCTGATCCCGCTCATCGTGCTCGTCGTGTTCATCATCCTCGTGGCCATCTACCCCTTCATTGAGGCGTGGATCACGGGTGACAAGCGCGAGCACCACATCGCTCAGCGCCCGCGCAACGCCGCGACGCGCACCGCGATCGGTGCGGCCGGCGTCTGGTTCTACGCCATGCTCTGGGCCGCGGCGTCGTCCGACCTCATCGCAACGCACTTCCGTCTCACGATGGAGGGCGTCATCCACGCCCTGCAGATCGGTCTGATCCTCGGCACGGTCGTCGTGTACTTCATCACCAAGCGCGTCTGCATCGCGCTTCAGAAGAAGGACCGCGAGATCGTCCTGCACGGCTACGAGTCGGGGCGCATCGTCCGCCTCCCCGGTGGCGAGTTCCAGGAGGTCCACAAGCCCGTCGACGAGTACGAGCGCTGGAAGCTCGTTGCCGACGAGACCTTCGAGCCCCTCATCGTTCGCCCGAACGACCAGGGCAAGATCAAGGGCAAGTTCCGTGCGGCCATGTCGCGCTGGTTCTTCGAGGACCGCCTCCAGCCCCTCACGAACGCCGAGTACCAGGCTGCTCTCGAGCACCAGGAGCACGCGCTTCACGAGTTCGGCGACGACGACCACGGCCACGGTGCCATCGAGTCGGGCGACTCGAAGCACTGAGCCCCTCTCACGTCTGGGCCCCGATCCGTTTCGGATCGGGGCCCTTTCGTTCGTCATGCGTGGGGCTGATGCGGGTCGCGGTGCCCCTCGGGTTCGAGTTGGAAGGTGGAATGCTCGATCGAGACGGCGAAGTGCTCGTGGACGCACGCTTGAAGGTTTCCGAGGAGGGCGCCGTAGTCCACCCCCTCCCCCACGACGACATGGGCCGTAAGCACCGGGAGGTCGCTCGAGACGCTCGAGGCGTGCAGGTCGTGCACGGCGACGACACCGGGCATTCTCGTGATGTGATCGCGCACCGCCGTGAGGTCGAGTCCCGCGGGGGTCGCCTCGAGGAGCACGAGTCCCGAAGCACGCAGGAGCACGATCGTCCGCGGCACGATGAGCGCCGCGATCAGGATGCCGACGATCGCGTCGGCGCGGTCCCAGCCAAGCGTCCAGATCAGCACCGCGCTCAAGATCACGCCGACGGATCCGAGTGCATCGTTCATCACCTCGAGGAACGCCGCTCGCATGTTGAGGTTATGGCCCCGCGCTCCGGCCAGGAGCACCAGCCCCAGGAGGTTCGCCAGGAGGCCGACGATGCCGAAGACGAATAAGGACCCCGATGCGAGCTCCGGAGGCGCCATGACGCGCTTCACGCCCTCCACGAGGGCGAACACACCGACGCCGAGCAGAAGCGCCGCCTGCGCGAGCGCGCCGAGCACTTCGGCTCGGCGCGCTCCCCACGTCAGGCGCTGCGTCGCCGGGCGATGCATGAGGCTTGCCGCAGTCAGCGCCATGGCCAACCCCAGCACATCGGTGAGCATATGCGCCGCGTCGACGAAAAGCGCCAGGCTCCCCGTCATGATCGCGCCCACGACCTCGACGACGAAGACCGTGAGCGTCAGCGCAAAGACGATTCGCAGGCGGCCCGTAGAGCCCGCTGCAGCGCCGTGATCATGTCCCGCACCCATGCGGTTCCCCTTCCCTGCCTTCGCTACCGTCGAGCGGCGTGAGGAGCCGCATCCAACGGCCTCGAGGCGCCCTCGGCCCCTTGCCGAACACGATTCTCGTAACGATCTCGGTTATCGATGCGAAAACGCTCCCCGCCTCGAAAGCGAGGCGGGGAGCGTTTCGGCTCATGATGGATCGATCATACGCTCGGTGACTTGATCAGCACGCCGGCGACGAGGAAAACCACGGCGGCGGCGAACTGCGCGAGCGTCCACAGCGTCCCTTCGAAGCCGAAGGGATACACGGGGTTCCACAGCACGGCGATCCCGAGAAAGGCCACACCCCACCACCATTGCTTCGCCTGCGCACCGAACCACCCGACGATGAGCGCCCCGATCGCGACGACGTAGAGCACGAGCGCTGACCAGTCGGTCTTGAAGATCACGGGCGCGAGGAACAACACCGCCGCCACGAGGATCCCCGGGAGGAAGGCGTTCCGCTGAAAAGCGGGAGTACTCTGTTCGCGCGCGGCCATGCTCATATTGGATCACGCCCGCATGTGCGACAACGCAAAGCGGCCCCGGTCCGAAGACCGGGGCCGCTCGTACACGAGTGCTTAACGGGCGAAATTGCCGCGGTAGTACTCGTACACCCAACCGATGAGGCCGACGACCAGAAGGCCGACCGCGACGGGGATCAGGAAGTGTGCCGTTGCCAGCGAGAGCACGCCGACCGCCGGGGCGGCGGCCAGCACGAGCGGCCACCAGGACCAGGGGCTGAAGTGTCCGAGCTCGGGGTCGGCGTCATCGATCTCAGCGTCGAGACGGTCCTCGGGCAGGTCAACGCCCTTCTGGCCCTTGTGCGCGAGCGACACGAAGAAGCCGATGAGGCCGGCCATGAGGGCCGAGAACAGCAGCGCGATCGTGCCGATCCACTCGACCTTGCCGTGGCTGGGGTCGACGAGGCTCCACACCGTGTAGGCGCCGAAGCAGAGCAGGAAGAAGCCCGTGAGCATCCACCAGATACCGATCTGAGACTTCATTTACTTGACCTCTCCCTCGAGAACGCGCTCGGGAGCACGACTCGGGTCGTAGTCGTCGAGCGACTCCGGGTGGTTCAGGTCGAAGGCCGGGCGCTCCGAGCGGATGCGCGGGATCGACGTGAAGTTGTGACGCGGCGGCGGGCAGCTAGTCGCCCACTCGAGCGAGCCGCCGTAGCCCCACGGGTCGTTGACGGTGACCTTCTGGCCCTTGCGCGCAGTGATCCAGACGTTGAGGAAGAAGGGAATCATCGACGCGGCGAGGATCATCGAACCGATGGTCGAGACCTCATTGCCCCACGTGTAGCCGTCGGCCGGCGCATAGTCGGCATAGCGGCGAACCATGCCGTCGACGCCCAGCCAGTGCTGGATGAGGAACGTCATGTGGAAGCCGATGAACAGCATCCAGAAGTGCACGTAGCCGAGACGCTCGTTGAGCATCTTTCCGGTCCACTTCGGCCACCAGAAGTAGAAGCCCGCGAACATCGCGAACACGACGGTTCCGAAGACGACGTAGTGGAAGTGGGCGACGACGAAGTACGAGTCGCTGAGGTGGAAGTCGAGCGGCGGCACCGAGAGGATGACGCCGGTGAGACCGCCGAAGACGAACGACACGAGGAAGCCGAGCGAGAACAGCATCGGTGTCTCGAACGTCAGCGATCCTCGCCACATCGTGCCGATCCAGTTGAAGATCTTCACACCGGTCGGAACGGCGATGAGCATCGTCATGAGAGAGAAGAACGGCAGCAGAACGGCACCGGTCACGTACATGTGGTGCGCCCACACCGAGACCGACAGCGCCGCGATCGCGATGGTCGCGTAGACGAGCGTCTTGTAGCCGAAGATCGGCTTGCGGCTGAAGACCGGGAAGATCTCCGACACGATGCCGAAGAACGGCAGCGCGATGATGTACACCTCGGGGTGTCCGAAGAACCAGAACAGGTGCTGCCACAGCAGCACACCGCCGTTGGCGGGGTCATACACGTGCGAGCCGAAGATACGGTCGCTCGCGGCGGCAAGCATCGCAGCGGCGAGAACCGGGAAGGCGATCAGGATGAGGAGGCTCGTGATGAGCGTGTTCCACGAGAAGATCGGCAGACGCCACATCGTCATGCCCGGGGCGCGCATCGTGATGATCGTGGTGATGAAGTTCACCGCGCCGAAGATCGTTCCGAAACCGCTGATGCCGAGGCCGACCATCCACAGGTTTCCGCCGACGCCCGGCGAGAACGACGCGTTTGCGAGGGGCTGGTAGGCGAACCAGCCGAACGACGCGGCACCCTGCGGGGTGAGGAAGCCGGCGACCGCGATGAGCGAGCCGAAGATGAAGAGCCACAGCGCAAAGGCGTTCAGACGCGGGAAGGCAACGTCGGGGGCGCCGATCTGCAGGGGCAGAATCGCGTTCGCGAAGCCCGCGAAGAGCGGTGTCGCGAACATCAGCAGCATCACGGTGCCGTGCATCGTGAAGAGCTGGTTGTACTGCTCCTTCGTGGGAATGATCTGCATACCCGGCGCAAAGAGCTCCGCACGGATGAGCAGCGCCATCACGCCACCGATGAGGAAGAACAGAACCGACGCGATCAGGTACATGTACCCGATGGTCTTGTGGTCGGTGGAGGTGATCCACCGAACGATCACGTTGCCCTTCTGCTCCGTGCGGGATCCGCTCAGCAGAGCGGCCTGGCGCGGAGGAAGCGGCGCGGAGCCAGTGGTACCGGCCATGCTCAGTTTCCTTCCTCGGTCTCAGCGTCCTTCTCGACACCGTCGGTGCCGGGGAGGTTCTGAAGACGGTTGTATTCCTCGTTGACGTCGCCGATCTGGCCGTCGGCCTCGAGGCCCGCGATGTACTGGTCGTACTCGCTCTGGCTCACGACCTCGACGTTGAAGAGCATCGCCGAGTGGTACTCGCCGCACAGCTCCGCGCACTTGCCCTCGTAGTGGCCTTCGCGCGTCGGGATGAACGACCACGAGTTGTCGTGACCGATGTACATGTCCTTCTTGTACAGGAAGTCCACGATCCAGAACGAGTGGATGACGTCGCGCGAGGTGAGGTCGATCGTGACCTTCTTGTCGACGGGGAGCACCAGCGTGGGCAGCTCGTCACGGTTCAGGGAACCGTCGGCGGCGGGCTGCGCCTGAACGCCCATGTCGTAGACGGTCTCACCACCGGTGGTGGCCTCGTCGTACTGGAAGTCCCAGGCCCACTGCTTGGCGATCGCGGTGACGTGAACGTCGACCTCGTCCTCCGCCCAGGGCCTCTCGACGTCGTTCTGCACGCGCACGGTGAACGCGAACAGACCGATCACGAGGATCATCGGCACCGAGGTGAAGAAGATCTCGATCGGCATGTTGTAGCGCAGCTGAACGGGCAGACCGGTCTGACCCTTGCGACGGCGGTACACGACCATTGCCCAGAGCATGAGGCCCCAGGTGATCACGCCGACGATCAGCAGGACGATCCACGAACCGGTCCAGAGCGACGCAAGCTGCTCCGTCTGGTTCGTGGCGGGGGTTCCGGACTCGTCAAAGCCAGGCAGGTACCCGTGAAGCTCCGTGGGGGTGCACCCGGCAAGGGCGACAGCAGCCGCGGCGATCACGGGGACCGCGGCCCAGCGGATTCGGCGTTTCGACGGCACGAATTCACCTTTCGAACATGGAAGTGGCTTCCTCCATCCTATGGCAAGCGCTCACGCGGTTCATGCCAGGCTCCCAGCGGGTCGGCAGGAGGAAGAAGTAGGCGGGATTCGCGAAAACGCCCCGGTGCGGGAGGCACGCGGGGCGTTTTCGGCGTCTGATCAGTGGAAGCTGTCGCCGCAGGCGCAGCTGCCGGACGCGTTGGGGTTGTCGATCGTGAAGCCCTGCTCCGAGATCGTGTCCTTGAAATCGATCGATGCACCGTCGAGATACGGCACCGACATGTTGTCGACGATGACCTCGACGCCGTCGAAGTCGACCGTCTCGTCGCCATCGAGGTAACGCTCATCGAAGTAGAGCTGGTAGATGAGGCCCGAGCATCCGCCGGGCTGAACGGCCACCCGCAACCGCAGGTCGTCGCGCCCCTCCTGCTCGAGCAGGCTCTTCACCTTCGCCGCAGCGGCGTCGGTCAGGCTCACGCCGTGGGCGCGGTCGGTCTCCGGTGCAGTCAGCGTCGCATCCGTCATGCTGATCTCCTCTCAGGAAAGGTTCCGCTCGCGGCGGCGTACTTCGATTCTACGTGTCCTAGCTGTGTTCGGCGCGGTTGATCCGCGCGAGCAGCAACGCCTCTGACCGGATCGCGTGCCGGAAGGTATCGATGTGCAGCGACTCGTTGGGGCTGTGCGCTCGCGAGTGCGGATCCTCGACGCCCGTCACGAGCACCTGCGCGCCCTCGAACTTCGAGACCAGATCCGAGATGAACGGAATGGACCCGCCCACGCCGTAGTCGACGGCGTCGACACCGTAGCCGTCGGCGAGAGCACCGCGCAGCTCCGTGATCGCCCATCCCGCGGTGTCGACGAGCACGCTGTCGCCCAGGTCGATGTCGCTGAACTCCAGCCGCGCCCCGAAGGGCGCGTGCGCGCGCAGGTGCGCCTCGAGCGCGGCATACGCATCCTCCGAGGACTGGCCGGGGGCGACGCGGCAGCTCAGCACGAAGGTCGACGACGGCGAGAGGGTGTTGCTCGCCGCCTCGACCGAGGTCAGGTCCGCGCCCGTCACGGTGACGGTGGGCTTGTTCCAGATGCGGCCGAGGATGGTGCCGTCGCCCGCGGGACTCACGCCGTCGAGCAGGCCGGTCTCATCGCGCAGCTGTTCCTCCGTGTAGTCGGGGGTCGAGCCGTCGTAGGATGCGAGGCCCTCGACCGCGACGGATCCGTTATCGTCCCACAGCGTCGACAGCAGCTTGATCGCGGCCATGTTCGCGTCAGGTACCGCACCGCCGAACATGCCCGAGTGCGACGCGTGGTCGAGCGTCGTGACCGTCAGGTGGAACTTCGCGTTGCCGCGCAAGGACACGGTTACGGCCGGCGTCCGCTCGTCGAGATTGCCGGAGTCGGCGACCACGATGACATCCGAGCGCATCTCGTCGAGGTGCGCCTCGAGGAACGGCACGAACGACCGGGAGCCGTACTCCTCCTCCCCCTCGATGAAGAGCGCGATGCCGATGCCGAGCTCGTCGGCCTCGATCGTTTCGGCGAGGGCGCGGAGCGAGGCGATGTGCGTCATGATGCCGGCCTTGTCGTCGGCGGCACCGCGAGCATAGATGCGTCCGTTCTTGACGGTCGGTTCGAACGGCGGCGTCTCCCACAGCTCGTCCGCGCCCGGGGGCTGTACGTCGTGGTGCGCATAGAGCATCACGGTCGGATAGCCGGGCTTCGCCTTTCGCAGGCCGAGCACGGCCGGCTGGCCAAGTTCGGATCCATCGCCGTCGGCGACCGGCGCGCGCTCGATGCGCACCTCGTCGAAGAGGCCGGTGCCGCGGGCGAGTTCCGCGACGCGGTCCGCGCTGCGCTCGAGCTGGCTCTGATCGAAGGCCGGCCAAGCGATGCCGGGGATCCGCACGAGGGAGCCGAGGTCGTCGATCGCGGCGGGGAATCCGCCGGCGACGGCCTCGAGGAGGGTCTTGTCGGGTTCGGAGAGGCGCTCGTCAGGTGCCGTAGAAGTCATGCGGGTAATCTTAGGTGGATCCCCTCCTATCCCGACCAGAGGTAACCGATGGCCAAGAACTCCTCCCCCGCCGACGAGCAGAGCAGCGACGCTCCGAAGATCGGAAAGGGCCGCCCGACGCCGACGCGCGCCGAGCAGGAGGCGAAGCGCATCCGCCCCCTCGTCGCGACGACCAAGGAGGCGAAGAAGGAGGCCCGCGCCGAGATGCGCGCGCGCCGGGAGCGCGCCCAGATCGGCATGCAGAACGGCGAGGAGCGCTACCTCGGACCGCGCGACAAGGGCCCGCAGCGCCGCTTCGCGCGCGACTGGACCGACGCCGGCTGGCACCTGGCCGAGTTCCTGATGCCCATGATGATCCTCGTGCTCGTCGCGAGCGTGCTGCCGATCCCGTTCATGCAGCTCTGGGCGTTCGCCGCCCTCTGGGTCTACATCATCTTCGCGATCGTCGACATGATCCTCCTCTCGAACCGCGTCAAGAAGAAGGCCGCCGAGAAGTGGGGCAGCGGACGCGAGAAGGGCCTCGGCTGGTACGCCGCCATGCGTGCGGTGCAGATGCGGTTCATGCGCATGCCGAAGCCGCAGGTCAAGCGCGGCAACTACCCGACGCTCTGACGCCGACGAGAACGGCCGCTCCTCCGGGAGCGGCCGTTCTCGTGTTTATCGGCTGAGCGCGCGGTTGATCTGACGTGCCCAGAGCGGGCCCCGGTAGATGAAGCCCGTGTAGCCCTGCACGAGGGTCGCTCCCGCGTCGAGGCGCTCTCGCACGTCGTCAGCGGTTTCGACGCCGCCGACCGAGATCACGCAGAACTCCGGATCCGGGACCGCGGCGCGCACGAGTTTCAGCACCTCGAGCGAGCGCGCCTTCACGGGCGGGCCCGAGACGCCGCCCGCGCCCATCTCCTCGACGGCCGCCGCCGGCGTCGCGAGTCCCTCGCGCGAGATGGTCGTGTTGGTGGCGATGAGGCCGTCGAGCCCGATCTCGACCGCCATCTGCGAGATCGCGGTGACCTCGTCATCGGGAAGGTCGGGCGCGATCTTCACGAGCAGCGGCGTGGAACCGGCGGCCACGCGCACCGCCTCGAGCAGCGGGCGCAGCGTCTCGACGGCCTGCAGGCCGCGGAGACCCGGTGTGTTCGGTGACGAGACGTTGACGGCGAGGTAGTCGGCCAACGGCGCAAGAGCGCGCGCGCTCGTCACGTAGTCCGGGATCGCGTTGTCGACCTCGACGACGCGGCTCTTACCGATGTTCGCGCCGACGACAGCTCCCCCGCGGCGGAGCTTCGCGATGCGCTTCGCGGCCGCCGTGGCACCCCGGTTGTTGAACCCCATGCGGTTCACGAGGCCGCGATCGGCGACGAGGCGGAACAGGCGCGGCTTCAGGTTACCGGGCTGCGGGATCGCCGTGACCGTGCCGATCTCGACGTGGCCGAAGCCGAGCGCTTCGAGGCCGCGCACGCCGACCGCGTTCTTGTCGAAGCCTGCCGCAATGCCGAACGGCGTCGGAAAGGTCAAGCCCAGGGCCTTCACCTCGAGTGCCGGGTCCGGTTTCGTCAGCGCGCGCACGATCGGTGCGAACGGCGCGAAACCAGCGGCGCGGATCACGAGCATGGCGGCGTGGTGCGCGAACTCCGGATCCATGCGCTTCAGCACGTTGCGGAACAGAAGGTCATAGATCACGGATGTCAGTCCTCACTCGGGTGGCGGTCGGCGCGAAGGTCCGCGATCGCGGCCTCGAAGTCCTCGAGCGACTCGAAGGCGCGGTACACGCTCGCGAATCGGAGGTAGGCGACCTCGTCGAGATCGCGCAGGGGGTCAAGAATCGCGAGGCCGATATCGTTCGCCTCGAAGGTGCTCTGGCCTGTCTGGCGCAAGGCCTCCTCGACCTTCTGGGCGAGGATCGCGAGGTCGCCGTCGGTCACGGGGCGGCCCTGGCACGCCTTGCGGGCGCCGACGATGACCTTGTCGCGCGAGAACGGTTCGACGGCGCCGGACCGCTTCACGACGCTGAGACTCGCCGTCTCCACGGTCGAGAAGCGGCCGTTGCACTTGGGGCACTGCCGACGACGACGGATCGCGAGGCCGTCGTCGGAGGTGCGGGAGTCGATAACGCGCGAGTCGGGGTGGCGACAGAACGGGCAGTGCATAACCTCGCCAGCCTATCCGGTGACCACGTCGCGTTTACTTGAAACGAGCCGTGATCGCCTCGCCGTGCGCCGGAAGCGACTCCGATTCGGCGAGGGCGACGATGCGATCGGCGACGACCGCGAGCGCGTCGCGATCGTATTCGACCACCTGTTGCGGACGCAGGAACGTGTATGCGCCCAGGCCCGAGGCGTAGCGCGACTGCCCACCCGTCGGGAGCACGTGGTTGCTGCCCGCCATGTAGTCGCCGAGGCTCACGGGGGTCGCGGATCCGATGAACAGCGCGCCCGCGTTCGTGTAGTCGTCGGCGGCGGCGCGGGCGTCGTCGAGGTGCAGCTCAAGGTGTTCGGGGCCATAGGCGTTGCTGAAGCGGGCCATCGATTCGGCGTCGTCGACGAGCACGATCGCCGATTGCTCCCCCGCGAGAGCGACGGCCACGCGCTCGGCGTGGCGGGTGCGGGGCGCGAGCTCGGCGACCGCTTCGGCGACTCGGTCGGCGAGCGAGGCGGAGGTCGTGACGAGCACGGCCGAGGCCTGTTCGTCGTGCTCTGCCTGGCTGATGAGGTCGTACGCGACGAGACGCGGATCCGCGCTGTCGTCGGCGGCGATGAGGATCTCGGTCGCGCCGGCTTCCGAGTCGGTGCCGACGAGGCCCGCGACGATCCGCTTGGCGGACGCGACGAAGTTGTTTCCGGGGCCCGTGACGACGTCGACGGGATCAAGGCCGAGGCCCGCAACGCCGTGCGCGAGCGCGCCGATCGCACCGGCGCCACCGATCGCGTACACCTCGGTGACACCGAGGAGCCCCGCGACCGCGAGGATCGTCGGGTGCACGCGCCCGTCGAAGCCCGCCTGCGGAGGCGAACAGAGGGCGATGCTCTTCACGCCCGCGACCTGCGCGGGGACGACGTTCATGATGACGCTCGACGGGTACACGGCCTTGCCGCCGGGCACGTACACGCCCGCGCGCCCGACGGGCTGCCAGCGCTGCGAGACGCGGGCGCCCGGCGCGAGATCGGTGATCCGCGCATCCGGTACCTGCGCGGCGGATCCCTCGCGCACGCGCGAGATCGCCTCGTCGAGCGCCGAGCGAACCTCGGGCGCCAGCTGCGCGACAGCCGCGTCGATGTGCGACTGCGGCACGCGGATCTCGTGCCCACTCACGCCGTCGAAGCGCTCGGCCTGATCGCGCAGCGCGGCTTCGCCCTCGTGGGCGACGGCGTGGACGATCTCGGCGGCGGCCTCGAGGGCGGCGGCCCGTGCCTCGGTGGCTCGCGGCACCGCCGCGAGCAGCTCGGCCGCGGTCAGGCTCTGACCGCGGAGATCGATCGTGCGCATACTCATGTCCTCAAGGATACGGGCTCCCGGAATGCCGAAGCACGCCCCCGACCGGTGGGCCGAGGGCGTGCTTCCGAGTCGAACGGTCGGGGTCAGCCGCGGGTGACGCCCTGGATGTTGTGGAGGTACCCGATGCGCCCATCGTCGTGACGCATCACGAAGTAGGTGCCACGGTCCTCGAGCACGAGAGCCCAGGCGGTCGGACCGATCTTGTAGATGGCGCGGCCTTCGAAGTCGTGCACGTCGCGCTCCTCGGGAACGAGCGCCCAGAAGGGCTGCTGACCGACCGGCGTCGACTGCGTTGCGGGGGCCGGCTGCGCGACGGTCTCGTCGACGGAGGCGGGGCTCTCGTCGGACTCCGATGCGGCGAGCTCCTCGGCCGCCACTGCCGTGACGACCTGCGTCGCCGGTTCCGGCTCGTCCGCCGAAGCCTCGTCCTGTGCCGCCTCATCAGTGCCCGTCACGGGGACATCCGAGATTGCGTCGGCCGCTGCCGGCTCACTCGCGCCGGGCGCCTCCGATGCGGTGCTCTGATCGTGCTCGTCCTGTTCTACCGCGACCCGCGCCGCCGGCGGCTCGAAGCGATCGTATGAGCCGGTCTCAGGCGCGGTCGCCTGGTACCCGGCGCCCGCGACGGGCGCCTGGAACGCGGGGGCTTGGAAAGGATCCGCCTGCTGCTGTGCGGGCGCGGCGAACGGGTTCGCCTGCGGCGTGCCGTAAGGGGTCGCCGCCGGTGCTGCGGGTCGAGGCGCCTGAACGACGGGGCGCGCGGGGCGAGCCGCGGGGTGCGCGGGCACCTCCTCGCGGCCGGTGAAGTCATCGGAGAAGGGCGCGACGAAGCGCGCGAAGACGGTGAAGAACACTCCCGCCAGCGAGACGACGAGGGCGACCCATGTCACCCAGCTCGAGAGCGAGCCGAGCGTCACGGCTACATGCAGCCACGTGACCGAGGCCCCGACGAACGTCACCGACGCGAGCTGGTCGATGCTGAGCGATCCGAAGTTGCGCACGCTGTTCGCACGTCGCACCGCGATGAGCGCCGCCGCCAGTAGCGGCAGCACGACGGCGGGGAGCCAGGCGATCCCCAGCGTCCAGATCGGAGCGTAGCCGATGAACGTCGACGCCTGCGCGCGCGAGAAGAACGACAGGATCAGCAGGAGCGCGGCGGCCCCGATGACGATCCATTCGCGAAGCGTGTAGGGCCCCATGCCCTGTTGCGGGGCGACGGTCGGCGTCGATGCGGCAGAGGCCTGTGCGACGAAGCGCGGCGTGTTCTGCGCACCTGGCCCGGGGTGGGTGCCATTCTGATCGGTCACGTGTGCGTTCCTCTCCCTCGTGTGCGGGTCCCCGCACCCTGTTGATCCTATGCGCGTCGGGGCTCGACGCGCGTCATCCGAGGCACTGCGGGCCCAGCAGGGCCTTCAGATCGCCGAAGAGCTCGGCCGAGACCTTCACCGGAATCGGCACCTCGAAGACCTTCGCCTGGCGGCCCCGGTGCATCTTCAACCGAACTTCGGTGTCTCCCCCGTGGCGGCGGAGCACGTCGGCGAGGTCGCCGACCGTGCGCTCGGTAGCCCGCTGCTCGGGTATCAGCAGCGTCAGGGGCCCCGACTCGTCGAAGTCGGCGATGTCCGGTGCGAAGGCACCCTGCGCGTGAATGTTCAGACCGTCGTCGCGCTTCGAGACGCGTCCGCGCACGACGAGGATCGAGTCCTGCACGAGGATCGGCTGGAACTCCTGATAGGTCTTGCCCATGAACATCACGGTGACCTCAGCCTCGAAGTCCTCGATCGTGATCATGCCGTACGGGTTACCACTTGACTTCGCGACGCGGTGCTGCGCCGTCGTCACCAGACCCGCGATGGTGACCTGCAGGCCGTCTTCGAGGTCTTCGGCGTTGATCAGATCGTTGATCGTCACGGTGCGGTGCTTCGCCAGCGGCACTTCCAGGCCCGCAAGCGGATGGTCGGAGACATAAAGGCCGAGCATGTCGCGCTCGAACGCGAGCTTGTCCTTCTTGGTCCATTCGGGGCGCTCCGGCACCTTCGAGACCTGCTCGTCGTCGCCGAACAGAGCGTCGAAGTCGAAGCCCACCTCGCCGTTGGCCGCCTTTCGCTTGTCGGCCACGGCCTGCTCGACGGCGCTCTCATGAATTTCGACGAGGGCGCGGCGCGTGTGGCCCATCGAGTCGAATGCGCCCGCCTTCGCGAGCGACTCGACCGTACGCTTGTTGGTCACGTGCGCCGGCACGCGGTCGAGGAAGTCATGGAAACCCTTGTACGGTCCCTCCTCACGCGCCGCGATGATGCCCTCGACGACGTTGTGGCCGACGTTGCGGATCGCTCCGAGGCCGAAACGGATGTCCTCGCCGACGGCCGCGAAGTACTCGATCGACTCGCTCACGTCGGGCGGAAGCACCTTGATGCCCATGCGGCGGCACTCGTTGAGATACATCGCGAGCTTGTCGCGCGAGTCGCCGACACTCGTCAGCAGCGCGGCCATGTACTCGGCGGGATAGTGCGCCTTCAGGTATGCCGTCCAGTAGGAGACCACGCCGTACGCGGCGGAGTGGGCCTTGTTGAACGCGTAGTCCGAGAAGGGCAGCAGGATGTCCCACAGCGCCTTGATGGCGCCCTCACCGAAACCGCGGTCCACCATGCCCTGGTGGAAGCCCTCGTACTGCTTGTCGAGCTCCGACTTCTTCTTCTTGCCCATCGCGCGGCGCAGGATGTCGGCCTGACCGAGCGAGAAGCCTGCGACGCGCTGCGCGATCGCCATCACCTGCTCCTGGTAGATGATGAGGCCGTAGCTGGTGTCGAGGATGTCCTTCAGAGGCTCTTCGAGCTCCGGGTGGATCGGCGTGATGGGCTGTTCGCCGTTCTTGCGCAGGGCGTAGTTGGTGTGCGAGTTCGCACCCATCGGTCCCGGGCGGTACAGCGCGATGACGGCCGAGATGTCCTCGAAGTTGTCGGGCTTCATGAGGCGCAGCAGCGCGCGCATCGGGCCGCCATCGAGCTGGAACACTCCGAGCGTGTCGCCTCGCGCGAGCAGCTCGTAGGCCTTGCGATCGTCGAGGCTCAGCTGTTCGAGATCGAGCTCGACGCCGCGGTTCATGCGGATGTTGTCGAGCGCATCGGAGATGATCGTGAGGTTGCGGAGCCCCAGGAAGTCCATCTTGATGAGACCGAGCGACTCGCAGGCGGGATAGTCGAACTGCGTGACGATCTGACCGTCCTGCTCGCGCTTCATGATCGGGATGATGTCGATCAGCGGGTCGCTCGACATGATCACGCCGGCGGCGTGCACGCCCCACTGACGCTTCAGCCCCTCGAGACCGACGGCGCGGTCGAAGACGGTGCGCGCTTCCGGATCCGACTCGATCGTCGCGCGGAACTCGCTCGCCTCCTTGTAGCGCGCGTGCTCGGGGTCGAACATGCCGCCGAGCGGCATGTCCTTGCCCATCACGGCGGGAGGCATGGCCTTCGTGAGCTTCTCGCCCATGCTGAAGGGGAAGCCGAGCACGCGCCCCGCGTCCTTCAGCGCCTGCTTCGACTTGATCGTGCCGTAGGTGACGATCTGCGCCACGCGGGCATCGCCGTACTTCTCGGTCACGTACTCGATGACCTCGCCGCGGCGACGGTCGTCGAAGTCGACGTCGAAGTCGGGCATCGAGACGCGGTCGGGGTTGAGGAAGCGCTCGAAGATGAGGCCATGAGGGATCGGATCGAGGTCCGTGATGCGCATCGCGTAGGCGACCATCGACCCGGCACCCGAACCGCGCCCGGGGCCGACGCGGATGCCGTTGTTCTTCGACCAGTTGATGAAGTCGGCGACGACGAGGAAGTAGCCCGGGAACTTCATCTGCGTGATGATCCCGATCTCGTACTGGGCGCGCTCGCGCACGTCCTGCGGGATCCCGTTCGGGTAGCGATAGTGGAGGCCGCGCTCGACCTCCTTGATGAACCAGCTCTCCTCGGTCTCCCCCTCGGGCACCGGGAAGCGGGGCATGTAGTTCGCGGCGGTGTCGAACTCGACGTTGCAGCGCTCCGCGATGAGCAGCGTGTTGTCGCAGGCGCCCTCGACATCGCGGAACATCTGCCGCATCTCCGCGGCGGTCTTGATGTAGTAGCCGTCGCCGTCGAACTTGAATCGGTTCGGGTCGTCGAGCGTCGAACCCGACTGCACGCAGAGCAGCGCCTCGTGGGCGCTCGCGTCGTGCTGGTGGGTGTAGTGCGAGTCGTTCGTCGCAACGAACGGAATGCCCAGATCCTTCGCGATCTTCAGGAGGTCCTCGCGGACCCGGCGCTCGATGTCGAGACCGTGGTCCATGAGCTCGCAGAAATAGTTCTCCTTGCCGAAGATGTCCTGGAACTCCGCGGCCGCCTCGCGCGCCGCCTCGAATTGGCCGAGGCGCAGGCGGGTCTGGATCTCACCCGACGGGCAGCCCGTCGTGGCGATGATGCCCTTGGCGTAGGTCTGCAGCAGCTCGCGGTCCATGCGCGGCTTGAAGTAGTAGCCCTCGATGCTCGCGAGCGAACTCAGCCGGAACAGGTTGTGCATGCCTTCGGTCGTCTCGGCCCACATCGTCGCGTGGGTGTAGGCGCCGGATCCGGACACGTCGTCGCGCTTCTGCTCGGACGTGCCCCAGGCGATGCGGGTCTTGTCGGTGCGATGCGTTCCCGGCGTGAGGTAGGCCTCCAGACCGATGATCGGCTTGATCCCCTCGGCCTTCGCCGCCTTGTAGAACTCGAACGACGCGTAGTTGTTGCCGTGGTCTGTCACCGCGATGGCCGGCATGCCCATCTCGGCCGCGGCCTTCGTCATCTCGGTGAGCTTCGCCGCCCCGTCGAGCATCGAGTACTCGGAATGAACGTGGAGGTGCACGAAGGAGTCGGATGCCATGGGTCCAGTCTAATTTGGGCCCCGGACCATCCGACTCCGGATCGTGCGTTATTCCGTCGGTTCGGGAGCCGAGTCGACGACCTCCTGGGAGATGCTGATTCGCAGCTCGGGCACCCCGGGCGCGATCTCGTCATCGCCGGGCAACCGGAACGTCAGGTACTCCGTCATGAGGCCCGTATCGGTATCGACGGCGAAGCCGGAGCGCTGACCCTCGTTGTCGCTCCCTTCCGGCGCAACCCGTTCGAACGCCGCTCGCCCGTCGCCGCTGTCGAGCAGGGTGTAGGAGTCGAGCTGCGCCAACGCCCCGAAGAGCGCGGATCGGATCTCCGCGGGCGGGAGGTTCAGCCAGAGCGCGTTGGTGATCGCGAGCGCGACCGAACGGTCGTCGATCGGTCCGTCCAACGGGCCCCCGTTCGCACCGCCGGTCTTCGCGATGTCTTCTCGCAACCATGCGACGAGCGCGTCGGGTTCGCGGGGCATCTCTTCGTAGCGGTCCGCGTAGCCCTCCAGAGAGGGGCCGGTGCCGTCCGGCCCCTGCCGTCCACCCGGCAGAGCCCTGACGTTGTCGCCGTCGAGACCAATGTCGTAGGTGGCGACCTGCTTCGCCAGATCTTCGCCGCCCGGGCCGTAAGTCTCCGTGATGTGCCCCGGGTCACGGCCGTCGACGATCCAGTCTCCCGTACGGTCTGCGGGGATGTAGTAGACCGATGTGTTGTCGTACCCCACGGCCGCCTCGGACGCGGGCGCTAGCCGGCTCGATCCGTCGGTGAACAGGTAGGAGGTCGTTTCGGTGATCCGCAGGTACTGCCCCTCCTCGAGCACGGGATCGGCGGTCTGGATGATCGACGACGACACCTCCTCCAACACCTCGGCCGCGGTCGCCGTATCGGCCGGAGCCACAGACTGGGGCAGCGCGCCCAGCGCGTTCACCGCCACGATGCCTGCCGCAAGGGCGCCCGCACCCGCACCCGCGCCGAAGCCCAGCCACGCACGGCCGCCGCGCCGCCCGCGCTTCGCACGCCGCACCTCGTTTCGCAGCGCCTCGCGCGCCACCGTGATCTCGTCCTTCCCCGTCTGCGTGTCCGCGCCGATCTCACGCACGCGATCCAATACGTCCATCGTTGCCCTCCTTCGCCATCCAGGTCAGCCGTGCCTTGCCGCCGGATCCCGGGGGTGCGAGCTTCGCCCGCACCCTGTTCAACCGAGATCTGACGGTGCCGACCGGCACGCCAAGCGAGGCCGCGACCTGGTCGTAGGTCATGTCTCCCCAGGCGTAGAGCAGCAGGGTGTCGCGGTCCTTCCGCGACAGTGCGGCAATACGCGGCGCCAGCTCACGGATCGCGCGCGAGGCGTCGAGACGCTCATCCGAGTCATGATCGTCCCGCCCCGCCGTCTCCGCGGCACCGGACGCGTGCTCGAAGACACGCCACTGGGCGGCCTCCTGCGCGCGGTGACGCCGCATCAGGCGGGTCGCGATGCCGAACAGCCACGGGCGTGCGGAGTCGCTCGAGGTTTCGAACGACGCCCGACGCCGAAACGCCACCAGGAAGGTCTCGCTGAGGACGTCGTCGACGCCCTCGGCCCCGATGCGGCGGCGAACGTAGCCCGCCACGGCGGGCGCGTGACGCTCGAAGATCTCGGAGAACCTGTCCGGGTCCGTGATCGAGGCGGCGATCGCTTCGCTGTCTGTGCTCATATCGGGTATTGCGCGCCGACGCGGATCCGGTTCACGGAAACCGGAAAAATCTCGGAACCGATCGGATCGCCGGATTCCTCCGGGATCGCGTCGGCCCCGAGATTCTCAGAACAGCCCGTCCTCGAGGAGGTCGTAGGCGTGCTGCAGGTCGTCCGGATAGGTCGACTCAAACGACACCCGCTCCCCCGTCGCGGGATGCTCGAAGGCGAGCCTGTGGGCATGAAGCCACTGCCGGTTCAGCCCGAGCCGCTCGGCGAGCGTCGGGTCGGAGCCGTAGAGCGGGTCGCCGACGAGAGGGTGGCGATGCGCCGCCATGTGCACGCGGATCTGGTGCGTGCGCCCCGTCTCGAGGTGCACCTCGACGAGGGTCGCGCGCGGAAACGCCTCGACGGTGTCGTAGTGAGTGATGGAGTCCTTGCCGTCGGGCGTGACGGCGAACTTCCACGAGTGGCTCGTGTGGCGGCCGATGGGGGCGTCGATCGTTCCCGAGAACGGATCCGGATGCCCCTGCACGATCGCGTGATAGATCTTCTCGACGGCGCGGTCCTTGAAGGCGCGCTTCATGACCGTGTAGGCGTGCTCGCTCTTGGCGACGACCATAAGACCGCTCGTACCCACGTCGAGCCGGTGCACGATGCCCTGCCGCTCCGCGGCGCCGGACGTCGAGATCTCGACGCCGGCCGCGAGGAGCGCGCCCGGAACCGTCGGCCCATCCCACCCCATCGACGGGTGAGCGGCCACGCCCGCGGGCTTGTCGATGACGACGATGTGATCATCCTCGTGCACGATGCGCAGCCCCGGCACCTCGACGGCGATGACCTGCGGCTCTGCTTTCGGCGTCCATTCGACGTCGAGCCAGGATCCGGCCGGTACGCGGTCGGATTTCGCCGCCTGCCGCCCGTCGATCCGCACGCCGCCCGCGGCGACCACGTCGGCCGCGAACGTGCGCGAAAAACCGAGCATCTTTGCGAGTGCCGCGTCGACGCGGGACCCCTCGAGGCCATCGGGGACCGGGATGCGCCGAGATTCACTCATCGACGCTCTCCTCGGCCTCGACCTTCTTCGCGCCGCGCGTGCCGTCGAAGTTCACGCCGATGAGCACCAGCACGGCGACGGAGATCATGCCGCAGACGATGAACATGTCCGCGACGTTGTAGATCGCGGGCGTGGTCCAGAACCACATCCAGGGCGTCAGGATGAAGTCGACGACGTGGCCGACGGCGAAGCCCGGGTCGCGGAACAGGCGGTCGGTGAGATTTCCCAGCACGCCGCCGAGCACGAGGCCCAGCACGATGCTCCATGCGATCGATCGAACGCGTGCGATCGCGAGATAGACGATCGCAATGGCGACGAGCGCGAGGACGATCGTGAAGACCCAGGTGACGCCCTCGCCCATCGAGAACGCCGCACCCGGGTTGAAAACCAGATGCCACTGCAGCAGCTCACCGACGACGTTGACCGTCGTGCGCTCTTCGAGGTGCCGCAGTGCGAAGAACTTGCTCAACTGGTCGGCGGCCAGCACCAAGATCGCGAGAACCGCGATCGTGATGCCGGCCGCCGGCGCAGAATAGGGTCGATGTCCCGTCACGCGAGGTGAACTCAGAGACCGACCGTCGAAGCGGGCTGGCCGCCCGACTCGGGTGCGTTCAGGTCGGCGAGCTTCTGCTCGAAGTAGCCGCGCAGCTGCTGACGGTAGTCGCGCTCGAACTGGCGAAGCTCGGTGATACGACCCTCGAGGCTCTTGCGCTCGGTGTCGAGCTTCTGCGAGATCTCGCGCTGCTTGGCCTCGGCTGCCGCGACGATGCCGGAGGCCTTCGCCTCGGCGTCATCGACGAGCTTCTTCGCCTTGGCCTGACCCTCGGCGACGTGCTCGTCGTGGAGGCGCTCGGCGCGGGCGATGATGCCGGCCGCGTTCGATGCCGTGGCCGAAACTCCGCTTTCGGCGGCGGAAGCGGGCGTCTCGACGGGAGCGGGCGTGGGCTCGGCGGCGGGAGCAGGAGCCGCGGTCGCCGCGGGGGCACCGGCCTCGAGCTCGGCGATGCGCGCCTTGAGCTGCTCGTTCTCCTCGATCGTCTTGCGCCACTCGACGACGATCTCGTCCAGGAAGTCGTCGACCTCGTCGGGGTCGAAACCCTCCTTGAAGCGGACGTGCTGGAACTGCTTGGTGACGACGTCTTCCGGCGTCAGTGCCATGGTGTGGCCCCCTCTTTCGATGGTGAACTCATGATACTTCAGAACAAGAATGCGATCGCTCGGAGAATCGACAGCACGATGAAGCAGCAGATCAGCGTGAGCGGAAATGCCAGGTCGATCGCGATCGGTCCGAGTCGAATCGGCTGCAGATGACGGCGCAGGTACTTCAGGGGAGGATCCGTGATCGTATACACGATCTCACACAGGACCAGCACTGCACCCTGGGGCCGCCATTCCCGATTGAACATCGGGATGAAGTCGATGATCACGCGCGCGAACAGCACGACCACATACAGCGAAAGCAGCACGTGCAGAACAGCTGCGACGAATCCAATGACAGCCACAAGACCTCAGCCTACGCGAAAGGGCCCGGTGAGGCCGAAACGGCACACCAGGCCCGACGAGCGCACAGACCTCAGCCGGCGAACGACGCGTCGTCGGCGGGCGCGATGCCGCCGTCGCCGGTCACAGCGATGTTCTCGGGCGTGAGCAGGAAGACCTTGCTCGTGACGCGCTCGATGCGCCCGTAGAGACCCATCACGAGCCCGCTCGCGAAATCGATCAGACGACGGGCGTCCGCATCGGACATCTGCGAGACGTTGATGATCACGGGCAGGCCATCGCGGTACTGCTCTGCGATGGTCTGCGCGTCGCGGTACTGCTTGGGGTGAACCGTCACGATCTCGTTGACGGCGTCGGCGGCGGGCTGACGCACGACAGCGGGACGACGCAACGGCGTCACGGGAGCCGTCTTCTCTTCATCGTGGGTCTCCTCGCGGTACTGCTCGCGATGCGGTTCGCGATGCTGTGCGGTGTTGTGGACGGGGGCGCCCTCGAACTCCTCGTCGACGAATTCCTCTTCGTCTGCGAGGCCGAGATAGACCATCGTCTTCTTCAGCGGATTGCCCATGGCGTCCTCCGGGTTGAATGCTCGTCTTGTGTGAAGGCTAAACCTGCTGCGGTCTGGGACCGGTTATTGCGCTACCAATTCGCAGGTGTGTCGCGCCGTGCATGATCGCCTCGGCGAAGTCGTGAGACATCCCCGCCGAGACCCAGCTCGCCCCGGGGGAAACGGCGCGAACGCGCTCGGCGTATCCGGCGAGTCGCGCGAATGCGGCCGCGGGTTCCTCGCCGAGAGGCGCAACAGCCATGATTCCGCGGAGCCGAAGCGTGTCGGATGCCTCGATGCGCTCCGCGAGGGCTTCGATGCCGGCCGGCGCGACGCCTCCTCGCCCCGGATCCGCCGTGAGGTTCACCTGCACGAGCACGTCGAGGGGGTCCTCCCCCGGCGCGTCGAGCACCGATACCAGCTTCTCGCGGTCGAGCGAATGGACCGCATCGGCGGCGGCCCGGACGGCCCGTGCCTTCTTCGACTGCAGCTGGCCGATGAAGTTCCATCTCAGACCCTCGAGCTCGGCAAGCTCCTGGCGCTTCGCGATCAGCTCCTGACCGCGGTTCTCCCCGACGTCACGAACGCCGAGCGCGTAGAGCTCGCGCACGATCGACGCAGGGTGGAACTTGGTCACGACGATGCGCGTGATTCCCGCCGCGTCGCGGCCGGCGGCGCGTGCGGCGTCCGCGATGCGCTCATCGACCGCGGCGAGGCGGGACGCGAGGGTCATTACTTCAGGAACTCCGGGATGTCGATGCCATCCTCGTCGTCATCGAAGCCGCTCGACTCATTGAGGGCCGGGGCCGTCGTGGTCTGCGGGATCGAGACCTGCGGCGGGAGCTCGGGGGCCTTCTCTACCTGCACGTCGCCCGGGAGCGAGGGACGAGCGACGTGCTCGTTGCGCACGGGGAACGAGGGAACCTCGACCCGCGGCTGCGGCTCGCCGCCGTCGAAGCCCGCGGCGACGACCGTCACGCGCACCTCGTCGCCGAGAGTGTCGTCGATGACGGTACCGAAGATGATGTTGGCCTCGGGGTGCGCGGCCTCCTGCACGAGGCGGGCCGCGTCGTTGATCTCGAAGATGCCGAGGTTCGAGCCGCCCTGGATCGAGAGGAGCACGCCGTGCGCACCTTCGATCGAGGCCTCGAGAAGCGGCGACTCGACCGCGAGCTCCGCGGCCTTGATCGCGCGGTCCGCGCCGCGCGCGGACCCGATGCCCATGAGCGCGCTACCGGCGCCCTGCATGACGCTCTTCACATCGGCGAAGTCGAGGTTGATGAGACCAGGGGTCGTGATCAGATCGGTGATGCCCTGCACACCGGCGAGGAGCACCTGGTCCGCGGTTGCGAAGGCTTCGACCATCGAGATGCCGCGATCGCTGATCTCGAGCAGGCGGTCGTTCGGCACGACGATGAGCGTGTCGACCTCTTCCTTGAGAACGGCCACGCCGTTCTCGGCCTGCTGCTGACGGCGGCGGCCCTCGAAGGAGAAGGGCTTGGTGACGACACCGATCGTCAGAGCGCCGATCGACTTGGCGATCCGGGCCACGACGGGTGCACCGCCCGTGCCGGTTCCGCCGCCCTCGCCGGCGGTGACGAACACCATGTCGGCGCCTGCGAGAGCCTGCTCGATCTCTTCCTGATGGTCTTCGGCCGCGCGGCGGCCCACCTCGGGGTCGGCTCCGGCGCCGAGGCCGCGGGTCAGGTCGCGTCCGACGTCGAGCTTGACGTCGGCCTCGCTCATGAGCAGCGCCTGCGCGTCGGTGTTGATCGCGATGAACTCGACGCCACGCAGCCCGAGCTCGATCATGCGGTTGACGGCGTTGACGCCGCCGCCACCGACGCCGACCACCTTGATGACGGCGAGGTAGTTCTGGTTCTGGCTCATGCTGCCTCCATAGACGGAACCTGGGCTGTGCCGAAAGTGTCAACCTTCAAGTTCAACAAGAGGGTTAAAGTATTCATCGGCATGGAAATTGCTCGTATTGACGCTACGTGCACGAGGCCACAAGACGGCCAAGACGCGCCGTGGCGTGTCGGAAGAAAATTCACTCGGTGACGACGAGCACGCCGGACGAAGACACGTCGTAGCTCGAGACGGTCTCCGGCGGGGCCGCCGAGAACGCCGATGTGAGAACCCGTACCTTCTCCGCCGTGTCACCGGGGCTCCCCCAGATCACGGTGACGCCGTCGCCGTCCGACATCTCGAAGCTCACGTCCTCGCGACTCGTCGCCTGGATCCGGGTGACCCTGCTCGCAATGTCGGACGGAAGGGCACGCAGCACCTGGCCGACGGCGGAGAACGCCTCGGAGTCGAGCCCCGCGTCGACCTCCGCGAGCGGCAGCCCCGCGGGCTGTTCCTCGCTCGTTCCGAGCGCGACCCCGGCGGCGTCGACCGTCGTGAACCCCGCATCGGTAGCCACAGCCGCTACGGGCGTGCGCTCCACGATCGTCACGACGAGTGTGTGCGGCGGGCGCGACTGCACCGTATAGGTCTCGATCTCCGGGAACGAGGTGAGCTTCGCACGGATCTGGTCGCGGTCGATGAGCGGCAGCGCTCGACCCGTCTGGTCCTGGAGCGCCGACTGCACGCTCTCGGGGTCGAGCGTCGAGACGCCCTGCACTTCGATGGTCCTCACCGCGAACAGCGGGCTGTACGCCGCGCCGATTGTACCGATCGCGAGCAGCACGATCGCGCCGACGGATCCGATCCACACGGCACGACGGCGTCGCGCCCGCTCGGTGAAGCGACGCACCTCGGCGCGCTCGGCGCGCTTCTGCCTGCGGCGCGCGCGCCACTCGGACAGCTGTCTCTCAGCACGGCGAGGTTCGACGTCATCCTCCGCCTCGCTCTCCGGCTGCGTTTCTTCCCGATCGACCGGTTCCGCATCCGTGCCCCGCGGCCTGCGGCGCCCGAACGGCAGCAGCGGCGCGCGCCGCTCCCGTTCGGGCTCGCCCAGCTCGGCCTCGTCGAAGACCGGATCCTCGATCGGATCCGGGCGACGCGACGGCTGCGGGGGAAGCGGTCCGGGACGTTTCACGGGCTACTCCGGCTGCAGAGCGTCGAGTACCTGCGGGATGATCTGGTAGACGTTGCCGCAGCCGAGCGTGATGATGAAGTCGCCCTCGCCCGCCACCTCGGCGGCGCGCTCGGCGGCGGCCTGCCAATCGGGCACGTACGAGACGTGCTCGGGGTCGGCAAAGCCCTTTTCGACGAGTTCCCCCGTCACTCCGGGGATGGGATCCTCGCGCGCGCCGTACACATCGAGCACGACCGAGTGATCGGCGTGCTCCTCGAGCACCTTCGCGAACTCGCCGGCCATGAGCTTCGTACGCGAATAGGTGTGCGGCTGATGCAGGGCGATGATGCGCCCCTCCCCCACGACGGTGCGGGCGGCCGCGAGCGCGGCCGCAACCTCGGTCGGGTGGTGGGCATAGTCGTCGTAGACGCTGACGCCGCGGCGTACGCCGTGCAGTTCGAAGCGACGCACGGTGCCGCCGAAACTTGCGACCGCGCGCGTCGCGGCCGCGAAGTCATGGCCGAGGCTCACGAGCACCGCGACGGCGCCCGCGGCATTGATGCGGTTGTGCTGCCCGGGAACGGCCAGCTCGAGCGGCGCCCGCTCGTCGCCGCGCACCAGCCACGCGGATCCGCTCTCCTCCACGAGGCGCACATCGGCGGTGTCGGCGAGGCCGAAGCTCACGACGTTCTCATGGGACAGGCGCGCGGCGACACGACGGGCGCCCGGATCGTCCGACGAGATCACGACGGCCTCACGCGCGGCATCGGCGAACGTCACGAACGCGTCGTCGAAGGCCTCGTGCGAGCCATAGTGGTCGAGGTGATCGGCGTCGACATTCGTGATGAGCGCGATCGAGGTCTCGTAGATGAGGAACGTGCCATCGGACTCGTCGGCCTCGATCACGAACAGGTCGTCGGCCCCGGCGCGGCTCGAGACGCCGTACTGCTGGATGACGCCGCCGTTGACGAAGCTCGGGTCGGCGCCGAGTTCGGCGAGGGCCGACACGATCATGCCCGTCGAGGTGGTCTTGCCGTGGGCCCCGGCCACCGACACGAGGCGGCGCGAGGCGATCAGGTACTTGAGCGCCTGCGAACGATGCAGCACCGACAGCCCGCGCTCCTTGGCGGCGAGGAACTCGGGGTTCTCGGGCCAGATCGCGCCCGTGTACACCACCGTGTCTAGGCCCGCCACGGCATCGAGGTTCGCGGCGTCGTGGCCAATGAACACGCGCGCGCCGAGCGCGGCGAGGTCGCGCGTGTTCTGGCTCTCGGCGCGGTCGGAGCCCGACACCGGGATCCCCGCATTCAGGAACATGCGGGCAAGGCCCGAGATGCCGGAGCCACCGATGCCGATGAAGTGCACGGCGCGGATCTCGTCGGGAATCGAAACGGTCAGGTCGGGGGCGATCATCGGCGGTTCTCCTTGAGGGCGCGGTCGAGATGCGCCATGACGTTTTCGGTGCCGCGGCGCGTACCCGCGCCCTCGGCGGCCGCGGCCATCGCCGCGATAGCGTCGCGGTCGCCGAGCAGCGGCACGAGCACGGTCCGCACATAGTCGGCGGTGAAGTCGGCGTCGGCGACGATGCGGGCGGCTCCCGCCTCGACGGCCGACGCCGCGTTGAAACGCTGCTCGCCATTGCCGACGGGATACGGCACGTAGATCGCCGGGATCCCGAGGGCCGATACCTCGGAGACGGTCGAGGCGCCCGACCGGGCGACGATCACGTCGGCGAGAGCGAAGGCCAAGTCCATGCGGTTGAGGTAGGGCACCGCGACGTAATTCGGATCGCTCGAGTCCGGAATGTCGTTCTTCTCGCCGGTCGCGTGCAGGATCTGCCAGCCTGCGGACACGATGTCCTGCCAGGACTCTGCGAGCGTGCCGTTGATCCGGCGCGCGCCGAGGGAGCCCCCGAAGACGAGGAGGACGGGCCGCGCCGGATCCAGCCCGAAGTGGCGGGCGGCCTCCGCGCGGCTTCCCGCGCGGTCGAGGTTCACGATCTCGGGACGCAGCGGCATGCCGACGAGCTCGCCGCGCTTCAGTGGCGTGCCGTCGAAGGAGACGCCCACCGCGGCCGCCGAGCGGGCACCGAGCACGTTCGCCATGCCGGGCCGGGCATTAGCCTCGTGTACGACCGACGGGATCCGTTCCTTCTTCGCCGCCGAGTAGGCAGGCGCGGACGCATAGCCACCGACGCCGAGCACGACGTCGACACCGCGGTCGCGGATGTACCGGCGCACGGTCTTGACCGCGGCGGCGTAGCGCGCGGGAAACGTCAGCGCCGCCGAGTTCGGCCGGCGCGGAAAGGGCACCTTCGGAACGATGAGCAACTCGTAGCCGCGCTCGGGAACGAGGCGGGATTCGAGGCCCTCCGCAGTGCCGAGGATCAGCACGGTGTCTTCCGGGTTCCTTGCGCGCAGGCCGTCGGCGACCGCGAGCATGGGATTCACGTGCCCGGCGGTGCCCCCGCCGGCGAGAAGATACGTCGTCACCGGACGATCCTACTTCGCGGGCGCCGAGCCCCGGCGCCCGGCGCGCTCGGTCTCAGGGAGCGTTCGGGTGAGCCCCAGAAGCACACCCGTCGCGATGAGCACGGCGATGAGCGACGAGCCGCCCGACGACATGAACGGCAGCGGCACACCGAGGGTCGGGAACAGGCGCAGCACGACGCCGATGTTGATGAGCGCCTGGCCGAGGATCCACACTCCGATGCCACCCGCAAGCGCGCGCACGAACATCGAGTCGCTGCGGCGCAGGATGCGGACGATGCCGACCCCCATCAGCACGAAAAGCGCGAGCAGGACGAGGCAGCCGACGAGCCCGAGCTCCTCTCCCACGATCGCGAAGATGTAATCGTCGGCGGCAGCGGGCAGCCAGTTGTACTTCTCGTGCGAGTTGCCGAGCCCCCGGCCGAGGATCCCGCCGCCCGCTAGGCCCCAGAGCCCGTGGAAGGGCTGGTAGCACTGATCGCTCGGATCACAGTTGGGGTCGAAGACCGCCAGCAGGCGCCTCATGCGGTTCTCGCTCGTGACGACGAACACCGTCACGACGGCCGCGCCGGCGATCACGATCGGTGCGAGGAACCGCATCCTGACACCCGCGAAGTACATCGTGCCGAACGTGATGAGCGCCATCACCATCACCGTTCCGAGGTCTTCGCCGGCGAGAACCGTCGCCATCGCGAGGCCCGATACCGGCAGCGCCGGGATCGCGAAGTGCCAGAACCGATCGAGCAGCGGTCTCTTGCGGAACAGAATGTAGGCCAACCACAGCACCAGGCCGGCCTTCAGAAACTCGGAAGGCTGGATCGACAGGCTGCCGATGTAGAACCAGTTGCGATTACCGCCCTGTGTGTCACCCAACGGGGTGAACACGACCAGCTGCAGGCCGATGCCGAGAATCAGTGCGGGCCACGCCAGTCGCTGCAGCCACCGGACCGAGAACAAGCTCATCACGAACATCAACGGAATACCGATGGCCGCATAGACGAGATGCGTGATGCCGCCGGCATAGGGCGTTCCCGAGCTCTTGAGCGACTCGACCGCCGTCGCCGAGAACGCCATCACGACGCCGAAAGCAGTGAGGAGAATCGCGGCGGAGCCGATCAACAGAAACTCCAGAGACGGCGGCTGCGCGAGCCGGCCGAGGCCGATCCGCACGGCGAGCGAGCGGGAACTAGCCTTCTTCGGAGCCTTCGTCGCCATCGGCGCTCTCCTCCCGCTCGGCCGTGACCTCACCTCGCTGACCATACTCGACCCCCTCCAGCGCCCGGTGGATCGACGCGGGCGAGGCGCCCATCGATCGCGAGAGCGCGGCGGCGACGAGCACGTCGACGACGAGTTCCGGTACGGCGAGTCCTCGCGCCGCGAGGTGCTCGAGCGTCGTGAGCTCGGCGGCGGAGGTGCGCCTGTTCTCAACGAACGCACGGTCAGCGAGGATCCCGTCGACGATGCCGAGATCGCTGGGACCGGGCACGCCGAGGTCGACGCCCACGGCGCGTGCGCCCTCGATCACATCCGCGTCCTCGACCATGCGCATCGTCGCCGCGTCGTGCTTGACGTAGACGCAGGCGATGCGGGTATGACGATAGACGGTGGCCTTCGCGTCGCGATAGTCGGCAGCGGTCTCGTGCCAGTCGAGGTCCGCCTCCCCCAGATTGAGGCAGACGCTCGCGATCGGATGCGGTGCGCCGACGCCGTCGGCGAGCCCGAGGTACCAGAGCTGTGCGCTCGACAGCTCGAGGACGAGGGCGTCGAAGCCCGCGGGATCGCGCACGGCGTCGAGCACGGGGATCCCGTTCGCGCCGCACGGGGCCGCACGCAGGCCGCCCTCGATCAACATGAGCGAAGCGAGGTCGACCGTCGTGGTCTTGCCCGCGGTGCCGGTGACGAGGATCCACTCGGCAGGCGTTCCGTCCGGCCGTGCGACCTTGTCACGGACGCGCCAGGCGAGCTCGACATCGCCCCACAGGGGGGTCCCGGCCTCGAGCGCCCACCGCACGGCGGGGTGGGACGGCGAGAAGCCCGGGGACGCGACGATGACGTCCGGGGCGAAGCCCTCTACGGTCGGGGCGACCCGGTCACGGTCGGTCTCGATCAGCTGTGCCCCGATGACCGGCAGCAGGCGCGCGTATTCGTCGGGCGCGTACTCGGTCACGACGAGCACCTGCGCACCGAGCTCTGTGAGGGTATCGGCCGACGCGAAGCCCGCGGCACCCAGGCCGAGCACCGCGACCTTGAGACCCTTCCAGTCGGCGTTCCAGCTGATCAGCGAGTCGAGACGCGAAGTCATACGCGGGAGAGCCATTCGACGTAGAGGGCGCCGACGCCGGTGATCGCGAACAGAGCCGCGATGATCCAGAACCGCACCACGATGGTCGATTCGTGCCAGCCTCGGAGCTCGAAGTGGTGATGGATGGGGCTCATCAGGAACAGTCGCTTGCCGCCCGTGAGCTTGAAGTAGAGGCGTTGCAGGATCACGGATCCGCTCGACATCACGAAGAGGCCGGCGATGAGCACGCCGAGCAGCTCGGTGCGCGTGAGGATCGCCATCGCGACGATGACGCCGCCGATCGACATCGATCCCACGTCGCCCATGAAGATCTTCGCCTTCGGCGCGTTCCACCAGAGGAAGCCGACGAGCGAACCGACGAAGGCGGCCGAGACGATCGCGAGATCCAGCGGATCCCGTACCGAATAGCAGGCCGTGATGTTGTCCGGCGAGGTGCCCGCGCCCGCGCACGCCTGATTGAACTGCCAGAACGCGATGAGGCTGTACGCGCCGACCACGAAGATGCCCGCGCCGGCCGCGAGGCCGTCGAGGCCGTCGGTGAGGTTCACCGAGTTGCTGAAGCCCGTGCCGAGCAGCGAGATCCAGAGCAGGTACAGGAACCAGCCCACGATCGGCACCGTCGTGATGAGCGTCGCGAAGCTCAGTACGTCGATGTCCCGGATGAACGAGATGTAGGGCGATCCGGGGGTGATGTCCCCCTTCGGGAAATTCAGCGCGGCGAAGCCGAACGGCACCATCACCAGAATCTGGCCGACGATCTTCTTCCACCCCGAGAGACCGGCGTAGTGCTGCATCTTGACCTTCATGTAGTCGTCGATGAAGCCCACGGTGCCGAAGCCCAGCATCGTCCAGATCACGAGCCAGCCCGACAGCGTCGGCGGGTTCCCGCCCGCGTAAGTGCCTGCGACATAGCCGACGATCGTGCCCAGGATGAAGATGACTCCGCCCATGGTGAGCGTGCCGCGCTTCGTCTCGTGCTTGGGCGCGTTGAAGCCCTCGCCGTCGGTGCGGATGACCTGCCCCCAGCCCCACGCACGGAACATGCGGAAGAAGACGGGGGTCAGCAGAAGGGTGAACGCGAGCGAGATCGCTCCGGCGGCCAACAGTGATCTCACGAGAACAATTCTCCCAGACGATCGCCGAGGAACCTGAGTCCCGCCGCGTTCGAGCTCTTCACGAGCACGCGATCGCCGTCGCGCAACTCATCTTTCAGGTAGTCGTACGCCTCGTCAGCGGTCTCGAAGAAAACCGCCTCGTCGCTCCAGCTGCCCTCGGCGATCGCCGAGAGGAACAATGCGCGGGCCTCCTGCCCCACGACGACGATGCGCGGGATCCGCAACCGCACGGCGAGTAGGCCGATCTTGCTGTGCTCCTCGACGTCGTGCTCACCGAGCTCGCTCATCGCACCGAGCACGGCGACCATGCGCTCGTCCTCGCCCGTGATCTGGGCGAGCGTGCGCAGGGCCGCCTGCATGGCGTCGGGGCTGGCGTTGTACGCGTCGTTGATGATGCGTACGCGCTCGGATCCCATGACCTGCATGCGCCAGCGCTCGGCGAGCTCGATCGTCTCGAGGCGCTCGATCGCGGCGGCCGGATCGACGCCGAGGGCGGTCGCCGCGGTGAGCGCCGCCAGGGCGTTCTTCACGTGGTGGGCGCCGAGGACGCGCAGGTGCAACGGGAGCCGCGCGCCGTCGATCTCGATGACCGAGTCCGTTCCGTCAGACGAGACGACGACGTCGCTCGCGCGGACATCGGCGGTCTCGGATTCTCCGAAGCGGCGCACCGTGATACCGCGAGCCTCGGCCGTCGCTGCCATCGCCTCGACGCGATGGTCATCGGTGTTCAGCACCGCGACGCCGCCCGGGCGCACCTGTTCGACGAGCTCGCGCTTCGCGCGGGCCGTGTGCTCGATGCCGCCGAAGCCGCCGGCGTGCGAGAGGCCGACCATCAGCACGACGCCGACGTCCGGCGTGACGAGGCCGGCGAGGCGCGCGATCTGGCCCGGCGCGTCGGCACCGAGCTCGCAGATGAGGTACTTCGTCGTCTCGTGCACGCGCAACATCGTGAGCGGCGCGCCCACGGCGTTGTTGTACGACGCGATCGGGGCGACCGTCTCGCCCTCGTCCTCAAGGATCCGGCGAAGCATGTTCTTCGTCGTGGTCTTGCCGTTGGAGCCGGTGATGCCGATCACGCGCAGTTCGCCTCGCTCGCGCACGCGGGAGACGACCTCGCGGGCGAGTTCGGCGATCGCGGCGACGACGTCCGCAACGACGATCTGCGAGACGGCGACATCGACCTCGCGCTCGACGAGCGCGAGCACCGCGCCGGCCTCACGAGCCGTGCCCACGAAGTGGTGGCCGTCGGTCGCCTCGCCGGGCTTGGCGACGAACACGTCGCCCGGGGCGATCTTGCGGGAGTCCGTGTCGACGTAGCCGTCGACGGGCGTTTCGGGGGTGTCGTCCCCCGCGAGAACCAGGCGACCGCTTGTGGCGGCGGCGATCTCGGCGAGTGAGAGTGCGATCATGGGGATCCTTCGCGCGAGGTGTCGCGCGTCATTCGGCGAACTTGGGCAGGGGTTCGAACGGTTCTGTCGACGGTGGCACGCGGTAGTACTGCAACACGTGGGTCATGGCTTTCTGGAACGCGGGCGCGTTCGCTGCCGACGACGTTTCCCGCCGCGGCTGGTCGAGGCTGACCATCACGATGTATCGGGGGTCTTCAACGGGTGCGACACCGATCATACTTGTGAAGTAGACGCCCGCCTTGTATCCGCCCTGACCGTTGGAGATCTGCGCGGTTCCGGTCTTGATGCCGAGGCGATAGCCGGGGATCTCGATGGCCTTCGCGTTGGTGCCCTGCACCGCGACATTCTCGAGCAGGTCGAGGACCTGCTTCGAGGTCTCCTCCTTGATGACCCGCTGGTCCTCCGGCAGCTCCGGCGTCGTGACCTCTCCGTCGGCGCTCGTGCAGCTCTCGACGAGGTGCATGGGTTTCTTCACTCCGCCGTTCGCGATCGCCTGGTAGGCGCCGACGACCTGCTGCATGGTGACGGCGATACCCTGGCCGAAGCTCGTGGCGTAGTGGGTCTGGTTGTCCCATCCATCGGGATCGCTGATGAGGCCGCTCGGCTCGTAGGTGTAGCCGATCGGGCTGCCCTCGCCCACGCCGAACTTCTTCAGGTACTCGTAGCGGGTCCGATCCGGCACGAGCTCGCCGAGCTTCGACAGCGCGACGTTCGACGAATCGATGAGCGCACCCGCCACCGTGTAGTTGTATACCGGGTGGTTGAAGGAATCGCCCACGACCGCGCCGTTGGGGAACACCTCGTGGCCCGACGCCTGGACCTCGGTCAGCGGCGTCACGGCGCCCACATCGAGCAGGGTCGCCGCGGTGATCGCTTTGAAAGTCGATCCCGGCTCGAACTGGCGGCGCAGCGCGAGCGCCCCCCGATCCTCCGGGTCGGTTGCGGCGGGGTCGTTGGGGTCGAGCGTCGGGTAGTCGACCGCGGCTTTGATCTCGCCGGTCTTGACGTCGACGACCATGATCGAGCCGGCCTTGGCCTTCTGCGTCTCGACTTCCTCCTTCAGCATCTGCAACAGGTACCAGCTGAGGTCGCTGTCGATCGTGAGCTGAAGCGTGCCGCCGTCGTGCGGCGCAGGGTCTTCCTTCGTGGTACCGGGGATCTTCACGCCACCGTCGCCGGAACGCTGGTAGGTGAGCCGCCCGTCGGTCGACTCGAGACAGGCGTTCTCGATCTGCTCGTACCCCTCCTGCGGTTCCTCATCCACGTTGAGGAAGCCAACGAGGTTACCGCCGACGGCGCCGTTCGGGTACGTGCGGGTCTTCTCGCTCGAGAGGGCCAGCATGGGCGCGTCGAGATCGGCGAGCGCGCGGTACTGCTCGGTCGAAAGGCCCTTCCTGAGAACGACGTATCGGCTGTCGGCATTCGCGGCGAGGGCGTCGTCGGCGACCTTCTCCACCTCGGCGCCCGACATGTCGATGATCGCTCCGATCCGCTCGGCGAGGCGGCCCCACGATTCCACGTACTTGTTGCCCGCGTCGTCGATGCGCGTGACCCCGTCGATGAGCGCCGGGTCGAGCGCCGCGTCGTAGGCGACCGAGCTCACCGCGAGGACGGTGCCCTCGCTATCGATGATCGAGCCGCGGACACCCGGCAGCACGGCGGATCCGGTGAAGTTGCCGTGCTTCTCGGCGTCGGCGCGCAGCGAATCGGCGTTGACCACCTGGATGTCGAACAACCGCACCGCGAAGACCGAGACGATCGCCAGCACGATGACGGCGGCGATGCCGCTGCGCCGGCGAGCGGCGCGGCTCTCCCCCTTGCTCATGCGTGTTCTTCTCCGATGCTGTCAGTGCGTGTTCGGGGTCGGCAGGCCGCCGTCGAGCGGAGGCGCATCCGTGACCGTCGCGGGCATCTCCTGCTGCGGCGTGACGTCGGCGATGGTCAGGTCTTCATCGGTCACGAGCGGAGTCTGCGCGATCAGCGCGTTCGCCGCGGCGTTGCCGTTCTGCACGTTCACCGTTGAGGTATCGCCCGCGGGGGCGCCCGAACCGAGGATCGCGGAGTCGCTAAGCCGCAGGTAGCTCGGCGTCGAGTCGATGACCATGCCGAGCGCGGAGGCGTTCGCCGCGAGGTATTGCGGAGACGCGAGACCTGCGAGGTCCTCCGTGAGCTCCTGCTGGTCGAGCGTCAGCTGGCGCTGCTCCTGCTCCACGGCGGCGAGGTCGTAGCTCGACTGCGCCGTGAGGATCGTCATGCCCAGCTGCGCGAGCGCGATCAGCACCGCGCCCGTGATCGCGACGAGCGCATACGCGAGGCGGGGCTTGCGCCGTGGACGCGGCAGGGCCTCGAGATGGGGCTCCTGCCGGCGCGGCGGCGGGTCGAAGGGCAGCAGGTCAACGTCGACGATGCTCATTCGCTCTCCCGGATCCTTTCGATCGCTCGCAGGCGCACCGGCTTGGCACGCGGGTTGCGCGCGGCCTCCTCGTCGGAGGCGAGCTCGGTGCCCTTGACGAGCAGTCGGAACTTCGGCTGATGTTCGGGCAGCTCGACCGGCAGCCCGGCGGGGGCGGTCGAACGCGTCGCCTCGGAGAAGAGGCGCTTGATGAATCGGTCTTCGAGCGACTGGTAGCTGAGCACGACCAGTCGTCCTCCGACGCTCAGCGACGACAGAGCCGCCGGGATCGCGCGCTCCAGGGCCGCCAGCTCGCCGTTGACCTCGATGCGTAGCGCCTGGAAGACGCGCTTCGCGGGATGACCGGCGTTGCGCAGCGCCGCCGGCGTGGCCTTCTGCAGCACCTCGACGAGTTCGCCCGATCGGGTGATGGGCCCGCGCGAACGTTCGTCGATAATGGCGCGGGCATAACGCCCAGCCAGCTTCTCCTCGCCGTAGCGCTCGAAGATCCGCCGCAGATCGCCCTCGCCGTATGTGCCGATCACGTCTGCCGCCGTCATGCCGCTCGTCTGATCCATGCGCATGTCGAGCGGAGCGTCCTGCGCGTAGGCGAAGCCGCGCTCGGCCTCGTCGAGCTGAAGCGACGAGACGCCGAGATCGTAGAGGATGCCGTCCGCGCGGGTTCCGTCGAGCGCTTCGAGAATGCCGTCATAGACGGTGTGGACGAGCCGGATCCGATCGGCGAAGGGCGACAGCCGCTCGCCCGCGATACGCAGGGCGTCGGTGTCGCGGTCGAGTCCGACGAGCCGGGACTCCGGGAAGCGGGTCAGCACCGCCTCAGAGTGTCCGCCCATACCCAGCGTGCCGTCGACGTACGTCGCGCCGGGACGCTCGAGAGCGGGCGCGAGGAGCTCGAGGCAACGCTCGAGCATGACGGGGGTGTGGATGTCTCGGGGGTCCATATCACTTCCGGTCGTTCGATGTCGGAGGCCCTGATCCCCATCCGCGCGACCTGTCTCCGGGGAAGTGGAGACAGGGCCACGGCTGGGAGTCACGACCGCCGCACTAGAAGAGGCCCGGAATCACCTCCTCCTGCATCTCGGCGAATGCGTCTTCGTTGCCGGCGAGGTAGGCATCCCAGGCCTCCGCCGACCAGATCTCGGCGTGGGCGCCCACGCCCGTCACCACGAGTTCCTTGCCGAGCCCTGCGTACTGGCGCAGGTGGGCCGGGATCGTAATGCGGTTCTGACCATCGGGCGCTTCGGCGCTCGCGCCCGAGAGGAACATGCGCATGAAGTCACGCGCCTGCTTGTTGCTGAGCGGCGCCTGCCGGATCTTCTCGTGGACCTGTTCGAACTCGGCCGTCGAGAAGACGTAGAGGCAACGCTCCTGCCCGCGGGTGATGACGACGCCGCCCGCGAGCTCCTCACGGAACTTCGCGGGCAGGATGACGCGGCCTTTGTCGTCGAGCTTCGGAGTATGAGTCCCAAGAAGCATCGGCCCGTCACCCCCTTTGCGATGGTCCTCTGCGAGGTGGCCCCCACATTACTCCACTTTCCCCCACTTTTGAGGAGTCATTTCGCAAACTGGTGCGATATCACACTTTGCACCCCTGAGAATCACGCCGATCTCGACGCGTGGAGCGAAGTGGAGGGAAATTGGCAATCGAGGCGAGGAGGGCGGCGTGTCGCTGCGCGCGCACGCAAAAGCGCCGCCCCCGAAGGGGCGGCGCTGGAGCGAAGTGGAGCGGGGTCAGCCCTGCTGTCGGCGATCCCACCTGTCGTTCATCTTGTCCATGAACGACGAGTCGGATCCCTTCGGGGCGCGTGTCGAGGTCGGCGTCTCGACCGGGGCGGATCCCTTGGCCGGGCTGAAGGCGAGGATCGCACCGAAGACCATCGCCGCGAAGCCGACGACGCCCACGATCACGGCGGCCACTGCCGTCGCGGTCCACAGGGCGATGCCGGCGAGAACCGCGCCGAGGCCTACGAGCACGAGCAACGCACCCACCAGAAGATTGCGGTAGCTCAGTGTGCGCGGAGCGCCCGCGTGAACGACATCGGCGTCGTTGTGCATGAGATGGCGTTCCATCTCATCCAGAAGGCGCTGCTCCTGCTCGGAGAGTGGCATCGTGTAACCCCCTCGGGTATCAAGATCGACTTTCATCTTATCGCCGTATTGCCACCCTAGGCTAGGTGCGTGTCGACCCTTCAGGACATCATCACAGACATCTCCGAGCGGCTGGATATCTTCCTCCGGGAACGCCGCGAGGAGGTCGCCCAGGACGACGCCCTCGGCGGCTCGGATCCGGTCGTCGATGTGCTTCTCGAGCACGCCGCGAGTGCGCTGTCCGGCGGCAAGCGTCTCCGCGCGCGTTTCGCGTTCTGGGGATGGCGGGCGGCGGGCGCCGCGTCACCGCCCGAGAGCGTGATCGCCCTGGGCGCGGCGCTCGAGATCTTCCAGGCCGCCGCGCTCGTCCACGACGACATCGTCGACAACTCCGATACCCGACGCGGGGCACCGTCGTCCTGGCGCGCGCTCGAAGCCGCACACCGGGCGCACGGGTGGTCCGGGCCGGCAGAGGAGTTCGGCCGAACCGGCGCGATCCTGCTGGGCGATCTCCTGCTCGGATGGAGCGACGACCTCTTCGAAGAGGCGCTCGTGTCCCTCTCGCCCGCCGCCGCCCGCGCCGCGCGTGCCCAGTACGCGCGCATGCGCCGCGATGTGACGCTCGGGCAGTTCCTGGACGTCGCGGGCGAGGCCGCCTGGCCGACGACCGATGATGATCTCCACGCCGACCGCGCTCTGCGGATCGCGGTGCTGAAGTCGGCGCGGTACAGCGTGCAGCAGCCGCTGTTGCTCGGCGCCGATGTCGCGGGGGCGGGCACCGAGACGCGCGCAGCGCTGGCGGCGATCGGACACCCGCTCGGTCTCGCGTTCCAACTGCGCGACGACGTGCTCGGCGCGTTCGGGGATCCGGTCCTCACGGGCAAGCCCGCCGGCGACGACCTCGTCGAGGGCAAGCGCACGCTCCTGATCGCCTATGCGCGCGAGAAGATGGATCCGGAGTCACGCGCTGCGCTCGACGAACGCCTCGGCGACTCGATGTCGGACGACGATATCGCCGCGATGCAGTCGCTGATCTGTGACACGGGAGCACTCGAGCGTGTCGAGCAGGAGATCGCCGCTTATGCGCAGCAAGCCCGCGAGGCCATCGCGTCCGCGGGCTTCGACCCGCTCGCCTCGGCCGAGCTCGAGCAACTCGTCACCGCCACGACGGTCCGTCTGGCATAGGTCGCGCCCGCCGACACCACACGACCCGGGGCACTCCGAGCGCAAGGCGGAGGAGGGAAGCGGGCCGAGAGCCCGCCGACCGACGACAACGCCATAACGCACGACCCCGGGCGCCCCGAGCGCAAGGCGGAGGAGGGAAGCGGGCCGAGAGCCCGCCGACCGACGACAACGCCGCGATCGGGGTGCCCGGAGGGTGTCAGAGCAGGGCGGCGGCGATGCGTCGGACTTCGGCCTTACGCCCCGCGAGCAGCGACTGGATCGGCGGGTGTCCGAGTTCGGGCTCGTCGGTGTAGAGCCAGGAGATGATCTCCTCGTCGTCGAAGCCCGCGTCACCGAGCAGGATGACAGTGCCGCGCAGCGAGGCGAGCGGGCGGTCGCCGTCGACGAAGTCTGCCGGGATGACGCGAACGCCGTCGCGGCGCACAGCGACGAGCGCGCGCTCGTCGAGGAGGCGGCTGACGCGACCGGGGGTCTCGCCCAGTCGCTCGGCAACGTCGGGAAGGTTCAGCCACTCGATCGGTTCGTTCATCACTCCACGATCTTCTCACGCGGTTCCTGATGGCCGCGGATTCCCGCGACGCTCCCCCGGAGCGTCCTCACGGTTCGCGGGGCGGGGTTTCCGTAAACTGAGCTGGTGTCTTCTCGTCCTGCCGCCGACCCCCTCGTGGGGCGTTTGATCGATGGCAGGTATCGCGTGCGGTCGCGGATCGCGCGCGGCGGCATGGCCACGGTGTATCTCGCAACGGATCTGCGCCTCGAGCGCCGCGTTGCGATCAAGGTGATGCATCACCATCTGAGTGACGACGACCGGTTCCAGGCGCGCTTCATCCAGGAGGCCCGCGCGGCGGCACGGCTGAGTGATCCTCACGTGGTGAGCGTGTTCGATCAGGGTCAGGACGACGACATCGCGTACCTCGTGATGGAGCATCTGCCCGGTGCCACGCTGCGTGACCTGATCAACGAGACGGGCCGGCTGTCGATCGAGCATACGATCACCATCATGCACGCGGTGCTGTCCGGTCTCGCGTCGGCGCACGAGGCCGGCTATATCCACCGCGATGTGAAGCCGGAGAACGTGCTGATCGCCGAGGATGGCCGCATCAAGATCGGCGATTTCGGCCTCGCCCGTGCGACGAGCGCGAACACCGCGACGGGCCAGCAGCTGCTGGGTACGATCGCCTATCTCGCGCCGGAACTGATGAAGCCGGGCACGGCCGATGCGCGGGCCGACATCTATGCACTCGGCATCATGCTCTACGAGATGCTGACGGGCGAGCAGCCCTACCGGGGCGAGCAGCCGATGCAGATCGCGTATCAACACGCGACCGAGAGCGTGCCTCGTCCGAGCATCAAGAACCCGGCGGTGCCGGAACAGCTCGACGAGCTCGTTCTGTGGTCGACGGAGCGCGAGCCCTCCGAGCGTCCCACGGATGCCGGAGAGATGCTCGAACGGCTGCGAGAAATTGAGACCCAGCTCGGGATCCAACCGCTCGTGCCGCAGGGGCGGGCGCGGCCCGCGACAGAGCTCGACGACGAATCGGACGAGGGCGAGACCGCGTTGCTTCCGCCTTCGATGGACACGGGCGGCATCACGAGCGTGCTCCCCGGTGCTGTCACATCGGAGGAGGGCGTATCACCGGCCTCGGACGGCAACGCGGAACGCCTGCGTGTGAAGACCCGCCGTCGCCGCGTGCGCGGCTGGTGGGCCGCAATGCTCACTATTGTGCTCGCCATCGCAGCGGGAGGCACGGGGTGGTGGTTCGGCTCCGGCCCGGGTTCGATGGTCGAGGTGCCGATATTCGCGACGACGATGCCCTATGCGGACGCCGCCGTTCAGTTGCGCGATCTCGAGCTCGTTCCGGCGCACGAGACGGAGAACAGCCTGGACGTGCCCGAGGGGCGGATCCTCTCGGTCTCCCCCGAGCCCGGTACGCGCGTCTACCCGGGCGATACCGTGACGATCACCACCTCGATCGGCCCCGCCGAGGTGTCCGTTGTACGCCTGCGAGGCATGACGCACGAGCAGGTCGAGCAGTATGCGAAGGACGCCGTTCTCACGCTGGGCGACGATGCGCCGAAGCGCTATGACTCCCGCGAGGCCGGCACCGTGATCGGCGCGAGCATCGCGAAGCCGGCCGGGGGCGACGGATACGCATGCCTCGACGGCTGCAACGCCTACCAGGGCTACACGCTGACGCTCACGATGTCGGCGGGTCCCGCACCCGACATCGCGGGACTCTCAGCCGACGACGCGCGGTCGGCGCTCGACGATGCCGGCCTCGAGGTCGCGCCCGACAATGCGCACGAGTACAGCGACACGGTCGACAAGGGCGTGGCGATTCGATACGACGTCGCCGATCCGGAGGCCGATCTGCACCCCGGCGATGTCGTGACGATCGTCGAGTCCGACGGGCCCCGACCGATTCCCGTGCCAGAGGTGGCGGGACAGACGCGCGATGAGGTGCTTGCGACGATCCGCGACCTCGGGCTCACACCGACCTACGATGCGACGTACGATCGCCTGAGCAACGCGTGCGTGGTCGCGGGCGGCACGGATCCCGGTGCGGGCGAAGAACTCCTCCCCGGCGGCGAGGTGTGGATCGACTTCTCGGTGCCGAACTTCTCCCTGACCTGCCTGCTCGGCTGACGAGTTCTCGAGAAAGGGGTGTGGCCCCGGGGATGTTCCCCGGGGCCACACCCCTTCTCCGTCTCGCTCAGCGCTTCTCGAGCTCCTCGGCCACGAGGAAGGCCAGCTCGAGGGACTGCATGTGGTTCAGGCGCGGGTCGCAGAGCGACTCGTAGCGGGTCGCCAGCGCGGCCTCGTCGATCTCCTCGGATCCGCCCAGGCATTCGGTGACGTCGTCACCGGTCAGCTCGACGTGGATACCGCCCGGGTGGGTGCCGACGGCGCGGTGGGCTTCGAAGAAGCCGCGGACCTCGTCGACGACGTCGTCGAAGCGACGCGTCTTGAAGCCCGTCGGCGTCGCGAACCCGTTTCCGTGCATGGGGTCGGTGACCCACAACGGCTGCGCGCCCGAGGCCTTCACGGCCTCGAGGAGCGGGGGCAGCGCCTCGCGGATCTTGCCGGCGCCCATGCGGGTGATGAACGTCAGGCGACCCGGCTCCCGCTCGGGGTCGAGCTTGTCGATCAGCGCGAGCGCCGTCTCGGGGCTCGTCGTCGGGCCGAGCTTCACGCCGATGGGGTTGCGGATCTTGGACACGAAGTCGATGTGCGCACCGTCGAGCTCGCGCGTGCGCTCACCCACCCAGATGAAGTGAGCGGATGTGTCGTACGCGTCGCCCGTGCGCGAATCGATGCGCGTCAGCGGACGTTCGTAGTCCATCAGCAGGCCCTCGTGCCCCGTGTAGAAGTCGACGCGCTTGAGCTCGTCGAAATCGGCTCCGGCGGCCTCCATGAACTTCACGGCTCGATCGATCTCGATCGCCATCTGCTCGTACTTCTTGTTCGCGGGGTTCGCCGCGAAGCCCTTGTTCCACGCGTGCACCTCGCGCAGATCGGCGAAGCCGCCCTGTGTGAAGGCGCGGATCAGGTTCAAGGTGCTCGCCGAGGTGTGGTAGGCCTTCAGCAGGCGGTTGGGGTCGGCCGTGCGCGATCCCTCGGTGAAGTCGTAGCCGTTGACGATCTCGCCGCGGAAGGCGGGCAGAGTGACGTCTCCGCGCGTCTCGGAGTCGCTCGAGCGGGGCTTGGCGAACTGGCCCGCCATGCGGCCCATCTTCACGATCGGCATCGAGGCGCCGTACGTCAGGACGACGGCCATCTGCAGAACGGTCTTGATGCGGTTGCGGATCTTGTCGGCCGTCGCACCCGCGAAGGTCTCGGCGCAGTCTCCGCCTTGAAGCAGGAACGCCCGGCCCGCAGCTGCCTCGCCGAGGCGATAGCGCATCTCGTCGACCTCACCGGCAAACACGAGCGGCGGAAGGGTGGCCAACTCGGCGGACACCAGCTCGACCTCGGCCTGGTCAGGCCATGCGGGCTGCTGCTTGATCGGGAGTTCGCGCCATGCGTCGAGCGCGTCCAGGTTGTGCTGCATCCCACGATCCTAACGGCTGGAAAAGGCAGTCAGGAAAACGCGCTCCTCTTCGTATCGCCGGAGGCCTCGGCCTGCTGCCGGAACTTCGACGCGTAGTCGTCGACGTACTCCTGCCCGCCCAAGCGCTGCAACGCGACCATGATCTCGTCCGTGACGCTGCGCAGCACGAAGCGGTCGTCTTCGAACCCCTCGTAGCGCGAGAAATCGAGCGGTTCGCCGAGCACCATGCCGACACGCACGAGGCGCGGACGACTGGAGCCGATCGGGAGCATCGTGTCGGTGTCCACCATCACCACGGGGATGACGGGCACCTTCGCGACGAGTGCCATGCGGGCGATGCCCGTGCGCCCCTTGTAGAGGCGGCCGTCGGGGCTACGCGTGCCCTCGGGGTATATGCCGAGCAGGTCTCCCCTGCCGATCACCTGCAGCGCCGTATTCAACGCGGCCTCCGACGCGGATCCTCCGGAACGGTCGATCGGAATCTGGCCGGTGCCCTTCATGAACCATTTCGTCGCCCAGCCCTTCAGCCCCTTGCCCGTGAAGTACTCGGACTTGGCGAGGAACGACATCGGCCGCTCGAGCACGAGCGGGAGGAAGATCGAGTCCATGACCGAGAGGTGGTTGCTCGCGAGAATCGCGGCGCCCGACTTCGGCACGTTCTTCGCACCGACGATCCACGGCCGGAAGATCGCCTTGAGCACCGGCCCCACGAGCAGGTACTTGAGGATCCAATAGAACACGCCATGAGTTTAGGCCACGGTCGCGCCCGCGCGTGGGTTTGTCGGACGCGCACAGTGTTGTCGCCGCGCGCGAAGCGCACCCCATAGACTCGAACGAAGCGCGGGACCGCGCCGACCACGTCCGGTGTCAAAGGAGTTACCGTGATCGAGATCTACGCCGAGCCCCTCGTCCCGAACGACCCGGAACGCAACATCAGCGATCTGTTGGTCGATCGCGTGCGAGACACCCCGAATCGACCGCTCTTCGCCGTTCCCGACGGCGAAGGATGGAAAGACAAGACGTCGCGCGAGTTCGAACAGGAGGTCATCGCGCTGGCGAAGGGCTTCGTCGCCGCGGGACTGCACCCGGGCGACAAGGTCGGTTTCCTCGCGACGACCACCTACCAGTGGACGCTTGTCGACTTCGCGCTCCACTATGCGGGCCTCGTCATGGTGCCCGTCTATGAGACGAGTTCCCCCGAGCAGATCCGTTGGATCCTGTCCGACTCGGGCGCCGTCGCCCTCATGGTCGAGAACTCCTCCCACGACGAGCGTTTCGCGGAGGTGCGCGGCGAGCTTCCGCTGATCGGCGCATACTGGCGCATGGACTCCGGTGCGATCGAGGAACTCGTGCGCGACGGATCCGGCGTCGACGACGCGGAGGTCGAACGACGCCGTGGACTCGCCCGTTCGAGCGACATCGCGACGATCATCTATACCTCGGGTTCCACGGGCCGTCCGAAGGGGTGTGTGCTCACGCACGGCAACTTCGTCGACACGGCGCAGAACGCGGCCGTCGCGCTGCGCGAGATCATCGAGCAGCCGGGCGCGTCGACGGTTCTGTTCATCACGACGGCGCACGTGTTCGCGCGCTTCATGTCGGTGCTCTATATCCACGGCGGAGTGAAGACCGGACACGAACCGAACACCAAGAACCTCGTGAAGACGCTCGGTTCCTTCAAACCGACGTTGCTCCTCGCCGTTCCCCGCGTGTTCGAGAAGGTGTACAACTCGGCCGAGCAGAAGACGGAGTCGGAGGGCAAGGGAGCCATCTTCCGCCGTGCGGCGAAGGTCGCCGTGGAACACGCGCGGCGCGAGCAGGAGGGCGAGAAGATCGGCCCGCTGCTGGCGTTGCAGTTCAAGCTCTTCGACAAGCTCGTCTACGGCAAGCTCCGCGAGCTCATGGGTGGCCGCGTCACCTACGCCGTGTCCGGATCGGCGCCGCTCGGCCCGCGCCTCGGCTACTTCTTCCGCGGCCTCGGCGTGAAGATCCTCGAGGGGTACGGCCTGACCGAGACGACCGCGCCTGCGACGGTGAACCGCCCCGGTGACATCCAGGTCGGCACCGTCGGCCCCGCTCTGCCCGGTGTCGGCATCCGTATCGGCTCCGACGGCGAGGTCGAGGTGAAGGGCGTCAACGTCTTCCGCGAGTACTGGCGCAACGCCGAGGCGACCGAGGAGGCGTTCGACGGAGAATGGTTCCGCACGGGCGACCTCGGCGCGCTCGACGACCATGGCCGCCTCAGCATCACGGGACGGAAGAAGGAGATCATCGTCACGGCAGGCGGCAAGAACGTCGCGCCCACGATGCTGGAAGATCCGATCCGGGCGAACCCGATCGTCGGGCAGGTCGTCGTCGTGGGCGACCAGAAGCCGTTCATCTCGGCTCTCGTCACGCTCGACCCCGAGATGCTCCCGGCGTGGCTGAAGACGCACGGCGAGCGCGATGACCTCACCCTCGAGCAGGCTGCGACGACGCAGGCGGTGCGCGACGAGGTGCAGCGGGCGATCAACCACGCGAACACACTGGTCTCGCGTGCCGAGTCGATCCGCGAGTTCCGGATCCTGCCGACGGAGTGGACGGAGGCCTCGGGGCATCTTACGCCGAAGCTCTCGATCAAGCGCGCGGTGATCCTGAAGGACTTCGCCTCGACGATCGACGACATCTACACGGCACCGGGCGATCGCACGTCGACGATCGCGATCGGCTGACGTCACGAGTAACGCCCCTCTCCCGAGGGGCGTTACTCGTGACGTCTAGAACCAGTCGCTCTCGCGCACCTGGCGCATCGCGACGGCGCGCTCGGGCTTCTCGAGCCGGTGCAGGTAGACGATGCCGTCCAGATGGTCAGTCTCGTGCTGCAGCATCTGCGCGAACAGGCCCTCGCCCTCGAGCGTGACGGGGTTGCCGTCGACGTCGATTCCCTCGACGCGCGCATAGGGGTGGCGCGGGGTGTCGTGCCAGAGGTTCGGCACGGAGAGGCAGCCCTCCCCTGTCGGTTGCTTCTCTCCCGTGACCTCGACGACCCGCGGATTGAGAATCGCGCCCACGCGGCCGTCGACGTTATAGCTGAACGCACGCAGGCCCACGCCGATCTGCGGGGCGGCGACGCCGGCGCGGCCCGGAACCTTGACGGTGTCGATCAGGTCTTCGACGAGCGCGCGGACGCCGTCGTCGATCGTCTCGATCTCGGCGCACGGCGTGCGCAGCACCGGATCGCCGTAGAATCGGATGTCACGCACCGTCATGCGCGGATCCCCTCGACGACGAGAGCCGCGAGGCTGCGGGCGGCGTCCCGGGTCGGCTGCGCGAGCTCGTGGAACGCGATGGCACTGCCGGTCGCGATGGCGGGGTCGAACGGGATTCGTACGACGTCGCGCACACGGGTACGAAAGTGGGATTCGACCTCATCGATGCGCACGTGCGTCTTGCCCGCTGCTTCCTGGTTGATGACGACGATCGCGTTCTGAGCGAGTTCCTCACGGCCATTCGCCTCGAGCCAGGTCAGGGTCTCGGACGCGAGGCGAGCCTCGTCGATGCTGACGCCGGACACGATCACGAGCTGGTCGGCCAGGTCCAGCGTCGCCGACATGACGGAGTGCACGATGCCGGTACCGGTGTCGGTGAGCACGAGCGAGTAATAGTGCTGCGCGATATCTGCGACGGCTCGGTAGTCGTCGTCGCTGAACGCGTCGGCGACGTGCGGATCCGCGTCGCTCGCGAGCACGTCGAGGCGTGTCTCGTCGCGAGTGACGTGGGCAGACATGTCGCCATAGCCCGTGATCTGCTCGCGGTCGCGCACCAGGTCGCGCACCGTCTTGCTGGAGGGCTTCGCGATGCGCTCGGCGAGCGTGCCGCGGTCGGGGTTCGCGTCGACGGCTACCACCCGGTCGTCACGCGCGTCGGCGAGAGCCATGCCGAGCAGCGCCGTCACGGTTGTCTTGCCGACGCCGCCCTTGCGGCTCATGACGGGGACGAAGCGGGCACGACCGTCGATCCTGGCACCGATGCGGGCCTTCACGGCATCGCGCTCGCGCGTGGCCTTACTGTTGCCGAGGTTGATGAGCCCGCCGGTCATGGAGTGGAGGACGCGGCGCCAGGGATCAACGGGCGCCGGCTTGCGGATCGCGCCGGTCTCGAGCAGGCGGTCGTCGGTGAGCACGGCGCTCTCCTCACGGGCAGCGGACGACTCGGCCTCGCCGGCACGGCGTGCATGCGGTTTGATGAACGACGGACGCTCCGTGCGGGCGACCTCCTCGACGCGGGCCGCGGTGTCGTCGGAGACGGCTGTCGGGACGGGGCGGGGTTCCTTGACCATGAGCGGCTCCTTCGTCGTGGCTGCTTCGCGGAGGATCGCGGTGTCGGGGTTGGTCTCGGCGTCGACGAGCGACACCGAGCTGGTGGCGACCGCCATCAGCTCGTCGATGCGCCCGGCGAAGTCGTCCGCCGCATCGTCGTCGAGGGCGGCGGCGGAACCGCCTTCGCCGCCGTCGATCGCGGTTTCTGCGTCTTCGTCCCGAACGTCTTCCTCGAGGCCGGCAACGACGGTGTCGTCGTCGGAATCCATATCTGCGGAGTCGTCTGCGTCGAGATCGTCGTCGGACTTCTCACCTTCGGAGACGCCGTTCACGAACTCGTCCTCCTCGACCTCGATGGCTTCGGCTTCGGCTTCGGCTTCGGCTTCGGCTTCGGCTTCGGCTTCGGCTTCGGCTTCGGCTTCGGCTTCGGCTTCGGCTTCGGCTTCGGACGGAGTCTCCTCCACCTCCGCAGAACCATCGTCGGCAGGCTCTTCCGCGTCGAGTTCTTCGACCGCGGCCGTCTCGGCGTCGGCGTCGTCGTCCGCGACGACCTCGTCCGCCGGATCCTCTTCGCGCGACGCTTCGGTTTCCCCGTCGACCGAATCCTCGACGATCCGGTCGACGTCCGGCTCGTCGTCGCACGTATCGGCCGAGTCCGCGTCGTCGATTTCGCCATCGCGCACGTTGTCGGCGTCGATCTCGGCGTCGTCGACAGCGAGGGCTTCACCCTCATCGAATCCGGTGCCGGTCACCGTCTCCTCGTCGACGCGCGTCTCCTCGCCGGCGGACTCGAGTTCCTGGCGCGCGATCTCGTCGGCCGAGAGCTCGTCGGCGATCACGTCGTCGTCGCGGTCGTCATCTCGGTAGCCCACGGGAAGGATGACGTTTACCTGTGCGGTTGCACCGAGATCGATAGCGGTCGTCGAGGTGCTGACCTCGTCGAGAACGCCGTGTTCGACGCCCTCGTCAGACGCCGAGTTGCGGTCTTCTGCCAAGTCGTACTCCTGATCGAAACGCGACCGGACGGCCGCATGAGGGCGGGATCGCCCCTCGGAATCGTACTCGGCGCGCCTGATCGGGAGCAAAAAGGCTGAATTTCTCCCCTCTGCCTGAGTGGCTCTCAGCACAAGGGAAGGTAGCGTAGAGGCGTGCACGTACTTAGCGTCAGCTCTCTCAAGGGCGGTGTCGGCAAGACGACCGTCACCCTCGGCCTCGCCTCTGCGGCGTTCGCCCGGGGCATCCGCACGCTCGTCGTCGACCTCGACCCGCAGTCGGATGTGTCGACGGGTCTCGACGTGTCGACCGCCGGTCGGCTCAACGTTGCGGACGTTCTCGAGAACCCCAAGGAGAAGACCGTCCGCCAGGCCATCGCCTCCAGCGGGTGGACGAAGGTGCACCCGGGCAAGATCGACATCATGCTCGGCAGCCCCTCGGCCATCAACTACGACGGTCCGCACCCCTCAGTGCGCGACGTGTGGAAGATGGAGGAGGCGCTCGCCCTCGTCGAGGACGAGTACGACCTCGTGCTCATCGACTGCGCCCCGTCGCTCAACGCTCTGACCCGGACCGCGTGGGCCGCCAGCGACCGTGTCGCCGTCGTCACCGAGCCGGGGCTCTTCTCCGTCGCGGCCGCCGATCGCGCCCTCCGCGCCATTGAAGAGATCCGTCGTGGTCTCTCCTCGCGACTCCAGCCCCTCGGCATCGTCGTGAACCGTGTGCGTCCCCAGTCGGTCGAGCACCAGTTCCGCATCAAGGAGCTGCGCGACATGTTCGGCGAACTCGTGCTCGAGCCGCAGCTGCCCGAACGCACGTCGCTCCAGCAGGCGCAGGGCGCGGCGAAGCCGCTGCACGTGTGGCCCGGAGAGTCGGCCCAGGAGCTCGCGAACGACTTCGACCAGCTTCTCGACCACATCGTCGAAGCGGGGAGCATTCCGGTCCCCGAGGAGGGCCCGCAGGCCCACTGATCCTCACGACGACGAAAGCCCCGCTCCGGCGGGGCTTTTCTCGTCTGCGTGCGGCTCCGGCTCAGGCGGTCCTGCGTGCGCGACGCATCGCGAGCTCGTCGACGGGCTCGGGGCTCGCAGGCTCGAAGGCGATGAGGGTCGACTCGACCTCCCGCAGGACCTTGCCGACGGCGATGCCGAAGACGCCCTGGCCGCGGCTCACGAGGTCGATGACCTCGTCGCTCGACGTGCAGAGGTATACCGACGCGCCGTCGCTCATGAGGGTCGTCGACGCGAGGTCACGGATCCCCTCGGCGCGGAGCTGCTCGACGGCCTTGCGGATCTGCTGCAACGAGATGCCGGTGTCGAGCAGGCGCTTCACGAGCTTGAGGACGAGGATGTCGCGGAACCCGTAGAGGCGCTGCGTGCCGGATCCGCGCGCATCCTGGATCGTCGGGACGACCAGTTCGGTGCGGGCCCAGTAGTCGAGCTGACGGTATGTGATCCCGGCGGCCTTCGCCGCAACGTTACCGCGGTAGCCCTTCTGCGCATTCACCTGAGGAAGGCCATCGGTGAACAGCAGGTCGACGGCGAAGTCGCTGTCGTGTGTGCTTCCCGCGTTCATTCTGTTCCTCTCCTGCAGGGCTTTCTCCCACAGTAAGGTCGAATCGCACCGCCATCAATGACATTCGCTCGGACGCCGGCGGCGTGTCGATGAAGCGTTATCAATCGTGATCAGTCTGGCAGAATCTGCCCGAGAGCCTGCCGCATGAAGAAGCCTCGCACCTCGTCGAGGCGATCGGCCAGGCGCGGCGCGACCTCGCTCGCCTGCGCCCGCGCGGGCGCATCGGAGCGACGGAGGAGCGGGGCGAGCGCCGTCTCGATGAGGGCAACATCGCGCTGCGCGCCCTGCTTGAGGGAGCGCACGTGACGCGGATCGATGCCGTACTGTTCGAGCGCCGCGAGCGCCCGCAGAAGGGCGACGTGTGCGGATCCGTATCCCTCGTTGGCCTGCACGAGCCCGAGAGCCTGTGCCTCATCGAGGAGCCGAGCGGGAGCACCCGCCTCCGCGAGCAGCTCGGCGCGCGTGTAACTGCGCTCCTGCGGATGTATCGACTCGGGGGCCGCCGGAAGCGACGAATCGCGACCCGCCTCGACATCGTCGAGGTGATCGCGGATGACGCCCAGCGGCAGGTAGTGGTCGCGCTGAAGGGTCAGCGCCAGACGCAGGCGCTCGACATCAGCCGGCGAGAACTTGCGGTAACCGGACGACGTGCGCTGCGGGCTGACGATTCCCTGAACCTCGAGGAAACGCAGCTTGCTCGACGAGAGTCCGGGGAACTCCCCGGAGAGCTTCGACAGGACCTGTCCGATCGACAGCAGCGATCGCGTCGGTGACGCGGCGGACCCGCCTGCCGCGGCCGCCGCGGCCATCAGGAGTTCGCCGCCTGCAGGTCTCGCGGGGAGCTGAAGAAGGTCAAGCGGAACTTGCCGATGCGCAATTCGTCACCATTGCGCAGCTGCGCCCGCTCGACGCGTTCACCGCTCACGTATGTTCCGTTGAGCGAGCGCTGGTCGACGAGCTCGAAGATCGAACCGTTGCGGGTGATCTCGGCGTGGCGACGCGATACGGTCACATCGTCGAGGAAGATCGCGGCGTTGGGGTGACGGCCGACCGTCGTGCGGTCGTTGTCGAGCAGGTAGCGCGCACCGGCACCCGCTCCCTCGCGCACGAGCAGGAGTGCGGCACCGGCAGGCAACGCCGCCACCGCGTCGAGTTCGGCATCCGACAGGTCTCCGTGGAACGGCACGAACGACAGATCGGAATCATGCCCGAACGTCTGCGTGCGGTCGCCACTGCCATCGTGTCCGCCCAAGCGCGGAATGTGACGTGTTGCGTCCGAAACCGAATCGCCCATGTGATCTGACACGCGCACTCCTCCCGTTTGTTCCAGCCTATCGGATGCGGCCCGCTCGACGCGCCGAGAAACAGCCTCCGGATTCTCACACGATCCAAACCTGCACGGCGTACCGTGACGCACGTGAACACACGCGCCTTCCACCCCCGGTCCCCGCGCGCTCTGCGCGTCCTGTCGGTCGCCGCCATCGGTGCCGCGGCATTCCTCGTGCCGCTCGCCGTCGCCGCTCCGGCATCCGCCCATTCGTCGCTCGTCTCCACCGATCCGACGGCCGATGGCCCGGACGGCGAGAGCGTGATCGAGTCCCTCCCCGATCATGTGTCACTGACGTTCAGCGACGATCTGACCCCGCCGCTCCCCGCCGAGCAGCAGCAGGGCGGCGAATCGACGACCCAGATCCGCGTATACGACGAGTCCTGCACCGACGCTCCCTTGCTCATCGCGGATCCGGGCCGCGCCGATACGCGCGACTGCACCGACTATGCCGCGGGCGAGGCCGTGGTCGACGGCCCCACGGTGTCGGTCGACGTCGATAACGAGGGAGCCCCGGCCGGCGCCTACACCGTCGTCTGGCAGGTCGTCTACGGCGACGGCCACGCCGACAGCCAGATGTTCACCTTCACCGCCGAGAACGCGGTGGCCGCCGAGACGCCGAGCGAGGAGCCGCCGACGACGCCGAGCGAGACCACGACTCCCGAGGATCCCGCCCCGTCGGCGACGCCCGCGCCGTCCGCCACGAACGCTCCCGGGGCCTCCGACGACGGACAGCAGACGCCCGGCATCATCGAGGACGATGGCCCGCTGTCGACACCCGCCGTGATCGCGATCGTCGGCGGTGCCCTCGTGCTCGTGCTCGTCGCGTTCATCATCGTCATGATCGCTCGCGCGCGGCGCCAATGAGCGGCGTCCCCGCCGTCAAGATCCGTACATCGCACAGGTATTAGGCTTTAACCATGGCTCATCACGACGTCGTCATTCTCGGTGCCGGCCCCGGCGGTTATGTCGCCGCAGTCCGCGCCGCACAGCTCGGACTCAACACCGCGATCATTGAGGAGAAGTACTGGGGCGGTGTCTGCCTCAACGTGGGTTGCATCCCCTCGAAGTCGCTCCTCAAGAACGCGGAGATCGCCCACACCTTCAACCACAAGGCCGACTTCTTCGGGATCTCCGGCAGCGTGAACTTCGACTTCGGCGCGGCATTCGACCGCAGCCGCAAGGTGTCGGAGACCCACGTCAAGGGCATCCATTTCCTGATGAAGAAGAACAAGGTCACCGAGTACTCCGGCCGCGGGTCCTTCGTCGATGCGAAGACCATCGACGTGACGAAGGCCGACGGCACCGTCGAGCGCGTCACCGCCGACAACGTCATCATCTCGACGGGATCCGTCGTGCGTTCGCTGCCCGGCGTCTCGCTCTCGAAGAACGTCGTCTCCTTCGAAGAGCAGATCATGGAGCGCGAGCTGCCCGGCTCGATCGTCATCGTCGGCGCCGGCGCGATCGGCATGGAGTTCGCCTACGTGCTCTCGAACTACGGTGTGAAGGTCACGATCGTCGAGTTCGCCGACCGCGTTCTCCCCAACGAGGACGCCGACGTGTCGAAGGAGATCGCGAAGCAGTACAAGAAGTACGGCATCGACATCCTCACGTCGACGGGCGTCACCTCGGCCGATGACAACGGCACGAGCGTTCACGTCACGTACAAGCAGAAGGACGGCACGGAAGGCGCGATCGACGCCGACAAGGTGCTCATGTCCGTTGGCTTCGCGCCGCGCACCGGGGGCTACGGCCTCGAGAACACCGGCGTCCAGCTCACCGAGCGCGGTGCCGTCGCGATCGACGACTACATGCGCACCAACGTTCCCGGCGTCTACGCCATCGGCGACATCACCGCGAAGCTCCAGCTCGCGCACGTCGCCGAGGCGCAGGCGGTCGTGGCAGCCGAGACCATCGCCGGTGCCGAGACCCAGACGCTCGGCGACTACCGCATGATGCCGCGCGCCACGTTCTGCTCGCCGCAGGTCGCCAGCTTCGGTCTCACCGAAGAGCAGGCCAAGGCGGAGGGCTACGACGTCAAGGTCGCGAAGTTCCCCTTCAGCGCGAACGGCAAGGCGAACGGCCTGGGCGAGCCCATCGGCTTCGTCAAGCTCATCGCCGATGCCGAGCACCTCGAGCTGCTCGGCGGCCACATGGTCGGACCGGACGTGTCGGAGCTCCTCCCCGAGCTCACGCTCGCGCAGAAGTGGGACCTCACCGCCACCGAGGCGGCCCGCAACGTGCACACGCACCCGACGCTGTCGGAGGCGCTGCAGGAGGCCTTCCACGGCCTCGCCGGCCACATGATCAACATGTGATCGACCCCGATCGACGAAGAAGCCCGGACCTCGCGGTCCGGGCTTCTTCGTTCTCTCGCGCTCCGTGTCCCGCGTCGAGCGGGTATACGTGCGTCGTGGCCGCACGACGCGGGACACGCCTCGGCGCGTGTCCCACCTCGTGTCGGAATGGGGGCTATTCCCGCGTCACGTGGGACACGGGCTCAGCGGCCGAGCGCGCGGGCGAGCTTCGAAGCCGACGACGGCTTCGTCGCACCCGCCTCGAGAGCGACCCGCTCGATCTCGGCGAAGAACGCATCGTGATCCTCCGGGGCCGCGGGGCCCAGCTCGATCTCCCACTCGCACCACTCGCGGTCGACACCGCGGCGAAGGTCGCTCGCCTTGACGCGGTCGTTCACGAACTCGGCGACCACGCCGCCGTTCTCGTCGAGCAGCTCGTACGCCGTGCGGTCGTTCACGATGCGCGCAAGAGGCGACAAGCGCTCCTGCGTCCATTGCGAGATCTCCGCCATGAGCTCCTCCGGCACGTCGTCCGTCAACGGCCATCCCAGCTCGACGCGCGCGCCGTTCACGAGCGGGCCCTTGATGTGCCACCCGGCGTCGTGGCCGCCCACGCGACGACGCACCGCCACACCGAACTTCGCCAATCGAGCGTCCGCGGTATCCAGGTAACCGGCGTCGAGGTGGCGCTCCTCCCCCTCGCTCACGCGCACGACGCCCGGCACCCGGGTCCAATCCGGAACCGGGGTCCCGGCCTCGACGTCGAACTTTTTCTCGATCTCCACGGAGCGCTCAGCGGCCATGATGTCAGCTTACTCAGCGAGTATCCGAGAACCCGCCCGAGGCTCGTCACCGCCGGCTTCGTCGCGCACGCCTCGCGTCGGCCGACATGAAGCGGCGCCGGCACGGAGCGTCTGCTCGACCGCTCGGCGGTCGACGATGCACGATCCTTGCGCTGGGGCGCCGGGTGACTACGCGCCCGTCGACCACACGCGCGGAACTTATTTCGCCTGGCGTGCCGCGAGCTTCTCGCGCTCCGCGCGCTCCGCGTCGCGGGCCGCGATGAGCGCGTCTTGAGCGACGACGACGTCCCGCTCGGCAGCACGGACGGTGCGCTGGGCGAGTGTCTCCGCGCCGTAGACGTTGCCGACGCGTTCGTGCTTCTCATCGACCGTGGTGACGATGTACGCGCAGGCGATGAGCACGACCTGGGCCGAGAAGTTGAACCAGAGCAGCAACGCGATGAGCGAGGTGAAGATCCCGAAGAGCGGGTTGTTGTTCGCCCCGCCGACGAAGAGACCGGAGGCCTGCTGCAGGACCACGAGGCCGGCGCCGCCGATCAGGGCGCCGGGAAGCATGGCGCGTATGCCGGGGCGAACACCCGACTGCAGCCAGAAGAGCCATGCGATGATGACGGCGTCGAGCACGAAGGTAACGAACACGGTGCCGACCCGGGTGACGAGCTCCGCGAGACCGCCGGCGTTCGAGTCCGTCCATTCGAGCACGAGATCGACGAACGAGGAGCCGAGGAAGCTCGCGACGGCGGAGGCGACGACGAGCACTCCGATCGAGAGCGCGAACAGCAGATCGACCGCCTTCATGATGAGCGCGTTGGACGTGTCCTGGCGGGTTCCGGCGATCGTGCGCAGCGACATGCGCACGTTGCCGACGGCGCCGAGCAGCGCGACGACGAGGGCGATCGCGCCGACGCCTCCGGCGAAGGTGAAGCCGATGCGCTGATCGAGCACCTGGTCGATGTTCACGAGGGCGTTCTCGTCGCCCGAACCGATGAGGCCGGGGACGACCTGGTCGACGGTCTCGACGAGCGCATCCCACAGGTCGCTGCGCGAGGAGAGCCAGACCGAGGCGATCGAGAAGCCGAGGAGCACCGAGGCGAACACGGCGAACAGCATTCGGTAGGTGATGGCTGCTGCGAGAAGGCCGCCACGGTGATCGGCGAAGAGGAAGAATGCCCGCACGATGCGCAGTCTCAGTATCCACCTGACCGCCGCGTTGACGGCATCGAAGATCCTCACCATGCCCGATACGTTACGTGATCGCGAGCCCGACGACCGCGCCCAGCACCATGAACGGCCCGAAAGCGACCGCCGTCGTCGCGGTGCCGCGGCGCGTAACGAGAAGGGCGACGGACCATGTCCCTCCAATGAGGAATGCAAGTCCGCCGCCGATGAACAGCGGAATCCAGCCGTCCCACGACAACAGCATGCCGATGGGCACCGCGAGTTTGACGTCTCCCCCGCCGAGCGCGCCGCCGCTCGCGGCGCGCAGCGCCGCGTAGAGGCCGCCGAGCGCGATCGCGCCGGCGACGCCGCGCGCGAGCGTTGCGGCGGAGCCGTCCGCGGCCGCCGCGACGGTGCACAGTGCGAGGATTATGCAGGCGAGCGGGACGACGACGCGGTTGGGGATCCGGTGATCGCGGATGTCGACGTGCGTGATCCATACGCCCACGGCGACGAAGCCCAGCTGGGCCGCGAGCATCAGCGCTTCCGACATGCGCCCCAGGCTAGAGCTTTTGCCGCGTTAGCGTTTATGCCTGTGGAGGGCTGCCCGCGCCGTCCTACTCACCCATGCGGTTGCGAAGGCGCATGGCACGATCGGCCTCGCGCTTGTCCTGGCGCTCGCGGAGCGTGTGTCGCTTGTCGTACTCGGTCTTTCCCTTGGCCAGACCGATCTCGACCTTCGCGCGACCGTTCGAGAAGTACAGGCGAAGCGGCACGAGGGTGTATCCGCCGACGGCGACCTTCTGGCCGAGCTTCGTGATCTCCTCCTTGTGCAGGAGGAGCTTGCGTTGGCGCTTCGCGGCGTGATTCGTCCACGTGCCCTGCGAGTACTGCGGGATGTTGACCTGGTCGAGCCACGCCTCGCCCTTGTCGATGAAGGCGTAGCCGTCGCTGAGGTTGGCGTGCCCCTCGCGGAGCGACTTGACCTCGGTGCCCATGAGGGCGATACCGGCCTCGTAGGTCTTCTCGATCGTGTACAGATGACGTGCGCGGCGGTTCGTCGCCACGACCTTCTCGCCCTGTTCGCGTGCCATCGCGCACCTCCTGTCAGTATTCGGGCAACAGCCCTACAGTCTACTACCGCGCGTCAGCGACGCAGCGCACGGCCGGAGGCGACGGATCCGGAGATCGCAGCGAAGACGATACCGAGCAGGATGATCGCCGGGATGACGTACCACGTGTCCGCGAAGCTGACCCATGGGATCGCGGTGACCTCGCGAGCGAGATAACCGTCGATGCCGAAGTGCATGCCGCCGACGAGCGCCGCGCTCGCGAGGATTCCGCCGATGAGTGCGGCGATGACGCCCTCGAGCACGAAGGGGGTACGGATCGTGCCGTTCGAGGCGCCGACGAAGCGCATGATCTCGACCTCGCGCTCACGCGTGATCGCGGAGATGCGGATCGTGGTGCCGATCATGAGCACGGCCGAGAAGAGCATGATCGCGGCGATTCCGACAGCGATGTATGCGGCGATCGTCAGTCCGCGGAAGATCGGCTCGAGATAGTCGAGTTGGTCGGTGACCTCTTCCACGCCCGCGACGTCGGCGAACGCATCCGTGATGACGGGGGTCTGCTCCGGATCCTTGAGTTCGACGTGGTAGACCGCGCTCGTCTGCTCGACGGTGAGGAGCCCTGCGAGCTCATCGCCGAAGGTCTCCAGCATCGAGTCGTGTGCTTCCTGCTGCGTCTCGAAGGTCACGCCGTCGATGAGGGGCGCGAGCACATCGGAGTCGAGCCTCTCCTGCACGGCGGCGACCTGCTCCTCCGTCGCGATGCCGTCGAGGCAGGTGTCGGTGTCGGAGATCTCGGAGCACAGGTAGATGTCGACCTTGGCGCGATCCTGGAAGTAGTCGCTCGTGCGCTGCAGCTGAGCGCCGAGCAGGATCGCCGCGCCGACGAAGGTGAGCGATACGAACGTGACGAGGATGACGGAGATGACGGTCGCCAGATTGCGACGGATCCCCTGGAACGCCTCGGAGAGAACGAGGGAAAGCTTCATGAGGTGGGGCCCACTTCGTCGTCGGATCCGGCGATGCCGAGTCGGTCGGCCATGCCGACCTCTTCTACCTCGACGGGGATCGGCGAGATCGGGGCGACAGGCGCGGGCTCCGACTTCTGCTCGGGGAGCGGATGAACCGAGGTGACGGGCTCGACGCGCCCCTCCTCGACATCGCGTCGCAGCTCGGTCGCGGCGGTGAACGCCTCCTGCGCCGATGCGCCGCGCACCACCTCCGGGCGAAGCGTCGCGAGCGCGGACGTGTCGCCGTAGGCGCCGCCGACCTCGTCGCGCACGAGCCGGCCGTCACGGAGCTCAATGACTCGGCGGCGCATCTTGTCGACGAAGCCGGCCTCGTGCGTCGCCATGACGACCGTCGTGCCGTCGGCGTTGATCTGCTCGAGCAGACGCATGATCTCGACTGAGGTCGTCGGGTCGAGGTTACCGGTCGGCTCGTCGGCGAGGACCACCTGCGGGCCGTTCACGATCGCGCGGGCGATCGCGACGCGCTGGCGCTCGCCGCCCGAGAGCTCCGAGGGAAGTCGCTTTCCCTTGCCGTCCAGGCCGACGCGCTCAAGCACCTCGGGCACGGACTGCTTGATGAAGGCGCGGGAGCGCCCGATTACACGCAGCGCGTAAGCGATGTTCTGCGACACGGTCTTCTTCTCGAGCAGACGGAAGTCCTGGTAGACCGTGCCGATGTTGCGCCGGAAGTACGGCGTACGCCGGTCGCTCAGCGTGCGCGTGTCGCGCCCGAGCACGAGAACTCGGCCATCGCTGGGCGTGATCTCGCGGGTGATGAGGGACAGGCACGACGACTTGCCCGATCCCGATGCGCCGACCAGGAACACGAACTCTCCGCGTTCCACCTCGAAGTCGACGCCATCGAGCGCGGGCTGCGGAGTGCCGCGATAGCGCTGGGTGACGTTCTCAAACCGAATCATGTCGTCTCGAGCGTACGCGCCGCGCATATGAGAGTGCGCATCGACACGTTCACTGGCCGTCCATTCGCAGCACCGCTTCGACGCCGTCCAGCGATGCCCGGCGGTGCGCGATGACCACGAGCGTCGCGCCCGGCAGGCTTCGCACGCCATCGCGCACGGCCCGGGCGGTATCGGGATCCTGGTGGCTGGTGGCCTCGTCGAGGATCACGATCCGCGGTCCGCGCGCGAGCGCCCGGGCGAGCGCGAGGCGCTGACGCTGCCCGCCCGAGAGGGAGAGCGCGTCCTCCGACAGGCGTGCGTTCAGCCCGTCGGGATGCGCGCGCACGTCGTCGGCGAGCGCGGCACGCTCGAGTGCCAGCCATGCGTCGTCCTCCGTCAGGTCCGGATGTCCGAAACGGAGGTTGGCGAGCACGGTGCCGGAGACGAGCACGGGCCGCTGCTCCACGAGGGCGACCGTCCGGCGCAGCTCGGCGAGGCGCACCCGGCGCACGTCGACGGATCCGTCCTCGCCCACGAGCTCGATGCGCCCCGCGCGCGGATCGCGCTGGCGCACCACGAGCGACGCGAGCGTCGACTTCCCAGATCCGGACGCTCCGACGATGCCGAGGGAGCCTCCCGCGGGGACCTCGGCGTCGACACCGTCGATCACGAGATCCTGGCCGTAGCCATACGCGACGCCTGCGATGCGCAGGCCGAGCGGTCCAGGCGGGACCTCCGCCGGATCCGTGGGGTCGACGATGCTCGGCTCGCGGTCGATGATCGCGAGGTAGCGGCGCGCCGATGCGAGCGCCGCCGGAAGGCTTCGCGCGAACGCCTCGACGGCGCTCGCCGAAGGCGAGGCGGCGATCACGGCGACCGCGGCGACGAGGTGGATCCCGAGGTTCTCGGCATCGGCGAGGGTGAGAACCGCGATCGCCGCTGCATACGGCCACACGATCGTCAGGGCACGACGGATCGCGGCGACCACACCGCCCCGACGCGATGCGTCCGCGAGCTGCGACTCGAGCGCGGCGAGCCCGGCCAGGCGGCGTTCGGCGGCACCCAGGGTACGGATCTCCGCGAGCCCCGCGATGTCGCTCGCGACGTGATCGGCGATCCCGGCGCGCACGGCGGCGGATCCCGCCGCGGCTCGCGCCGAGGTTCGCGCGCCCGCGAGCGGCACGATCACAGCACCGATGACGAACGCGGCAGCGGCGATGAGGCCGGCGCCCGCTCCCGTCGTCGCCCATATCGCGGACGTGACGGCGACGGGCACGATCACGGCCGTGACGGCGGGCACGATCGTGTGCGCGAAGAACACCTCGACACGGTCGATATCGCGCGTTGCGACGGTCGTGAGGTCGGCGGAGGCCGACTCCTCGTCGTCGGCCGACAGCGGTGCGACCGCGTCGAAGAATGCCAACCGCATGTCGGCGAGCAGGTCGAACGCTGCACGGTGGCCGAGATAGTGCTCGAGGTAGCGTGCGGTGCCCGCCAGCACCGCGAGAAGCACGAGGGTGACGGCGAGCCACGGGAGCGACGCGACTTCCCCGGCCCAGACCCGCGCGATGGTCCACGCCGGCAGCGCCGCCAGGGCGATCGCCGCGGCGAGATTCACGATGCGGGCGACGAGAGAACCGAGCAGCCACGGCCAGGCGGGCCGTGCGATACGGGCGAGGCGGGAGATCATCGGGCATCTCCTTCGAGAAACAGCTCCGTCGGGGTCCCCTCGCCGACGATTCGCCCACCCGCCATGCGAACGATCCGGTCGGCCATCGCCGCCTCGTCATGTCGGTGCGTGATCATCACGACGGTCCGGTCGCGCGTCGCCTCCCGCAGCGCCTGGAGCACGCGCGCCGACGACGCCGGATCCAGGTGGGCGGTCGCCTCGTCGGCGACCAGCAGCGGGCGCCGCGTCAGCAGAGCGCGCGCGATCGAGATGCGCTGTGCCTGGCCGCCGGAGACGCCCGCGGTCCCCTCCCCCAGCTCGGTGTCGAGTCCGTGTGCGAGTTCTCGATCGACGTCGATCCCGGCTCGCGCGAGCGCGCGGCGCATCTCGTCGTCGCCCACATCGCCCGCGAGCGCGAGGTTCTGCCGCACGGATCCGGCAAACAACACGGCGCGCTGCGGTACGTACGCGACCGATGACAGCAGACCTTCGCTCGTCGCGGGGGCGCTGCCCAACAGGATTCCCGTCGCGGGGACGAGCCCCGCGATCGCGAGGGCGAGAGTCGACTTCCCCGCGCCCGAGGCACCCACGATCGCTGTGAGCGTGCCGGCCGAGATCTCGAGGTCGATCCCGGAGACGGGGGACGCGGATCCGCGGGTGATGCTCGCGCTTTGGAGCGTGACGATCGCATCGGGCGAGGTGGCCGTGTGCGCCGCTGCGGCCGGTGCCGGGCCGGATGCCGGTTCGACCAGCGACGCACGCACGCGCTCGCCCGCCGCGCGCCCCGCGAGGCCCACGTAGAACGAACGGCCCAGGCGGTCGACGGGCTCGCGCAGCAACGCCGAGAGCAGGAGCAGCGCGACCGCGAGGCCGGGGGTGAGCCAGCCATCCGCGACGCCCGCAACGGCGATGAGCGCGCTCATCACGAGTGCCAGCACGCCGAAGACGGCGTCGGTGATGAGGATGACGAGCTGGTTGCGACGCAACAGCGCCATGACCTCATCGCGCAGCGCCCGCGCCTGCCGCGCCAGTGCCGCGCGGCGGGAGGGCTCCGCCCCGAGCATGCGCATCGTGTGCCGCACGCGCATCGTCTCGAGGAACATGCCCGTCAGTCGTCCCGATACGGCGCGGTAGCGGCCGCTCGACGATCGCACGCGCGCGAGGAAGGCGCCGATGAGGACCGGAGCGAGCGCGGCGCCGACCGCGAGCGCGATCGAGACGCCCCACGAGATGTATGCGGCGATCGCGACGAGCACCACGAGCGGCACGACGGCACCGGCCACGAGCGGGCCCAGAAAGGTCGCGCGGTAGTGGGCGAAGCGCTCGACCTCTTCAGTGGCGCGCGCGATGCGCTCTCCCGCCGACTCATCGGAGTCGATCGAGTCGTCGAGCGTACGCCGCGCAACCCTCGCGCGCAGGCGGCGTTCCTCTGTCGGCTGCGCGAGGGCAGGGATCCAGGTCTCGGCGGCGACGGCGAGTCCAGCGGCAACTGTGAAGGCCAGCGCGGCGACCCAGGCGGAGCTCGCCGTGACGCCCGCCGTGACCATATCGATACCGCGGGCGATCGCGATCGCCATGGCGGCCAGGAAACCGGCGCGGAGCGCCGAGAAAGCGACGAGGATCCATCCGGACGCGGGCACGTCCCGCAGCATACGGAGCACCATAGAAGCGTCATTATCTCGCGTATTACTGGGCGGATGCCGGTGACTGCGCTACACATGCGGCACACTGGGCACATGAGCATTCTCTCGACGACGACGTCAGACGATCCCCGTGCGGTACGCAGCCGCGAGCGCATGCAGGAGGCTCTCATGCGCATGCTGGCTCGCGAGGAGTTGAGCAGCATCGGCGTTGCCGAACTCTGCCGCGAGGCCGGCATCCACCGCACGACCTTCTACGGCCACTACGAAAGCGTCGGAGAGCTCGCCGCGGACACCTTCGCCGCGATCATCAAGGCAGCCGCCACCGCACGCCCGCGCGGCGACGATTCGGTTGAGCAGATCTCCCGCGCCTACCTGGCTGCCACCGAGAACGTCCTCGCCGCTGTCGCCCGCGACCGGCACGCGATCCGCTCGCTCCTCGACTCGCCGATGTCGCTCGACTTCCGCGGGCGTCTGCGCGATCACTTCCTCACACATGCCGCGAGCGCGATTGATGCGATGCGCGCCCACAACCCGGATCTTCCGGACAACACCGACGTCGGCGCGGCCTTCGTCGCCGGCGGCATCGTGAGCGTGATCGAGCTGTGGGCGCACACCGACAGCGATGATGCAGCCGCGTTCGCCGCGCGCATGTACCGCAGCATGCCGAGCTGGTGGCCGATCCCCCAGGCGACGGTGGTGTGACGCTGTGTGGACGGCCAGCCGGCCGCCCACACAGCGTGTTAGAGGTTCTTCGCCCGAACGTTCAGGTCGCGGGCGAGGTGGTCGCGCTGCTCGATCACGATGCGGCGCAGCGAGCCCGGCGCATCGGCGTTCCCCGCCAACCACGCGTCGACAGCGTCGAGCGTGGGCGTGGCCGGGAACAAGCCGCGTACGAGGCGGCGCGCGATCTCGATCGAGCGCGTCTGCCAGACGGGCAGGATCCGCTCGAAATAGTCGGTGTCGAAGCGCTCGATCAGATCGCGCCGTCCGCCCGCACGGACGCCCGCGATCGTGGCGCCCAGATGGTCGTTCGTGAGCGACTCGTCCTCCCACGCCGCACGCCAGGCCTCCTCGCGCACGCGGGGCTTGGGGCGCGAGGCGAGCGCCTCGACGGCGGCCGTGCGGCCCGACATCGTGTCGTCGCGTGAGAGTTCCTCACGGATGCGATCCTTGCCCCACGTGCCGACCGCGGCGAGCGCTTGCACCCAGATCCAACGAAGGTCGGCATCGAGGCCGAGGCCCTCCGGCGCCGGGGCGGTGCCGTCGAGCATCGCGGCGATGTCTCCCGACCGAGCGTCGGCCACGGACGCGGCGTGGCCGAGGGCACGGGCCCACGACAGCTGCGAGCCGCTGCCGGCTTCGGCCTGCACGAGCCCCTCCCAGACGGTCTCGAGCCACATGGCGCGGGCCTCATCCCGGACGTCGTCCGAGAGGTAATGCTCGATCGTGAAAGCGGCGTTCGCGAGCGTGCCGGCGAGGATGCCGACGTGGCTCTCGGCGGGCGCGTGGCGGCGCACGATCTCGAGGTAGCGCAACGCGGGCAGCTCGCCGTCACGCGTCGCGTTCCACAGCGACGACCAGACGAGGCCGCGTGCGAGCGCGTCGTCAATGGTGGACAGGGCGCGCTCGACGGCCTTCAGGGAACGTTCGTCGAGCCGAGCCTTCGCGTAGGTGAGGTCCCCGTCGTTGACGAGCAGGAGGTCGGCGTCGGGAAGGTCCACCGGGGTGCGTTCGTCCTGGATGTCCAGTTCGACGCTGTCTCGACGCACGAGCACGCCGTCGGAGAGCGCGAAAGCGCCGATGCGCAGGCGGTGCGGGCGCGGATCCGTCTGCGCGAGGACCGTGCGGTCGTCCTCGAGCGTGAGGGTCGACATGCCGGTCGTCTCGAGCCAGGCCGTCGACCAGGCGCGAACGTCGCGACCCGACGAGGCCTCGAGCGCCACGAGCAGGTCGTCGAGCGTGGTGTTGCCGTAGGCGTGGTCGCGGAAGTACGCGCGCGCCCCGGCGAAGAATGCCTCCTCGCCGACGAAGGCGACGAGTTGCTTGAGCACCGACGCGCCCTTGGCGTAGGTGATGCCGTCGAAGTTCAGCTTCGCCGCCTCGAGGTCCGGGATGTCGGCCACGATCGGGTGAGTCGTCGGCAGCTGGTCCTGCTCGTAGGCCCACGCCTTGCGGCGGTTCGCGAACGACGCCCAGGCGTCGGTGAAGCGGGTCGCGGCCGCCGAGGCGTGCGAGCCCATATAGTCGGCGAACGACTCCTTGAGCCACAGGTCGTCCCACCAGGTCATCGTGACGAGATCGCCGAACCACATGTGGGCCATCTCGTGCAGGATCGTGTTGGCACGCCCCTCGCGCTGCGCTTCGGTGGCGGCACCGCGGAAGACGTAAGCCTCGGTGAACGTCACAAGACCCGGATTCTCCATGGCGCCGAGGTTGTACTCGGGCACGAAGATCTGGTCGTACTTGCCCCACGGATAGGCGAAGTCGAAGGCCTCGTCGAAGAAGTCGAGGCCCTGCCGGGTCACCTCGAAGATCTCTTTGTGATCGAAGTGCTCCGCGAGCGATGCCCGGCAGAAGGCGCCGAGCTGCACGCGCTGCTCGCCCTTCGTCCACGTGTCGCTCACCCGGTGGTATGGGCCCGCCGCGACGGAGGTGATGTACGACGAGATGCGCTTCGTCGGGGCGAACTCGACGGTCTGTGCCGAGCCTCCGCCCGTCGTGACGACCGGGCTCTGGTTGCTGAGCACGTGCCAGCCCGTCGGCGCCGTGATGACGAATGTGTACTCGGCCTTCATGTCGGGCTGCTCGAAGCAGGCCATCACGCGGCGCGAGTCGGCGGGCTCATACTGCGTGTAGAGATAGGTGGCGCCGTCGACCGGATCCGTGAAGCGATGCAGGCCCTCTCCCGAGCGGCTGTAGGCGCCGACGGCGTCGATACGGATCTCGTTGCTCGCCTGCAGCCCCGCCACGCGGATCCGCGCGCCGTCCCACGCGACCGGCTGTTCGGCGCCGTTGACGATGACGCGCTCGACGGTCTCGCCGATGAAGTCGATCCAGGTGTCCTCGGTGACCGCGTCGAAGCGGAGCGTCGTGCTCGTCCGGAAGCCGGTCTGCTCGGCATTCACCGCGTCGGTGATGTCGAGCTCGACGCGGATGCTGTGCAACGAGATCGCGGCGGATCGCGCCGCCGTCTCTTCGCGGGAAAGGTTGGCGGCGAGGTTCGTACTCATGTGCTCCATCGTACGAAACCGCACCGCCCGCTTTCTCAGCGGCCGAAGCTCGCCGCCGCCGGGCAGTCGAACGGATCCCGCGCCGCGAGGCCCACGCGGTTCAGGTACTGCACCACGATCAGGTAGGAGCGCCCGAGCGATGTCTCCGCGTACGGCACCTCCCGGCTGTCGCAGAAGTCGCGCACGATCAGTCGGGCGCGGGCCAGGTGAGGCCGGGCCATATTGGGGAACAGGTGATGCTCGATCTGGTAGTTCAGGCCGCCCATGAGCGCCGTCGCCCACCATCCGCCGCGAATGTTGCGCGAGGTGCGCACCTGCTTGGTGAAGAAGTCGAGCTTCGCATCGGAGGCGATGATCGGCATGCCCTTGTGGTTCGGTGCGAACGACGCACCCATGTAGACACCGAAGACCGCCAGCTGCACACCCAAGAAGGCACACGCCATGCCGAACGGCAGGAGCAGGAACAGCGGAGTGAGGTACAGCGCGAAGCGCCCGGCGATGAGCGCCAGCTCGGTCCAGCGCCCCTTCACCTTGCCGGGCGTCAGCAGGTACTGCAGGCTGCGGAAATGCAGGTTCAGCCCCTCGAGCGTCAGCAGCGGGAAGAAGAGCCAGCCCTGATGACGGGTGATCGCGCGTCGCAACCCGCGAGCCGAGGCCGCGTCGTCCTCGAGGAACGAGATCGTGTCGACCGCGATATCCGGATCCCTCGAGACGCGGTTGGGGTTGCCGTGGTGGCGGGAATGCTTGTTGTCCCACCACGAGGCGCTCAGCCCGATGGCACCGGCGAGCACCCGGGCGAGGCGGTCGCTCGCGGGGCCGGAGGCGAGGATCTGCCGATGGGCCGCTTCGTGCGCGAGAAAGGCGATCTGGGTGAAGATGATGCCGAGCGCGCCGGCGATCAACAGCTGGAACCAGCTGTCTCCGAGCAGGATGAAGCCCGTCACGGCGCCGCCCAAGGCGAGTGCCAGCGCGGCTCCCATGAGAGCGTAGAACCGCGGTGCCCGCTCATACAGGCCGGTCTCGCGGGCGACCCGTGAGACCTCGGAGTAAGCCTTCGCCATGGGCGGAAAGTCGCGGGCGCCGGAGTACGTCCGGCGAACCGGACCGAGGGTGGCGGAGAGTTCGAGGGGCATGGGGGCCGCCGTTCGGTTTCGACGCGCCTGACGCGCGTCTTCATGGGTGCTTCAGGCGGATGCCCTTCGCCCGACCCAGCCTACGGTGGGGCATATGCCGCGCGCCCCATGTATCCCGCTTGCTACAGCGGCGCGTGGCCGGAATCGAACGCGTGGAAGGCGCGATCCGAGTAGATGAGCGGCTGAGCCGAGGATCCCGGGTCGACGGCGTCGATCTTGGCGATCACGAGCACGGATCCGCCCACAGAGAGGGTGTCGCGAATCGTGCCGGTGAGGCGGCCGCGCGAGCCGGCGAGCTGAAGCGCACCGGACTCGTCATAGGACCAGCCCTGGCCGTCGGTGAAGCGCTCGCCGCCCGTGAACGAGAACTGGCGTGCCGTGTCGACGTGCTCCGGGGCGAGGAAGTGGATCTGGAGGTTGTCGGCGCGCAGAAGCGCACCCGCCGTGCCCGTGGCGCGGGTCACCGAGAATGACACCGCAGGCGGGTCGATCGCGACCGACGAGACGCTCGACGCCGTCAGGCCGACGGGGCCCTCCGGGGTCGTCGCGGTGATGAGCGTGACCGCCAGCGGGTGGTCGCGGAACGCGAGCTTGAAGCGGTCGACGAGTTCGGGGGCGGAATCGCTGTGTGCCATGCACCGACGGTACCCCCGGTGGCGCGCTCTCCGCGGCGCGGGGCGTCACGTTGCGTCACGAGCGGCGTCATAAACGGTCATGTACGGATGTTTTCGCCCGGCTTCCGGTGATGTTTGGCGGGCGGGTAGATTTGACGCATGACCTCTCCCGTGGATCCCACCCAGACCTCTGCCTGGAACGAGCTGCTCGAGCTCGGCGACGGCTTCTCTCCCGACCTTCGCGCGTGGTTCGATGAGGATCCCGCTCGCGCCGAGCGACTCTCGCTGAGCCTCGCCGATCTGCACGTCGACCTCTCGAAGAACCTCGTCACCGACGAGATCCTCGCGGCGCTCGTTCACCTTGCCGAGCAGACGGGCGTCGCCGAGCGCTTCAGCGCGATGCTGGCGGGCGAGCACATCAACACGACCGAGGATCGCGCCGTGTTGCACACCGCGCTCCGCAATCCCGCCGGAACCGCCCTCACGGTGGACGGCCAGGACGTCGACGCCGACGTGCAGGAGGTGCTCGGCCGCATCGACGAGTTCGCGAACCGCGTGCGCAGCGGCGAGTGGACCGGGGCGACCGGCAAGCGCGTGACGCACGTCGTGAACATCGGCATCGGCGGTAGCGATCTCGGGCCGGTCATGGTGTACGAGGCTCTCGCGCCGTACGCGACGGCGGGCATCGAGGCACGCTTCATCTCCAACATCGACCCGACCGACCTCGCGCAGAAGACCGCGGACCTCGACCCGGAGACGACCCTCTTCATCGTCGCGTCGAAGACGTTCACGACGCTCGAGACGCTGACGAACGCCCGCCTCGCGCGCACCTGGCTGTGGGAGGGCCTGGGTCTGACCGACGAGGCGGCGCAGAAGGACGCCGTCTCGAAGCACTTCATTGCTCTGTCGACGGCTCTCGACAAGGTCGCCGACTTCGGCATCGACCCCGCCAACGCCTTCGGCTTCTGGGACTGGGTCGGCGGCCGCTACTCGGTCGACTCCGCCATCGGCACCTCTCTCGCCATCGCGCTCGGCCCCGACGTGTTCCGCGAACTGCTCGCCGGCTTCCACGCGGTCGACGAGCACGTGCGCACCACGCCGCTCGCACAGAACGTGCCGGTGCTCATGGGCCTGCTCAACGTCTGGTACACGAACTTCCTCGGCGCCCAGTCGCACGCAGTGCTCCCCTACGCTCAGCAGCTGCACCGCTTCCCCGCTTACCTGCAGCAGCTGACGATGGAGTCGAACGGCAAGTCGGTGCGCTGGGACGGCACGCCGGTCACCACCGACACGGGCGAGGTTTTCTGGGGCGAGCCCGGCACCAACGGACAGCACGCGTTCTATCAGCTGATCCACCAGGGCACCCGCCTCATTCCCGCCGACTTCATCGCCTTCGTCAACCCCGCTTACCCCCTCTCGGACGGAGGACGCGACGTGCACGGCCTGTTCCTCGCGAACTTCCTTGCGCAGACGAAGGCCCTCGCATTCGGCAAGACCGCCGAGGAAGTCGAGGCCGAGGGCACGACCGGCCCGCTCGTCGCCGCACGCACGTTCGAGGGAAACCGCCCGACCACGTCGATCTTCGCGCCGTCGCTGACCCCGTCGGTGCTCGGCCAGCTCATCGCGCTGTACGAGCACATCACCTTCACGCAGGGCACGATCTGGGGCATCAACTCGTTCGACCAGTGGGGCGTGGAGCTCGGGAAGCAGCTCGCCCTGCAGATCGCCCCGGCGATCGAGGGCGACGAGGACGCCGTCGCCGCGCAGGACGCCTCGACCCAGGCGCTCCTCGCCTACTACAAGGCGCACCGCGCCTAACCTTTGCGCTGACGGGCCGCCCCTCGGGGCGGCCCGTCTGTCTTGCGCGGGTTTCTCGCGTCAACGCACCCGGATGTTGAGGGCCGGGGTCATGCCGTCAACGACTTCGGGAGGTGGCCGACCTCTTCGCCCGTCACGAAGAAGTGACGGAACTCGTAGACGAGGGGGCTCCACCGCCGCGGGTCCGGTAGGCCGGTTCCCGGCTTCAAGATCCGCGGATCCGCATGAACGCGGAGTACCTCGGCCTCGACCATGAACCACTCGCCCGTGTGCCCCGGCGTCGCGCGCACGACGCGCGCCTCGAGCTGAAGCCGGCACTCGGCGACGCGGGGCACCTCGACGACCTCGGAGGCCTGCGGGGTGAGTCCCGCGACGGCGAACTTGTCGGCCTCGTAGCGATAACGCTCCTTGCCCGCGGGCACGGGATCGCATCCCGTCGTGCCGTCGAGCCGCAGCACCGCGCCGACCAGATCCCCCGATGGGAAGTTGACCGTCAGCTCGGGTCGTTCGAGCAGGTTCTGCGCCGTCTTGCCGGCGCCCTCGAGGCCGAGCACGATCGTGGGCCCCAGTGCCCAATAGCTGGACGCCGGCGAGAGGTTCGCCGAGCCGTCGGCATTTTCCGTCGCAATGAGATACGCAGGGCTTCCGACGTAGAGCGTTTCGGGTTGGGCGATGACGTGCGACGGCGCGGCGGATTCCATGCCTCGATCGTATTCCCCTGTACCACCTCCGCGCCGACGTTGCCATCCCTCAGCGCGATCCCCCGACTCGCGGCAGGGTGGAATGTGTCCGCGGTGGGACCCCACCCGGATCGGAGACATCTCGAACAGCACGGCTCACGGAAAGGAAGACGCATGACGCTCATCGACCCCCGTACCAAGCACCTGCGCGGCCCGCTCCCCAAGGATGACCAGCCTCAACCCGGTCTCACAACCCGAACGACGCCGCGCCCCGACCACGGTGAAGACAGCTATGTCGGATCCGGTCGTCTCGAAGGCCGCCGCGCCCTCATCACGGGCGGCGACTCGGGCATCGGCCGCGCGGTCGCCATCGCGTTCGCCCGCGAGGGCGCCCGCGTCGCGATCAACTACCTGCCCGCCGAGCAGGAGGACGCCGAAGCGACCGCCGCCCTCATCGACGCGCCCGAGAACGAGTGCGTGCTCCTCCCCGGCGACCTCACCGATGAGGACACCGCGCGCCAAGTGGTGCGAGACGCTCACGACAAGCTCGGCGGCCTCGACCTCCTCGTGCTGAACGCCGCGTACCAGAAGCAGCGCGATGCCGATGCGCAGATTCCGACTGAGGAGTTCGACCGGGTCATGCGCACCAACCTCTATGCGCCGTTCTGGATGGCCCGCGAGGCGCTCCCACTCATGCCTCCCGGCAGTTCGGTCATCGTGACCACGTCGATCCAGGCGTTCTCGCCCTCTCCGGCTCTGCTCGACTACGCCATGACGAAGGCCGCGCTCGCGGCGTTCGTGCAGGCCCTCGCCTCCGAGCAGGGAGAGAAGGGGATTCGCGTGAACGGCGTTGCGCCGGGGCCGATTTGGACGCCCCTCATTCCCGCGACCGGCTGGCCCGAGAACGTGCCGAATTTCGGATCCGGTAGCCCGCTCGGCCGACCTGGTCAGCCCGCGGAGCTCGCGGGTGCCTACGTGTACCTCGCGTCGGAGGACGCCTCGTACACGTCGGGCACGATCCTCGGCGTGACGGGAGGCGAGCACCTGTGAGCGAGCAGCCGAACGGTCCGACGACACACGCCTCGTGGGGTGCGGGGCACCCGCGCCTCATCATCACCTCCGAAGAGACGCGCATGACGGTCGATCTGCTCGAGGATCAGACGACCATCGGTTCGGTCGGTGGAAACACGATCGAGCTTCCCGGCGCGGACCCCGTGCACGCCACGATCGACCACGACGAGCGAGACGAGTACGTGCTCACCCTGCATGGAGAGGGCGAGATGAACGCCGATCCGTCCGCGTCGGGAACGCACGACGGCGCGAGCACGGAGACCCTGCGCACCGGCGCATCGTTCACGATCGGTCCGTGGCGGCTCGTGTTCCAACGGGATGAGTTCGCGGACCACGGGCGTCCCTACGGCGGCCGTCAGGGCGGCGAATACTCCGACCAGCCCGCGCAACCCCGCCGTCCGGACTACGCGGCCGATCCCGACGGATCCGAACGCCCGCCCGGCGATGAGGTCGACGAACACTGAAAGTACCGAGATTCGGGTGTCCCAGGTGAGAGGGACACCCGAATCTCGGTTTCAGGCGGGGATCTTCTGGTCGAGGTCGACGGTGAGTCCGCCGGTGGAGTGTGTCGAGTGCGACATCTGCTCGAGGACCTCCGGATTCAGCTTTGCGGGCGTCGGAGATTCGAACTCGAACCGCAGGGGAATCGCGGGGTGCAACCAGATGGTGCTGCGGCCCGTCGGCTGCGAGCCCGAATGCGTCCACGACAGCGTGAAGCTCTCATTGCGCCGAAGCTTGGTGACGACGACGAGCTTCAGATGCGCGAGTAACTCGTCTTCGATATCGATGCGGTGACCGGCGCCGTAGTGCAGTACTCCCATATCAGATGCTCACAATCGCGGTGACGATGTGTTCCCGGGAGCCCCGCTGGCAGGCGCAGGCGGCTCGGGGACGAGGTGGAGACCGCCCGAAGAGTTGGCGGTGTAGGCGAGCGCATCTATCCAGGCCGGATTGAGCGCCGGGCGGCGGCTGCCGTAGAACTTGAACACCAGCGGCAACGCCTGGTGGAGCCAGACGCTGGTGCGACCATCACCCAGGCTACTATCGTCTCGCCACGAGAAGTAGAAGGGTTCCCCCCGTCGCAGCTTCGTACCGATCACGACGTGCAGGTGCGCGAGAGCGCGATCCTCGATCTCGACCTTGACGGTATCGGAATAGATGAACTTTCCCATGTACTCCCTCATTTCTTATGGGTCCGTATTCGGTGCGGAGCTGTTTTTACTTGCGGTGCAACTACCATGACAGCACTAGTGGGGCCCCGCCATGAGCGGGACCCCACTACAAGCAAACTCAGAGACGGATATCGGGGTCTACGCCCGGATCCTCGGTGCCGGGAAGCGCGCTCGGTGCCGAGGGCTCGTCTGCGACACGGCCCCGCCATGCGCCCGTGGGCGCGGGACGATCGGCGATGAACGTCGCGAACATCGCGAGGTCTCGCTCCGCGGCCATCTCGTCGAGGTTGAGGACGGCGCCTACCTTCTCGACGAAGCCTTCCGGTGCCCACGACATGCTGAGGTCGACGCGGGTGCCGTCGCCCTCGGGCTCGAACTCGACTTCACCGACGTGAGCCTTTTCGCCGGCGCTCTCCCACCGGATCTTGCGGTCGGGGATCTGTTCCGTGATCGTGGCGTCGAACTGTCGGCGGACCCCGCCGATTTCGACATCCCACCTGGTGTGCGTGTCGTCGAGCTGTTGCACGTTCCGGACGGCGGACATGAAGTGCGGAAACTCCTCGAACTGCGTCCACTGGTCGTAGACGCGACGAACGGGAGCGTCGATCAACTTGGATGCGGTGACCTGGGTGATCATGACGTGCTCCTTCCTCGGGTGGTTTCCGAGCGACGATACGGGAACGAGAAAACCTCTTGTTCGGGGTTTCCTCCGAGCTCGGTTTCCGCTATATTCGCGCGGCTGCGTTCATCTCGCCCCGCGTCGGAGCCGACGGCGATTGTCAACCCCCTCCGCGCCGGGCGTGCACCGCGCGACCCTGGGTTCGTGCCGTCGCACGCGTGACCGGTACGACATCACCGCAGGAGAACACAGGAGGAACCGATGAGCGATCGATATGACGACGACCTTACCGATGCCGAGAAGACCGCGCTCGACGAGCAGATCGTCGAGCGCGACAGCGGCGACCCGAACAGCGACCGCGAGTACCTGCAGGATCTCCCGCCCGCGGATGCCGACGATGTCGAGCTCGGGGACACTGACGTTGCGGTCGAAGAGGGCGGCGCGCTGCTCGACGAGGGCGAGGGTGAGGAGGGCACGGGCCTGCTCGGAGAGGACGACTACGGAGACGGCGACGATCGCTGACCTGCACGATGATGCCGGGTGGCCTGTCGGCCACCCGGCATCATCGTTCATATCCCGCGCGTCAGTCGACGGCCTCGCGCTGGGTCTTGATGAATTCGATGTCGTCGTCACTCAGCATGGTCTGCGCGGGGACGAACTCGCCCGTGATAGCGCGGATCTCCTCGCGGATCTCGAGGGACAGCACCTCCCCCGGACGCTCGACGAGCGCGTTCTTCGACTCGGCCGAAAGCCTCGGCCACCACTCGTTGATCTCAGCCATGGTCTTCCCTTTCGTCGTGCATGGTGTCAGCTGTCGCGGAGCGCCGCGATCAGGTCCTTCTTGCGGAGCGCGGAGTAGCCGGTCAGGCCGATCTCCTTCGCACGGCCGCGGAGCTCGTCGACTGTCCAGTCTTCGTAGGGCTCCGCGTTTCCTCCGCGGCGCCCGACGGCGCTTCGTCCATCGCGTGCGGCTGCGTTGGCGATGCGCGCCGCCTTCTGTTTGGAGGCGCCTTCCTCGAGAACGGCCTCGTACACCTCTTCGTCCTTGATGCGCGGGTTCGGCATATTCGTCCCTCCTCCCGTTCGGGCCGCCAGGTTATGCGGCGACGGGACCTGTACACAGGCCCCTTTCGCGAGATGAGAAGATCCGCTAGGGTTTGGCCGCGAGCGCGAGGAGCTGTGCCTCGAGGGCTCGTACATCGTCCCCCGCGAGCACGGCACCCCATAGCGGGGCGGCACTGATGCCGTCGGTGGCCGTGAGCACAAGGCGCACGACCGCGGGATCGAGCCCGTCTCCGAACAACTCGTCCCGCCATCTCAGGCCGTCAGCATCGGCGAGGCGCTGAACGCGCGGTTCATGCATGAGCTGCGCAGCGACCGCGATCACCTCGCGGGCGGCCGCCTCGTCGGCAACCTCGGCGAAGCTGACCCTCACGTAGGCGCGGACCAGCCGACCGGGATCCGGATCCGCCGCCGCGGCGGCGTGCACCGCGTCGCGGAAGGAGCCGAAGAGCTGGACCGCGACCGCCTCGAGCAGATCGTCCTTGCTCGCGAAGTGGTAGAGCAGCCCGCCCTTCGAGACGCCCGCGGCGTCCGCGATGGCCGAGATCGGCACGGTCGACCCCCGGCGACTGATGAGCCGCGCCGCGGCATCGATGATCTGGCGGCGCGTGTCCTCCGCGTCGCGGCCGATGATCCTACCCATGGTGCTCCACGCTAGCGCGCGTGTTCGGGATCAGACGCCACGCCACGACCGCGCCGATCGCCATGACCCCCGCTGCGATGAAGGTCGTCGTCTGCATCGCCGACACGAAAGCCTCGTGCGCAGCGGCAAGCGCCGGATGCGACGCATCCAGCTCCGAGGCCGCACGCGCGAGCGAGTCCCGCGCCGCCTCCTCGCCGCCTGAGGCCGCGGGGAGGACGAGGTGCGCGCGGTAGAAGACGGTCATGAGGGATCCGAGGATCGCGATGCCCATTGCGGCGCCGAGCTCATACGCGGTCTCGGAGATGGACGAGGCGGCCCCGGACTTCGCCGGGGATACCGAGGACACGACCGCGTCGACGCTGAGGGTCTCGGAGATGCCGATACCGAACCCGAGCGGCACCAGGGCGAGCACGACCCAGATGAGGCTCTCGGACGACTCGAGCACGCCGACGAGCACGAGGCCGACGGCCCCGATCGACAACGCGAGCGCGATCGCCCGTCCGCGACCGATCCGGCGCAACAGGGTGCCGACCACCGCGACGGCGGACATCGAGGCGAGTGCGGCCGGGAGCTCGGCGAGCCCCGCCTGGAGGGGCCCGAGTTCCCGCGCGAGCTGCAGATACTGCGAGAAGAAGAACAGCGTGCCGCTCATCGCGAACACCGAGATGAAGTTGACCGAGACGGCCCCCGAGAACGCGCCGTTTCGGAACAGGTCGACGTCGATCATGGGGTGGGCCGAGCGCCGCTGGCGGCGCACGAACAGCCAGGATCCGAGCGCCGCGGCGACAGCGAGCGTCAGCGCGAGCGGGTCGATGGATCCGCCCGCCACGCGCTTGATGAGGGCGACGAACGGCACGATCGCCAGCATCGATAGGGCGCTTGAGAGCAGGTCGAAGCGGCCGGCCTCCGGGTTCTTCGACTCGGGCAGCACGATGGCGCCGACCACGATCACGGCGAGCATGACGGGGATGTTGATGAGGAACACCGAGCCCCACCAGAAGTGTTCGAGCAACGCGCCGCCGATGATGGGGCCGAGCGCGATACCGCTCGCGGCCGCCGCGGACCAGATCGCGATCGCGCGGGTGCGCTCCGCGGGATCCGGATAGATGTTGCGAATCAGCGACAGCGTCGACGGCATGAGGGTCGCGCCGGCGGCACCGAGCGCAAGGCGCGCGACGATGAGAACCTCCGCCGTCGGCGCGAATGCCGCGACGATCGAGGCGACGCCGAACGCCGCCGATCCGATCAGCAGGAGCTTCTTGCGGCCGATGCGGTCGGCGACGTTGCCCATCGTGACCAGCAGGCCCGCGATGGCGAGCGAGTAGATGTCACCGATCCACAGCACCTGCGTGGCGCTGGGGTCGAGGTCGCGCGTCAGCGACGGCACGGCGAGATAGAGCACCGTCGAATCGATCGCGAGGAGCAGCACGGCGCCGGTGAGCACCGCGAGGCTGAGATGGCGTCGCATGAGAATCCTTAACTAAACCGTCTGGTCGGTATAGTTTTACGGATTCAGCTTTGCACTTCCTGGGCACCGCCTACAGGGAGAACTGTTCGGCGACGCTCTTGCGAGACACCCACGCCAGCATGTATTCGGCGTCGGGATCCGGCTCCCGTGTCGCGATCGCACAGTGCGGCGCGAGGTCGTGCGCCGAGACGAAACGCCGCAGAGCCTTCACCCCCAGCGCCGTGTCGACGACGGGGCAGAACAGGTTGATGACGGTCCCCTCGCGCCCCGAGGCCGCGGGCGGGAGACCGCCGATATCGTTGCCGTCGCAATGACCGAGGCCCAGCCAACCGAGGTGTTCGTTCAGGGCGTCTTCGCCCTCGTCAAGCACCCATGCGTCGTCGGGATCACTCAGATCGGGCGTCGCCGTCCAGACCTGCAATACCACGGTCCCCATCTGTTCGTCGGATAGCTCGGCGTACCCGTCGGCGATCGCCTGCTCGCGGAACGCGGCGAACTGCTCGGTGGCGGTGGGGTTGCCCGGCCACGTTCGAGAGCGCACCGACTTCGTCGAGCTCTTGCCCTTGGTCCCCGCTTTGCCCTCGTGGCGCACCATGATGTTGCCATCGCGCCAGATCTCGCGATACCAGAGCACTCCCGCCTCGTCGCGGAGGTAGGTCTTGACCATCGTCATAGGGAGAGTGTCGCACAGTGCCGACACGCCCCTTCAGAAAGCGCTTGCCCACGGGCGACCGACTCTTGTAACGTCACAAAAGCGCGCGGTGCGGGCCTCCACAAGCCGGCCCGGAATCCGCGGCGGGGGCGCTCAGCGAGGCCGCGGAGGCCATGATGAACGGAGATTCGATGGAGAATTCGGCATTCTGGAGGCGGCGCGGACCGCGCCTCGGAGCATGCGCGGTGGCGGCATCTCTCGCCTTCGCGCTGCCCGGTATCGCGGGTGCGGCGCAGGCCGACCCCGCCGCACCGGTCGAGGTGCCGGCGCAGTTCGAGAAGGACCTCGGCCGTGGTGTGGTCGCCGCGACCACCGACGACGGCGTCTTCATCAGCTGGCGGCTGCTCGGCAGCGAGACGACAGGTCACACGGACGAGGGCATGACGGGCGCCGACTTCGCGCTGTACCGCGACGGCGCGAGGATCGCGACCGTCACCGACAGCACGAACTACCTCGATGCGGGCGGCTCCGCGACGTCCGAGTACGCCGTCGCGGCCGTCGTCAACGGGGTCGAGCTCGAGCGGAGCCCGGCCGTGATGCCATGGAGCGGACAGTACGCGTCGATCCCCCTCCGGAAGCCCGAGGGCGGCCGCATGCCGCCCGGCGTGCTGCACCCCGAGGGCGAGCTCTACACGTACTCGGCGAACGACATGTCGGTCGCCGATGTGGACGGCGACGGCGAGTACGAGTACGTCGTCAAGTGGTACCCGTCGAACGCGAAGGACGTGTCGCAGCGCGGCTACACGGGCTCGACGATCATCGACACGTACGAGGCCGACGGTACGCTGCTGCACCGCATCGATCTGGGCAAGAACATCCGCTCGGGTGCCCACTACACGCAGTTCATGGTCGAGGACTTCGACGGCGACGGCAAGGCCGAGATCATGGTCAAAACCGCGCCCGGAACGACCGTCACGACGCAGGGCACGACGACGCCGATCACGCTCCCCGAACGCGACATCGCCGCCGGCGTCACGCACGACGACGACTACCGCCTCTCGGCCGCTGATTACGTGGACCACCTCGTCGGTATCTTCCGGGGGTGGACCGACCGCGAGGAAGTGCGCTCGGGCCAGTGGCCCGCGACGATCGAGGCCGCTCTCGGCATCGAGGACCGCTACGACTACCCGCTCTCGGAGGCCGATGCGACGGCGCTCGCCGACTACTTCATCGACACGTGGGCCGTGCAGCGCAGCGGCAACAACAAGTTGCGCGAGTTCGAGGGCTTCATCGTCGACGGGCCCGAGTACCTCACGGTGTTCGACGGCGAGACGGGCGCCGAACTCGACACCGTCGACTACACACCTGCTCGCGGCGACGATGGCCTGCTGTGGGGCGACTATGCCATGGGCCGGATCGAACCGGGCAACCGCGTCGATCGCTTCCTCGCCGGCGTCGCGAATCTCGACGGCCACTCGACGTCGGCGATCTTCGCCCGCGGCTACTACACGCGTGCCGTGATCGCCGCGTATGACTGGGACGGCACCCATCTCACGACCCGCTGGGTCGCCGACAGCGGACACGTGCCGATGTCGAACCCCTTCAACGACGGCCCGCACGGCGGGACCGGCACGGACCCGGAACTCGGCACGCTCGCCGGGCAGGGCTTCCACTCGCTGTCAGCCTCCGACGTTGACGGCGACGGCAAACAGGAGATCGTCTACGGATCCGCCACCGTCGACGACAACGGCTCGCTGCTGTACAGCTCCTTCGACGAACTCCCGCCGCAGAGCGCGGATCCCGGCGCCGTCGCGAAACTGGGCCACGGTGATGCGATGCACGTCACCGACATCCTGCCGGATCGTCCAGGCCTCGAGATCTTCACGGTGCACGAGGGTGCCGCGTGGGCGCCGTACGGATGGGCTCTGCGCGACGCCGCGACGGGCGAGGTGCTCGACGGCGCCTACTCGGGCCGGGACACCGGCCGCGGCATGATCGGCGATATCAATCCGGACCACCCCGGCCTCGAGTACTGGCCGGGCCCCGACTTCGGGGGCTATTCGGCGGGTACGAACATGTCGATCCGCTGGAGCGGCGACATGACGACTCAGCTGGTCAGCGGTGGCGAGGGATCGCCCGTGTCGATTCAGGACGGGCGCGGCAACGTGATCCTCGATGTCCCCGGCACGAGCACGAACAACTCGACGAAGGGCAACCCCTCGCTCGTGGCCGATGTGTTCGGCGATTGGCGTGAAGAACTGCTCATGCGAGACGTGGACAGCAGCGAGATCCGCGTCTACACCTCGACCGAGATCACCGATCGCAAGCTCACGACACTCATGCACGACCCCCAGTACCGCGTCGAGGTCGCCCGTCAGAACACGGCCTACAACCAGCCCAGCTACACCAGCTACATGCTCGCCAGTGACATCGACTACGCCGACGTGCCCGTTTACACGACTCCCGTCGAAGCGCCCGCACCGCGGTTCGTCGAAAAGCCGGGGCTGGGCCAGGACGGATACGAGATCCCCGACGCCGAGCACGTGACGTACTACGTCGACGGTGAACCCGTCGAACCCGGCTTCACCCGGGAGAAGGGCTCGGTCGAGATCACGGCCGTGCCGGACGCATGGTTCCGCACGGACGGCGAGACCACCTGGTCACACACCTTCCAGACCGGTAACCACCGCGGCTGACGCGGGCGAGGCGCACCCCATTACCCGGGAGTGCGCCTCGCCGGCCTCACGCGGCGTGCGGGGCGACGACCGCGCGGCCGCTGAGCTTGCCGTCGTGCAGGTCGTGGTAGGCCTGCAACGCGTCATCCATCGAGTAGGTCTTGACGCTCGGCGAGATCTGGCCGTTGCGGTAGAGCGCGACGACCTCGTGAAGCTCCTCGATGGTGCCCCAGTAGGTGTTCGTGAGTTCGGCCTCGTACGGGTTCGAGTAGAAGTCCCAGTTCACCGGCCCGCCGGCGACCCCCACGACGGTGATACGGCCCTGGCGAGCGACGACCTGCTGCGCCGTCTGGATCGTAGGCGTGATCCCCACGAAGTCGAAGACGGCCGTCACGCCCTCGCCGCCGGTGAGTTCGCGGATCCGCGCGACCTGATCCGGACCAGCCGGTACGGTGATCGCGCCGTTCTGCTCGGCCTCGGCCATCGCCGCGGGCTTCATGTCGGTCGCGATGACCTTCGCCCCGGTAATGGCGGTGAGGATCTGGACGGCGACCTGGCCGAGGCCGCCGAGACCGATCACGAGGGCAGACTTGCCGCCGCCGGCGAGCTTCGGCAGGGCGAGTTTGATGGCGTGGTAGGGCGTCAGACCCGCGTCCGACAGCGGTGCGGCCTTCACCGGATCCGCGTCGCCGAGCGGAACGAGGTTACGGGCCGGGACCGTCATGTACTCGGCCATGCCGCCGTCGCGTCCCAGGCCGAGTGCCAGGTAGGGCTGCGTGGCCGCGTTGGCGCAGTACGTGTCCTGACCCCGCGAGCACGCGGCACAGTGCCCGCAACCGATGGGACCGTAGGCAAGGAACGCGTCGCCCACGCTCAGGCCCGTGACGCCCTCGCCCAGCTCCTCGATCCACCCCGAGCTCTCGTGACCGAGCGTGTACTCGGGGCCGAGCTGACCGGCGATGGGCAGGCTGTCGTCGTAGTCGTTGAACACCGAAACATCCGAGTGACAGGCACCGGCACCGGCGACCTTCAGGAGGACCTCTCCGGGGCCCGGTACCGGCCGCGGCACATCCTTGATCTCGGGGAACGTCTTCCAGTTGGTGAAACGCACTGCCTTCACGATGCACTCCTTCACGGCGACGGGGTCGGGACTGTCGACGGGAGCCGGCTGAGATGGGGATCCCGACACGAGCGCGCTTCCAGCCTATTCTTCCGGGTGGGCGGTGGCCCGGACGACGCCATATCGACTGACAACCGATGTCCGCCTGACCATCTGCGGGATCACAGGGTGAATATGAACGACACGATGACTGCCGCCGAGATGACGCACGTGCGCCGCGTCGCACACGCATCGAAGTACTCGGGCGCATGGGACCGGTCAGTTCGTGGTGGAATTCCCGGATGGGTGTGCCCGCCAGCAGACCGGTCAGGAAGGACCCGTGGGTTCTCCACTCTGGGTGAGTCCAGATACATGTCGGCGTGCTCGAGCATCACGTCCCGCACGACCGCCTCCTACTTTGCCGTACTCACGTGCAGATCTCCTTCGATTTCGCGTGAAATGCGCATTTCTAGTAGACCACATTGCGTGAACTGTGCGTAGAATGAGTTTGCTACCGAAAGGAATCGCATGGCACGCAAGACCGATCAACGGCGAGAGCTCATCATCGAGCAGGCGGCCCGTCACGGCCTCGCGACGGTCGACGACCTCGCGCGACAGTTCGCCGTGACGGCCTCGACGATCCGACGCGATCTCGCCCAGCTGAGCGAATCGGGGAAACTCGCCCGAACATACGGCGGAGCCCTCGTCCCTGGTACGAATCTCGAGAGCTCGCTGAGCGAGCGTGAGGGAGAGGCGTACGGCGCGAAGACCGCGATCGCCGATTGGGCCGCGGCTCAGGTGCGAGACGGCGAGTCACTGCTCTTCGATGCCGGATCGACGGTCGCTCTCGCATCGCGCAGGCTGCCCCCCGAGCTCTCGCTCTCGGTCACCACGACGAGCATCCCCATCATCACGAGGCTGCAGAGCCGGGAGACCATCGACCTCACGGCGCTCGGGGGCCGCTATCGCCGGCTCTCCCAGGCGTTCGTCGGGCCGCTCACGGAGGCCGCCCTCGACCGACTGTCCTTTGATCGACTCTTCCTCGGCACCGACGGCGTGAGCGCCGACGCACGTATCTGCGAGGCCGAGCTGGAGCAGACGCGACTGAAGGAACTCATGGCCGCGCGATCGCGCAAGGTGTACGTGCTGGCGCATTCCGCCAAGCTCGGAAACGCGCCGTTCAATAGCTGGGCCCGTTTCGCGGCTCCGTGGACCCTCGTGACCGATTCGGGTGCCGATCCGGATTTCCTCGACGCGTTCCGCAACAGCGGCAACGAGGTCGTCGTGGTCCCCGTGTCCGACGAACAGGATCCCTCCGGAGACGCATGAGCATCGAACGGATGTGGGCCGATGACCTCACGGGCGCGTGCGAGCTCGCGAATCTCGTGCGCGCGAGGCGCGGGGCCGCGCGGGTTGAGCTCGGTGCATCCGCTCGCGATGCGCACGAGGCCGCCGTCGTCGATCTCGACCTGCGCCACGCCGCCCCCTCGGAGGTGACGTCCGTCCTCGACGGGCTCCTCGCCGACGTCGCTCCGGCTGAACGGGTCGCGTTCAAGATCGACTCGCAGCTGCACGGCCCGGTCGCAGCGTATCTCGCCGCCTTCATCGCACGCGAGCGCGATGTATTCTTCTGTCCCGCGAACCTCGACGTGGGTCGCGTCGTGGTCGATGGAGTCCACCGGATCCCGTCACCCGCCGGCCCCGGATCGGTCCCACTCTCGACGCTGGTTCCCCCGGGCGGTTCAGCGCGCATTACGGCCGCCCATCACGTCGACGACGCCGCCAGCCTCCGACGCTTCGCCGCCGCTGCGCGGGGACGCGATGTCATCGGGTCCGCGGCATTCATCGACGCGTGCCTCGAGAGCGGGTCGAACGGTCCTCGCACGGAGCCCAGCCCGCAGCCCGCCGCAACCATGCCGGGCATGCTCGTCATCGCGGGAAGCACCGAGCCGATCATCGACGAGCAGATCACGGATCTGCGGGCTCATCACCCCGTCGACGAATTCGATCCGAGGCACTCGAGCCCGGAAGACGCGGCACGAGCGTTACGGGACGGTCGCATTGTTCTTGTGAGCACATCGCCCGCCGAGCTGGCGCACGCCGGCGACTTCGCGGGCGCGACGCTCAGCGGTCTCGCTCCGGACGACGCCGCCCTCTTCCTCACCGGTGGGCACACCGCCCGACGGGTGCTCACCGCCCTCGGAATCGCGAGCCTCACGTCGCTTCCCTCGCCCGTCACGGGGGTCGCATCGCTGCGCGATGAGCGCGGTCACTCGATCTTCACCAAGCCCGGCAGCTACGGGCGCGGCTCCACCCTGCGAGACGTCGCCGACGTCGTCCTCGCTCCATCATCGAAGGAACGCTCATGACCGATACCACGACCGCGCCCGAGTACAAGCCGCTCATCGCCGTCACGATGGGGGATCCGGTGGGTGTGGGGCCCGAGATCTGCGCCGCCGCATTGGTCTCATCGGCCGTCCTGGATGCGTGCCGTCCGGTTCTCATCGGGGATGCCGAACGGATGCGTCTCGCCGCTGAGATCATCGGCGTCACCGCAGACGTGCGCGTGATCGCGGCGCCCTCCGAGGCTATCGCCTCACCGACCGTCATCAACGTGATCCAGGTGGATACCCTGCCCGACGGCCTCGAATGGGGTGTGGTCGATGCCCGGGCTGGCCAGGCCGCATTCCGATACATCGAGCGCGCGGCTGCTCTCGCGATGTCGGGCGAGGTCGCGGCGATCGCAACGGCTCCGATCAATAAGGCGTCGCTCCGCGCTGCCGGCCATCAGTATCCGGGGCACACCGAGCTGCTCGCCCACCTCACGGGCGTCGATGAGGTGTCGATGATGCTGAGCGCTCCGACGCTGCGGGTCATCCACGTCACCACGCACATCGGCCTCGTCGACGCCATCGCCGTCATCGAGCCGGGCCTCGTCGAGCGCACCACGCGGCGCGGAATCGATGCGCTCATGAGAGCAGGCCTCGAGCGACCGCGGGTGGGCGTCTGTGCGATCAACCCCCATGCTGGAGAGAACGGGCTCTTCGGCTACGGCGAGGAAGCGTCGAAGATCCAGCCGGCCGTCGACGCCCTCCGCTCCGAGGGCTTCGCCGTCGACGGCCCGCTTCCCGCCGATACCGCGTTCTATCTCGCCAGCCGAGGCGAGTACGACCTCATCGTCGCGATGTACCACGACCAGGGGCACGGACCGATCAAGGTGCTCGGCATCGACGACGGCGTGAACATCACGATCGGCCTCCCGGTCGTGCGCACGTCCGTCGACCACGGTACTGCCTTCGATATCGCGGGCACGGGCACCGTGCACACGGCGAGCATGGTCGAATGCATACGGCAGGCCACGGCTCTCGCCGAGCGCCCATAGCGCCCGCGTCACCGCACCGTGAGGACGTATCGCGCGTAACCCGACAGGTGCGGCGTGCCATCGTCCTGTGCCTCGACGATCACGTGGATCGATTCGCCGGCGCGCGCGCCGGGCGATACCCTCACGCGGACGGCGTCCGGTGAGACCGAGACCTCGGCCGTCGCCGTGGACGGTCCGGGATCGAGCCATGCATGCACCTCGACCGCATCGCCGTCAGGATCCTCCACCGAGAACTCGAACGAGACTTCCTCGCCCGGTGCGACGACGTGGTCGAGGTCGCCCTGCGGAAGAACGCGCGGTGGGTGGTTCGCCTTCTCGAACGAGTCCGTCACGCTCCAGCGCAGCCGTGCGGCCAGGTCGCGCTGGTACGCCCCGAACCACTGCGCGACCTCGCCGCGGTCCACAACCGGGCCACCCGGCCCGCTCCCCCAATCCCCGACGCTGCGCCAGCGATACGGGTCCTCCGCGTCACGAACCTGGCGGCCTCCCCAGCCGCCGAACGACGGATGCTCCCAGTTGCGAAGGCCGTTGTCGATGTGCAGTGCGAACGTGGAGCTGTCGCCCTCCGACAACCACGATCCGGCCGGCTGAACGGGGCACCATACCCGATAGCCGAGTTCGGCCAGCGACTGCTCCGACGCGTCCGGTACACCGAAGTAGTCCTCCTCATCGAAGCCCGCAGCCATGTGCTTGCCATCGCCCCACACGCGGTACTCCGCACCGATCGGTCCCACGTTCGTGACGTTCTCGCGCATCCAGTCGGGCGAGAGGTACTCGCGATCGTCCTCCGACACCACGGCGAAGGCGAAGTACCCCCAACCGACGGTCGCGACGTCGCGGAACTCGAGCTCCGGCCATCGTGGCCGGATGTACTCCGCGAACGTCGGATCCTGCTCGGCGAACGCGGTGATCACGGTGCGGCGCGTGATGAGCTCGTAGACCTCGTCCCACCGGTCCGTGCCGACGAACTCGTCCTCGATCGACATCAGGGCGCGGGCGATCGTATTGGTCCCGCCCCACGCCTCGGCGAAGACCTTCCCCGGGGCATCGCCCAACAGGACGTCGCGCACGAGCTCGGAACCCGGTGTCGGCGTGCTGACGTCGCCGACGTCTGCGATGTTGCCGACCCGCACGAGAGAGCGCAGCCGAGCCGGGTCCGGGTAGCGAGGGTCGTGCCGCACGAGGTTCGGATGTGCCTTCTCGTACGCGTCCACGGCGATATCGATGTGCATACGGTCGCCGGGCGCCGGCCATCGGTGTGGCGGTGTCCCCGTCACGGCGTTGCCCGCATAGTGAAACCTGCTCGACGAGTACACGAGAGCGGCGATGTCGATCTCGTTGCTGTACAGCACCAGCCGCAGCATCGAGTTCAGGTCGTCGAGCTCGGGATCGGTCGTCACGATGACCCGGGGCCTCGCGTTCGGATCATAGGACGTCACAGCGCGCGCTGACCGATCTCGCGCGCCGCGCGCACCGCCCGCGGGTCGGCCCCGCCCGGCCACGGGCCGCGTGCGACCGTGTACCCGAAGGCCACGCCCGAGGCAGGGTCGACGCATCCGAGCGCGCCCATCGCACCGTCATGCCCGAAGCTGCGCGGGCCGCCGAACGCGAGCTGCTGGCTCGGCTTCTGGAAGATGATCGAGTGCGCGCGGTCCTGCTGCGAGAGCACCTCGTCGAAGCCGCGCACCTGCTGCTCGCCGATGACCGCGACGGTGTCGGCGGTGAGGAGCGGTGCCGCGCCGTCGATTCCCGTCACCGATCCCGCGAGGACCGTCGCGATGCCGCGCGCTGTCACGGTCGCGGATCCCGCTGGGTGCCCGAACCGGTACGACTCCTCGGAGAGGGCGAGATCGATGTGCGGACCGGGTGCCGGTGCGAAAACCGCCTCACCGAGCGGATTGTGACCGGTGCGGACGGGGCGCTCCCCGAGCGGCGGAACCATGGGCAGGAGAGGGACGAGCCGATCATCGAGCTCCGGGGGAAGTCCGAGGTAGAAGTCCGCACCGAGCGGCTCACGGATCTCCTGCTCGTAGAACTCGTGGATCGTGCGCCCGTCGAGCCGTTGAATGGCCGCGTCGACGAGGTTGCCGATGGTGATCGCGTGGTAGCCGAAGGCGGATCCGGGTCGCCAGAACGGCCGCGCGGCGGCCAGCCGGTCGGCCGCGCGCTGGTGGTCGAGCAGTTCGTCCCAGCGCAGGCCGGGCTCCGTGCCCGGTACACCGGCCTGGTGTGAGAACAGCTGCCGTCCCGTCACGCGCTCCTTGCCGTTGGCGGCGAACTCCGGCCACCACTCCGCGACGGGGGCATCGAGGTCGAGCAGCCCGCGCTGCACGAGAAGGCCGAGGGAGAGACCGAGCGAGTTTTTCGATGCCGAGTACGGCACCATCAGCGAGTCAGCCGCGAGGTGCGGCCCGCCGTAGATGTCGAGCGCGAGGCGCCCGCCGATGTAAGCCGACATCTGGAACGAATAGTCGGGGTCGGCGGCGAGGTACCCGTCGAAGCGTTCGACGATGTCGGCGAGCGCCGCATCGGCGGATCCGCGGACGAAACCTTCGGTGATGTCCTGCATGTGAGCTCCTCTGCTCATGATCGGATGACTGCTTGGCGTTCGGCCCGACGCCGCGCCTGGGCGATGGGGTCGGGCACGGGCGACGCCAGGAGCAGCCGCTGGGTGTAGGGGTGGTCGGGTGCGGTCGTGACCTTGTCGACATCGCCCTGTTCGACGACCTCGCCGTGGTAGACGACGGCGACACGATGGCTGATGTGACGGATCACGCTCAGGTCGTGAGAGATGAACAGGTACGCGACGCCCGTGCGTTCCTGGATCTCGATGAATAGATCGAGGACGCGCTGCTGCGTCGTCAGGTCGAGCGCGGATACGGGTTCATCGCACACGATGAGCTTCGGCTCGAGCGCGAGCGCACGGGCGATGGCAATGCGCTGGCGCTGGCCGCCCGAGAATTCCTTCGGTAGCCGCTGCACCGAGTCCGCGGGCATGCCCACGCGGTCAAGGAGGTCCTTCACGCGCCTCCGGGCCTCGGCGCCGGAGATGCCCGCCTGCGTGAGCGGCTCGCTGAGCGTATCGCCGATCGTGAGAGAGGGATTGAGTGACGTGTACGGATCCTGGAAGACGACCTGGATGTCGTTTCCCAGCTCGCGACGCCGGCGCCTGCTCAGGTGCGAGATGTCGCGGCCCTCGTACGTCACCGTGCCCGACGTCACCGGCGCGAGGCCGAGAACCGCTCGTCCGAGGGTCGATTTCCCGGATCCGGATTCGCCGACGATGCCGAGGGTCTCCCCCGCGCCGACGGCGACGGATACCCCCTTCAGGGCTCGAAACGGCGGCTTGCGCCACCCGGACTGCGGGAACTCGACGACGAGGTCGTCGACTCTGAGGATCTCATCGGTCATCGCAGCTGTTCCTTCTCGCGCTGTCGGCGGGACGGGCCGCCTTCGAGAGAGGCGCCGAGCAGCGCCCTGGTGTATTCGTGTCGTGGCTCCGCGAACAGGTCGCCTGCAGCCTGATGCTCCACGAGCACCCCCATCTGCATCACGTAGACCTCGTCGCAGATATCGGCGACGACGCCGAAGTTGTGCGTGACGATGAGGAGGCCCATCCCGCGCTCCTGCTGCAGATCGCGCAGCAGGTCGAGGATCTCCGCCTGGATCGTCACGTCGAGCGCCGTCGTCGGCTCATCGGCGATCAGCAGCCGGGGTTCGCAGGCGACGGCCCCGGCGATCAGCACCCGCTGGGCCATGCCGCCCGAGATCTGGTGCGGATAGGAGCGCATGAGGCGCTCGGGCTCGGGGATCCCGACCCGTTCCAGGAGCGCGAGCGCACGTGCCTCCGCTTCGCGGCGGCCGATTCCGAGATGGCGCCGTAGCGGCTCGACGAGCTGGTTGCCGATCGTGAACGCCGGATCGAGGTTGCTCATCGGCTCTTGCGGAATGTATCCGATATCGCGTCCGAGCATCGAGATCCGCTGGGTCAGAGTCGTCGTGCGGCCATCGATCGAGATCGTTCCGGCGGTGATGCGTCCGCCGTCCGGGAGTAACCCGAGCACGGCGAGCGCCGTCTGCGTCTTTCCGGATCCGGATTCGCCGACGAGGCCCACGACCTTGCCCGCGTCCAGGTCGAGATCGATGCCGTGGACGACCTCCGAGGCGTCATCGCCGGAACCGTAGGCGATGCGCAGCCCGCGGATGCTCACCAGATCGCCCGTTGTCGCGGGGACGACCGAGGGATCCACGCTGCTCGCCTCCGGCGGTGCGGGAGGTGTGCGCGGCGCATCCGCGGCATCGAGCGCATCGCGCAGCGCGTTCGCGAAGAGCGCGAACGCTGCGATCGTGATGCCGAGCGCGAGGCCCGGCCACAGGATCAGGTGGTCGGCGCGATAGATGTTCTGGAATCCCTCGTTGAGCGACTGGCCCCAGCTCGCCGTCTCCCGGTCGCCCATACCGAGGAACTCGAGGCCCGCCTGGATCATGAGCCCGAGGGCGGCGACCATCGCCGCCTGGATGACGATCGGCGCGCGCACAATCGTCAGAACGTGACGCGAGATGATCCGAGCGTCCGAGACGCCCGTCACGCGGGCCGCGTCCACATACAGCTCGTTCCGCACGGATCGCACCGCGGCACGGACGAGCGTGAAGAAGGAGGGAGCGAGGAGCACACCGAAGACGAGCATCGCGGCCCACATCGACGTGCTGACGGAGGCACGGAAGGCAAGGAGCACGACGATCCCGGGGAGAGCGAGGATCGCGCTCGAGATCCAGGTGCCGATCTGATCGAACCAACGCCCGTAGAAGCCCGCGATCAGGCCCGTCGGGATGCCGACGAGCATGGAGACGCCGACGGCGATCGCTGCACCGATGAGCGACGAGCGCGCGCCGTAGATCAGCAGCGAGAGCACGTCGCGACCGGCCCCGTCGGTGCCGAGGAGATGCCCGTCGCCACCGTGCTCGAACAGTCGCGAGAGGTCGCTTTCCTGAGCGCCGTACGGCGCGATGACGTCGGCGAGCACGGCGACGGCGAACACGATCGCGATCACGACGCCGGCGACGAGCCCCGACGGGTTACGCAGCGCGCGAACGACGACGGATCCGCGCTTTCGCGCCGGCTTTCCGATGGGGAGAACTGCAGTGAATTCGCTGCTCATGACAGACGCGCCTTCGGGTTGAAGAAACCGACCCCGAGGTCGATGACGAGGTTGACGATGACGACGATGAGCGTCGTCACGAGCACGACGCCCAGCACAAGTGGCAGATCGCCCTGGGCCGTCGAGGTCACGAGAACCTGGCCCATACCGGGGATCGCGAACAGGCGCTCGACGAACACGGCTCCGCCCAGGAGACCGATGAACTGCAGGCCGAGCACCGTCAGGCCCGCGACGCCCGCGCTCCTCAGAACGTGCTTGAAGATGAGGGATCCGCGCGAGATGCCCCGGGCGCGGAGCGTGCGCACCCAGTCCTGCTGCAGGACGTCGCGCACGGCGCCGCGCACCTGCTGGGCCGTGGCCGTCACCGCCCCCACAGCGAGCGCCGTGACCGGCAGCGTGATGGACCTCGCCCATGCCCCGATGCCGTCGGAGATCGACGCGTATCCCGTTGCGGGGAAGATCGGATTGTCGATGGCGAGCCAGACGACGAGCATCAGCGCGAGCCAGAACCCGGGAAGTGCGAAGCCGGCGATCGACAGCACCTGGAGGACCCTGTCGAGCCAGCCCTTGTAGTAGGCCGCCGCGAGCCCGAGCGCGACTGCGATCACCGCGGCGATGATCGTCGTCACGATCACCAGGCTCAGCGTTGCCGGAACGCGGGTCGCCATCGCCTGCGCGACCGGCTCGTTCGTGAACCAGGAGACGCCGAGATCGCCCCGCAGGGCGCGCCCCGCCCAATCGAGGTACTGGGAGACGAGGGGACGATCCAGGCCGAGCGCGGCCGCGCGCGCCGCGACCTGCTCCTCGGACGCCGTCTGTCCCAGAATCTGGCGCGCGACGTCCGAGGATCCGGCGCGCATCAGAACGAACGCGAGGGAGGGGATCAGCGCGATCAGCACGAGTCCCGAGAGGATCCGTTTCGCAAGAAAAGTCAGCATGTGAGCTTCCGTGGAGAGAAGGCGTGGCCCGGCCCGTAGCGCCGGGCCACGCGGGGATCAGACTGCGGGCGAGTAGTTGTAGATCGACGGCACGTTCTGCTGAAGCTGCAGCTCGACCTGCACGGCGTCTTCGTTGACGGCGAAGTTCTCCTCCGCCCAGAACCACGGCTGGAACCAGTTGTTGTCGATGACGAACTGATTGATGTCGCGGTACGACGCCTCGCGTTCCGTGTCGTTCTGGCCGGGAATCGCGTCGATCAGCGCCTGAAGCTCATCGTTCGTCGTGCCCAGCGGGTTCCACGCCGACGTGGGCGTGAGGTAGTTCTGCACGACGGACCAATCGGTGGGGACCGCGCCGAGGACCATCACGCTGGCGGCGTACGTGCCGCCCAGCATGTCGCTGATGAACGCCTGAGCGGGTACGTCTTCCCAGACCACGTCGACGCCGATCTCGGCGAGGTTGTTCTGGACGCCGGTCATCATTCCCTGGGTGAAGAGGCCGGACGCGGGCAGCGTCAGCGTGAACCCGTCGACGCCGGCCTCGGCCATCAGAGCCTTCGCCTTGTCGACGTCGTAGTGATAGGTGCCGGCGAGCTCGGACGACCAGGCGGGCGAGCCCTCGTTGAACATCTGGGTGTCGATCGAACCGTCGTCGATGCCAAGCGTCACGCTCGCGAGCGTCTCGCGGTCGATCGCCCAGGCGAGCGCCTCCCGCACGAGCGGATCCGCGAGCTCGGGCACCATGGTGCCGTCGCGATCGAAGAGGATCAGACCGAACCACGAGATATGGGCTTCCGGCTTGAGGATGGTGTAGCCCGCGGCGGTCGCGTTCTGGACGCTATCGGGATTCGTGAGGTTTCCCGCGTCGATCTGGCCCGAGCGGAGCGCATTGAGCAACGCCGACTCGTCCTCGAACACGCGGAACTCGACTTCGTCGAACTCCTGCAGCTCGGGGTTCCAATAGTCTTCACGCGCCGTGAGCGTGTAGACGGAACCCTGCACCGTGTCCGCCTCGCTCATCACGTAAGGGCCGGACCCGACCGGCACGGTCGCCAAGCTGTCGCTGCCGAGGCTCGCGGGGCTCGCCATGCGCCCGGCGGCGTCGGAGAGGTTGTAGACGAGGTCAGGAATCGGCTCGGCGAACGTGGCCGTGACGGTGAATTCGCCCGTCGCCTCGGCCGACTCGAGCCCTGCCAGCTGCGTGCTGAGCGGGCCGGTGCCGGACGAGAAATGCTCGAAGTTCGCCACGACCGCCTCGGCGTTGAACTCCTCGCCGTCGGAGAAGGTCACATCGTCGCGGAGTTCGAGCGTGACAGTGCGGTTATCGTCGCTGAAGCTCCACGTCTTCGCGAGCATCGGAGCGTATTCGCCGTCGGGCTGGCGGAGGATGAGCGTGTCGTAGGACGCCTGCGCGTACGGCTTGTAGTTGGCGTCGCCGATGTCAGCGGGATCCCACGATTGCGGGGCGGTCGTCGAACCGATGCTCAGAACCGATTCCGCGTCGCCAGAGGGTCCGGTGTCGCCGCCTCCGGAGCACCCGGTCACGGTGAGGGCACCGGCCAAGAGCACGATGCCGGCAGTCTTCCAACGGGCCATCTTTGGTCCTTTCGTCGTGAGCGATACGTCGTCGTGCCGCCTCCTGGCGACAAAATTAGCACCAAACCAGAACAGTTGCTCACTTTTCATATGTCACGATGCGGTCACGACGCGTCGCGACGGCATAATCGGGGTATGTCTGCCACCGATGTCACCTCTCCCACTCCCCCCGCCGGCAACGCGAGGGGCCCGTACGCGAAGGGCATCGAAAGGCGGCGCCAGATCATCGAGACGGCGACGAAGGTCTTCGGACAGCACGGCTATCACGGCGGATCCCTGCGCCAGATCGCCGACGAGATCGGCGTCTCCGCCTCCGCACTGATCCGCCATTTCGGGACCAAAGCAGAACTCTTCACAGCGGTGCTCGACCATTCCGACTCCGACAAGGCCAAGGTCTCGATCACCGAGAATCGCGGCCTGGCAGCGCTCCGCGGCTTCGCCGCGGTCACGCACATCAACGTGCACAACCGCGGCCTCGTGCAGCTCCTGCTGAGCACGGCGAGCGAGTCGACGGATCCGGAGCACCCCGCTCACGAGTTCATCGCGCTCCGTTACGCGCACCTGCTCGAGAACCTCAGCAACGCCTTCCGCGAGGCCTGCGAGGACGGAGACATACGACCGCTCGACGAGCGCGAGATCCAGCATGAGGCGCGCGGATACATCGCGACGATGGACGGGCTGGGGCTTCAATGGCTGATCGACCCGACGATGGATCTCGAGGCAACGGCCGAGCACGTCTACGAGGGGATGCTCGAGAGGCTCGGGGCACCCCGGACGACCCTGTAGGTGCCGCACGGATCATCGGCGATCGATACCGCTCAGATGGCCGATCGATCTCGTCGACCGGCGTCGCGCCGCTGGTGCAGCGCGCCGATCAGCAGCGACATCTGCCGCACAGAAGCGGCACCTCAGCCCCGTCTCGACCAGCCGAGAAAGCGTCACGAGATTCTCGCTCTCCCCGCGCATTACATTCGGCCGAGTATGTCCGCCTTCTTCATCGCGAACTCCTGTTCGGAGAGGATCCCCGCGTCGCGGAGCGCCGCCAGTTGGTGGAGCTGAGCGGCAAGGTCAGGCACCGCGGCCGCTTCCGTGGCGGCGGCGGGCGCAACCACGTGCACTGTCGCGGGCGCGCTCTGCTCCCCCTGGAGACGCTGCATCGCGGCAAGAATCGAGGACCGGAACTCGTTCGCTTCAGTCTTACTCACGCGGAAGGATACCGTGTTGACCGCGCCACCCGACGCGGTCTGCACCTCTACGGCGTAGTACATGATGCCGTCCTTGCGGCTGTTGACGTTCGTCACGTTGCGCAGGAAGACCATGTCGTGCTCATCCTTGCCGCCCTTGACGCCGGTCACGAGCAGCGATGCGCCTCCGGTGAGGACACCGGCGGTGAGCTTGCCGCCCGAGAGGCCGCGCGGGCGCTCCCATTCGAGACGATCCGGCCACAAGCGCACCTTCGCGTTCTTGCCATCGATATGGCTCACGATCTCCATCAGGGGCACGGGAGCCGCCGCGGTCGGCACCGATGCGGCAGCAGCAGCGTCGTGCGCCAATACCGGATCGTCAGCTCGCGCGGCCGCGAAGTCATCCTTCGCCTTGGCGATCTCCGTTTGTGCCTCGCCGACGGCCTGACTGGCGACGCCCTTCATCTTGTCAAACAGTCCCATTCTTCCTCCTTGTTGTGATGCGGACAGCTCAGTTCCCTGCGGCTGACTTCGCCCGCGACTCGACGTACGCGTCGCGCACATGCGAAAGACGCGTTTCGGTGCCCGCGATCTGCCAGTACCACCAGCCGTTGAGCGCGTTCGCGATCTTGTGCGCGGCGAGCGCAGCACTCGACGGGTAGTCATAGCTGACGCCGTCGAACAGGACGTTCCCGTCGACAAGCACCTCCGCCTCGACGCCCTCGCGGAAGTATGTCCCGCCCGGGATGAGTCGCGTACCCGGCTGAATCAATCCGGCGCCGACAAGTTCGGCGAGGCTCACCGACGCGCCCGCCTGAGCGGTGCGTTCAACCACCACTCGCCCCACATGCCCCTCCGGCACGGGCCACAGCTCCAGGATCCGATCGATCAGCGCCGACGTGCGCTTCTCGATCAGATTCTCGTTCCACTCGTCGTCGCTCGCGAGATTGATCGCGTCCTTTGTAATAAGCACGTCGTCCGTCTCGAGAAAATGGGTGCGCTTCGTCTGCCAGGATCCGTTCGAGACGCGCGCGTTGAGCGCCTGCGTCACGATGGTCAGGTTGCCAAGCTGCTGGATCCGCCGGTCGCGTTCGACCTGCCCGTCCTCCGACAGATCGGCGGGCCAGTTCTGCCGCCACTTCTGCGGCATGATGTGTTCGATCGACGCCTTGCCGCGGACGATCGGCGCCATCGCAAGCCGGCGCCCGTTGGGGTATCCGCGCTTCTCATCCTCGATCGCCTCGAGGATCATGCGCTGGATGCTTTGGCGGTACCAGCCGTAGAACCTCGACTCCGAGAGCACGGCGCGCACCTCGCGGTCGTCGGGCCAGTAACTCGCGGCAGCCTCGCTGTTCGCGAAGAAGTCGCGTGCGGCGCCAGCGATGTCGCCGTCTCGCGTCGTCGCGACGTGGCGAAGCAGATCGATCATGACGCGGTTGCCGCCCTGCGACGAGGCCTTCGCGAGAACCCGGCGCACGAACCAGCTCTCGAGAACATCGAGAAAGCGCGCACGTTCGTCGGACGAGATGTCCTTCGAGCTTTGCTCGTCGAGCCAGATCAGCACGGGACGAGCGATGTCCGTATTCAGCGCGCCCATCCGATAGCTGAACAGTTGCTCCCGGCTCAACTCGCCCGACGGCTGCGTGGCACCCTCGATGACCTCGCGGTACCGCTCAGCCGCGCGCCGCACCTGCGGCAGTAGAACGGCAACACCGCCCTCGCTCGTCGCGGCGTAGTGCTTGAACTGCGTGAACACCTCGCGAATCGGGAAATCGTCTCGTGTGCGTGCCACAAGCCACTGCCAGAGGAACAGCGAGGCGCGTGTGTTCTTGATGCGGCCGGATGTCACCACGGCTTCCCACCACGGCGTTTCGAACTGCTCCCAGTAGTCGGCATACGCGCGGTGCGCATCCTCGCTCGGGATCTGCTGAAAGACGAAGTTCTTGATCAGGTCCGCGGACGACAGCGGCGTGCCACGCGCATTGAGCGTCTCGAAGATCGCTTGCGCATCCTCCTGCGGATCCAGCCGAATGCTCGCGATCTCGAGGCGCTCCGTGAGCGCCGATACAAGCAGGTGCGCTCGCTGTTGAGCGTCGTGGTCGCCTGCATCGAGCCATGCAGCCGTCTCGCCCGCGAAAAACCGATGCGCGTCACGGAGCCGAGACGCCTCGATCGCGTCATAGTCGATCGGCGGCTCGGCGGCCATTACGGCGGCGAACGAATCTCGGTCCTTGTACGTCGGCCAAAGCTTAAACCGGTCTTCCGGAGCCGCGCACATACCGGCAGGGTTCTCGACAAGCGGTTGAAGCCGGGCAGCCTGGTTGGCGAAGCCGCGGCGCGCGACCTCCGAGTACACCGCGTCGAGCAGAATCTGTAGCGTCGTCAGACGCTGCTGGCCGTCGATGACGTTCCACGATTGCAACGCGCCCAGCCCGGTTTCCTCACGTTGAACAACGATCGCACCGAGGAAATGCGTCGCACTTTGGTCATGCTTCGAGAGCACATCGGTCAGGCGCACAATGTCCTGCCAGAGCGGCTCCCACTGCATTTCCCGCGTCCACACGTACGGGCGCTGGAACAGCGGCACCAGCAGTCGCGTCGGGTTGTAGAAGATCTCCTGAGGCTTAACGACGTCAGTCTTCATTGCACACCCGCACCAGAATCTTGCACATGATCATCTCAGTGTATAAGTACCCGGCGTTTGGTGCCCTGGCGCAAGAGGCCGGTGCCTATGACGCTTGAAAGATGTCCCGCGTCCCCTCCCCTGCCGCCGCGTTGGTCGGCACCCGGATCGCGCAGTTCCGTCACCGTCTGGGCATGACGCAGGACCAGCTGGCAGTCGCGAGCGACATCGATTCATCGAACATCCGCTCCTACGAGTCGGGGCGCGCCATGATGAATGTGCGCTCACTCGTCCGCATCGCCGCCGCGCTCAACGTTCCTCCTGGTGAGCTCATCGACGAGCTCACCCCGGAGATGTTCGATACCCGCCCCGAGCGAGCGGCCGGTTGAGACGGTGAAAGAGGCCGACGGGAGCTCCACGTTCCCGCCGGCCTCGCCTATACCCATGTGCATGTGCCCATGGGAGATCTGTTCACGGCCGAATCAGCCTTATGGCCATCCGGTGAGCGGATGACGGCGATCCTCGGCGCACGCGAATGTTGCGTACACCCATAAGACGTCCGCACACCGATGGATGTCACACATCCGCTCATGAAGATTTCTCCGTGTCCCGCATAGGGTGACCCCATGCCAGCCGTTCCGAACACGCACGTCCGTCTCTGGGGAGTCCCGTTGACGCCACCCGTCGCTCGCGCTTACTTTTGCGTGCAGGCTGCGTGCGGTATCGTCTGGTGGATCCTTGTTGCGTCTGTGCCCGAGATGCGCGACCTCACGCTCGGGAGCCTGCCCGCGCTACCCGTCGCTGTGGCAGACCTCCCGCTGTTCGTCGGTGCGTCCGCGCTCGCCGCATGTGGGGTGCGCTGGGCGGCGTGGCTGGTCAGCGGATGGACGGCTCTCGTCACGGCCGCCTTATCGGTCTATGCGACCGCCACCACTCAGGCAGGCTGGGGTGCACTCGTGATGATCGCGGCGACCATCGGATCAGCGACGGCCGGATCCGTGATCGTGCGCGGCGAGTCCTCCGCCCGCTGGCTCCTGAGCGGCCCGCTGGCGTTGCGCGAGGCTCGGGCGGCCGGCCGCCTGCGGAATCTGTCCGCCACCGCGCTCCAGATCGTTGTCTTCTGGGGGCTGTTCCTCGTCGTCATCCCCCTCGTCGTCTCCTGGTTCGAGCGGCGCTGGGGCGTTGATGTTCCGTTCCCCGTACTCATCCGAGGCATCGGCTTCGTCGGGCTCATCGCGGCGAGCGCGCTCGGCCTTTGGTCAGGCGCGACGATGGCAGCGCTGGGCGATGGCACTCCCCTGCCCTCGGCGACGGCTCGAAAGCTCGTGTTCGCCGGCCCCTACCGATATGTACGCAACCCGATGGCGGTGGCGGGCATCGCCCAGGGCGTCTTCGTCGGGGTTCTCCTCGGCTCGTGGCTCGTCGTGGTCTGGGCGCTCTGCGGCTCACTCGTCTGGAACTCGCTCATCCGCCCCTTCGAGGAGGAGGATCTTGAGACGCGCTTCGGCGATGTATTCCGCGCCTATCGAGATCGCGTGAGGTGTTGGGTGCCGGGGCGAGCCTGGCGCGGTTGAACGGTGCTCACAACCCCCGCTCCGGATGAGGAGCAGACGTCGTCTCACGGATGACGAGAGACGGACGGATGTGTCGTTCCTCCGGCAGATCCCGCGCCTCGATCACGGCTCGGAGCGTCGCGAAGGCGACCTCACCGAGCTGCAGGAAGTCCTGATGCACCGTCGTCAGCGCGGGCGCCGTGTATGCAGCAAGCGGCTGATCGTCGAACCCGATCACGGACACGTCTTCGGGCACCCGCAGGCCGCGATCCATCAGCGCGCGAAGCGCGCCGAGCGCAACCTCATCGTTGGCGCATGCGATCGCCGTCACGCGGTCGCCGTAATCGTCGATCAGCCTTGTGGTGCAATCGTAGCCAGCGGCCGGCCCCCACTGGGACGCGACCGACGACGGATAGTGCGGCAGCCGCGCCTCATCGAGAGCATCGCTCACCCCGAGCGATCGCCGCTCCACCGGTTGCTCGATCGGCGGCGCGATCACGAAGATCGATCGGTGCCCGAGGTCGATCAGGTGCTGAGCGGCGAGGCGCCCGCCGTCGTACTCGTCGAGCGACACGTAGGGGCGGTCCACCCCGCTGCCCTCCGATGGCGACGTCGCCGACACCACCGGGATGTACTCGGGAATCGCGGGGAGCACGGCATGGGCCGCGGAATCGAAGTCGATCACGATCACTCCCGCGAGCGCATGCGACGCGACCGTACTCACGGCCTTGCGCACACTGTCCGAATCGGTGCCTTCGATCACGACGATGAGCACCGCGAGGTCGAGCGCTCGGGCACCCTTTTCGATTCCTCGAATAGCCTCGGCGTATCCGTAGTCGGCTGTGTTCGACGCAACGATGCCGATCGTACGGGCACGGCCCGAGACGAGCTGACTCGCCGCTGCGTTGCCGTAGTACCCGATGCGCTCCATCGCATCCTGCACCCGTACCCGGGTCTTCTCCGCAACCTTCGCAGAACCTTCGATCACGCGCGACACAGTCACGGTGGACACGCCTGCAGCCTCGGCGACGTCGGAGAGAGTCGGGCGCTGCGGAAACTTGCTCACAATCCGAATCTTAGAACGGCGTCATCCCTTGACGGCGCCGCTCATCATGCCAGACATGAAGAGCCTCTGCAGGAAGAGGAAGATGACCGCCACCGGCAGCACCGCGATGACAGAGCTCGCCATCAGCCCGCCCCAGTCGACCGTGTTCGCGCCCTTGAAGAGCATGATGGCCGGCGTGATCGTGCGCATCGAGTCGGTCGAGGTGAAGATGTAACCGAACATGAACTCGTTCCACGCCGTGATGAACGAGTACAGCGCCACGGAGACGATCGACGGGATCATGACCGGGATCACGACGTTGATCAGCGTTCGCATACGGCCGGCGCCGTCGATCTCCGCTGCCTCTTCGAGCGACGCGGGGATCGAGTCGTAGGCGCTCGAGAGCATGAATGTCGAGAGCGGGATCACGAAGGTCGTGTACGCAAGGATGAGCGCCCAGTACGTGTCGAGCAGCTCGAGATTCCTCATGGTGATGTACAGCGGCACGAGCAGAAGCACCGGCGGCACCATCTGCGAGATGAGCATTGCGAAGTTCGTCGACTGCACGAGCTTGCGCCGATAGTGGCGGCTGAACACATAGCCCGCGAGCAGCGAGATCACGAGCGAGAACGCGCACGCCACGAGTGACACGACCAGGCTGTTCTTGATGAACATCAGAAAGTGGTGGTCGACGAGCACCCGCGTGAAGTTGTCGAATGTCGGATGACGGATGAGGAACGACGGTGTGCGCAGGCGGATCTCGTCAGCAGGTTTGAGCGCGGAGAGCAACATCCACAGAAACGGGAAGAGCGTGAAGAGCAGCAGGAACGCCATCAGGACATAGGTGATGGTCGTGCCGATGCGACGACGTGCGATGAGTGTCATGGTGCGTTCTCTCTCAGCCGACCATCTCGTCGCTGAGACGACGGCGGTAGCGGTAGTAGACGACGAAGATGAGCGTGGTCGCCACGAGCATGATGGTTGACAGCGCCGATGCCGCGCCTACATCGAATTGCTGCATCGAGTACCGGTAGATCATGATCGGCAGCGTCTCGGTCGCGTAGTTCGGTCCGCCCTGCGTCATGACCCAGATGAAATCGAAGTTGACGGCCGTCCAGATCATGTGGACGAACACGATGATGAGCGCGGGGCTGCGCAGCTGCGGCATCGTCACGTGCCAGAACCGCCGGAACGCGCCCGCGCCGTCGATGGACGCGGCCTCGTACAGTTCCCCCGGGATCGCCTGCATGGCCGCGAGGAACGTGATCGCGTAGTACGGGAACGTGCGCCAGATGTTCACGACGATGACCGTCGCCATCGCCCACGATTTGTCACCGAGGAAGTTGATCGGGGCCTCGACGAGGCCCCACTGCACGAGCAGGCTATTGAGGATGCCGAAGTCGGGGTTGAGAATCCACTCCCACGTCATACCCGCGACCACGATGGGCACGAGCCATGGGATGAACGCGGCGACGCGGAAGAATCCTTGACCGCGGACCTTGGCGTTCAGCAGCAGCGCGGCACCGAGCCCGATCACGAACTCGCCGAGCACCGACCCGACGGTCCACACCGCCGTGTTCGCGGCCGCGGGGCCGAAGTGCGGGTCGGAGACGACCTTGTCGAAGTTGTCCAGCCCGGCGAATCCGCTCACGTTGGCGTTCACCAGATGCGCGTTACTGAACGCATCGATGAGCACCATCACAAGCGGGTAGCCGATGAGGCCGATGATGAAGACCCACGCCGGCAGCAGCGCCAGCGTCATGAATCTCTTGTTGGATGTCTCTCTCGAGACGGCTCCGACCCGCATCCGTGTTCCTCGTTCCTTCCGCTCGGCGCTTACTCGGCCGAGTTCGCGGCGGATTCCTCGATCGCCGAGTTGATGGCGTCGCCGAGCCAGGCAGCGGCGTCCTCCGGCGAGTCGCCGTCCTGCAACACCATCGCGAGAGAATCCTGCATGTCCTGCGTCACCTGCCCCATCGCGATCGGCGGAAACACGATGCCCGTGTCGAGCAGCGCATTGAAGTCCTTGCTCCACTTGCTGTCGCTCGTCGCCGCGGGCAGAGCCGAGCGGTCCATGAAACCGGCCTTTTGCCATTCCTCGCTCGCGAACTCGCGCGCGAGCGCCTTCGCGCCGTCGACGTTGTCGGATCCCGCCATCACGAACATCGGCTTCGACTCGAGGTATGTCGCCGGCTGACCGCCTTCGGGGTGCGGGATCGGGTGCACGCTGACGTCGCCCATCGTGTCGGGGTTCGATTCCTCGCGCTCGGCGAGCCAGTTGCCGACGGTGAAGGTCGCGTTGAGACCGGTCGCGAAGGTGTCGTCGGTCTCCTCCCAGCCGTACGTGGGCGAGTTCGGGCTCGCGGCTCCCGACTCGACGAGGTCCGAGTAGAACTGGAACACCTCGGCGGCTGCTGCCAGCTCGTCCGGGTTGTCGTTCCATGTATTCGTGTACGTGCCGTCCGCTTGCTCCTCAGCGATCGACAGGCCCTTCTGGGCGAGGTAGACGACGAGTTCCTGCGGCATGCGCACTCCTGTGCCCGTCACACCGTAGAAGGTCGAGCCCGTCGCGTCCTCCACTGCGGACCCCACTGCGAGCACCTCGTCCCATGTCTCGGGGACCTCGACGCCGGCCTCCTTCAGGATGTCGTCGTGCACGAGGTAGGCGCGCACCGTCGTCTCGTAGGGGAAACCGATCTGCTTGCCGTTGACGGTGAGCGCGTCCTTGACCGCGTCGCTCACGTTCGCCGCATCGTCCCAGTCGTCCCATTCGGCGCTGACGTCTTCCAGCAGCCCGAGCTGGTCGAACTCGCCGATGTACTCGGGAAGCCCCCACACCACGTCCGGAAGATTGCCGCCGGCCGCCGACGCAATGAGCTTTTCGTGGATCTGGTCATAGGTGAAATTGGATTGGTTGACTGTGTAGCCGTTGTCGTCGGCCCACTGCTCGATCAGCGGCTTGAGCGCGGTCGCTGTGCTCTCACCCTCCGACCATGAAGTCCACAGTTCGATCGTCTTGTCGTCGTTGCCCGAGCCCGAGCATCCCGTCAGTGCCAGCGTCGAGGTCGCGACGATCGCGCCTGCCATCCACAGCTTCTTCTTCATCGAAGTCTGCCTCTCGATTCCTTCGTTGGAGTTCGACCATGCGGTCGAGGCGGTGCATTACGAACACCATTTTCGTGCGCATCTCACAGCCAAGAACTGAACTCGTTTACTGATTGATGAACCTTTGTCATTCTGGGTGCTTCCGCGAGCGCCGTCAAGCCTGTCGCACGATTTCACCGTTCCGAGCTCTCTCAGGGGCACCAAGTCAACTCAGTCTGGTTTGACGTGAACATGCTCGACCGGTAATGATGAGCGTTAGTCATTGGCGACATCCGGTCTTCGACGGTCGCCTCCTTCAACCCGACTTTGGGAGTCACATGATCGACATCACCTGGGGATCCGACCGCTTCCCGCTTCGGATCTTCGCCAGCGACGCCTCCCCCGTGATGCTCTCCATCGCATCGGACATCGACGCCGAGGAACCGGCGCGCGAACGTCACCGCGCCCGTCCGGCTCTCGTCGAGGTCCTCGCCGTGGGTGAGGGACGCGGGTTGAACAACACCCGCGCGATCCGCACGACGATCGGCGACCGTCTCCGGTACGCGAGCCACGACATTGAGACGGCCGAAGGATCCGAGACCCTCGTCATCTGGCAGGCCGATCCAGAGAGCGGTCTCATCGCAACGACGCGCATCGCGCGCTTCGACGGCGTAGACGCCTACCGCGCCGTGACCACCGTCCGAAACGACGGCGACCGCACGCTGGTCCTGCAACAGGTCACGTCCGTGACCGCGCTCGGTCTGACCCGTGTTCTCGGTGATGCCCACGATCTGGACCTCTGGACAGCACGCAGCGAGTGGTGCGGCGAAAGCCGCTGGGGTGCGACCCCGCTCGACTCGGCGGAAGGCATCGTCGACATCAACCCCGAGATCCACGGCCATTTCGCGCGCGGCGGCCTCTCCCAGTCGAGCTCTTCGACCTGGTCCTCGGGCACGTTCCTCCCGACGGCCGCGCTGGCGAATCGTGAGAGCAAGCAGACTCTCGCCTGGCAGATCGAGAACAACGGCCCGTGGAAGTGGGAGCTCGACGTCCTTTTCGATCCCACGGAGGCGCTCGCTCTCGCGCTGCTCGGCCCTACCGATCTCGAGCACGCGTGGACGACAGTTCTCGAACCCGGCCAGAGCTTCACGACGGTGCCCGCCTCCTTCGCGCTCTCAGACCAGGGGCTCGCGGGCGCGGTCGGCGAGCTCACGCGGCACCGCCGGGCCTCGCATCTGTTCGTCGGGCCGGACCAGAGACGCCCTCTCATCTTCAACGACTACATGAACGCGCTCATGGGGGACCCGACGACGGAGAAGCTATTGCCGCTCATCGATGCGGCTGCCGATGTCGGCGCGGACACGTTCTGCATCGATGCCGGCTGGTACGACGACGGGACCGATTGGTGGCCGAGCGTCGGCGCGTGGGAGCCGTCGACGACGCGTTTCCAGCCGGGCGGGCTCCGGGCGGTTCTCGACCGCATCCGGGAGCGCGGGATGACACCGGGTCTCTGGGTGGAGCCCGAGGTGATCGGCGTCCGTTCCCCGAAGGCCGCCGAACTGCCGGAGGAGGCGTTCATGCGCCGTCGCGGCATTCGCATCGTCGAGCACGACCGCTACTTCCTCGACTTCCGCAGCGCCGCCGCTCGCGACTACCTCGATGCCGTGTTCGCCCGGCTCATCGAGGAGTACGGCGCGCGATACTTCAAGTGGGACTACAACGTCACGCCCGGATCCGGCCCGGACACCGACGCCTCCGGCCCCGGCGAGGGCCTCCTCGATCACGCTCGCGCGCTCCTCGAGTGGGTGGACGCTCTGCGCGCGCGATACCCCGACGTCGTGCTCGAGGCCTGTTCCTCAGGCGCGATGCGCATGGACTCGGCGACCCTCGCGCGCTACGACCTCCAATCGACCACAGACCAGCAGGACTACCGTCTCTACCCGGTGATCGCCGCGGCTGCGCCGATGTCGATGCCGATCGAGATGGCCGGCAACTGGGCGTACCCGCAGCCGGAGTGGAACGACGAGCAAGTCGCCTTCACGTTCGTCACCGGTCTCTCCGGTCGGCTGTACATGTCGGGTCATCCCCATCGCCTCGGGGCCTCACAGCTCGCCCTCGTCAAAGAAGCAGCCGCGCTCTACCCCGAGATCATCCACCACCACGCGCACGCCCTGCCGAGCTGGCCGCTCGGTGTGCCGGAATGGGAGAGTCCTCAGGTCGCGCTCTCGAGCGATGGGGACAACGTCTCGTACGTGTTCGTGTGGAACCGGGCGGCGGATGCGACGGAGCCGATCCAGCTCTCGCTCCCTCACTTCCGCGGCGATGCGGTGGATGTCTCGGTCGCGTACCCCACAGCGCTCGCCGACTGGAGGATGACGTGGGAACGCGCATCGGGCACGCTGAAGATCGATCTCGAGGGCGTTGGCGAGGCCGCCCGTGTGATCCGGATCGCACGTCGCTGAGATCGGCGGGCCGGCTCCGTCCCGCTAGCGGGATCCGTCGTCGACGGCCTGGGAGCACGGTGCGTGCCGCGCGGCGGGCACCGAGACGCACGACCACGCAATATCGTGGAGCCATGACGACTCCCCACTCGCGTGCGTGGGAGCGCGACGCGATCCGCGTGCTCGAGGCCGACGCGAATCGTAGCGCAGACACGCACCTGCACGTGTTTCCGCTGCCGCCCGAGTGGGGCATCGACCTGTATCTGAAGGACGAGTCGGTGCACCCGACGGGTTCGCTGAAGCACCGACTCGCCCGTTCGCTGATCCTGTACGGCCTCGTCAACGGCCGGATCGACGAGAACACGACCCTGATCGAGGCGTCGAGCGGTTCGACGGCCGTCTCGGAGGCATACTTCGCGCAGATGCTGGGACTCGACTTCGTGACCGTCGTGCCGCGGTCGACGAGCGCCGAGAAGATCCGTTTCATCGAGTTCTACGGCGGGCGGTGCCATTACGTCGACGATCCGACGCAGATCTACGCCGAGGCGGAGCGCCTCGCATCGGAGTGCGGAGGCTACTACCTCGACCAGTTCACGCTCGCCGAACGGGCAACCGACTGGCGAGGCAACAACAACATCGCCGAGAGCGTCTTCGCGCAGCTAGTTGCCGAGCGTTATCCGATTCCGACCTGGATCGTGGTCGGCGCGGGCACGGGTGGCACGAGCGCGACGTTCGGCCGTTACGTGCGGTACCGGCGGCACGAGACCCGGATCGCGGTCGTGGATCCGGAGAACTCGGCCTACTACGTGGGGTGGAAGACCGGCCGAGCCGACTACACGACGGGCAAGCCGAGCCGCATCGAGGGCATCGGCCGACCCCGCGTCGAGCCGTCGTTCATCGGCGACGTCATCGACGAGGTCATCCCCGTGGAGGATGCGGCGTCGCTCGCGGCGATCCGGGTGCTGCGCGAGCGCACGCGACACTGGGCGGGCGGATCCACCGGCACGAACCTCGTCGGCGCGTTCCAGCTGATCTCGCGCATGCTCGCCGCGGGCGAGCGCGGCAGCGTCGTGACCCTCATCTGCGACGGCGGCGCCCGATACGAGGCCACGCACTACGACGATGATTGGATCGCCTCGCAGGGGCTCGACCTCGCCCCCGAGCGCGAGCGCATCGACCGCTTCTTCGAGACCGGCGAGTGGCGCCCGGAGTAGCCGATACGCTCTTTTCGAGAGGAGGCACGATGTCTCTGCCCCGCAACGGTTTCCGCCGCGCTCCACGCGCCGCGGAGACGCCCGCCGGATCCACCCGCATGACGCGGTACGTCACCGACGGACGCGCGTCGATCCCTGATCCGGATACGACGGTCGCCGAAGGACTCGAGTTCGCGGCCGGCGGCGCGGGACGCATGGCGATGTTCCTCTATGCGGCGCCAACGCCCGAGGAGATCGCGGAGCTCGCCTCGGCCTGGGATCTCCACCCCGTGCTCGTGGAGGACCTCGTGCACGCCGGTCAACGCCCGAAGCTCGAACGCTACGGCGATGTGATGTTCCTCGTGATCCGGTCGGCGCACTATGTCGACGAGACGGAGGAGGTCGACTTCGCGGAGTTCCACGTGCTCGCGCGGCCCGGCGCCGTCGCGGTGCTCTGCCAGGACGGTCGCTGGATCGACGGATCCGACGGCGTCGACCTGCTCGAGGCGAGCCACCATGAGAAGGCGCTGCTCCGCGATGAGGAGCTGCTGCGACTCGGCCCCGAGGCCGTGGTCTACCGGCTCATCGACGCGATCGTCGACGGCTATCCGCCCGTGATGCAGGGCGTCGCGATCGACAAGGAGCAGATCGAACGCCAGGTGTTCAGCGGCGAGCCCTCGGTCACCGAGCGCATCTATCGGCTGAACCTCGAGGTCATCGAGATGCAGCAGACGACCACGGCGCTCGAGGAGGTCATCGATTCCCTCCGCGCGGGCTTTCGCAAGTACGGGGTCGACGAACATCTGCAGACCTACCTGCAGGACGTCTCGGATCACCTCGCCCGCGCGAACTCGCGTGTGACCGAGTATCGTTCGGCGCTCTCGCAGATCCTCGAGGTGAATGCCACGCTCGTCGCGCAACGGCAGAACGAGGACATGAAGAAGATCTCCGGCTGGGCCGCGATCTTCTTCGCGCCGACACTGATCGCGGCGATCTACGGCATGAACTTCCGCGTCATGCCCGAGCTCGACTGGGCGTTCGGGTATCCGTTCGCGCTCGGCCTGATGCTCGTGTTCACTCTCGGGCTCTACCTGATCTTCAAGTGGCGCAAGTGGATGTAGCGCATGGCAGTGGCCCGCGGTGATCCTTCACCGCGGGCCACAGTCGTGAGAGACGCTTAGCTCGTCTTGCTTCGTCCGGCGAAGAAACCCCAGATCAGCAAGACGATCAGCGAACCGCCGATCGCGAGCAACCAGGTCGTCAGCGAGAAGAACGATGTCAGATCGGCGTTGAATAGGATACCGCCGAGCCAGCCGCCCAAGAGGGCACCGACGACGCCGAGCAACAGCGTGACGAACCAGCCGCCACCCTGCTTGCCCGGCAGGATGAGCTTGGCGATCGCGCCGGCGATCAAGCCCAACAACAGAAAACCTAAGAATCCCATGATGCTCTCCTCACCTGCGAGGGTGTGTCAGTCCTTCAGCGAGTCGCGAGCGCCGCGCGCCGCGTCCTTGACGTCGCCGACGGCGTCCCTCGCGTGTCCCTTGACCTGGTCGGCTTTGCCCTCCGCTTCGAGCTTCTCGTTGTCGGTGACCTTGCCGGCGGTTTCCTTGATCTTGCCCGTGACCTTGTCGGTCGCTGCCTTGATCTTGTCTTCAGCGCTCATAGCGTTTCCTTCCGTCGTGCGGGTGGAAGGCCAGGTTACGAGAGCCGCCCTTCTGCCGGCCACCCCCTTGACGGGCCATCGTGGATCCGTATATGGAACGTCAGGCCGGAACCTCGAGGTGTTCCTCGACGAGCACGATGCCGCCGGTCGAATGGGCCGAATGGGCCAGGTCCTCGATCCACTGACGGCTGAGTTCCGGCGGTTCGGCATCGTCGAATACGAAGCGCATCGGGATCGACGGATGGATCCAGATGGTGCTACGGCCCTCGGGGCTCCCCTCAGGGTGACGCCAGGACAGCGTGAAGCTCTCGTTACGACGGAGCTTCGTGGCAATGACGATCTTCAGGTGAGCGAGCGCACGATCGTCGATGTTGATCGGGTCTTGTGCGTCGCCATAGAGCAGCTTTCCCATCTCAGACGCTTCCTCTCGTGGAGAATCGAACGTACATGGGGCCTCCTTCAAAGAAAAAGTGGGAAGACCCCTTGGTCTCCCCACCATGGCTCACGCTACGCGATACCGGTGCCGTTTACTGGGTATCGGCCGGAAAACGAACAGCTCCTGCGCGCACGGTCCTTGCCGTCCACAGTTAATCGGTGCGTCGCCCCGCGTCAGCGGACGGTGGGCGACCGTATACCGCGCGGTAGGCCGCGGCGAAACGCGATGCGTGAGCGAATCCCCAGCGGCGTGCGATCACCGAGATCGAATCTTCGCTGCCCGCGCGGATCTCGCGCCGTGCACCCTCGAGCCGGGCGCGGCGCAGACGATCAGCGGGCGTCGTGTCGAGCGTTCGCCGGAAGGCGTACTGCAGCCCGCGCGTCGAGATGAATGCGGCCGCAGCGATGTCGTCGATCGTGATCGGCAGATGTGCGTTGTCGTCGATGAAGGCGAGCGCGCGGCGGACCGTCGTCGGGGCGGGCCTCGTCTGCGGCGCCGATGCCGGCTGCTCGTGGATCGATGTGTCGAACGACATGAGCGTCGTCCACAGCGCGTGGCGCCGCAGCCCCGCCAGGATGATCTCGTCCTCCGGGCCGAGCGTCTCCGCCGAGGCGAGCGCGTAGTCGAACGTGCGCTCCCAGTGCGCGCCACTCGCGGCGCTCAGGGGTGACGCATCGCCGATCCGTAGCTTTAGGTTGTCGTCACCCGTGACGTCGCGAGCGATCGCCTCAGCGTCGTAGCGGTCGAAGATGAACGCGTCCACGCGGGCGCTCTGCCGCCACCGGGCGCTGACCTTCGCACCGCCGGTGATCCATGGTTGAGACACGGCGAGCGCACCGCGGGGGCAGTCGACGGTTCCGTCGTGCGTATCGACGCGGCAGACAAGGATCTGGTCTTCCGGTTCGACGACGGACCGCACCTCGGCGGCCAGGTCGTAGCGGACGATGCTGAGGCCCGGGATCTCCGCCGAGCGCCATTCGAAGCGAAACCGCGCCGGATCGACGTCAAGAAGTTCCGCGGACGGCACAAACCGCTGCCAGGTCTCTTCGACCGTCTTCTGATCGCGGGATTCAAAATGCATCCTGTGCGCCATGAGTCCTCCTGCACCCCCTCCGGTGCGCGGTGGAGCGAGGGGTCGCGCACGTGAGGGGCGGTTCCATGATCCCATAACGACGGCTCACGCGTCGAGAATGTCGAACCGTGTCGAACGGCCGTCGGAGCGCCCCGCCCGCCGTCAAATCAGGCGATCGAGAGGCCCGTGTCGCCGCATCGCGCTCATTCCATCCGGCGCTCGTAGACGGCGCTCGTGAGCGCCGTGCCGTTGATGTCGAGGTAGAGTTGCCCCTCGGTCACCGACACGGTGAGGGTGTTGCGACGCTCGACGAGCTTCGCAATCTCTGGAACGAAATCGACCTCGAACGAGCGCAGCACAATGTCGGCGGCACGGTAGATCGTCTTGCCCGCCCACGACGCGAGGAGCTTCTCCGGATCGCGGTGCGTGTAGACGGCGGTGCGGTTCGCGAGCTTGCTGGCGTAGTGGAGTCGCTCTGCGTCGGGCGCCCCGACTTCGATCCACGCCGTGATGAGCCCTGTCAGGTCGCGGACGACGACGGCGGGTTCCTCCGTCGAGGCGATCCCCGCGGCGCCGAACGCGATGCCCTCCTCGTACTCGAGGCAGTAGGCCAACAGGCGGGTCACCATGAACGCGTCGGTTTCCGACGCGTGCCGCGCGACGCGCAGGCTGAGCTCGTCGTACACGCCGCGGTCCACATCCGCCAGCTGAACGTCAAAGGTGTGCATGGTTGCGCCGATCGCCATGAGGGCGAGCCTAGGACACGTCGCCTGAGCGCAGCCACGCTACCGACTCCCCTACCGCGAGAGCTCGAGTATCCGCCGCAGACGCGCGGCCGCGAGGGACCCGGCCCCGATCGGGTGGCGAGCGCGGCGTCCGGATTCCTCGACGGCGACCACCAGAGCGCGCAGTCCGGCCGCCGCGTGGGCGCGGGCTTCGTGTGCTGCGGGGTCGTCGTCGCCGGCCCGCTCGACGCAGTTCGCGACGCGCGCGCAGGCGCGGCGAAGCGGATCCGCGATCGCGGGCTCGAGCCGCAGCCGACCGGGCCGTTCCCAGAGGGAATCGGCCAGCGTCTCGGACACGTCGCGGATCCCGAGCGCGATGCGCTCGAGCCGTTCGAGGCGTTCGCGTTGCGAGTCCGGATCCTGCCGGTCTCGGCGTGCGCGCGGGTTGCCCTTTCGGCTCGTCTCCGCCAGGCGGAGCGCCTCACGCACGTCGCGCGCCGTGTCACCCAGCGAGGCGGCGCCGCGCACCCAGTCGTCGCGCTCGGGTGGCCACTGATCGCCCAGAACACGGGCGATGTCGCGCAGGTGCTCGGCCAGCTGATCCCGGAACGAGTCGACACGCGCGGCGGCCGCGGCCGTGAGCGTTCCGGGCGCGATGAGGAGGTTCACGACAAGTCCGACGGTCACGCCCACAGCCATCTGCGTGGCGTAGCCGAACGAGTAGTCGTTGAAGTCCGAGCCGCCGACGATGAGGACGAACAGTGCCGCAATCGGCACGTACTCGCGGCCCGCACCGAACCAGCCGGTTCCCGAGAGCACGATTCCCGCACCCGCGACGAACGCGATCGTCCATACGCTCGGTCCCCACGTGATGAGGACGAGGAGTGCGAGCCCGATCCCGGCGAGGAGTCCGAACAGCGTCTGGAGGCTCGTCTTGAGGGAGTCCATGAGCGTCGGATACATGCTCACGAGCACGCCGAGCGGGGCGTAGTAGGGGTATTCGTCCGTGGCACCCGGCATGTGCACGGCGATGAACCATGAGATCCCTACGGCAACGGCCGTTTTAGCCGCCAGCAGGAGACGCGAAAGCTGCACGGCCGCTCGTGCCGACGAGCTCAGTGCCACGATCGCGCGCCGAGCGAGCCGCGCCGACGTCCGATGCTCCGTCACGCTTCCCGACGTTATCCGCGCGGGTCGGATGCACCGATCGGGTTGACGGACGCGCGCCCGCCGAGTTATGGCACCTCGGCGGGCGCGAGATCAGACGTAGCCGGTCCTTCGAGCAGCCGTCCGCGGTGGTCGAATCGGGAGCCGTGCAATGGGCAATCCCACGACTGCTCCGCCCTGTTCCAGTTCACGATCCCGCCGAGGTGCGGGCACACGGCGGAGCGACGACATACCGAACCGTCGACCTGCGAGACGGCCACCGGGTGGGTACCGTCGCGGCCGACGATGCCCTCCCCCTCGCCGGGTGGCTCCGTGGGCAGCGCGTGCAGCGCCGTGCCCACCCAGTCGGCGGCGAGATGACCGCCGACCTCGGCGTTGATCGCGATTCCGGAGGCGAGCGCGGGCGGCTTGGTGATGCGGTGGTGCAGCACCTGGGCCCACGGCAGTTCCTCACCGACGATGTCGGCCGTGATGCTGAGCGCCGCTGCAACGGCGTTCGTCATGCCCCACTTGTTGTAGCCGGTCGCGACCGCGACCTTCCGGTCGGTACGTGGCATCCATCCGACGAATGGGGTCATGTTGGCGGATCGGTAATCCTGTGCCGACCAGGCGTGGGTGCGCGTGGCGCTCGGGAACCAGCGGGTCGTCCACGCCTCGAGTTCGTCGACGAGAGCGCGGGTATCGTGCTCTCGCCCGACCACGTGGTCGTTGCCGCCGACGATCAACACGTCTTGTCCCCTGACAGTTGCCGTCCGCAGCGATCGCGCCGGGCTGTCGAGCGAGAGGAGCATGCCCGAGGGACGCGGCCCGTCGACATGGAACGCCTGCAGATACGACCTCGACGGCTGCACCTTCGCGAAGTACAGGCCGCGGTCGAGGATGGGCACTCCTGTCGCGAGGATCACGTGCGCCGCCGAGATCTCGCCTCGTGCCGTCATGACGCGCGTCGACTCTCCCGTGCGCACATCGGTCACTCGCGCGGACTCGACGATTCGGCCGCCGCGTGCCCGTGCCTCCGCTGCCAACGCGCGGAGCGCCGCGACGGGATCGATCTGCGCCTGATCGGCGAGTCGGATCGCGGCGCTCACCTCGAACGGCAAACCCCGGCCGTCGACTCGCTCGATGTCGAGGCCCGCGATGCGCGCGGCCTCGATCTCGCCCTCCAGGCGCCTCACGCCTTCCGTCGTCGTGGCGTAAGTGAGGGCGTCGCGGCGCTCGACGGGAACCCCACGTCCCTCCAGGAAGCCGAGGAGCCAGTCCTGCGCCTCGCGGTTGCCATTGGCGTAGGCACGAAGCACCTTGTCCGAGTGGCTGCGCCGGATGCCGGACATGACCGCACCCTGCAGCAGACTCACCTTGCCGGTCGAGCGCGCGGTCGTCAGCTCCCCGATCGAGCGGGCTTCGAGCACCGCCACGGACAACCCCGCCCGCGTGAGCATCACGGCGGCCGCGAGGCCCGTGAGCCCGCCGCCGACCACGACGACGTCGAACGCGCCGCCGACCGGGAAGGGGTCCGTCGGGATTGCGGGCGCTCGGTCCTGCCAGATCGAGGTCGACATCACTTCTCGCTGAAGGTGTCTTTGATCATGCCTGCAGCCTTGTCCACGATGTTCGGGCGTCCGTCCGTGCCGTACAGGCGCGGATCCGGCGTCGTGGGCGGCGGCATCTCCTGCGTGTGAAAAAACATTTCGCTCCTGTCCGTTGTACGCCGACCGGATCGGGCCGTGCGGCGACTGTACGGCCCACGGGACGTGCGTCGAACCGGGGTGGAGTTGCGGGGCGTGTCAGCGTATCCTTGGCGGCCCTCGAGCTTGCGCGCCAAGACGGCGGTCGACGTCGAATTGCCCAGTAGAGTCGAGGAGTGATGACAGGCGACGCGGAGCTCTTCCAGATGCCGCTCTCGTGGGAAGAGATCCGGCGTCGGGCGGTTGGCGCCGCACAGGAGAATCTCGACCGCGAGATCCGCAAAACCCGTGGTGCGCTCATCTCCGAGCGCCCCATCGCATGGGATCCGTTCGGCCGCGGCGTCACCGTCGATGTCGGCGCGCCCCGCGGCATCTACTGGAAGCAGTCCCACTTCTACCTCGTCGACTCGAGCCTCGACGCGGGCGACGATGCGAACCGGCATGTCGCGGAGTACCACGCGTACAACCCGACGACCGGCATCCTGATCCTCTCGGTCTCCGACGAGACCCGGCGAGCGCTCGCGCGGACCCGCACGGTCAATGTGTTCCGCGCCGAGCCCGTCGCCATGGATCTGGCCGTGCGATGGCGCGAGGCTCTCGGCGAGATGGATCGCGGCCCGCGGGTCGCCGATCTGTGGTCCGCCGACCCCGTCTCGCTCGCGCCGGCACCGGATCCCTCCCTAAACGCCGAGCAGGCGCGCGCGCTCGCCGCGATGACCTCGCCCGGCGGCTGGTTCGTGTGGGGTCCGCCGGGAACCGGTAAGACGACCGTGATCGCCCGCGCAGTTCGGGAGGCGATCGACCGTGGCCAGAGCGTGCTGCTCGTCTCGCATACAAACGCCGCGGTCGACACCGCGCTCGCCGTGCTGGCGTCGGGAAGCCTCGAGCCGGGTCAGGTCGTCCGGTACAGCGGATCGTCGACCGAACGCGTGCGAGCGGAGATCCGCGAGCATCCCTTCCTGCTCTCGGGCAAGGCCGCAGGAATGGAGATGGGGCTCACAGAACGCGTGGGTGAGATCGACAGCGCGCTCGCGGTGAACGCCGAGCACGCGGATCGCGCGCGGGAACGCGAGCTCTACGGCCTGCTCACCGAGTCCGAGATCGGCTTCGATCGACTCCGCAGCGCCCGCGACGCGGAATCCCAGCTCGCGAAGCTCGACGAGGTGCTCACCCACATCGAGGAGCTGCGCGACGCGACCGTGGTCACAGACCGCGAGATCCTCGCCCTCACCCAGCAGACCGCGCGTTTCGATGGGCTGGATGATCGACTCGAGGCGGTCCGCGCCGAGGCACGCGGGCTGGACGACGCCCGCACACGGCTCGCCGCGCACCGCGAACGGCAGGCTTCGATCCTCGACGCCGTGGCGCCCGCGCTCGCGCAGGCGCGAGAAGCGGCGAGCGAATACGACGATCTCCGCGGATCGATGCTGCCCTGGGTCGCGCGCGAGCGCCGCCATGACGCCGAACAGGCGCGTCTTATCGTCGACGACCTTGCCCGCGCTCACCACGACGCCGAGGCGGAGGTGCGTCGCGCCGATCAGATGCTCGCCCAGATCCGGCAGCGGCTCGGCCGCTTCGATTCGCGCGTCGCCGGGATCCGCGAAGAGGAGAGCGCACGCGCGCGCCTGCAGGCCCGGATCGCCGAGAAGAAGCGGCTCCGGCGCGCCCGCGCGGAGCGGATCCAAGCCCTCTCGCGCGAGGCCGCGACGCTCCGCGAGGCGGCCGGCGGATCCGTTTCCCGGCTCGACGAGTTCCGTGCGTTGCGCGACACTCCGCTGTGGCGCGCGATGGGCGAGTACGATCGCGTGCTCACGCGGATCCAGTACCTCGATGGCGAGCGGGCCGCGCTCGTGCGGGCGAGGGAGCACCTCGACGAGGAATTCCAGCACACGCACCGCAACTTGCTCTCGCACGCGCCCGTGATCGCGACGACGCTGACCGCGCTCGCCTTCAACCCCATCCTTCGCGGACGACGCTTCGATGTCGTCATCATCGATGAGGCGGCGAGCGCCGAGGCCCATACGATCGTCTACGCCGCGGCGAAAGCCGATACCACGCTCGCGGTCGTGGGCGATTTCCTGCAGAACGCGCCCATCGCGGAGGGTCCCGCGCCGCGGGACGTCTTCGAGCTGGCGGGGATCACGAGCCGCGCCTCCGCAGAGACCCACCCGCGCTGCGTGGCGCTGTCGTTGCAGTACCGATTCCCGCAGATCGTCGCCGACGTCGTGAACGACTTCTGCTACGACGGGCTGCTCCGTTCGGCGACGTCCGCCGCCGGATCCGTCGTCTTTCTCGACATCACGGGACACTTCGAGCGGGTCGGCACGAGCTGGGCGTGCCCGACGACCGTTCGCACCGCCGTCGAACTCGCGGGCCGCATAGACGGCGATGTCGGCTACGTCACGCCCTATGCAGCGCAGGCGGCGGCCGTCGAGCGCGCCGCTCGTGAATCCGGTGTGATCCTCGAAGCCGGCACCTCGCATCGGTTCCAGGGCCGCGAGTTCGGCACGGTCATCGTCGACCTCATGCAGGACGATCGTCCGCGCTGGGTCGCGGCGGCCGACCTCGAGGGATCCTCGCACGCCATCGCGGCCGCGAAGCTACTCAACGTCGCGCTCACCCGCACGAAGAACACCCTCTATCTCATCGGCGACTGGTCGTTCGTGAAGAGCCACCCCTCCCCCGGTATGCGGGCGCTCGCCGCACTCGAGGGGCGCGAAGGCTTCGAGGTTCGCGCGGAGCTGTGACGCGACGACTCCCCACCGGCATCGGCGCGGCGGGGAGTCGGGCAGTGCGTCAGCGCGCGACGGGCGCGGTGCCGGGGCGCGCGGTCTGCACCCGGCGGTCGCGACCGACGAACAGGCCCAGCAGCACCATGACGACGGCCAGGCCGAGGTGCAGCCAGTTGTCCGCGTGGTTCACCGGCAGCACGTTGATGTCGCTGTTCGTGACCGCGATCAGGCCGTACACCCATACGAGCAGGTACACGAGGCCGCCGACGATCAGGTAATACCTCGAAGCGCGGGCGCGGGCGGCGAGGGCGAGACCCAGCACGGCGAAGACCAGGTGCACGATGTTGTGCAGGACGGATACCTGGAAGATGCCGAGCAGGTGTGCCTCGGAGTCGGCGCCGGCCGCGTGCAGGTGCTCGGCCGAGTGCGTCAGCCCCGGGATGAAGCCCGCGATGCCGACGATGAGGAAGACGATGCCGAACACGAGCGCCGTCTTCTGGATGGGGGTTGCGGCGTAGCCGCCGGGGGTTGCTGCGTGACTCACGATCGCTCCTTGGGTCGAGTGGTGTGGGTGCGACGCTATCCACGGGAACCGTGTCGCCCGAGAGTGTTGACAACGTCGTGTCCCAGTCACTACCCTCGTCCGGCGCTTACGCGTGCGGATCCGCCGCGGCCCACCATGAGCCGTCGAAGCGGGAGAGCGCGCCTCAGAACGCGAGCGAGGGCTCGTCCCGCACCGATAGCGACAAGACGACCTTCTCAATGACGTCGTGGCGCTCGATCGCCCGTTCGATCTCCCGGAGACGCCAGGCGACCGTGTGCTCGCTTTCGTCGCCCGCGAGGTCGACCTCCGCCACGACGAACAGGCGATGGGGGCCGACGTACTCCACGTGCAGATAGGTGATCCGGTCGACCTGAGGCATGCGCAGGAGGGCCGCGCCGATGCGTTGCCGCTCCCCTGCCGAGATCGTCGTGCCCACGAGGAAGGCCATGTTGCGCGCGATGAGCACGATCGCGACGACCGCGAGCAGCACGCCCACCAGGATCGATCCGACGGCGTCCCACGCGGCGACGCCGGTGAGCTGATGCAACGCGATCGAGGATCCCGCGATCACCAGGCCGATGAGCGCAGCGCCGTCCTCGAAGAACACCGCGCGCAGGGTCGTATCGCTCGTGTTCAGAACGAAGTCCCAGGTCGATGACGAGCGCTCGCGCGCCAGCCGCCGCGAGCGGCGAAACGCCTGCACGAACGAGACGCCCTCCAGCACGAACGAGACTGCGAGCACGAGATAGGCCACGACGGGCGACTCGACGGGCTCGTCGGCGCGAAGCTCCTGCACGCCGTGCATGATCGACACGATCGCACCCGCCGTGAAGATCCCGAAGGCGGCGATGAGCGCCCACACGAATGCGCGCCGCCCGAACCCCAGCGGATGCCGGTCGTCTTTCGGCCGCGCGCCGCGGCGATCCGCGATCAGGAGGAAGACTTCGTTGCCGGCATCCGCCCACGAGTGGGCGGCCTCGGCGACCATCGATGCGGACGACGTGAAAACGGCCGCGACGGTCTTGGCGACGGCGACGAGAACGTTCGCGAGGAAGGCGATGACAACGGTCACCGGGCCAGGATATGCCCGCCTCGATGCACGCCGGGTCTCCCGCCGCAATCCCTGACCCGTTCGCACCAGGGGGCGCTAGTTTTTGCGTATGACGTTCACGACGCTCGCGCTCATCGTTGCCGTGGGACTCCTCGGGCCCCTCCTCGCGGCGAGGGAATCGTGGCGCATTCCGTCCGTCGTCGGCGAGCTGCTCGCGGGCGTGCTCATCGGAAAGACCGCGCTGAGCTGGATAGACCCCGAGGATGCCACGCTGTCGTTCCTCGCCGATACCGGCTTCGGCCTCACGATGCTCGTCATCGGATCCCAGGTGCCCATCCGCGACCGCGAGGTGCGCGCGGTGCTGGGGCGCGGGTTCCTCGGAGCCATCGCCGTCGGCATCGTCGGCGCCGGACTGGGCACGCTCATCTCGCTATGGTTCGGCACCGGTCACGCGGCCCTCTACGCGGTGCTGCTCTCGTCGTCGTCCGCGGCTCTCGTGTTGCCGATCCTGCAATCGCTCGACGTCAAGTCTCCGCAGCTCGTCGCCCAGATCGCGATCGCCGACATCGTCTGCATCGCCGCCCTCCCGCTCGTCATCGTGCCGTCCCGCGCGCTCATCGCAGCCGGCGGTGCCGTCGCGATCGGAGCCTTCGCCGTCGCCCTGACGGTCGCGATCCGATTCGCCGGTCGTCGAGGCTGGACGAGGCGCCTGCACCGCGTCTCGCAGTCGCGCGACTTCGCCCTCGAAATGCGCATCAGCGTGCTCATCCTGTGTCTCCTCGCCGCGGTCGCGCAGGCGACGCACGTATCGGTCATGCTCGCGGGGTTCGCCCTCGGCCTCGTGCTCGCGACGATCGGCCAGCCGCGCCGTCTCGCCCGCCAGCTCTTCGGTGTCACCGAGGGCTTCCTCGGGCCGCTGTTCTATGTGTGGCTCGGCGCATCGATCGATCTTCGCGACCTCGTCGAGCACCCCGACAAGATCCTGCTCGGCGCGGTGCTCGCGGCCGGTGCAGTCGCCGCCCACCTCGTGTCGCGCACCGCCGGACTCCCCTGGCTGCAGGCCATCGCCTCGTCGGGTCAGCTCGGCATCCCGCTCGCCGCCGTCGCCCTCGGCGTCGAGACGTCGTCGCTCGCGGCGGGCGAGGGTGCCGGGATCCTCTTCGGCGCGCTCATCACCGTCGCCGTCGCGACCTTTGCGGCGGGGCGCGTCCGGGCACCCGCCTCGCGGTAGTCTGCGGACTATGCCTCAGCTTCTGCACATCGATTCCTCGGCCGATCTCGGATCCTCGCGCACGCGCGCGCTGACCGCCGCGTTCGCCGCCGCCTGGCGGGCGCGCGACGGCCACACGATCGCAACGCGGGACCTCGTCCGCACACCGGTGCCGCACCTCGAGTCCGCCGCGCAGCACTGGCCCGATGCTCCGGGAGCCCATGAACAGGCCAGCGAGGCCGCGTGGCGGATTCAACGAGAGCTTCTCGACGAGTTGCTCGCGAGCGACGTGCTCGTCGTCGGCGCCCCGATGTACAACTACTCGATGCCGTCGGTACTGAAAGCGTGGGTCGACCACATCCACATCCCGGGTGCCACGGCAGGCTCGGTGCAGCCGCTCGCAGACAAGCCCGCGGTGATCGTCACCGCATCGGGCATGTCGTACGATTCGGGATCGGGGCGCGAGGGATGGGACCACGGCACCGAGGCGCTCCGCGTCCTGCTCGGCGAGAGCCTCGGCATGCGAGTGACCGTCATCGCCGCCTCGCGCACCCTCGCAGCGACCGAGGACGAGCGGGCGCTCGCGGACGCGGAGTTTGCCGCCGCGGAGGAGCGCTGCGCGCAACTCGGCGCGACGCTGTAAGGCCTCGTGCGGGCGACGATGCTCGGCATCGACGTACATCCACGCCGGCACGCGCTCGCCGTGCCCCGCACGGCGAGCATCCCCGAGTCCGTGAAACGGCGCCTCAGGCTCGGTACAGGGGCCACTCCGCGCCGGCCGCGAAGCCGACCGCGATGAGCGCCGCGCTCGAGAGCACGACGACGACATCGAGCCAGCTGTAGCGAAGGCCGGCGATGCGTATCCGGCGACCGCGGCCATCGATCGTCGCGAACGTGAAACCGCGCGCCTCGAGCGCCTCGACGGTCGTGCGCACCGACTTCGCCGTGTTGAGGAAGATCGGATAGAAGGCACGCACCGCGAGCGTCGCCCAGTGCACGAGGTACCGCCACCCCAGGAACCCGCTCTTCTCCGGCGGCGCCTGGCGGAGGCGGTACCCCTCCATCACCGTCGAGAACTCCTCGACGAGGATCGGCATCATCCGGTATCCGTACGATACGGCGAAGGCGATCGCCGGCGGGCAGCGCAGGGCGAGGAGAGCGTCCGAGAGCTTCTCCGGATCGAGGGAAACGAATGCGGCGAGGCTCGCGAGCGAGACGACGCCGAGCTTCATCGTCACCTCCGTCAGGGCGACGAACGTCGAGAGGTCGCCGCCGAACACGGTCGCGGCGAGCACGAGGTATACGAGTTCGAATCCGAGCCCGATCACGAACAGGCCGAGTACGAGCGGACCGACGCGAGCGACGGCGACCGAGGCGACGCCGATCGCGAACAAGCATGAGATTGTCGTGAGATTGTGCGTGAACCACGGTGCGAGCGCGAGCATGACGTACCAGCCCAGCACGGCGCGCGGATCCATTGCCGCGAAGAGTCCGCCCCGGGTCGAGTACGCCGTGCGGATGAGCTCGAGCTTGATCCATTCGACGCTGACGACGTCACGCTGTTTGCGAGCGACGCTCATGCGGGCACCTCTGTCCGGCTGAGCGCGGTCGCGAACTCGTTGACGGTGAGGGGCACGGGTTCGATGCCGAGTGCGCGGCCGAGCTGCACGACCTGCGGCGGTACGAGGCGGGCGCGCGCCAGTAGGGAATCGTCGGCGAACAGCGCCCGCGGCACCGTGTCCGCGACGATCCTCCCCTCTTCGAGGGCGACCACCCTGGTGGCCCACTCCGCGACGAGGTGCATGTCGTGGGTCGCGATCACGGCGCACGAGATCGCGCCGTCGAGTTCCGCGAGCATGTCGATCACGTCATCGCGGCTTGCCACGTCGAGGCTCGCCGTCGGCTCATCGAGCAGCAGAAGCGAGGGACGCATCGCCAGGCCGATCGCGAGTGTCGCGCGCCGCTGCTGCCCGCCCGAGAGGGTGCGGCCATCACGGTCGGCGAACTCGGTGAGCCGCACGCGTTCGAGGATCCGATCGACGACGGCCGTCGTCTCCGGGTCTTTGCGGCTGCGCGGGAACAGCTCGGCGTCGGCCCGCACCGATTCTTTGAGGAACATTCGCTCCGGCTGTTGGTAGAGGTATGCGGCTTTCTCGGCGAGGCGGCCGGCGCGCGAAGCGCGGGTGTTGGATCCATCGAGGAAGACCTCGCCCGCGCGCGGCACGTGGATCCCGGCAAGCAGCCGCATGAGCGTGGTCTTTCCCGCACCGTTCCCGCCGATGATGGCGACGCGCTCACCCTCACGGAGCACCAGCGAGAGGTCGTCGATCACCGGTTGAACCTCACCCGAGACGCTGCGGAACCCGTGCGAGACCCGTCGCGCCTCGACGACGACGGCTCGTTCCGAGCGAGGCTCCGTCTGTGCGAGCGGCGCGGCCGGGATCACAGCGCGGGCCGCGCGGATGCGGTCCGCAGCCGCGTCGACCGACCGCGCGACGCCGTCGACGCCGGCGGCGCGCATCGCGGCGACGATCTGGGGCGCGGGGATCCCGTGTTCGGCGAGCTCGCCCGCCCGCTCGAGCGCCTGATCCACGGGGAGATGCCAGACGGGCGCACCGTCGCTCATCAGCACGACCGACTGCGCGTACTCGGCGATGAACTCCGCGTGGTGTTCGATTGTGATCACCGTGATTCCGCGTTCTCTGTTCAGCATCGTGAGCTGCTCGTATATCTCGTGCGCCGCGGCGGGGTCGAGTTCGGCGACCGGCTCGTCGACGACGATGACCTCCGGCCGCATGGCCAGCACGGATGCGAGAGCGACGCGGTGCGCTTGCCCGCCCGAGAGCTGCCACACGAAGCGGTCGGCCAGATGCGTGAGGCCGACCGCGTCGAGCGCCTCATCCGTGCGTTCGACGTGATCGTCGAAACCGAAGTTCACCGGCCCGAATGCGACCTCGTCGCGCACCGTGGGCCGCACGAGCTGATTCTGAAAGTCCTGGTAGACGTAGCCAACGATCCACGACAGCCGGGCGACGGACGAACCCCACGTGTCCTCTCCCGCGACCCTCACCGAGCCAGCGAACTCGCCGGACCAGTAGTGCGGCACGAGACCGTTGAAGGTCTTGCAGAGCGTCGTCTTGCCGGATCCGTTTCCGCCCACAATGGCCACGAAGTCGCCGCGCTCGATCGTGAGATCGACGTTGCGGAGCGTGTCGCGCACGGCGCCGGGGTAACGGAAGCTGAGATCGCGCACCTCGATGATCGGATCGGACATCAGCGCGCTCCCGCGTCTCGCCGTCCGCGCCACACCGCGAACAGGATGGCGGCGATGATCAGGACCACGACGATCGCGCCGACGCCGACCCAGAGGAAGCCGTCGCCGAACCGATCGCGGAAGTCGCCGCCGACCGAGCCGACCTCGACGTCCCAGGCCTCCAGGAAGGCGAAGAAGAACGAGCCGATGCCCGCGAGAATCGCGACCGCGACGAACCAGCCGGTGCGCGGCACGGATCCGGGGATCTTCCTCCCCGGCGCGCGCGGCTGTAGCCCGAGCATCGGTTCGATGCGCTGGTACAGGGCCGGGATGAGCCAGAGCGCGGGGATCGCGCCGAACAGCACGCCGGACATGATGAGGTCGATGCCGAAGCCGATACCCTCGAGCAGCAGCACTGATTCGGGCAGCCCCTGGACGAATTCGGCGTCCTCGACGCCCACCCACACCTTGACGAGGTCGACGGTCGCCGAGAGGAACTTGTCGATGCCGACGACGAGGAGGGAGCCGAGAACGATCTGCGGCTTGCTGCGTAGGTTTCGGATGACCGACCCGGCGATGTAGATCGCGAGGAACATCTGGATGAACCCCTCGACTTCGGCGAGGCCGGAGAAGTCCCCCATCAGGAGATCGGTGAAGACGATCTCGCCGAGCGGGGCTCCCAGCGCCACCCAGAAGGGACTCACGAGCGCCGCCAGCGTGATCGGCACGAAGACGAAGTAGCTGACGGAGAAGTCGACGGGCCCGATCGTGATGTCGGGGATCACTTCGAGGATGATGTTCGACAACCCGAACAGGGCCATGGAGAGTACGAACACCATAAGGTTCTGCGGCGTGTTCGCCGTCGGGGTTCCACCACCGCGCAACTCGCCGCGGCGGACGTCGGTCTGTGAGAGGGACATCGGGAGTTCCTTTTCGGATCGGGTCAGGCGGGCACGGCCGCGGGCGCGGGCGTGATCAGGGGAATAAGCTCGCCGGGCTCGTCGACGACGTGCGTCGCGAGGCCCGTGGTCAGTGCGTCATCGATGTCGGCATCGGCGGTGGACCCGCCGCGCACCAGCACCCGGTGGGTGATGCCCGCCGCGCGCGCCACCGCGGCGTCGTTCTGGGGCTTGTCGCCGAGGAACCATGCGAGCGCCGGATCCGCGCGGGCGATCACGAGCGCCTCGTGAACGAGCGATGCGTCCGGCTTGCGCACACCGGCTTCGTCCGAGCACACCGATGCCGCGATGAGGTGGTCGATGCCGTGCGCGGCGCATTCTGCCCGCACAGCGCGGCCGCTGACGGTGTTCGACACCACCACGACGGGCACGCGCTCAGCGCGGCAGGCCTCGAGCAGCTCACGAACGCCCGTGCGCAGCGTGCGGCGCGACTTCGCGCGGCCGTAGCGGGCCATGATGTCGTGCGCCTCCGCGGTGAGCAGCGCTCGCTGGCGAGCGCTGAGAGAGCACCCGAACCAGTCGCGCCAGAAGACGACGGGATCGGCCTCGGCGAGGAGCGCACCCTCGGCGAAACGCCGCACCGCGTCGCGCTTGAAGACCCGGTGCGACTCTCGGGCGCGGGCGATCAACGTTTCCACGTCCGACGGATCCGGTCCGTTCTCGACGCCCGCGAGCAGACGCGACAGCCATGCAGAGAAGTCCTCGAGCCGATCCGGGTCGGCCTCCGAATGCGAGATCACGCCGCCGTGATCGATGAGCAGCGCGCGGCCGCGGTTCTCATCGACGCGGACGGGATCGGGCGCCGGGGAGTCCGTCGGCTTGCCCCTGCCCAAGGCATCGCGGAATGCGCTCACGAGGCCCTCCGGTGTCGCATAGACCGCGTCGGCCGAGGCGTGGACCGCGAATGGCGGCTCATCCGTGTGGTGGCTACGGGTGAGGATCACGGCTGCCACACCGGCGCGACGCCCGGCGACAACGTCGCGATCCTGCGTGTCTCCGACGTACCAGCAGCGATCAGGCGTCGTTCCGCAGGCTTCGGCCGCGAGCTCGATGATGCCCGGATGAGGCTTACGCAGCCCCACCTCATCCGAATAGCACTGCACGACGAAACGGTCGGCGAGCCCGTGCTCTGCCAGCACGGCACGGTGGCTGCGCCCGGAGTGCGCGTTCGAGACGATCCCGACCGGGATGCCGTGAGCGTCGGCCAGGTCGAGCAGTTCCCGGATGCCGGGGCGTACTTCGTGCGCCGAGAGCGTCGTGGTCACCTCGAGGAGCACGTCACTCGCTTCGGCGACGAGGAGCGTTCGCGAGGCGTCGTCGAGGTCGGAGACGAGGAAATCACCGACGATCTCGCGCGGCGCGAGTTCACGGGGTCGACGCCTCCGGCTCTGCGCGTGCTTCCAGTGTTTCAGAGCCGCCAGGCCCGCCTCGATCGAGGAGCGCACGCGCTCGGCATCCGCAACGATCCCCGCGCGGCCGAGGCGGCTGACGATCGAGTCCGCTAGCCGCCGCTTGCCCGCCGGATCCTTCCGGGTCTCGAAGATCACGCCACCGAAGTCGAGCAGCAGCGCATCTGGAACGTTCCAGGATTGCGACGCGGAAGCCATCTGGGAATCAGTCATGTCGGCGACGCTACGATCGCCGCGTGACGGGCGGGTGGATCCGCAGTGAACAGATCCGGAACGTTCCAGGCGAGCCGCGCTCGGGCGGCTACCGCCGCGAGCGCCGCTGACAGAATGAGAGACATGACCGGAGCCGACCGCCGCCCGACGATCGTCGACGTCGCACGTGCCGCGGGCGTATCGAAATCCCTCGTCTCGGCCGCGCTGCGCGGCGAACGCGGGGTGAGCACCGCCAGCAAGACCCGAATCCTGGCGGCCGCGGCCAACCTCGGCTATCGGTCGAACGGGTGGGCGCGGCGCCTCGTGAAGGGGCGGAGCAGCCTCGTCGGGGTCCTCCTCACCGATCTCCGCAACGCTTACCAGACCGAGATCGTCAACGGCATCGAGGACGCCGCCGCCCCTGCCGGGTTCGACGTCGTCCTGAGCCACGGCCGCCGTGACCGCGACCTGCTGAGGAACCGCCTCGCCGGTCTTGTCGCTCTCGGCGTCGATGCCGTCATCGCGGTGACCGGACACCTCGATGCCGATGACCTCGCGGCCTTCGCGGACCAGCTCCCGATCGTCATCGTCGGGCGCCCCTCGTCCATTCCGTCCGGCGCCGGCTGGATCCGCAACGACGACGAGACCGGCGCCCGCCTCGCCGTTGCGCACCTGCACGAGCGCGGACACACGCGCATCGCCTTCGTGCACGGCTCGTCGCGCCCGGCGTCGATCGCGCGCCGCGACGCATACCGCGCGCTCGTGACCGAAGCCCACGAGTACGACGTGCGCGACGGCGGTATCGATCGGCTGTTGCGCGACGTGTCCGCCGGCGGCCCCACCGCCGCGTTCGCATCGAACGACCGCATCGCCGCCCAGATCATCGCCGAATCGTTCGACCGCGGAATCCGCGTGCCGCGCGACCTGGCGGTCGTCGGGTATGACAACACCGAGCTCGCCGGACTGGTGCGTCCCGGCCTCACGAGCGTGGATCAGCCCCGCGGCGCGATGGGGGCGGCCGCCATGGCGCACGCCCTCGCCCTGCTCGACGGCCGAGAGCCCGTGCGTGAGGTCGTTACCCCGACGCTCGTCCTCCGCGACTCGTCATGAGCGAGCGGCGCCGCCCGAGCCGCGCATCCGGCGGGCGAGCGACCGGCGGGAACCCCTCAACGCGAATGCACAGCTCGAGCTCGCCGAAGGCGGGCTCGATGTGCGCCGATCAACTCCGGCGTGGCCGGGTCGCCGGCGGAACGTCGGCACCCCGTCCGGCGCGGGCCACCACGCAGCAGTTCCCGGGGGTCGGTGCGAGACACGACTCCCACCCAGCCGCGCCGACGTCATCGAGCACGCCCTGAACATACTGCTGGTTCATGGAGCAGACAAGCTCCCGGTGGTCCTTCGCGAGCGCGTCGAAGGGACAATTGCGGAGCACGATCCCGCCGTCCTGTTGTTCCGGCTCGTACCCCAGACCGGCCAGAGCCTGCGCCGCTTCCTCGCTCGCTTCCGCGTTCGCCCTGGGGCTCGACCCGTCCCGGTGCGGGCGGACGCGAGCCGCATCGGCCGCACCACGCGCATATGCGGCGCGCCGGAAGGATTCACGCCGACCATGCACACCGAAACAGCCGAATCCCGGCACGATGATGCCCTCTCGACTGGGACGGCGCTCGCGCCGCGGCCCGAGCACCGTTCCACCCGGACGCCGATCGTTCGGCGAGCGGACACCGCGCTCCCCACGCGGCACGGTGTCTTCCGGGCTATCGCGTATGAGGATGTCGATGCCGGAGTCGACCACCTGGCGCTCGTTGCGGAAGGCTCTCATCAAGGCACCGGCCAGGTGCCGCTCGTGCGGGTGCATTCCGAGTGCCTTACCGGCGAGGCACTCGGATCGCTGAAGTGCGAATGCGGTCCGCAGCTCGACGCGGCGCTCGAGATGATCGGCACACAGGGCGGAGTCGTGATCTATCTGCGCGGGCATGAGGGACGCGGCATCGGGCTGGCCAACAAGATCCGGGCGTACCAGCTCCAGGAGAGCGGTGCCGACACCCTCGACGCGAATCTCGCGCTCGGGCTCCCCGCCGACGCCCGGAACTACCGGGCGGCCTGGGAGATCCTCGCCGATCTGCGCATCGAGCAGGTGCGGCTCTTGACCAACAACCCCGACAAGGTAGACCAGCTCACCCAGGCCGGCATCCGCGTGACCGACCGCATCGGCCTCGTCGTCGGGGCGGGGCCCGTGAATGAGCAGTACCTCGCCACCAAGCGCGAGCGGATGGGGCATCTCCTCCCCCGCTGAACCGCGCCGCCCGGCGGTTCTGTGATCGGGAGCACCGCCGGGGACAATACCGTGTCTCTCAGGGGTCATCGACGTCGATTCCGTGAGGAGCGCCACATGAGCAAGAGTGCCAAGTTCACGCGGCGCAAGCGCGTCATCGTCATCGGAGGCGACGACAAGGTGCCGTTCTGGCTCGAGCACATCGGCCTGCTCGTCGTCGCGGGGCTCGTCGTGATCGTCGGCGGGATGATCCTGCTCGCCCTGACGGACTGGGGACGGGCCATGATGGTGTTGGTCGGGCTCGGATTCGGCGTGCTCATGGTCGCCTGGCTCGCGGTCGATCCCTGGCGAAGCCTCCGAGCGGGCGAGCCAGCCGCCGTCTGGGTGGGCGAGGCGATCGCCGCTCTCGGCTGGGGCGGGATGACCGTCTCGTTGGCGGCGGGGATCCCGTACGTCTTCTGGCGTGGACAGGAGCACCTCCCCGAGTGGGTGTTCGCGCTGCCGGGCGCTGGAGCTGTGGTGTTCACGGGGATCGCGGTCCTCGGGATGTGGCTGCAGACCAGGCAGCCGCTCCCAGCGCTCGATCGGACGCCGCGATCGGCGATCGTCGTGCTCAACACGGACGACGCGGAAGGCGGGCAGTGCATCTCCGTTCGATACCGGGGCGTCGACGGTTGCGAGCACGACGCGGAGCTCGCCGACCTGATCGACGATTCGTGGCGGGAGCGCTTTGCCACCGGCACGGCCTGGCAGGTCTTCGCCTTCCGCGACCCAGAGTTGGCCGACTCGGTCGTGTTCCTCACGGAGTCCCACGACGACGTCTGGCGCAACGGCTACAAGCTCGACGGTGTACGGCTCGGAGGCGAGAGCGGCCCGCTCGCGCCGGCGCCAGGATCACCGTTTCTGCGTAAGGGCGGGAGATGGACGTTCGCGCCGTGATTGATGGGGTCTCCGGCAGGGGCGGTTGGTGGCCCTGCCCCTTGGACGACGAGTACGGCCGGACCCGATGCCTTCTGGCCTGTGGTTTGGGGGCTAGGACGAGCGCTTCACATCTCACCGTCGGGAAAGTCGCAGAAACCCGTAGGTTTTCGCGACTTTCTCGTTGGGTTGAGAAGATTTGAACCTACGACCCCCTGACCCCCAGGCGTCCAGAAACCCCGATAGGCCTGGATTTCCGGGCCTTTCTGCTGTTCAGACTGCCTCTTTGCACGTCATGGGTCGCATGGTTTGCATGGGATTGGTCCCCTTTTGGTCCCCCCGCGCGCTGCGCCGGAGGATTAGACGCTGATTCGCCTCCGCAACGCGAACACGGATAAGCACGACGAGGCTGACCGGGCCGATCCAAAGCATCTTCATCGCGTTCCAGATGAACAGCAAAACGAGCAGAGAGAGCCACGCCGGGCCACCTTCGTCGATCAGAACGGTGCAGATGTACGCGAGGTACAGATACGGTCCCGCGAGGAGCATGGCCGGAACACCCCACTTGAGTCCACGACGTCGAGTACGGATGGCGTCGCTCAAGATGTTGGTGGGGGCGAATCGGTGCAGCGCATTGCGGAGACCGACGCTGAGATTCCAGATGAGTCGGAGCATGGGCGTAGTCCTTTCTCGGTCTGGCGATGTAGAACCTTGAAGGACTGCCCGGAGGCGGTCGTGCCATCGCGTCGTGCGATGGCGAACCTGAGAAGAATCGCCTTGCCTTCAGGATACGCCGGACCTCTCACATTGGGAAGCACCTCGGGCGAGGCGGGTGCACCTGACGGGTGACCCTGAGAGAGAGGACACCGACCATGGCGAAGCTCGCCGAGCGGGTGCACGGAGAACCTACGGCGCGTGCCCTGCTCACGATGTTCGCTGAACCCGCTGACGCAGAAACTGGACGCATCCTCGCTCGCGTGGGCGGTATCGAGACTCTCCTGCTGCTTGAATCCGACGAGCCGGTCCCAGGGATGGGCCGAGTCGACGTGATGCACTGGCGACAGCGAGTCGGCGCACGGCTCATACCGGATGCTCTCGATCGCGTATTCGCAGAGGACACACGCGGCTACGGTCTGCTCATTCCGGGCGACAAGGACTGGCCCTCAGGATTAGACGATCTGGGCGACCGAGCGCCATACGCGCTCTGGGCCAGGGGTGCCACTTCACTGTTACGGACTGCGCTCGAGGACCGGGTCACGATCACTGGAGCGCGAGCCGCCACATCGTACGGGGAACGAGTCGCGCAGGAGCTCGCGATCGGTGTCGCGGATACGGAGCGGGTCGCCGTGTCGGGAGGTGCCTACGGTATCGATGGTGCAGTACACCGGACGGTGCTCGCCGCTGCCGGACACACCGTCGCCGTGATGCCGAGCGGGCTGGATCGCTTGTACCCGTCCGGCCACTCCGAACTTCTGAACCGTGTCGCCGATAGTGGCCTCCTCGTCAGTGAGATGCCACCAGGTTCATCGCCAACGAAGTGGCGGTTCCTCGCACGGAGTCGGCTGCTTGCGGCGCTGTCCGGCGCAACAGTCATCGTCGAAGCAGGACACCGCTCGGGCTCGCTCCATGTCGTCACGACTGCCGCAGCTCTCGAACGCGGAGTCGGAGCCGCACCAGGCCCAGTGACGAGCGCAACCAGCGCGGGCACTCATGGCCTCATCCGTGAGGGACTCGCCAAGATCGTCACCGACGAACACGATCTCATCGCTCTGCTGACCCCAGAGGAGCGGCATGATGTGCCCAGTACGAGTCGCCAGTTCGGCAACAACCGTCCGCTTTTGCCACCGAGCCCGTCGCAATCGCTTTAGCACTTACCGAGATTACGAACCCTCATAGCCTGCGTTCAGTCGGGTGTTGTCGCCTTCGGCACAGAACCGGCTCACCCTGTCCCTCCTGGGCGACGATTCCGTCGCTGACCTCAGCCGCCGCCTCCGTCCGCGGTGACGACGTACTTGCCGCTGTCGGGGTCGAAGCGCATGGGTCGATCCGGATCGGGTTCGATGAGGATCCGCTCGCGCGAACCTCGTCGCCCGTGAGTTGTCGAGACGATGACGAGCAGAGGCTCGCCCTCGAGCGGCACCCGCTCCGGGTCCGCCTCCATCTGCGCGGCGACGACGCGAGGCCCCTCCGGTGTCTCGAAGCCGACGCGGACCGAGAACTGGCTCAGATGACTGATCCGGCCGTGTCGGAAATCGAGATGCTCAAGCCGTCCGGCGTAGCGCGTGCCCGTCGTGCGAATCGCCACGATCGTCCGCTGCGTCTTCACGGCGAAACGTATCGAGAACGGAAGAGCGACAAGAAGCCCGAGCGTGCCCATCGCGGCGAGGCCGAGCAGAATCAGGAGGATCTCGGTGTCGGGCAGCTCCCAGTACTCCACGGTCGAGGGCGCGTGCCTGATGTAGTCGATGTCGATCGCGAGATGGATCAGAAGCGCGATGAAGAAGGCCGCTGTGATGACGACCGCCGCAGTGACTGCCGGAAGCCCGAGCTGTCCGTACTGCGCCATGGCACGCCTCGTGAACCCGAAGGTCGGGCCAAGCACGACCATCACGACGACTGCGAGGATCACGATCACCCACCACCACCAGTGCGTGGCAAGGTCTTCGACGGCGGGCGCCGCGATGGGATCGACGATCCTCGGCAGGGCGAGGAACGCGAGACCGATCCAGAAGAGGAACGTGAAGGAGAGCCGGGCGATCATGCTCCCGGTGAAGCGCCCCGGTTGCGCACCCGGCCTCAGGGTCGTGATGCTCGACCCCTTGTGTTCGGTCGAGAAGATTGGCCCGTCGGTCCACCACGCACCGTTCGGATCGCTCGGTTCGTTTGGCTCCTTGGACAAACCGCTCCCGTGCACACGAATTACCTCGGCGGTTTCCGCCCGGACCGCATTGGACTGACCTTTGTCGTCCGGCGGGATGGCAGTCATAGGCTCCTCCTTCGCCATTCGTGTCAGTGATCCACTGTCAGTGTCTCTCAATCCAGTGTCACACCTCTCGTACACGTTCCCGAACTGGATGGCTTTTCACCACGTGGGACTGTAAGAAGAACGGTCTTAGGGGTCCGGACTGATCCAAAAGGAGACGGCCGTGGCTGACACGACCGAACTGTTCGAGCCAGTCCAATACCTCTTGATATCCACGCGTCGAGGCGGTGAACGCCTGACTGCCCAGCCGTCGGCCCGACGAATCGAGAGCAGCGGCGTGGTGGGTAGTCGAGTGCGCGTTGATCCCACCGACGACGATCGTGCTGTTCAGCTGCACGTGTTCTTCTATGATGTTCCTCTCCGAAAGAGGGAGCCGCTGGAGAGGATGGATCGGACACAACAATGACGAGGCATCGTCCGCGAACAAGGTCCTATGAAGTCACGTTCCCCCTGCCCCAATCGCTCCGGGGCGGTGACGACGAACTCCGCCCGGGACGACTCGTCGATGTCAGGACAACAGCATGCGCCGTATCAGCTAAACAACAGGTCAGCCCCGGCCGAAACCGTCAAGAACATCTTCATTGTTATTCAGAGAGTCTCTCAGGCGGGAATCAGCGTGCCCAAGATCAAGGGTCAGGCCCAGGTTAGCGTTGCGCTTGACTGCACACGCATCAGTTACGTCGCTCGGTGTTCCAGTGGTGTAGCTTTTCGGGGTTGCAGACGGCCCAAATGGTGGAGAGCGCTCCGCTCGCCATCTCCGCGGTGATCACGCCGACTACCCGTCCGGCACGGGTGAGAGTGATGCCGTAGGTACCGTTGATCGCGGCTAGGGCTGCGGTGGTTTCCTCTGCCATCAGAGAGCGCAGGCCGTCGATCACCGCCGTCCGTCCCCGAACCGGTGTTGGCACGACGGACGCGTGTGTGCCGCCATCGATGGTTAGGACGGCGTTCGGGTTGATGAGCCTGTCGTGTTCGTCCGAGAACGACGAGGACAGGGCGCTGATGAGTCGTTCAACGATCGCGCGTTGTGCATCGGGTCGGTGGGAAGAGGCCGACCATGAAGGACGCCACCCGTCCTTCATGCAGCGTCCGCTGTCACGTGGCCGAGCTTGTCTGGGCTCATCACCCAGAGCAATTGGTGGATCTCGTCGTTCGAGGTCGTCGCGGTGACGACGGCGGTCACCACGCCGTCTTCCGTCAGCGCGGCCGCAGGCTGTCCGTTTATCTGAACCCACTCGATCCCCTTGTCCGTCCAGAAGTGGGACGAGAAAGCCGCGACGAACTTCGCGACCCTCGTCCGGCCGATCACCGGGATCCGCGCGGCCAGTTTCACGCCGTTGCCGTCGGTATAGCTGACGACATCGTTAGCGAAGAGCCTCTCGAGTCTCTGCGCGTTGCCCTCCCGGGCGGCGGTGAGGAACGCCTCGAGTAGCCGCCGCTGGTGGGTCGGCTGGACCTCCGACCGGCGCGCCGACGCAAGGTGTGAGCGCGCCCTGCTGACGAGTTGTCGCGCGTTCACGATCGTTGTCGAGATCACCTCGGCTATGCGGGGATACGGATAGTCGAAGGCCTCGCGCAGGATGTACGCGGCGCGCTCAGCGGGCGTGAGCTTCTCCAGCGTCAGCAGGATCGCGAACTGTAGCGCCTCAGCGCGCTCGGCACCGAGCGCGGGGTCATCGTCCGTGTTCACCGGCTCCGGTAACCACGGTCCGATGTACGTCTCCCGGCGGTTGTGTGACGACTGGAGCACGTTTATTGACAGACGCGTGGCGATCGTGGCGAGGAACGCAGCAGGCTCGGCGACCCGGGCGCGGTCGGTTCCCTGCCATCGGATCCAGGTTTCCTGAACGATGTCCTCTGCATCCGACACTGTACCCAGCATCCGATAGGCAATCCCGAAAAGCCGTCGTCGCTGCCCGGCGAACAGCTCGACAGCGTCGTGTAGACCATCATCGCTCACGCGTTCATCCTCTCTGATCCTCGGGCGCGACGCACCCCGTCATAAGTGACGACCAGCAACGCCTCCGATCTGTGACGGTCGGACCATGCTCGCTGATCCGCTCGCCATCCGCTTCGGGGGTACTTGGCTCACGGTCACCTACCGCAGGAGACGCGTAGACCGATCACACACCCAGGTCGGAGGTACACGGTGTCACACAACGATCATGATCCCGGTCTCTTCTAGTGGCGCCAAGAACGGCGTGATCAACGAGAAGGGTTGAACAATGGCAAAGATCGTCGTCATCGGCGGAACCGGGCTCATCGGTTCGAAGGTCGTCAAGAAGCTCACCGACCGCGGTCACGAGACCGTCGCCGCGTCGCCGAACACGGGTGTCAACTCGCTGACCGGCGAAGGACTCGCCGACGCGCTGCGCGGCGCCGACACGGTGGTCGACGTGAGCAACTCGCCGTCTTTCGCTCCGGACGACGTGATGGAGTTCTTCACCACGTCGACCCGCAACCTGCTGGCAGCCGAGAAGGAGGCTGGCGTGACCCACCACGTCGCCCTCACCATCGTCGGGACGAACCGTCCACAGAGCATCCCGTACTTCGCCGCCAAGACCGCGCAGGAGAAGCTCATCGGCGAGTCCGGCATCGGATGCTCTCTCGTGCACGCCACCCAGTTCCTCGAGTTCGGCGGCAGCATCGCCGACATCTCCACCGAGGGAGACACCGTGCGGCTCCCCGGTGCGCTCATCCAGCCGATCGCCGCCGAGGACGTCGCGACCGCCGTCGCCCGCGCCGCGGCCGGCGAGCCCGTGGGCGACATCGAGATCGCCGGCCCCGAAGTCTTCGGCATGGATGAGTTCGTCCGCCGCACCCTCACCTTCCGCGCGGACCCGCGCACGGTCGTGCGCGACGACACCGCCCCGTACTACGGCGCCGTGATCGAGGAACGCACGCTCATCCCCGTCGAGGGCGCGCAGATCTTCTCGACCACGCTCGAGGAATGGCTGCCCGCAAACCCGCCGCGCAAGTAGCGGAAAACCCGTGCCGGGCGCGCTGGTGGTATTGCGTCTGGCACCACTACCCCACTGCCCCGCTCCGCTGTACTCCCCTCAGCGTCGAGTGGGGCAGCGGTGCGGGTCTGTCCGATAAACGGTGTGTGGGATCCGGCGGTTTTCATTCGTGAGTGGTTTTCTCGAACCGTCCGGCGAAGGTGATCGCGAACGCGTTCAGCGCGGGCTTCCACCTCATCACCCAGC
>Ga0164243_10000176_pt1 | contig 150386 bp, 147 predicted proteins | sample OricompcompostOP_FD_108781 | JGI IMG/M metagenome (GOLD analysis project Ga0164243, IMG submission 108781) | Organic Plus compost microbial communities from Emeryville, California, USA - Original compost - Organic plus compost (OP) | ecosystem: Engineered > Solid waste > Mixed feedstock >...
ACAACGTGACGGTTGACGTCGAGCTGATCGTGCCGATCGCGATGGAAGAGAAGCTGCGCTTCGCCATCCGCGAAGGCGGCCGTACCGTCGGCGCAGGCATCGTCGCATCCATCGTCGAGTAATGAAATATCGGCGCAGATCAGATCTGCGCCGATTGCATGGAAATCTTTTAAGCAGGCGGCCGAACGCCGCTTGCTTATGACACAAAAATGTAGCAAATGGCGCGCCAGCGCTATTTGCTTCTGCTTCGTCTCAGAGGCAGTAATCAACATATAAGGTGGGCCGTATGGCCCGAAGACTGGAAAGGGATGCCGGTTTCGGTGTCCTCTTCGATCTTTGAAACCGGTGGTCCGCCTTAGGAAAAAAGAACAACCCGTGCCTGTTGTTGGCACGCGGATAACAGACAACAAGGATAACGTCGAATGAACGGCCAAAATATCCGCATTCGCCTGAAGGCGTTCGATCACCGGATTCTCGATGCTTCCACGCGCGAGATCGTGTCGACGGCGAAGCGCACCGGCGCGAGCGTCCGGGGCCCCGTTCCGCTTCCGACCCGCATCGAGAAGTTTACGGTTAACCGGTCCCCCCACATCGACAAGAAGAGCCGCGAGCAGTTCGAGATGCGCACCCATAAGCGCCTTCTCGATATCGTTGACCCGACGCCGCAGACGGTAGACGCGCTGATGAAGCTCGATCTTGCCGCCGGTGTCGATGTTGAGATCAAGCTCTGAGACTTCGGTTTCAGACTGAGTGAGAAGGATTGAACCGATGCGTTCGGGTGTAATTGCACAAAAGGTGGGAATGACCCGCGTCTACAACGACGCCGGCGAGCATATCCCGGTAACCGTATTGCGGCTGGAGAACTGCCAGGTCGTCGCGCACCGCACCGTTGAGAAGAACGGCTATACCGCTCTTCAGCTGGGTGCCGGCACGGCCAAGGTGAAGAACACCACCAAGGCGATGCGCGGTAACTTTGCCGTGGCTAACGTCGAGCCGAAGGCGAAGCTCGTAGAGTTTCGCGTTTCCGAAGATAATCTGATCGATGTCGGCACCGAGCTGACGGCCGGTCATTTCCAGGCCGGCCAGCTGGTGGATGTCACCGGTACCACGATCGGTAAGGGTTTTGCGGGCGCCATGAAGCGCCACAACTTCGGTGGTCTGCGCGCTACGCACGGTGTGTCCGTTTCGCACCGTTCGCATGGTTCGACCGGTAACAACCAGGACCCGGGCAAGGTCTGGAAGGGCAAGCGCATGGCTGGTCACATGGGCCAGACGCGCGTCACCACGCAGAACCTCGAAGTCGTCTCCACCGACGAGAACCGTGGCCTGATCCTCGTCAAGGGTGCCGTTCCCGGCTCCAAGGGCGCCTGGATCGTCGTTCGCGACGCCGTCAAATCGGCCGCGAAGTAAGGGAGCCAGCTACAATGGAATTTAACGTCAAGACCCTCGAGGGAAAAGACGCCGGCAAGGTAGCCCTGTCGGATGAGATTTTCGGCCTCGACCCCCGCGAAGACATTCTGGCCCGTATGATCCGTTGGCAGCTTGCCAGGAAGCAGCAGGGCACGCACAAGTCGAAGGGCCGTTCGGAAATCGCCCGCACCGGTTCGAAGATGTACAAGCAGAAGGGTACGGGCCGTGCTCGCCACCATTCGGCTCGCGCTCCGCAGTTCCGCGGCGGCGGCAAGGCCCATGGCCCGGTCGTTCGCAGCCATGAGCATGATCTTCCGAAGAAGGTCCGTGCGCTGGCTCTGCGTCACGCCCTCTCGGCCAAGCTGAAGGCGGAAGAGCTGATCATCGTCGATAACCTGGTTGCGGCCGAAGCCAAGACCAAGGCACTCGCCGGTACCTTCGCTTCGCTCGGCCTTACCAATGCTCTGGTCATCGGCGGTGCCGAGCTCGACAGCAACTTCAAGCTCGCGGCCCAGAACATCCCGAACGTGGACGTTCTGCCGGTTCAGGGCATCAATGTTTACGACATCCTGCGTCGCGGCAAGCTGGTGCTGTCGAAGGCCGCAGTTGAAGCTCTAGAGGAGCGTTTCAAGTGACCGATCTTCGCCACTATGATGTGATCGTATCTCCCTCGATCACCGAAAAGTCGACCCTGGTATCCGAGCAGAACCAGGTCGTCTTCAACGTCGCCAAGACTGCTTCCAAGCCGGAGATCAAGGCTGCCGTCGAGGCCCTGTTCGGCGTGAAGGTCACGGCCGTCAACACGCTTGTCCGCAAGGGCAAGGTGAAGCGGTTCCGCGGCTTCATCGGCAAGCAGAAGGACGTCAAGAAGGCTGTCGTCACCCTGGCCGAAGGTCAGACGATCGACGTCTCCACCGGTCTCTGAGGTAAAGTACAATGGCATTGAAAAGCTACAATCCGACGACCCCGAGCCAGCGGCAGCTGGTCATCGTCGACCGTTCGGGCCTCTGGAAGGGCAAGCCGGTCAAGACGCTGACGGAAGGTCTCAGCAAGAGCGGTGGCCGCAACAACTACGGCCGCATCACCGCTCGCTTTATCGGCGGCGGTCACAAGCGCACCTATCGTCTGATCGACTTCAAGCGTCGCAAGTTTGATGTCGAAGGCACGGTCGAGCGTCTGGAATACGATCCGAACCGCACCGCCTTCATCGCGCTTGTCACCTACACGGACGGCGAGCAGGCCTATATCCTCGCTCCGCAGCGTCTGGCCGCTGGCGACAAGGTCATCGCATCCGACAAGGCCGTGGACGTCAAGCCGGGCAACACCATGCCCCTGCAGTATATCCCGGTCGGCTCGATCGTTCACAACGTCGAGATGAAGCCGGGCAAGGGCGGCCAGATCGCCCGCTCCGCGGGCACCTATGTCCAGCTCGTCGGCCGCGATGCCGGTATGGCCATCCTCCGCCTGAATTCGGGCGAACAGCGTCTGGTTCCGGGCTCCTGCCTGGCAACCGTTGGCGCTGTGTCCAATCCGGACCACGGCAACATCAACGACGGCAAGGCCGGCCGCACCGTCTGGCGCGGTAAGCGTCCGCACAACCGCGGCGTCGTCATGAACCCGGTCGACCATCCGCACGGCGGTGGTGAAGGCCGCACCTCCGGTGGTCGCCATCCGGTGACCCCGTGGGGCAAGCCGACCAAGGGCAAGCGCACCCGTTCGAACAAGTCCACGGACAAGTTCATCATGCGTTCGCGCCATCAGCGCAAGAAGTAAGAGAAGGAAAGTCGTTCAATGGCTCGTTCAGTTTGGAAAGGTCCGTTTGTTGACGGCTATCTTCTCAAGAAGGCTGAGAAGGTACGCGAAGGCGGACGTAGTGAAGTAATCAAGATGTGGAGCCGCCGTTCCACGATCCTGCCGCAGTTCGTCGGTCTGACGTTCGGCGTCTACAACGGCAGCAAGCACATTCCGGTCAGCGTCAACGAAGACATGGTCGGACATAAGTTCGGTGAATTCGCTCCCACCCGTACCTATTACGGTCACGGCGCGGACAAGAAGGCGAAGAGGAAGTAACCATGGCGAAGGCTAAGACCGAACGCCGGCTGAAGGACAACGAGGCGCAGGCAGTTGCGCGCACGCTCCGTGTCAGCCCCCAGAAGCTGAACCTCGTTGCCGCCATGATCCGCGGCAAGAAGGTCGACCGCGCGCTCGCCGAGCTCGAATTCTCGCGCAAGCGCATCGCCGGCACGGTGAAGAAGACTCTCGAGTCTGCGATCGCCAATGCTGAAAACAACCATGACCTCGACGTCGACTCGCTGATCGTCTCCGAAGCCTATGTCGGCAAGTCGATCGTGATGAAGCGCTTCCACGCTCGCGGCCGCGGCCGCGCATCGCGGATCGAGAAGCCGTTCTCGCACCTGACGATCGTCGTTCGCGAAGTCGAGGAAAAAGGGGAGGCCGCATAATGGGCCAGAAAATCAATCCGATCGGTTTCCGCCTCGGCATCAACCGTACCTGGGACAGCCGCTGGTTCGCCGACAATGCCGAATACGGCCAGCTCCTCCATGAGGACCTGAAGATCCGCGCCTACCTGATGCAGGAGCTGAAGCAGGCGGGTATCGCCAAGGTCGTCATCGAGCGTCCGCACAAGAAGTGCCGCGTCACGATCCACTCGGCTCGTCCGGGCCTGATCATCGGCAAGAAGGGCGCCGACATCGAGAAGCTTCGCCGCAAGCTCTCGGAGATGACGTCTTCGGAAACGCACCTCAACATCGTCGAAGTGCGCAAGCCGGAAATCGACGCGACGCTCGTCGCGCAGTCGATCGCCCAGCAGCTCGAGCGCCGTGTGGCTTTCCGCCGTGCGATGAAGCGTGCCGTTCAGTCGGCCATGCGTCTCGGCGCCGAAGGCATCAAGATCACCTGTGCCGGTCGTCTCGGCGGTGCTGAAATCGCCCGTACCGAATGGTATCGTGAAGGCCGCGTTCCGCTGCATACGCTGCGTGCGGACATCGACTACGGCACGGCCGAAGCCGAAACCGCATTCGGCATCTGCGGCATCAAGGTCTGGATCTTCAAGGGCGAAATCCTTGAACACGATCCGATGGCTTCCGAACGCCGCGCGCTGGAAGGCGACGCACAGGGTCCGGCAAGCCGCGACCGTGATCGTGGCGATCGTGGTGATCGTCGTCGCGAACGCGAAAACGCTTGATCAACGCTGGCGAAAGATAAGCTCGGAGAAGTAAGAAAATGTTGCAGCCAAAGCGTACCAAGTACCGCAAGCAGTTCAAGGGTCGCATCAAGGGTGTGGCCAAGGGCGGCTACGACCTGGCCTTCGGCGAGTTCGGCCTGAAGTCGCAGGAACCCAACCGCGTCAATGCTCGCGAGATCGAGGCGGCCCGCCGCGCGATCACGCGCGCCATGAAGCGCGCCGGCCGCGTCTGGATCCGCGTATTCCCGGACGTTCCGGTCACCGCCAAGCCGACCGAAGTGCGTATGGGTAAGGGCAAGGGCTCGGTGGAATACTGGGCATGCAAGGTCAAGCCCGGCCGCATGATGTTCGAGATCGATGGTGTTCCGGAAGAGCTCGCTCGCGAAGCCCTTCGCCTCGGCGCCGCCAAGCTCTCGGTCAAGACGCGCTTCGTACAGCGCATCGCAGAGTAAGGAGAAGGCACGATGAAAGCCGAAGACGTACGCGGCCTCACGGCCGACCAGCTCAAGGATAAGCTTGCGGACCTCAAGAAGGAGCAGTTCAACCTGCGCTTCCAGAAGGCCACCGGCCAGCTCGAGAAGTCCTCGCGCATCAACGAAGTCCGCAAGGATATCGCCCGCGTGAAAACCATTGCCCGCCAGAAGGCGGCAGAAGCCAAGGCCTAAGGAAGAATAATATGCCGAAACGCATTCTGCAGGGCGTCGTCGTTTCCGACAAGAACGAGAAGACCGTTGTTGTCCGGGTAGAGCGCCGCTTCGCGCACCCACTGCTTCAGAAGACGGTCCGCCGTTCCAAGAAGTACAAGGCGCATGACGAAAACAACCAGTACAAGGTAGGCGACGTGGTTTCCATCGAGGAATGCGCGCCGATTTCCAAGGACAAGCGCTGGACGGTTGTTTCCGCCCAGGCTTGAATTGCTGCAGATTTGCGCCAAGCGGGGGCTTTGGCCCTTGCGTCTGGCGCAGAATCCTGTATGTAGCACGCCACTGGCGTAGAACGCTCGGCAACGGGCGTTCTTTTTGCTTTGAGCGCAGGGAAGGTCCCATCCGGGAAACCACCTTGGCAAGACCCCACCCGCGCACATCGAAATTCTGTCCATAAGCCGGCTCCGAGCGTTTTTGACGCCCGGTCGCTCCGGTCATTAGAAAAAGGCGACCTGACATGATTCAGATGCAAACAAACCTCGACGTGGCGGACAATTCCGGCGCACGTCGTGTCATGTGCATCAAGGTGCTGGGCGGCTCCAAGCGCAAGTACGCTTCGATCGGCGACGTCATCGTCGTTTCGATCAAGGAAGCGATCCCGCGCGGCCGCGTGAAGAAGGGTGACGTGATGAAGGCGGTTGTTGTGCGTACCGCCAAGGACATCCGTCGTCCGGACGGCAGCGTCATCCGCTTCGACAACAACGCAGCGGTCCTCATCGATAACAAGAAAGAGCCGATCGGCACCCGTATCTTCGGACCGGTTCCGCGCGAACTGCGCGCCAAGAACCACATGAAGATCATCTCGCTGGCTCCGGAAGTACTGTAAGAGGGAGCGGGACAAATGCAGAAGATTAAGAAGGGCGACAACGTCGTCGTATTGACCGGCAAGGACAAGGGCCGCACTGGCGAAGTCCTCCAGGTTCTGCCGAAGGAAGACCGCGCCGTCGTGCGTGGCATCAACGTGGTGAAGCGCCACCAGCGTCAGACCCAGACGCAGGAAGCCGGCATCATCAACAAGGAAGCATCCATTCACCTGTCGAACATCGCGATCGTCGCGAAGGACGGAAAGCCGACCCGCGTCGGCTTCCAGGTCGTCGACGGCAAAAAGGTGCGTGTAGCCAAGCGTACGGGAGATGTGATCGATGGCTGAGGCAAAGTATGAGCCGCGGCTCAAGAAGGAATACGTTTCCCGCATTCGCGCCGCGATGAAGGAGCAGTTTGCCTATTCCAACGACATGATGATCCCGAAGCTGGACAAGATCGTCATCAACATGGGTGTGGGCGAGGCGACCGCCGATTCGAAGAAGCCCACCGTGGCGGCTGCGGACCTAGCGGCGATCGCCGGCCAGAAACCGGTCATCACCCGCGCGCGCAACTCGATCGCAGGCTTCAAGGTCCGCGAACAGATGCCGATCGGCGCGAAGGTCACGCTCCGCGGCGCCCGCATGTACGAATTCCTCGACCGCCTGATCAACATCGCGCTGCCGCGCGTTCGCGACTTCCGCGGTCTGAACCCTAAGAGCTTTGACGGCCGTGGCAATTTCGCCATGGGCATCAAGGAGCACATTGTGTTCCCTGAGATCAACTACGACAAGGTTGATCAGATGTGGGGCATGGACATCATCGTTTGCACGACGGCTACCAACGACGACGAAGCACGGGCTCTCCTGAAAGAGTTCAACTTCCCGTTCCGTCAGTAACCGTAACGACGAGCGTTAAGAAGGAACTCCGATATGGCGAAAACCAGCGCAGTTGAAAAGAACAAGCGCCGCCGCAAGACCGTCGCGACCCAGGCCGCCAAGCGCGCTGCCCTGAAGGCGACCATCATGAACCAGGAACTTCCGATCGAAGAACGGTTCAAGGCAACCCTGAAGCTCGCTTCGCTGCCGCGCGATGGCTCGAAGACGCGTATCCGCAACCGTTGCGAAGTCACCGGTCGTCCGCGCGCTTTCTATCGCAAGCTCAAGATGTCGCGTATCGCGCTTCGTGAGCTGGGCAACCTCGGCAAGGTGCCGGGCATCGTCAAGTCGAGCTGGTAAGGAGATCGTTAGATGACCATGACTGATCCCTTGGGCGATATGCTCACCCGTATCCGCAACGGCGCGGCCCGCCGCAAGTCGACCGTGTCTACGCCGGCCTCCAAGCTGCGTGCCCGCGTCCTCGACGTCCTGCAGGCCGAAGGCTATATCCGCGGTTATTCGGAAATCGATTACGGCAACGGCAAGTCCGAGATCGAAATCGAACTCAAGTACTATGAGGGTGCGTCGGTGATCCGTGAGATCGGCCGCGTGTCGAAGCCGGGCCGCCGGGTCTATGTCTCGGTAAAGTCCATTCCGCAGGTCGCGAACGGCCTCGGCATCACCATCCTTTCGACCCCGAAGGGCGTGATGGCCGATCACCAGGCCCGCGAACAGAACGTTGGTGGCGAGGTTCTCTGCTCGGTCTTCTAAGGCCTGGGTAGAGGAACTCCATAGCGAACAGACAGGATTGAAACATGTCTCGTATCGGTAAGAAGCCCGTTCAGGTTCCTGCAGGGATCACGGCCACTGTTGATGGCCAGAAAGTGACTGCCAAGGGCCCGAAGGGCGAGCTGTTCTTCGTCGCAAACGACGAGATCAAGCTGGCACTTGAAAACAATGCCGTATCGGTGACCCCGGTCAACGATTCGAAGGATGCTCGCTCGAAGTGGGGCATGTCCCGCACGATGATCGAGAATATCTTCAAAGGGGTGAAGGACGGTTTTGAGCGCAAGCTCGAGATCAACGGCGTCGGCTATCGCGCGTCCCTGCAGGGCAAGAACCTGCAGCTTGCGCTCGGTTTCAGCCATGACGTGATCTACGAACCGCCGCAGGGCATCACCATTGCTGTGCCGAAGCCGACGGAAATCGTTGTTAGCGGCATCAACAAGCAGCAGGTCGGTCAGGTAGCCGCGGAAATCCGCGAATACCGTGGTCCCGAGCCCTACAAGGGCAAAGGCGTCAAGTACGCCGAGGAACGGATCGTCCGCAAGGAAGGCAAGAAGAAGTAAGGACGCGGAATCATGGCTACAAGGAAAGAAGCACTCACCAAGCGTGCGAGCCGTGTACGCCGGCAGCTCAAGGCGGTCGCCAATGGCCGTCCGCGTCTGTCGGTTCACCGCTCGTCCAAGAATATCTATGCCCAGATCATCGATGATGTGGCTGGCCGCACTCTCGCTGCTGCTTCCACGCTCGATGGCGATCTGCGCAAGTCGCTCAAGACCGGTGCTGACGTTGCGGCTGCTGCCGCCGTTGGCAAGCTGGTTGCCGAGCGCGCCTCCAAGGCCGGTGTGAAGGAAGTTGTGTTCGATCGCGGCGCCTTCATTTATCACGGCCGTATCAAGGCACTTGCAGACGCTGCCCGCGAAGGCGGCCTGAGCTTCTAAGAATTTTCGCCCGCATCTTCTGAAACAGGGGAGGCGGGCGAGATGCGGTTCGCCGCACTCATAGTCGTTCCATCCTGGTCTTTCATGGACAGGGGATGGTTGGCTCCCGGAAATTGCCCGTTGCACCCGGAAAAGAAAAAGGACAAGGACAATGGCACAAGAAAGAAGAGGCCAGCGCGAAGATCGCCAGAGCCGCGAAGAGCGCGATAGCGAATTCGTCGACAAGCTGGTCGCGATCAACCGCGTCGCCAAGGTCGTCAAGGGCGGCCGTCGTTTCGGTTTCGCAGCCCTCGTCGTCGTCGGCGACCAGAAGGGCCGCGTCGGCTTCGGCCATGGCAAGGCACGTGAAGTGCCGGAAGCCATCCGCAAGGCGACCGAGAGCGCCAAGCGCGACCTGATCTTTGTACCGCTGCGCGACGGCCGTACGCTGCATCACGACGTCAACGGCCGCCACGGCGCAGGCAAGGTTCTGCTGCGTTCGGCCAAGGCCGGTACCGGCATCATCGCCGGCGGCCCGATGCGCGCCGTTTTCGAAACCCTCGGCGTTCATGACGTCGTCGCCAAGTCGACCGGTTCCTCGAATCCGTACAACATGGTTCGCGCGACGTTCGACGCTCTGAAGCACCAGGTGCATCCGAAGGACGTAGCAGCGCAGCGCGGCATCAAGTATGCAACGCTGCAGGCCCGCCGCGCCGCTTCCGGCAATGCGTCGGAAGAATAAGAGGAGTCTGATCCATGGCTAAGGCTACGAAGAAGACTGAAGCAAAGACGGTTACCGTTCAGCAGATCGGCAGCCCCATCCGCCGCCCGGCCGTGCAGCGCGCAACGCTGATCGGTCTCGGCCTCAACAAGATGCACCGGACCAGCACGCTGGAAGATACGCCTTCCGTTCGCGGCATGATCCGCGCTGTCCAGCATCTCGTCCGCGTCGTCGACGAGAAGTGAGGATTTGATCATGAAACTCAATGAGATCAAGGACAACGAAGGTTCGTCCAAGGACCGCATCCGCGTCGGTCGCGGTATTGGTTCCGGCAAGGGCAAGACCGGTGGCCGCGGCGTCAAGGGTCAGAAGGCCCGTTCCGGCGTTGCCATCAAGGGCTTCGAAGGCGGCCAGATGCCGATCTATCGTCGCCTGCCGAAGCGCGGCTTCACCAACATCTTCGCCTCCGAATACGTCGTCGTTTCGCTCGGCCGTATCCAGACCGCGATCGATGCCAAGAAGCTCGATCCGAAGGCCACGATCGATGCCGACGCCCTCAAGGCTGCCGGCGTCATCCGTCGCCCGAAGGACGGCGTTCGCATCCTCGCTGACGGCGAACTGAAGGCCAAGGTTTCGATCGAAGTCGCAGGCGCCTCCAAGGCTGCCGTCGAAAAGATCGAGAAGGCCGGCGGTTCGGTGAAGCTTCTTGCTGTCGCAGCCGAAGCGGCAGCGGAATAAATCATTCGAGAATCGCCCGGTTTGAGCTTCACACCGGGCGATTTTATCTCCATATGTGAGCCTCACGATCCCGAAGCGATCTGCCGGTCGCCAGACCGGGATCACACGGAAAACAGGGTGAGGCATCCGATTGCGTTCGCAATCTTCCCGCCCGGTTTTTTGAACCAGAATTTGAGACTGCTTTCCGGATCCGGCACCTGTCCCGCCGCCGGAGAATTGGTCAGGCGGAGAATTGCATGGCTTCTGCAGCGGAACAACTTGCCTCCAATCTGAATTTTTCGACCTTCGCCAAGGCGGAGGACCTCAAGAAGCGGCTGTGGTTCACCCTTGCAGCGCTTCTCGTCTATCGCCTCGGCACGCATATCCCGCTTCCGGGCCTGAACCCCGAAGCCTATGCCCAGGCCTTCCGCGGCCAGGCCGGCGGCATTCTCGGCCTCTTCAACATGTTTTCGGGCGGTGCAGTAGAGCGCATGGCGATCTTCGCGCTCGGCATCATGCCCTACATTTCCGCATCGATCATCGTCCAGCTTATGACCTCGGTCGTGCCTTCGCTTGAAAACCTCAAGAAGGAAGGCGAGCAGGGCCGCAAGATCATCAATCAGTACACGCGCTACGGCACGGTGCTGCTCGGCGCGCTGCAGGCCTATGGCATCTCGGCAGGCCTTGAGAGTGGCAACGGCCTTGTGCTCGATCCGGGCTGGTTCTTCCGTATTTCCACCGTTGTGACGCTGCTCGGTGGCACCATGTTCCTGATGTGGCTCGGCGAGCAGATCACCTCGCGCGGCATCGGCAACGGCATTTCGCTGATCATCTTCTCCGGCATCGCCGCCGGTCTTCCGACCGCGCTTGCCGGCACATTGGAACTCGGCCGTACTGGCGCGCTGCCGACCGCGCTCATCCTGACCGTCATCGTCGTCGCGATCGCCGTCATTGCCATCATCGTCTTCGTCGAGCGTGCCCAGCGGCGCCTCCTGATCCAGTATCCGAAGCGTCAGGTGGGCAACCGCATGTTCCAGGGCGATACGTCGCACCTGCCGCTGAAGCTGAACACGTCCGGCGTCATCCCGGCGATCTTCGCCTCGTCGCTCTTGCTTCTGCCGGCGACTGCGGCGGGTTTTGCCGGCAACACGCAGCTGCCGAACTGGGCGACGATGATCATCTCGTCGCTCGGCCACGGCCAGCCGCTGTTCATGCTGCTCTACGGCCTGCTGATCGCCTTCTTCGCGTTCTTCTACACGGCGATCGTCTTCAATCCGAAGGACACGGCCGACAATCTGAAGAAGCACGGCGGCTTCATTCCGGGCATCCGCCCGGGCGAACGCACTGCCGAATACATCGATTATGTGCTGACCCGCATCACGGTCATCGGCGCGATTTACCTCGTCTTCGTCTGCATTCTGCCGGAATTTCTGGTGGCCCGCACGGGTGTGCCATTAGCCCTTGGTGGTACTTCGCTTTTGATCGTCGTGAGTGTTACCCTTGATACGGTGGCACAGATTCAGGGACACCTCATCGCGCAGCAGTATGAGGGTCTGATCAAGAAGTCGAAACTGCGCGGAGGAAAGAGGGGACGATGAGATTGATTCTTTTGGGGCCGCCGGGTGCGGGAAAGGGGACCCAGGCCCAGCGGATCGTGGAGAAGCACGGGATTCCCCAGCTCTCCACCGGAGACATGCTGCGCGCGGCGGTGGCCGCCCAGACGGAAGTCGGTAAGCGCGCCAAGGCCGTGATGGACGCCGGCAAGCTCGTCTCCGACGAGATCGTCAACGCGATCGTCTCCGAACGCATCGACCAGCCGGATGCCGCAAACGGCTTTATCCTCGATGGGTTTCCGCGCACGCTGGTGCAGGCTGATACCACCGAGGAGATGCTGAAGGCCAAGGGATTGGAACTTTCCGTCGTCATCGAACTGCGCGTCGACGATGCGGAACTCGTCCGCCGAGTCTCCGGTCGGTATTCCTGTGCCCAGTGCGGCACGACCTATCACGACACGGACAAGAAGCCGGAGAGGGAAGGCGTCTGCGACAAATGTGGCTCGACCCACTTCAAACGCCGCCCGGACGACAATGCCGAGACGATGATCAAGCGTCTCGAAGTCTACTACAAGGAAACTTCGCCGTTGATTGGTTATTACCATGCCAAGGGCAAGCTGAAGGTGGTCGACGGCATGGCCGAGATGGACCAGGTCACGGCCGATATCGAAAAAATCCTGGCGGAACTCTGAGAGCATGTCTCCCGAAAGTGGGAACCGGTTTTGGGACAAAGACATGCATAAAAGCAGGACCGTCATCGATCTGTTAAAGAATCTTGGGCGGAACGGTTGCATTTCCGCGCTGATTCCGCTAAACACCGCGCCAACTCGCGACAGCTTTGAGCGATCGGCGCGGATTTCCCGATAAGGACATCCGGGACCGGTCGTTTTGGTCTGTTCCGTATGACATTTTGAACTGGCGGCCGGTGCGTCGCTTTCATGGAAGAAGTACCGCTTGCCGGATGGCAACTGGAACCCAAGGAGAATAGGCGTGGCACGTATCGCTGGCGTCAACATCCCGACTGCGAAGCGCGTTGTGATCGCGCTGACCTACATTCACGGGATCGGCCCGAAATTCGCTCAGGAGATCATGGACAAGGTCGGTCTTCCGGCTGACAAGCGCGTCCATCAGCTGACGGACTCCGAAATCCTGCAGATCCGCGAAACCATCGACCGTGACTATCAGGTCGAAGGCGATCTTCGTCGCGAAACCGCGATGAACATCAAGCGCCTCATGGACCTCGGCTGCTACCGCGGCCTGCGTCATCGCCGCGGCCTGCCGGTCCGCGGTCAGCGCACGCACACCAACGCCCGCACCCGCAAGGGTCCGGCCAAGGCGATCGCCGGTAAGAAGAAGTAATTTTGGGGTGAGTAGGGATTAGTGAGCAGTGATTAGACTACTCACTAATGACTAACGACTACTCACTTCCCAAGGTGGAGCCGCTGGCATTACGGCGGTGCAGAGATCAACGAAAGGGATAATATGGCCAAGGAAGCCACCCGCGTTCGCCGTCGCGAGCGCAAGAATATCACGTCGGGCGTTGCCCACGTCAATTCTACCTTCAACAATACGATGATCACCATTACCGACGCGCAGGGCAATGCGATTGCCTGGTCGTCTGCCGGTGCAAAGGGCTTCAAGGGTTCGCGCAAATCGACCCCGTTCGCTGCTCAGATCGCTGCCGAAGACTGCGCCAAGAAGGCTCAGGAGCATGGCATGAAGTCGCTGGAAGTCGAAGTTTGCGGCCCGGGTTCCGGCCGTGAATCGGCTCTGCGCGCTCTGCAGGCTGCCGGCTTCATGATCACGTCGATCCGCGACGTGACGCCGATCCCGCACAACGGCTGCCGCCCGCGCAAGAAGCGTCGCGTCTGATCGCTGGAATTCGAGGGGCTGCCGGACTTGTTCGAAGAGTTGGGCAGCTTCTTTCAATGAACTCGGGCACAGCCGCCTGACCCTCTTCATCGAGGATCGGCGGCTTTGCCCATATCGCCGATGAGCACATGTCACTGATGAAATGTGTTCCGCTCGGTGCTCCTCATGCTCGGTTGCCACGATTGGATGGTGGCAACGAACGGAAGGTATTTAATCATGATCCAGAAGAACTGGCAGGAACTGATCAAGCCGAACAAGGTGGAATTCACCTCTTCCGGCCGTACCAAGGCAACCCTGGTTGCCGAACCTCTGGAGCGCGGCTTCGGCCTGACGCTCGGCAACGCGCTGCGTCGCGTGCTTCTGTCGTCCCTGCGCGGTGCGGCCGTTACCGCCGTGCAGATCGACGGCGTGTTGCATGAATTCTCCTCCATCCCCGGCGTTCGGGAAGATGTTACGGACATCGTGCTCAACATCAAGGAAATCGCCATCAAGATGGATGGCGACGATGCCAAGCGCATGGTCGTGCGCAAGCAGGGTCCGGGCTCGGTGACCGCCGGCGACATCCAGACGGTCGGCGATATCGAGATCCTGAACCCCGACCACGTGATCTGCACGCTCGACGAAGGCGCCGAGATCCGCATGGAGTTCACGGTCAATAACGGCAAGGGCTATGTGCCTGCCGAGCGTAACCGTGCCGAAGACGCACCGATCGGCTTGATCCCGGTCGACAGCCTGTATTCGCCGGTCAAGAAAGTGTCCTACAAGGTGGAGAACACCCGCGAGGGCCAGGTTCTCGACTACGACAAGCTGACCATGACCATCGAGACCGATGGTTCGGTCACGGGTGAGGACGCTGTCGCGTTTGCAGCCCGCATTCTTCAGGATCAGCTCTCCGTCTTCGTCAACTTCGACGAACCGCAGAAGGAAGCCGAAGAGGAAGCCGTCACCGAGCTCGCGTTCAACCCGGCACTCCTCAAGAAGGTGGACGAACTGGAGTTGTCCGTTCGTTCGGCAAACTGCCTGAAGAACGACAATATCGTCTACATCGGCGATCTCATCCAGAAGACCGAGGCGGAAATGCTGCGCACTCCGAATTTCGGTCGCAAGTCGCTGAACGAGATCAAGGAAGTTCTGGCATCCATGGGTCTCCATCTGGGCATGGAAGTTCCCGCCTGGCCGCCGGAAAACATCGAAGATCTCGCCAAGCGCTACGAAGACCAGTACTAACCGTTAAACTGCAGGCGCATGCCTGCAAGTAAAGGAGAACAGAGATGCGCCACCAGAAAGCAGGCCGCAAGCTCAACCGCACCGCAAGCCATCGCAAGGCGATGTTCGCCAACATGGCTGCCTCGCTCATCACCCATGAGCAGATCGTAACCACGCTGCCGAAGGCGAAGGAAATCCGTCCGATCGTCGAGAAGCTTGTCACGCTCGGGAAGCGTGGCGACCTGCATGCCCGCCGTCAGGCGATCTCGCAGATCCAGGATCAGGATGCCGTTCGCAAGCTGTTCGACGCTATCGCTTCGCGCTACGCCAACCGCAATGGCGGCTACCTGCGTATCATGAAGGCCGGTTTCCGCCAGGGCGACAACGCAGCCATGGCCGTCATCGAATTCGTCGAGCGCGATGTCGATGCCAAGGGCGCAGCCGACAAGGCCCGCGTCGCTGCCGAAGCCGAAGCTGCCGAAGCCGCTTGATCCAATCCGCATCGTCGGAATTCAAAAGCCGGGTGGCAACACCCGGCTTTTCGCGTTCTGATCCATGCGCTGTAAAGGGAGGATACTTGACGTACGTCAATGAGGCCGCCTGCGATCCGGTCTCTACTGGCGTCATCGCTTTCAACCATTGATAAAGGTGACTGCCATGACGACTGCCAATAAAATCGACGAACGTTTCCTGCTGGCCCTTCGCCTGCTGATGGCTTGGACCTTCCTCTATGCGGCCTCCCATCAGGTCTTCGATCCGTCCTTCAGCGTGACGGGCTTCCTAAGCCATACCAAGACCTTTAACGCCTTCTTCTCGATCTTTACCATGCCGGCGGTCGAGCCGGTCGTCAGCTTCCTGGTTGCCTATGGTCATCTTGCCATCGGTCTTTCCCTGCTGAGCGGTTTCCTTGTCCGCATCAGCGCCCCCGTCGGCGCCGCCATCCTGATGATGTACTGGCTCGCGCACATGGATTTTCCCTATATCGACAACGCCAACAATCTGCTGATCGACTACCACATCGTCTATGTGACGGTGCTGATCTATCTCGCGGTGAAGGGCGCCGGCCAGTATTGCGGCCTCGACGGCATCGTCGGCGAATGGCCGACTGTCCAGCACAATCCCTTGATGCGGCGCGTCCTGCATTGAGGGCATGGCTTGCGCTTCCTCCCCGAGGGCGCAAGAGGGCCGATTTCCCACGGCCCGCAGAAAGGCCGGATTTCCTGTCTCCGGCCTTTCTTGTTGTAAAAAGCGAATAGAAGTAGTGATGCTCTATTCGCTATTCGCTATTCGCTATTCGCTATTCGCTATTCGCTATTCGCTTACCGCGTTACCCGCACCGGTTCGCCAGCCCCACGCTTTCCCCGCTTCCAATCGAGAATCGGCCGGCGGAACGGGCGGTAGGCGAGCAGAAGCGCGATCAGCGCAACGTGAATGAACGGCACGAGCGTTACGGATTTCACCGCCAGCACATAGTGGATCGCACCGCCAAGTGCGATCGGGTAGACGAGCTTGTGCAGTGTGTTCCAGCGGCTCGAAAGCTTGCGGATCGACCAGTTGTTGGACGTAAGCGCGAGCGGGATCAGGAGCAGCAGGCAGGCGAAGCCGATGGTAATATAGGGCCGTTTGGCGATATCGCCGCCGACGGCGCCAAGATCGAGCTGCAGGTCGAGCAGTGCATAGACCGAGAAATGCATCAGCACGTAATAGAAGGCGAGAAGACCGAGCGCCCGGCGATAGCGGATCCAGTTGATGCCGGCAAGATCGCGCAGCGGCGTGATGGCAAGCGTCGCGATGATCAAGCGCAGACACCATATGCCGAGAAGATGCTCGAATTCCTTGACCGGGTTGAAGCCCAGCCCACCGGTTGCCGCCTGATAGAAATACCAGGCGGCCGGCACGAGGCCGGTCACGTAGAGCGCCCAGATACTGGCCCTGTGATAGCGGCGGGGCAGGGTTGGTAGGCTCATCATTCTCAGTAGTTCGCTTTCAGATCGAGACCGTCATAGAGGCTCGCCACCTGGTCCGCATAACCGTTGAACGGCAGCGTCGGCCGGCGGGACGTACCGAACAGACCGCCTTCGCCGATCCTCTGTTCCGTCGCCTGACTCCAGCGCGGATGGTCCACCGCCGGATTGACGTTGGAATAGAAGCCGTATTCGCGGGCATTGGCGTTCTTCCAGGTCGTCTCCGGCTGGTTCTCGACGAGCGAGATCTTGACGATCGACTTGATGCTCTTGAAACCGTATTTCCATGGCACGACGAGCCGGATCGGCGCGCCGTTCGGGTTCGGCAGGGTCTCGCCATAGAGGCCGACAGCGAGGATAGTCAGCGGATGGCGTGCCTCATCAAGCCGAAGGCCTTCGATATAGGGCCAGGGCAGCGGCTGGAAGAAACCTTTCTGACCGGGCATTTCCTCCGGCCGCACGACGGTCTCGAACGAGACGTATTTGGCGCTGCCGAGCGGCTCGACCTGATCGAGGATAGCCGACAGCGGGAAACCGATCCAGGGTATCGCCATCGACCAGCCTTCGACACAGCGCATGCGATAGGTGCGGTCTTCGAGCGGCATCTTCAAAAGTTCATCAAGGCTGAACTCCTTCGGCTTGCCGACCATGCCATCCACCTTCACCGACCAGGGTGTCGGCTTGAAGTCGCCGGAATTGGCCGCAGGGTCTTCCTTGTTGACGCCGAATTCGTAGAAATTGTTATAGGTGGTGACAGCCTCCTTCGGCGTCAGCTTTTCGTCCAGCTTGTAGATGCTGGGCTTGGCCGCCAGCGGGGCTGCAAACGCTTCGCCGGCACCCGCAAGCGCAAATCCGGCTACTGCCGCAGCTCCCATGAAGCTGCGACGCGACATGTAGATTTCCCGCGGTGTGATTTCGGAAGCGGCGATATGCGGCGGACGATAGGCGGGCATGGCGGAATCTCCTCTGAGGCAGCAGATGCCTTTCTTGGTTATACGTAATGCCAAACGAAAAGGTTTCACAACGGGCGCAAAGATTTCAGCAGGCCACGTTTGCGTGAAAAATCGTGTATCCCATTGATGGAATAAAGCGGCTGGGAACTCCAATTCCATTTACCCATTTCTTCGAACGGAAATGGTTATCCTGCCGAAGGAGATGGAATGGCGATGCGGGTGGCGCTCTGGCCGGGCTCTATATCATCAACGAGGCACGACGTCTCTGCGTCCCGCCGGCCAAGCGCGTGCAGATGCTCGGCAATGTCGCCGTCGATTCCGTGCTCGGCAGCGTTCCGCTGGCAGGAGATGTCTTCGACGTTTTCTTCAAGTCGCACCGGCGCAATCTGCAGCTCATCCTGGATCATTTCGGTATCCATCCGGACGAGCTTCGCAAAGGATAGGCTGGTCACTTGGCGGGGCGGAGAACCGTACCGCTTTGGCCTGTCGTGATAGTGACACCTTTGGTCGTTTGCGCTAGGAAGGCCGCAAAACCGGGTTTTTGCGCATGTTTGCAGAAAGCGATAGACTGCGCGCGCGCCCGAAAAGAGATCGAGGATAACACCATGCCAGCTTACCGCTCCAGAACCACGACCCATGGCCGCAACATGGCGGGCGCGCGCGGGCTCTGGCGCGCCACCGGCATGAAGGATGGCGACTTCGGCAAGCCGATCATCGCGGTCGTCAATTCCTTCACGCAATTCGTGCCCGGCCATGTGCACCTGAAGGATCTGGGCCAGCTTGTCGCCCGCGAGATCGAGGCCGCCGGCGGCGTCGCCAAGGAGTTCAACACGATCGCCGTCGACGACGGCATCGCCATGGGCCATGACGGCATGCTCTATTCGCTGCCGTCGCGCGAGATCATCGCCGACAGCGTCGAATACATGGTCAATGCGCATTGCGCCGACGCCATGGTCTGCATCTCCAACTGCGACAAGATCACCCCCGGCATGCTGAACGCCGCCATGCGTTTGAACATCCCTGCGGTCTTTGTCTCCGGCGGGCCGATGGAGGCAGGCAAAGTCGTTTTGAAGGGCAAGACCCATGCATTGGACCTGATCGACGCCATGGTCGCCGCCGCGGACGACAAGGTCACCGATGAGGACGTCAAGGTCATCGAACGGTCGGCCTGTCCGACCTGCGGCTCGTGCTCCGGTATGTTCACCGCGAACTCCATGAACTGCCTGACCGAAGCGCTCGGCCTGTCGTTGCCCGGCAACGGCTCGACGCTCGCCACCCATGCCGACCGCAAGCGCCTGTTCGTGGAGGCCGGCCATCTGATCGTCGATCTCGCGCGCCGTTATTACGAGCAGGAGGACGAAAGCGTCCTGCCGCGTTCGATCGCCACCAAACAAGCCTTCGAGAACGCCATGTCGCTCGATATCGCCATGGGCGGTTCGACCAATACCGTTCTGCATATCCTCGCGGCGGCCTATGAAGGCGGCATCGACTTCACCATGGACGATATCGACCGCCTGTCGCGCAAGGTACCGTGCCTCTCGAAGGTTGCGCCGGCCAAGGCCGACGTGCACATGGAGGACGTCCACCGCGCCGGCGGCATCATGTCGATTCTTGGCGAGTTGGACAAGGGCGGGCTCCTGAACCGCGATTGTTACACGGTGCATGCTGAAACCCTGGGTGATGCGATCGACCGCTGGGATATCACCCGAACCAACAGCGAGACTGTCCGTAACTTCTTCAAGGCTGCTCCGGGCGGCATTCCGACCCAGGTCGCCTTCTCTCAGGAAGCCCGCTGGGACGAACTCGACACCGACCGCGTCGGCGGCGTCATCCGCTCGGTCGAGCATCCGTTCTCGAAGGACGGCGGTCTCGCAGTGCTCACCGGCAATATCGCGCTCGACGGCTGCATCGTGAAGACGGCCGGCGTCGATGAATCGATCCTGAAGTTCACCGGCCCGGCGCGTGTCTTCGAAAGCCAGGACGCGGCGGTCAAGGCGATCCTCGGCAACGAGATCGTCGCGGGTGACGTCGTCGTCATCATCTATGAAGGCCCGAAGGGCGGTCCCGGCATGCAGGAAATGCTCTATCCGACGAGCTATCTGAAGTCGAAGGGTCTCGGCAAGGTTTGCGCGCTCATCACCGACGGCCGTTTCTCCGGCGGCACGTCAGGCCTCTCGATCGGCCATGCCTCGCCGGAAGCTGCGAATGGCGGCACGATCGGCCTCGTGCGTGAAGGCGATACGATCGAGATCGACATCCCGAACCGCACGATCAATCTTGCGGTTTCCGAAGCCGAACTCGCCGAACGCCGCAAGGAGCAGGACGCCTTCGGCTGGAAGCCCTCGCAGCCCCGCAAGCGCAACGTCACGACGGCGCTGAAGGCCTATGCCGCCTTCGCTGCCAGCGCAGACAAGGGCGCCGTCAGGATACTGCCGGAATGATTCCGACAGTTCGGTACCCTTCTGTGGGAGGTTATTCGGGCCAGTCACCCTTCCGCCAGTCGCGTGACGTATGGATCAGCCGAAGGATGGTAATGGTCTCTCGTCCTTCTTTGATCGTGAGTGCATAGGCAATGATGTAGGGAAGGTGCGGAATGACCTTCTCATAAGTGCCTTTGACGCGACCCGATCGACCGGTTGCCAACCTGGCAAGCGAGGATGCAGCATCATCGATACGCTCGGTAACTCGCCGGGCGGCTGCTGGATTTCGATCTGCGATATAGGCGATTTGTTTTTTGAAATCATCCAGCGCTTCGCGCGACCATTGTAGCGCGCGCATCACTGGCGATGGCTCTGGGCCTTGTCAATGATCGCGAAGATTTCCGCCATTGCCTGGTCGTGCGGCACGACATGATCGTCATTCATGTCTGCTAGCCCTCCTTTGATGCTATCGATCACGGCAAGTTCGTGATCAACGTAGGCAGCGATAGCCTCGCTGGCGAGACGGGATGGATTTTGGTCGGTATTGTCAGCAAGTCGCTCAAGCCCCGCCTTGACCTTATCGCTAATCTCGATGGTTATTCTCGTGGTTACGGTCATGGTCGCTTCATCCTGACATCAACTTGAAGCGTATCACGAACAAAAAGCGCGTGCTATCGCTCGTTCGCGCCCCAATCACAGTGGCCGGTTGATGCTCTTGTAGGCCTCATCGAGCTGTTTCAGCCGCTCGTCGTAAGCGGCACGGATGCAGGCGACGTCCTCGCCGCAGGTTTGGCGTTTCTTCAGCCAGGCGCTCTGCTCTTCATGCATCTTGTCGCGATTGCCCATCGCCATGAGCCCGGCGAGCAGATCGAAGGTGGTGACCATCTTCACGTCGGCGTCGTTGAGCGTACGCGTATCGCAGATGACCTTTTCGTCGGCCGCGAGATCCGGCCGGTCGCAATCGAAGCTCGCTGCCGAGGCAGTGTGGGGCAGGGCCGGAAGCGTCAAGCCGAGCATAAGCCCGGTCAGAATGATTGCGATCGGATCATGTCTCATGCCTGCACTCCTTTGTGTCTGCTTGAGCCTCTGGATCAGAGGAAGGCCCATAGGATCAAGATGAGGCAGCAGAGCCAGATGGCAAGGATGGCGGCGAGCCCGGTGCGACTGGCCGGGCGCTCCGCCCGGCGGGCGGCCTCGTCGCGGAATTCGGTCATCAGCGGCTCCGGCACGAGCCGGATCGCCAGCATGATGCCGAGCGGCACGATCAGGAGGTCGTCGAGATAGCCGAGCATCGGAACGAAATCCGGGATGAGGTCGATGGGTGACAGCGCATAGGCCGCCACCGCTCCGGCGACGAGCTTGGCATGCAGCGGCACGCGCCTGTCGCGGGCGGCAAGCCATAGCGCCACGACATCGCGCTTCAGTGTCTTCGCCCAGCCCTTGGCCTTTGTCAGAAAGCCCATGGTTTACTCTCGATTCCGCGCCTATATAGCAGGATATCCTGACGATTTTCCGCCCTGATTTCCGCGGTTCCGCCACCTTTCCTTTCTAGCGTCCCGCGCTACAAATCGTTCCGGATTTTAGTAAAGAGGAATCATATGCTGAGTGTGCTGAAACGCGTGTCGATCGGCCTTGTTGCTATCACTCTCGTCATGCCTGCAGTGGCCTTCGCGCAGGAGAACAGGGCGGTGCCGCAGAGCCGACAGGAGATGCAGCTCTCCTTCGCGCCGCTGGTCAAGCAGACGGCCGGCGCCGTGGTGAACGTCTATGCGGAACGCGTGGTGCAGCGGCTCAATCCCTTCGCGGGCGACCCCTTCTTCGAACAGTTCTTCGGCCAGCGCATGCCGAACCGCACCGAAAAGCAGTCCTCGCTGGGTTCCGGCGTCATCCTCTCGCAGGATGGTCTCGTGGTGACCAACAACCACGTCATCGAAGGCGCCGACGACATCAAGATCGCGCTGGCTGACGGCCGCGAATTCCCCTGCGACGTCGTGCTGAAGGACGAGAGCGTCGATCTCGCGGTGCTGCGCATCAAGGCGAAGGAGCACTTTCCGGTCCTGCCGGTCGGCGATTCCGATCGTATGGAAGTGGGCGATCTCGTCCTGGCGATCGGCAACCCGTTCGGCGTCGGCCAGACGGTGACGAGCGGCATCGTCTCGGCACTGGCCCGCAATCAGATCACCTCCGGCGATTTCGGCTTTTTCATTCAGACGGATGCGTCGATCAACCCGGGCAATTCCGGCGGCGCGCTGATGAACACGAACGGCGAGCTGATCGGCATCAACACGGCGATCTTCTCGCGCGGCGGCGGCTCGAACGGTATCGGTTTTGCAATTCCTTCCAACCTCGTGAAGGTCTTCCTGGCCGCGGCTGCCGAAGGCAAGAAGGAATTCGACCGGCCTTATGTCGGCGCGACTTTCGATGCCGTGACGGCGGATGTGGCCGAGGCGCTCGGTCTGAAAACGGCACGGGGCGCGCTCGTGGTGCGCGTCGTCGAAGGCGGGCCGGCCGACCGGGCGGGGCTGAAGCCGGGTGAGGTGGTGACAGCTGTCAACGGCATCGAGGTCGAGCACCCCGATGCGCTCGGCTACCGGCTGACGACCGCTGGTTTGGGCAAGCAGGCGGATCTGACGGTAAAGACGAATGACGGCGAGCGGCATGTGACGATCGCGCTCAACACCGCCCCCGAAACCACGCCGCGGGACGAACGCATGCTCGAGGGACGCAATCCCTTCGCCGGCCTGCATGTCGCGAACCTTTCTCCCAAGCTCGCCACCGAGCTGCACATGCCCGCCGAAAAGGCCGGTGTCGTGGTGACCGATGTGGCGCGCGGCTCCCCCGCTGCGCGTTACGGCTTCGAGCCGAAGGATATCGTCATTTCGCTGAACGGCACGACCGTCACCACGACCCAGGCGCTCGAAGACATGCTGGACGATGATCCGGGCTTCTGGCGGGTCGAGATCGAACGCGACGGTCAGCGCATCAGGCAGTTCTTCCGATGAGCGATGATCTCTTTCAGCCTCGGGTTCCGGAAGAGGTCGCCAATCGGCGGCCGCTCGCCGACCGGCTGCGCCCGAAGACGCTTGCTGAAGTCACCGGCCAGCCGCATCTGACCGGCGAGGATGGTGCGCTGCGACGGATGATCGCTTCGGGCTCGCTCGGCTCGATGATCTTCTGGGGACCGCCCGGCACGGGCAAGACGACGGTGGCGCGGCTTCTCTCGGGTGAGGCGGAGCTTGCTTTCGAGCAGATCTCGGCGATCTTTTCCGGCGTCGCGGACCTGAAGAAGGTTTTCGAGGCTGCCCGCGTGCGCCGCATGGGCGGTCGCCAGACGCTGCTCTTCGTCGACGAGATCCATCGCTTCAACCGTGCCCAGCAGGACAGCTTTCTGCCGGTCATGGAAGACGGAACGGTCATCCTCGTCGGAGCGACGACGGAAAACCCGAGCTTCGAGCTCAATGCGGCTCTTCTTTCCCGCGCCCGGGTGCTCACCTTCCGTCCGCATGATGAAGAGAGCCTGGAGGAACTGTTGAAGCGAGCCGAAAAGGTGGAGGACAAGCCGCTGCCGCTTGATGCGGATGCGCGGACAAGCCTTATCCGCATGGCCGACGGCGACGGCCGCGCCGTGCTGACGCTGGCCGAAGAGGTCTGGCGCGCGGCGCGCGAAGGCGAGATTTTCGATATAGCGGGCCTGACAGAGATCGTCCAGCGCCGCGCGCCTGTCTATGACAAGGCGCAGGACGGCCACTACAATCTGATTTCCGCGCTCCATAAATCGGTGCGTGGCTCTGATCCCGATGCCGCGCTCTATTATCTCGCGCGCATGTTTGATGCTGGCGAGGACCCGCTTTATCTCGGCCGTCGGCTGGTGCGCATGGCGGTGGAGGATATCGGCCTTGCCGATCCGCAGGCACTCGTCATCTGCAATGCCGCCAAGGACGCCTACGATTATCTCGGTTCCCCGGAAGGGGAGCTCGCTCTCGCCGAGGCCTGCGTTTATCTGGCGACCGCCCCGAAATCCAATGCGGTCTATACCGCCTTCAAGGCGGCGACCCGGGCTGCCAAGGAAAACGGTTCGCTTCTGCCGCCGAAGCACATCCTCAACGCCCCGACCAAACTGATGAAGGGTGAGGGATATGGCGAGGGCTACCGTTACGATCACGACGAGCCGGACGCCTTTTCAGGCCAGGATTATTTTCCCGAAAAAATGGGCCGCCAGACCTTTTACGACCCGCCGGAGCGCGGGTTCGAACGCGACATCCGCAAACGGCTCGACTGGTGGGCCAAGCTTCGCAGGGAGCGGAACGCGGAGTGACGACGCGACGCGGTGATTAGGAGGCGCGCTTCTGGTTCTGCGTGTTGGTCGGTGCGGCGATCAGCTTGACGGACGATTCCGCCAGCCCGTGATGGCCTTCCATATCGACAATCAGGTGCCAATGACCGTTTTCCGGAATAACCAGCCGGATCGGCGAGCGCTTGGCAACGCCACCGATATACTTGAAATCGAGCAGTTCGGTGAAGCGCTGGAAATTGACGGCGGTCATCAGTCGTACGTTGTTGACAGCGCTCAACGTCACCTCGATCGTCGTCGCGGCGCGCTGCGGTTTCAGATCGTAGTGGGTAAAACGAAAATTCGGACCGGCCATTTCTGCCTCATTCATGCCTGCATGGAAGTCAATCCTATCGGCGCGTCCTTAACGAAGGGTGGAACCTTGGCGTTATCCAAGTGTTAGTCCCGTGAACTTCATGTTCGGCATGGGCACAGGATTGTGCCGATGCCGGAGTTCGACCCGGCGGCTTTTGTCCCCTGCAGCCGCCTTACAACAATAATATTTGACCTCCCAACTCGATGTCCCGCCGGCTCCTCGCGGCGGGATTTCTTTTTGCAGGAGCGGCGTCATCGAGCCCCTTAATCGTCCAATCCCTTCCCATCGAGAATATGCGGCATGCATTTTTCGATGCGTGTTTCGCGTGTCTTGGATTGCTTGGCCGAGGAGAAATGCAGGAGGTAGGCGCGTTGCCGTCCGGGTGTCAGCGCCTCGAAGGCTGTTTGCAGGGCGGGGATTTCATCCAGCTTGGCCCGAAATTCGTCCGGCATGGCGAATTCCGCCGTCTTCTTGAAATCCATCTTCAAGCCGGCTTTTTCCACCTCGACGGCGTCTCGAACATAGGCTTTCAGAATGGGTTCCATCTGCGCGATCTCGTGGGCACCGGTGAAGCGGATCTGCCGGCCGGCCTGCACGTTCTCGGTCTGCTGGACGAGGATGCCGTTTGGGTCTTTCATCAGGGCGCCCTTGAAAAACAGAAGCGCGCAGTATTCCTTGAACCCGTGCATCAGCACGATATTCGCTTTTCCAACCGTGTAGCAGGGCCAACCCCATTTCAGCTCTTCCGTAAGCCCGCAGTCGAGGATGATCGTTCTCAACCTCTCGAATTCTTCCCGCCACCTCTCGACTTTGCTCAAGCAGTCATCGACCTTGGGATTCATGTGAGCCGTCGTCATGCTCCACCTTTATGCGATTGAATGATGGAAAATGTGCCCCGATCGGAGTGCATATGATCACTCCCTGCGGTTTTCTCGGTCGAGCTGGATGGTCAGTGCCAGCACGGTCTCGCAGGTGGGAGTGGGGACGTCCGCGAGCTTGCCGAGCGCGACGACCATGCCGGTGAGCGGAATGATCTCCAGCGGCTTGCCGGCAAGGAGGTCCTGCAGCATCGAGGTCTTCACGGGGCCAAAGCCGCCGGAGCGGCCAAGCGCCTCCTGAACACCGCTTCCGAAGACGGCGCCGAGCGCCTCGCCGACCGCCTTGGTCTCGGCCATCACCTTGCCGGTCTGCTCGACCAGCGGCTTGTTTTCCATGATGGAGTTCATGAGGCCGCGAGTGAGCGCGCTGATCGGATTGTAGGCGGCATTGCCCATCAGCTTGACCCAGATCGCATCGCGGATGCGCTGGGTCGGGATGATGTTGAGGCCGCCGCGGCCGAGGAGATCGGAGATCGAGACGAGGTCGCGCGAAAGATCGCCGGAGGGCTCGCCGAGGAAGAAGTGGCCGTCACCGCTGAGGCGCACCGTGCCGGGCTCGACCACTTCTGCGCCCTGGTAGGCGACGCAGCCGATCACCCGTTCGGGACCGACGAACCGCCAGAGCCTGCCGTCCGGATCGAGTTCGGGAAGCTGGCGTTCCGCGTGGCCGCTTTCGTGATCCCGGTGGAAATACCACCACGGAATGCCGTTCAGGATCATCACCACGCGCGTCCCGTCTTTCAGCAGGCCTGTGAGCCCTTCGGCCGCATCGGCAAGCTGGTGGCCCTTGAGGCCGGTGATGACGAGGTCCTGCTTGGGCAATTCGGAAGGATCGCCTGTAGCGGTAACCCGCACATTGAACGGCGTTTCTTTGCCAGCCCCGACGATGGTCAGCCCCTTATTCCGGATGGCAGCCAAATGTGCGCCGCGGGCCACGACGGAAACATTCACCTCTTCCCCGAGCCCGCTTGCGATCTTTGCGGCAAATGTGCCCCCCAGCGCGCCCGCACCATAGATACAGATATTCCTGATCGTCATGATGTCCTCGTCTCCGCCTTATGTGCAGCGCGGTAGACTTAGGCCATCTTCCGCTGTGACGCGAGCGAGTTTTGCGATGGATCAATGCGGCCGGCTGGACAGAAGTTCCGTTCGGCGCAATTCGTCAATGGCCGCCACGGCATCTTCGACGGACCAGCCGGCTCTCAAGGCGGCAGCAATCATCTTCACTTCCGCTTCTTCTTCCAGCGCGAGAAAAAGCGGTTCAAGTGCCTCTTGCACGGTGAGGATATGCTCTTCCCGCGATGCGACGGACATGGGTGCGGCAGACGTGGGCATGATACGCAGTGCTCCTCTCTGTTTTGTGATCGAATCCCTCCAATTGCTGTATATGCAAAAGGTTCCCTGCAACTTGTGGAAAATTTCCTCCGCCTTGCGTGCCCGGCACGGGGCTTGTTCTTTCGCCCCGCCTCTGCCTTCTTGCGCAGCTAAAATATGGAGTGATTCGGGCCGCCGGAGGGGTGGCCCCCGGCGGAAGCCGATGCCAAGGAGATTGCGATGACGGACGGCAAGAAATTCCAGATTACCGAAATGCGGCCGAAGATCACCGTGATCGGTGTCGGCGGCGGCGGCGGCAACGCCATTAACAACATGATCGCCGAGAATCTCGAAGGCGTCGATTTCGTCGCCGCGAACACGGACGCGCAGGTGCTTGCGACGTCGAAAGCGTCCCGCCGCATCCAGCTCGGCGCCCACGTGACGGAAGGCCTCGGCGCCGGCTCGCTCCCCGACGTCGGGCGGGCGGCCGCCGAGGAATCGATCGATGAGATCATGGACCATCTCTCCGGCTCGCATATGTGCTTCGTCACCGCCGGCATGGGCGGCGGCACGGGAACGGGGGCGGCCCCGGTGATTGCGCAGGCTGCCCGCAATGCCGGTATCCTGACCGTCGGTGTCGTGACCAAGCCCTTCACGTTCGAAGGCAACCGCCGTATGAAGACGGCCGAGGCCGGCATCGAGGAACTGCGCCGGGCTGCCGATACCGTCATCGTCATTCCGAACCAGAACCTCTTCCGCATCGCTGACGCGAAGACCACCTTCGCCGACGCCTTCATGACCGCCGACCGGGTGCTCTTTTCGGGCGTCGGCTGCATCACCGACCTGATCGTCAAGGAGGGGCTGATCAATCTCGATTTCGCCGACGTGAAATCGGTGATGAAGGGCATGGGAAGGGCGATGATGGGCACCGGCGAGGCCTCCGGCGATCAACGGGCGCTGACCGCCGCGGAAGCGGCGATCGCCAACCCGCTGCTCGACGAGATTTCCATGAAGGGCGCCAAGGGCGTGCTGATCTCGATCTCCGGCGGTTCCGACATGACGCTGTTCGAGGTGGACGAGGCGGCAAGCCGCATCCGCGACGAGGTCATGGACGATGCCGATATCGTCGTCGGCGCGATCTTCGACCGCAATCTGGACGGCAAGTTCCGTGTCTCTGTGGTCGCGACCGGCCTGGACAACGGTGAGTACGCCGCCGCGGGCGCCCCGGCCGATCCGGAGATGGTGGCCTATCGCACGCTTCAGTGAACGTGTTTATTTCGAAAACAAGAGCTTGATGTAGGAGCGGTAGGCCAGAATCTGCCGCTCCATCTGTGCCGGGTCCTTGAGCACTTTCGACAGGATGATCGCGCCGTCGAAGATGCAGGACAGCATATTGGCGACGTCCTCCAGATTGACCGGGTCGCGCGGCGGATGGACGTCGGCGATCTCTTCGATATAGCCGAGGAACCGCATGTTCCATCCTTTCACCGAATTGGCGTTCGTTTCGTGGACTTCACGGTCGAAGAGTCGTTCCTGATAGCAGATCGAGGCGATGATGCAGCCCGGATGCCCGCCCGGCAGGTCGCGCGCCAGCTCGCTGAGCAGCTTCAATCCCAGTAGGAAAGATTGCAGCGGGTCGTCGTTGAGCTCGCGCGCGCGGCCGAAAATCCCGTCGAAGATCCGGTCGTTTTCGGCCACGTAACGGCGCAGCATCTCGCGCGCCAGCTCGTTCTTGTCCCGGAAGTGGTAGAAGAAGCCGCTTTTGGTGATCCCGGCTTCGGCGATCAGCTCGTCGATCGAAGTGGCCGCAAAACCCTTGGCCAGCACGGATGTTTCCGCGATCTCCAGGATGCGCTCGCGCGTCGCCGCGCCCTTGCGCATGTCCCTGGGCTCCGAAAACTTGACCGCCGGTACAGTTTCCGACGGAGCGGATGCGCCGCCTTTCAGCATTCCCTCCCTCTGGGGCATGCTAACCTCCCGATATAGCTTGGCATTTTGCAAACGCTGTAAGGCTGTACCACGCTCTCACTAGAGCGGATGCCTATTCTTCTGCGAAAAGTCCGTCATCCCCGGCAGCCGGGGCAATATCCGCAAGCCGATCTTTTTCTTTTACCACAGGAGACGGACTATGGCCAAATATCGCCAGAGCCTGCCGCAGCTGAAAGGCGGCGATTTCCTTTCCGACGGCGGACTTGAAACGACGCTCGTCTTTCATCGCGGCGTCGATCTTCCGGCCTTCGCCGCCTTTCCACTTCTGGATGACCCGAAAGGCCGCGAGGAGCTGACGGAATACTACGAAGCCTATCTGGCGATCGCCCGCGAGCGCGGCCTCGGCTTCATCCTCGATACGCCGACCTGGCGAGCGAATGTCGATTGGGGAGCGGAGCTCGGCTACGGGCGCCAGGCGTTGAGAAAGGTCAACATCCGTTCGGTCGCCTTCATCGCCGAACTGCGCCGGCTCTGGGAAAAGCCCGGCATGCCGATCATCCTGAACGGCGTCATCGGCCCGCGCGGCGACGGCTACAAGGACGGCAACATGGAGCCGCTGACAGCCCAGGAATATCATGCGCTCCAGGCGGAAGCCTTTGCCGAAAGCGCGGCCGACATGATTTCGGCGATCACCATGAACAATGTCGGCGAGGCGGTCGGCATCGTCCGGGCGGCGAAACGCGCCGGCATGCCCTGCGTCGTGTCCTTCACCGTAGAGACGGACGGCAGGCTCGCCAACGGCAAGTCGCTGCAGGCCGCGATTGAGGAGACGGATGCGGCGACCGGCGCTTACGCGGCCTATTACATGGTCAACTGCGCCCATCCGAGCCATTTCGAAGGCGCACTGTCCCGCGGCGAGGCTTGGGTTGCGCGGATCGCGGGCATTCGCGCCAATGCCTCGACGAAGAGCCACCAGGAACTTGACGAGTCGACGGTGCTGGATATCGGCGACCCCAGCGATCTCGGCGCCCGCTATGGGATGCTCCGGCGGGATTTTCCGGGAATGCGGGTCTTCGGTGGCTGCTGCGGCACGGATCACAGGCATCTGCAGGCGATCTGCGATGCCTGCCTGCCGGCCGCGGCAGCCTGAAGGGGAGGAGTACCGATGTCGAAAAGAGGTTTGCTGGCGGCTGTCTTCGGCCTGTCCGGCCATTGGCTGAACCCGCCCTATATGGCCGATGATATCGACAGTGAACGCGCCAGGGCGAAGTTGCGCAACCGCTTCCTGTTCGACGACCACCTTCTGCGGGACATCGGCTTCCGCGAGGAGGTCTCCCGTTTCCACCGCAACCGCTTTCCGGGCTTTTAGTCTTGCTTGCCGGTTCCGATAAACGCCTTCCCTAGGTTTTGCCTTCGGAAGGCGTTTTCGTCTTCTCTTTGTCACGGACTGCGGATATAGCTCGCCGCCCATTTCAACGGCGCCCGATTTGACGAATGGAGGAGCATGAGCATGGACGCAAAGACTGTCGCCGCCCATTGGGAAGGCAACGCGGAGATTTGGACGACCTATTCCCGCGCTGGTTATGACAAATACCGGGACACGCTGAACACGCCGGCCTTCCTTGAAATGCTGCCGTCTGTCGCGGGGCTCACGGGCCTCGATCTCGGCTGCGGGGAGGGGACGAACACCCGTGCCGTCGCCAAGCTCGGCGCGAAGATGACCGGGCTCGATATTGCCCCGACCTTCATCCGTTATGCCCGCGAGACGGAAGAACAGGAGCCGCTTGGCATCGCCTATGTGGTGGGCGACGGCGAGACGATCGACTTCCCGGACGCAAGCTTCGATTTCGTCACCGCCTTCATGTCGATGATGGACATGGCCGGCCAGCTCGAGGTGCTGAAGGGTGTCCATCGCGTGCTGAAGCCGGGCGGTTTTCTGCAGTTCTCGATCCTGCATCCCTGTTTCGTGCCGCCGACGCGCAAGAACATCCGCGACGAACGGGGCGAGGCGGTCGCCGTGCAGGTCGCCGATTATTTCGACGAGAGCGACGGCCGCATCGAACGTTGGGTCTTTTCAGCCATTCCGGAAGAGGAGCGGGCGAAGCTGACGCCGTTCTCGATCCCGCGTTTCCACCGCACGCTCACCACGTGGGTGTCGATGATCGTCGAGGCGGGATTTGTTATTCAAGCCTTCGGCGAGCCGATGGCCTCGGAAGAGGTTGCCGCAGCCGAGCCCGTCGTAGCAGACACGCGCGTCGCGCCGATCTTCCTGCACATAAGGGCGGTGAAGCCGTAAGGAGGACTGCCTCGCTCGGCGGCAATCCGTCAGGAGGGAAGGGATCCCTTTCTGAGGGTGAGAAGCGCGTACCAGGCAAACCGGCTCACGAAGGGCAGTTTCAGAACAACCGCGTCTGCCGCCTTGCCGGCTGCATAGGCGATCCCCCGCATCCCCGACGGCACCAGAGCGCTTCCGACGGAGCAGAGGCCGAAATATTCCACCTGGACCTCCTCGAAATAGCGACGCGCCAAAGCAAGGTCGGACATCATCAGCGGATGCTCATCGACGGTGCGGATATCCGGTGTTCGGTTTCTGTAGGCATTCAGGATGGGATTATGTCCCAATGGCTCATAGAAGGACGCCGTCCCACCCGGTTTCAGCACACGCACCACTTCGGCGAAGCAGCGATCCAGATCCAGGTGATGGATGATCCCGCGTCCGTAAACCAGGTCGAACATATTGTCCTCGAAGGACATGGCTTCCGCATTCATCGCAAGGAATGTGGCGTTCGCAGCTCCGATCCGGCGTGATTGTTCGTTCGCTTTGGCGACCGCGACATCCGAGATATCAATTCCCTGCAGCGACCGGCAAATGCCGGGAAGGTGCAGCGAAGACAGCGACCATCCGCCATCTGAACAGCCGTACTCGAGGACATCGGCATCCTTCGACAGGCCTATGACTTGCCTGTCCTGAAGTTCAGCCCCATGACGGATCGTTTCGTACCACTTGTCCAGATATTTTCTCGGATCTTCCTCGTGTCCGAACCGCGTATTGTGGAATTCTCTTTCCCGCGTAACAACATCGCCACCTTCACTTCGCATGTGCAAAGCCCTCCTTCGGTCGGTGTATTGGCTATTGGCGATCGATCAAATTTCCAACGAAAGCCTGACCGGCGAAGGCACATCCCCTCCTTGTTTCGTCCACGGTACCGGAAGGCAGTGGACGATCGCGGTCAAGCTTCAACTATGCATAGCAGCAGAATGCCCGCGCGTCGATTAGGAACGCCGCAATATTCGCCTTGACCCGCATTACATGCGGCAGGAGCGGCTCTCGCGGGCTTGTTACACTTGTTGATCGGCGGACAGGCGGACGCGGCTGCCCGGTTAAGGAAGCGTTTATAAATTCGTGAAAATTAAGAGACACTTGCCGGCGATGAAGCCCCTGGGGCGATGGGAAGCCTAGTTGTCGTGCAGAGCGTATCTGAGTAATTCGCCTGCCGCTGTCGGTCGCAGGCTTTGTATGGAGTAGAGTATGACCCTCAATGTGAAATCCCTCGCCCTGGCGATGATCGCAGTTGCCGCAACCCCTATCCTTTCCACCAACGTTCTGGCCGCCGATCTGACGTCCTATTCCGAACCGCCGACTTTCAATGATCCCGCCACGCCATCGTCCGGTTGGGGCGGCGCTTATGTCGGCGGCGACCTCGGCATGTCGTCCCGCAAGCTGAACCCGTTCGACGGCGACAAGGGCCTCGTTCTCGGCGTTCACGGCGGTTATAACATGGACCTGGATTCCGGCGTCATCGGTGCAGAAATCGAAGCGTCTCACCTGGGCAATGTGAAGAGCAAGGTGCCGGGCGGCAACATCAAGGAACAGGGCCGCGTGGCCGCGAAAGCCAAAGCCGGCGTCGGCCTCAACCAGACGCTCGTTTACGGCACCGCAGGCGTCGCGCTCACCAGCTTCGGCGACCATCGCGGCACCGACGGCCCGGACGGCTGGAAGCCGGGCTGGATCGTTGGCGCCGGCGTCGAGCAGAAGCTTTCCGACAATCTCTCGGCCCGCTTCGAATACAATTACACCATGACCAACGACGTCCGCAGCACGACCGGCGGCGTTTCTCATCGGACCGACGTCCGCGACCAGGTGCTGAAGGCTGGTGTGAACTACCGGTTCTGAGCCAGAAGCCTAAGAACCCGAGCGGGTTCGAAGGCGGATTTCGGGATTGAAAAGGCGACGGCGCCGCATGCCTGAGCGGGATGCGGCGCCGTCGGATTTTATGGATCAGTCCTCAGTGGTCGCCTCTGCGCTGAGGTCGTCGCGGATCTCGTCGATCTTTCCGACCGAGGGGCCGACGCCAAGCACATCCTGCGCCCAGGAGAACGTTGCATCATTCACCGGTGCGCCCGAAAAATCCTCCAGCGCGTCACGGAGCGCCACTTCGCCGAGTTCCGGATCCGTGACGGCGGGGTCGATGCCATTGGTCAGCTCATATTGCGCATAGGCCGTTACATAGGCCGAAAGCGAGGCCATCCTGGGATCGCTGCTGTTGAGATAGGCGTGATAGTTCCGCTGCAGCGAGTTGAGACCCGCAAGCTCCGATGCGGCCGGTTTGGCGATGGGTTTGACTTTTGCCGCGGGCGTTGCTTTCGCGACTTGGCGGTTCGCATCCTTCGTGACCCGCTCCTTGCCGGAGCCGAGCTTTGCGGATTCGGAACGGGTCTTGCCGGAGTGATTATGGGCTCCGGACCGACTATTGCTCGAGGCACTGTCCCGACCGCCGCCATTCCCATTGCCTCCGCCGTTTCCGCCGCCTCCTCCATTGCCATCCTTGGCGAAGGCGATATCGGCAAATCCGGTCACACCTCCACCGACGGAAACTGCGGCGAGCGCCAGGACGACGATGCCGTTCTTCAGGACTTTGTGCATGTTCATCGATTTCCTCCACATGCCATTTTGCGAAAGCGACAGACGCCTGCGGGCGTCATGCTTTCCATACGCCGAACAAGTCTGGCGCAGCGCCTGGAACAAATCCATGGGATCGGGACCAATAACCTCGCTTTCGGGACCTAGGTCGGGTGAAGGGAAGGGACTTTGGTCGGATGGGAAAAAGGCTTTTCAAAGCGTTGAGAGGATAAAGTGCTAGATTCTGGCCGAAGCCAACAGCAGCGGATTCCTATCAGAGGAGTTGGAAATCAGGAGCTTCGCGAAAGGATAAGTGCCAGTTTTTTACGGCAGCTAAAACGGGATTTCTTCAGCCACAGCGTTGAGTACGGAGGCAATTTCTCCAGATTTTAGGTTGGACATAACCAACTGAAAGTTAACTTCATCGCAGTTCTTGTTGGAAAATGTTTTAATTTGTACTCGGGTGAGGCCTAAATGAATGTAATCCTTTGCTTCTGATAGAGTTTTAATCGCGGTTGCAAGTTTACGCTCCCGCTCCATAGCCGAAAAATCTCGAGAGGGGGCGATGGGAAGTTCGATTCTGTTTATTCTGGATAGCTGCACTTCAACAGATTGAACTCGTTCCATCAAATCACCTAATGTTTTTTCTTCCGATCTAGGGCTTGCTCTAAAAGCTTTTACACTCAAAGCTTGGGTAACAGGATTGGAGGCTTTGAAAGAGGCACTGAAAGCTTCTTCGCATTGATTGCGGAGAGATTGCCTCGCTTGTTCAATGCTGGGCCACTCTGATTTATCGAAGAAAATTGCGCGGTGACCCATGTTGTCAAATGGCAGTTTTGTTCCTACTGCCGCCATATGGATCGTAGGTTTTTCAGTCGCATGCCTTATTCCAAGTTCGTAAAAAGCATTAGCATTTAGCTCGCTTAGGTCAGCGATCACCAAATCTGAATCATGAAGGTCATTAATTAGTTTATCAGTTATCATTCCTGGTAATGTGTCTTCATCCGCTCGCCAGATACGCAATCCCATAAAATCTTCAATCGCTGGTCTTACAATGCCGTTTAGTAAGAAGTCAGCGGCCTTTCTAGATTCCGTACCCGGTGCGCCAATTGGGCCGATTACGAAACAGGTGCGAATAGTTCTATTCTCCATAACCATATCTCTAAAGAAAGCCGCGCACTGTTGTACGCGGCTGTCGATTGATTGATTGATTGATTTAAACTTAAAGAAGAGTATCTATCAAGAGCAACCGCTCGTCGCGCCACACGTGTCGCACTTCTCACACGTTCCATTCCTCACCATCGTGAAGTTCTGGCACTCGGAGCACATGTTGCCCGTATAGCCTTGCGCGATGGAGCGCATGCGGCGTTCGTTCTCGACCTTCTTGGCTTCCGTCTTGGCGGCGGCGGCTTCGTCGGCGGCGACGTCGGAGAAGAGGCCGCTGGTCGAAAGTTCCTCGTTCACCTCGTCGGCGATCTCTTCGGCCAGTTCCTTGGCGCGTTCCTCATAGTCCCGCTTGAAGGAGACGACTTCGGACGTGGCGATCGCGGTCGCCGGCTCTAGCTTGCGGGCGGCGGCGCCGGCAAACGAGGTCACTGTGCCGGTGGAAGCTGCGCGGGCAGGGGCGGCGGTGGCCGCACCCTTGGCCTCGGAGGCACGGTCGGCGCCGGTGTTCTGCACCAGCGTCGGACGATAGCCGCGGGTCAGGCCCTTGGAGACCACGTCCGCCTTGCCTTCGGAAACGTTGCGGCCGAGTGCCGTGCTGTTGAAATCCGACGTGTCCACATGGGCGAGGTCGTGGCGGCCGAGATAGGAGATCGCCAGTTCGCGGAAGACGTAGTCGAGGATCGAGGTGGCGTTCTTGATCGCGTCATTGCCCGTGACGATGCCGGCCGGCTCGAACTTCGTGAAGGTGAAGGCGTCGACATATTCCTCGAGCGGCACGCCATACTGCAAGCCGAGCGAGACGGAGATCGCGAAGTTGTTGATGAAGGCGCGCAGCGCCGAACCTTCCTTGTTCATGTCGAGGAAGATTTCGCCGAGCCGGCCGTCGTCATATTCGCCGGTGCGCAGGAAGATCGTGTGGCCGCCGATCTTGGCCTTCTGGGTATAACCCTTGCGGCGGCCGGGGAGTTTTTCCTGCGTGCGGACCACCTTTTCGATGATCCGCTCGACGATCTTTTCCGTGACCTGCACGGCCTGGGCCGCCGCGGGCTGGGCCAGCAGCTCCTCGATCGCCTCGTCGGCATCGTCCTCGTCGATCAGCGAGGCATTGAGCGGCTGCGACAGCTTGGAACCATCGCGGTAAAGCGCGTTGGCCTTCAGCGCCAGCTTCCAGGAGAGCATGTAGGCTTCGCCGCAATCTTCCACGGTCGCATCGTTCGGCATGTTGATCGTCTTGGAGATCGCACCCGAGATGAAGGGCTGAGCAGCCGCCATCATGCGGATATGGCTCTCGACCGAAAGGTAGCGCTTGCCGATCTTGCCGCAGGGATTGGCGCAATCGAAAACCGGCAGATGCTCGGCCTTGAGGAAGGGGGCGCCTTCCAGCGTCATCGCGCCGCAGACATGGATATTGGCGGCCTCGATATCCTTCTTCGCAAAGCCCAAATGTTCGAGCAGGTTGAAGCTGACGTCGGAAAGCTGTTCGTCGGTGACCTTCAGCGTGCCCTTCAGGAAGTCGGCGCCGAGCGTCCACTGGTTGAAGACGAACTTGATGTCGAAGGCCTGCTTGAGTGCGGCGTTGACCGCCTCGATCTTCTCGTCGGTGAAGCCCTTGGCCTTCAGCGTCGATGGGTTGATGCCGGGCGCCTGGTTGAGGTTGCCGTGCCCGACTGCATAGGCTTCTATCTCGGCGATCTGGCTTTCCGAATAACCGAGCGTGCGGAGCGCCTCGGGCACGGCGCGGTTGATGATCTTCCAGTAGCCGCCGCCGGCGAGCTTCTTGAACTTGACCAGTGCGAAATCGGGTTCGATGCCCGTCGTGTCGCAATCCATCACGAGGCCAATCGTGCCGGTCGGGGCGATGACAGAGACCTGCGCGTTGCGATAGCCGTGCTTTTCGCCAAGTTCGAGCGCCTTGTCCCAGGCGGCCTTGGCATGGGCGGCCAGATCCTGGTCCGGGTTGTCGGAATGGACGAGCGCGACCGGGTTCACCGACAGCGCCTCGTAGCCTGCGGTCTCGCCATGGGCGGCGCGGCGATGGTTGCGGATGACGCGCAGCATGTTGTCGCGGTTCGGCGCGAAGTTCGGGAATGGCCCGAGTTCGGAGGCGATTTCCGCCGAGGTGGCGTAGGAAATGCCGGTCATGATCGCGGTGAGCGAGCCGGCGATGGCGCGGCCTTCAGCCGAGTCATACGGGATGCCGGAGGACATCAGCAGGCCGCCGATATTGGCGTAGCCGAGGCCGAGCGTGCGGTATTCATAGGAGAGTTCGGCGATGCGGCGCGACGGGAACTGCGCCATCATGACTGAAATTTCGAGCACGATCGTCCACAGACGCGTCGCATGCTCATAGTCGCCGATATTGATGCGCTTGGTGGCGGCATCCTTGAAGGCGAGCAGGTTCATGGAGGCGAGGTTGCAGGCCGTGTCGTCGAGGAACATGTATTCCGAGCACGGGTTCGAGCCGCGGATCGGGCCGCCGGCCGGCGACGTGTGCCAGTCGTTCATCGTCGTGTTGAAGTGGATGCCGGGATCGGCGGAAGCCCAGGCGGCATAGGAGATCTGCTCCCAGAGGTCGCGAGCCTTCAGCGTCTTCATGACGCGGCCGTCCTTGCGGGCGGTGAGATTCCATTCGCCGTCATTCTCGACTGCGCGCAGAAAATCATCCTTCAGCGAGACGGAGTTGTTGGAGTTCTGGCCGGAGACGGTGAGATAGGCTTCCGAATCCCAGTCCGTGTCATAGGTCTTGAACTCCATGTCCTTGTAGCCCTGACGGGCGAACTGGATGACGCGGCTCACATAGTTTTCCGGAACCTGGTCCTTCTTGGCGGCGCGGATCTCACGTTTCAGGGCCGGGTTCTTCGAAGGGTCGAAGCAATCTTCGCCGTCGGCCTCGCAATTGACGCAGGCCTTCATGATCGCCTTCAGGTGCCGGGCGACGATCTTCGAGCCGGTGACGAGGGCCGCCACCTTCTGCTCTTCCTTGACCTTCCAGTTGATATATTCCTCGATATCCGGATGATCGATGTCGACCACGACCATCTTGGCGGCGCGGCGCGTCGTGCCGCCCGACTTGATGGCACCGGCGGCGCGGTCGCCGATCTTCAAAAAGCTCATCAGGCCGGAGGAGCGACCACCGCCTGAAAGCTTCTCGCCTTCGCCGCGCAGCATGGAGAAGTTGGAGCCCGTGCCGGAGCCATACTTGAAGAGGCGGGCTTCGCGGACCCACAGGTCCATGATGCCGCCTTCGTTGACGAGGTCGTCCTCGACCGACTGGATGAAGCAGGCATGCGGCTGCGGATGTTCATAGGCCGACTTCGACTGCGTCAGCTTTCCGGTGAATGGATCGATATAGAAATGACCCTGGCCGGGGCCGTCGATGCCATAGGCCCAGTGGAGCCCGGTGTTGAACCACTGCGGCGAGTTCGGGGCTACGCGCTGGGTGGCGAGCATATAGGCGAGCTCGTCCATGAATGCGGCGGCGTCTTCTTCCGAAGAGAAATAGCCGCCCTTCCAGCCCCAGTAGGTCCAGGTGCCGGCAAGGCGGGTGAAGACCTGGCGCGCATCGGTTTCAGAGCCGTATTGTTCTTCCTTCGGCAGCGCCTTCATCGCTTCCTTGTCTGCCACGGAGCGCCACAGAAAGGAGGGAACGTTGTTTTCCTCGACCTTTTTCAGGATCTTCGGGACACCGGCCTTGCGGAAATATTTCTGCGCCAGCACGTCCGTCGCCACCTGGCTGAACTGCGCCGGCACGTCGATATCGGCAAGACGGAAGACGATAGAACCGTCCGGGTTGCGAATCTCACTGACCGCCTTGCGGAATTCGATCTCTCCGTAGGCGCCCGTATCAGGCTTGGTGAAACGACGTTCGATGCGCATTGCCTTAATCCCTCGTCAGTGTGGCGCCCGGCTAACGAGCGCATGATGTGCCGCTCCAGCCCACACGAATCGACGCGCGCAGCCGGTTGAAAGTTCCGATTCCAGGTGAATCATCCAGAGATGGCTACCTGTATTTTGTGGTGAGTACGGCTGCAACGCTACTACATATAGTATTAACAGAATCTTTCCGCCAGTCCCAACCGTTGTTTCGGAGCGAAAAATCGAGCGCGCACGGAAGCCCTCATGCAACCGTCCCTCGCAAGCCGGACTGCAGGTCCATTACCCGTTTCACTCGAAAAAGAACCGGTCTCGTTATTTCCGGTCCAGTCGCCGCCGCAACATGAGGAACACTGTCGGACGGCCTGAGAGATTCGTCAAGGCGTAGATTGCGTCGCTTTTGTAACCACAAGATATTGTGCTTTTGGCTTGTGGATAACGGGGATGAAAAATAGTGCTGGAATCTCAGTGATTTGCGAAGGTGGCTTGAAGCTTGTGCGATCGGGTTGCCGCGATGTTTTTTGAAAAACGACAGACGTCGGGGCACCGCGCTAAGCGGGATTCCAAAGATTCCCTCGTACCATATTGAGGCACTTGGAGATTCCGGGCCTGCCAGCAATAGACGAGCCCGCGCAATGCAGGATCGGCAGGCTCCCGATGAGGAACGTCAAGGTGGGGACCGGATCGGAGAATCAGCCCTTGCTGCCCTTGGCGATCGGCTCTTGGTAGGTGAAGCCCATGTCCCAGGGGAAATAGATCCAGGTATCCTGGCTGACCTCGGTGATGAAAGTGTCGATGGTCGGCACGCCGGAGGGTTTTGCATATACGCAGGCGAAATGCGCCTTCGGCAGCATGGCGCGTACTTCGGACGCCGTCTTGCCGGTATCGGTCAGGTCGTCGACGACGAGCACGCCGGCGCCTTCGTCCTTGACGAGCTCCGGAGTGATTCCCTTGAGCAGTGCCATCTCCCCCTGGTTCACATAGTCGTGGTAGGAGGCGATGCAGACCGTTTCGATCAGGCGGATGTTGAGTTCGCGCGAGATGATCGCCGCCGGCACGAGGCCGCCGCGGGTGATGCAGACGATGGCGTGGAATTCCTGGTTGAGGCCGGCAAGTCGCCAGGCAAGCGCACGGGCGTCGCGGTGGAACTGATCCCAGGAGACGGGAAAGGCTTTTTCGGGAAGGGACATCTTTTTATAGCCAATGAGCGAGAGCTTTCGTTGGCTCTCGCTAATAGCGGCAATTCAGTCGCAAGCGCAAGGTTTCCGATAATGCCGCACACCATTTATGGCGCGCGGCCAACGTCGGATACGGGCCGACATGTGCTGAACGTACCGGCAGGCCCGGCTATCATCCGCCCACCGGTGGGAAACGTCATGGCGAACAAAAGCTCGAAGAAGCCGAAGGCCGCAAAGAAGCCCGCCGCGAAGTCGACCGAATCGCACGAGATGGTACCGAAATCGCAGCATGGCGAGGTCGTCCTCCTTTCTGTCAGCTTGGCGCCTTTTCGAGCTCCTCAGCGGGATAGCAAAGTCAGCGCCGTCATCGAATCGAGCAGATTGCGGGTGACGCCTCCGAACAGCATTTCCCACCAGCGCGAATGGCCGTAGCCGCCCATGACCAGAAGGTCGACGCTGTTTTCCGCCAGCCGATTCTCGATCGCGATCGCAGCCGACGTACCGGCTGTTTCCTGGGTGGTCAGCGTCACCTCGATTCCGTGCCTTGCAAGCGTGGCGGCGATCTCCGCGCCGGCCACCTCCGGCGTCTGGCCACCGCGGTCGGTCGGATCGATGCACAAGACCTCGACGCTGTCGGCTGCCTTGAGGAAGGGCATCGCATCGAATGTCGCCCGTGTGGCCTCTCGCGAGGCGTTCCAGGCGATCAGCACGCGCTTGATCGGCTGAGGTGTCGTGAGCGTATAGGGGATCAGAAGCATCGGCCGGCCGCTGTCGAAGAGGAAGGTTTCGAGGTCCGCGCGGTGGTCGGCATGGGCCGGATCGCTCTGGCTTGCGAGGATGAGATCGACGGCACGGGCGGTATCCATGACCGAAGAGGAGCCGTAACCCGCCGACGACATGAAACTCCGGCATTCCGTCGATAGGCCTTCGCGGGCGGTCTGGTCCTTGAATATCCGTTCGACCTCGGCCGTCTCCTTCTGTGCGACGTCCTGCAGGACCTGCACGGCGGCGGGATCGGGAATTTCCATCGGCGCGATCAGGGGAACGGCGGCAAGCGTCTCTGCATGCACACCGATCAGATGTGCGGAGAACTGTTCGGCAAGCGCGATCCCGAAATCGGTGATCTGTCTGGCATTCTGAGGCGTATCGAGAACGGCGAGAATGGTCTTGTAGGCCATGGCGGTGTCTCCTCACAGGCACGGAAACTGGTCTTCCAAGACCAGCCTCACACAATTACGTGGGTCGCATCTTGATTCCGGTCAAGAAGCGGGTCGGGAGCATGCCATCGGCTGCGGGAGTTATGCGTCCGCGGTCGGGTCCGTCGCGGTCTTGGCCCGGTGGATGCTCGCGATCATGTCCGCGACTGCTTGAGCCGCGGCATCAAGGACCTGCGAATCGCGGGCGCGCACGACGAGCTCGGTCGAGAAACGCTGTCCGTCATATTTTGGATAGGAACCGATGCTGGTTTGCGGATGCGCTTTCTGGACGGCGGAGAGCAATGTGCCGATATCGCCTTCGCCGTAAGGGCAGGGCAGCGCCCGCGACAGCATTTTCGCCCCGGAACGCAGCGCCGGCAGCACGTTGTCGACCATGGCCTGAAAGACCTGCGGCACGCCGGCCATGACATGGACATTGCCGATGATGAAGCCCGGTGCGGTGGAAACGGGGTTCGGGATGTGTCTGGCGCCCTCGGGCATGCGGGCCATGCGCTGGCGCGCCTCGGTGAATTCCATCTCCCGCCGCTTGTACATGTCGCCGAGCAGTTTCATCGCCTCGGGATCGTAGATGCAGGGTACGCCGAAAGCCCTGGAAACGGCGTCCGCCGTGATGTCGTCATGGGTCGGGCCGATGCCGCCGGAGGTGAAGACATAGTCGTAGCGGCTGCGCAGCGCGTTCAGCGCGTCGACGATCGCATCCTCATCGTCTGCGACGATTCGCACCTCTTTCAAATCGATGCCGGAAAGCGTCAGGAGATCGGCAAGATGGCCGATATTCTTGTCTTTGGTCCGGCCGGACAGGAGTTCGTCGCCGATGGCAAGCATGGCGGCGGTGACGATTGGCGATTCCGGCGTTGATTCTGGCATCGGGCATTCCTCCGTAGGGTCCACACTCCTAAACCTGAATGTTTCACGGTAGAAGCGATTTCATGCGGAGCCGCCGGCAAACGGCGATCTGTTGTGGGTTTGTGATCAGTGGGCAGGATATCGTTTCCAGATGTCGAACACTGCGTTGTCCGGGCGAGGGCTGTCGCGAGCCGCTGGAGCCATTACATTCGCGGACGGTTTTCGGCCGCAGTTGGCCCAGAGCGACAGTTCAAGGAGAAGATTGATGGCGAAGGTTCTCGTCCTTTATTATTCCGCTTACGGCCATATCGAGAAAATGGCCTATGCCGTTGCGGAAGGTGCAAAGTCGGCAGGGGCCGAGGTGACTGTGAAGCGGGTGCCGGAACTGGTTCCGGAAGAGGTCGCCAAGGCCTCCTACTACAAGGTCGACCAGGAAGCGCCGATCGCCACCGTCGATGAACTCGCCGGCTACGATGCGATCATCATCGGCGCTGGCACGCGCTTCGGCACGGTCGCCTCGCAGATGCGCAATTTCTGGGATCAGACCGGCGGCCTCTGGGCACAGGGCAAGCTGGTCGGCAAGATCGGCTCGGTCTTCACCTCTTCAGCTACCCAGCATGGCGGCCAGGAATCGACGATCCTCGGCTTCATCCCGACGCTGCTGCATCACGGCATGGCGGTCGTCGGCCTTCCCTACGCTTTTGCAGGCCAGATGGGCCTCGAAGCCGTCAAGGGCAATTCGCCTTACGGTGCCAGCACCATCACCGATGGCGACGGCTCCCGCCAGCCCTCCGAAGTGGAGCTGGAAGGCGCCAGGTTCCAGGGTGCTCATGTCGCGAAACTCGCGGCCAAGCTTGCAGCCTGATCCGGACAAGATGAATTACGAAGGGCGCGGCGGGAGATCGCCGCGCCTTTTTTCTATGCGTGATAGCCGCCGTCGATGGTCAGTGCCGAGCCGGTGACGAAGTTCGATTGGGGCCGGCGAGATAGGCAGCTCTCACAATAGGAGTCCGGGCTGCTCTATCAGGAATTTTTGTCCGATAATCACGGCGTGAATTCGTCCTATATATTCGAAGGTGATAAAGTTTAATTTGAGAAATCAAATAGTTGTGCGTGCGAGCCGACTCGCTTTGTCGCCAAACTGTCATATGGGGTGGCTATAGCGGTGGACATCATTCATCTGGGGATAGTCCAATATGTCTCGATACCGCAACGTCCCGGCCCGGGGCGCGCTCGTCCTTTCGCTTTTCTGTTCGGTCGCGCCGATCCGGGCGCTCGCCGCCGACACGATCGTCGGTGCCGGTGCGACCAGCACGGAAGAGCAGACCGTCACCGGCAGCGACAAGCTGTCAGTTGAGAAGGGCGGACGCCTTGATGTCGACGGCGATGCGATCACCTGGGAAGGTCCCTCGGCTGCGCCGGGTGCCACCATCACCAATTCCGGCGCGATCGTCGCCACCGACCGCGCGGTCGACACCGATGGCGACGACAACCCGCGCTACATCACCATCAGGAATAACGAAGGCGCCTCGATGGAGGCCGGCAGCGATACGATCCGCATCGACACCGACGTCACCGACGGCAAGATCGTCATCGACAATTCCGGTTCGCTGCTCTCCCAGACCGGTCAGGCGATCGACCTCGGCGCGATCGAATCGAAGGATGCCGTCACCGAGATCAGCAACGGCAAGACCGGCACGATCACGGCCAACGACAACGACGCCATGAACATCGGTGGCGGCACGATCAGGATCGTCAACGAGGGCACGATCTCCTCCGTTTCGGAGAATCGCGGCATCGATATCGGCGAATACCTGAACGTCGAATCCGTTGAGATCGACAACAGGGAAGGCGGCGTCATCGAAGCCTATTCCGACGTCATCCGCATCGACAGCGAGGATGAGGACGACGAGACCGCCACCGGCACCGTCGTGCTGAACAATGCAGGCCTGATCGTCTCGCGCGGCACCGGCGAGGAAGCCGGCCAGGCAGTCGATTTCGACAAGATCGGCTCGGATCTCGGCAGCGTTACGATCAACAATTTCGCAACCGGTGAGATGCGTGCCGAAAATGCCGACGCGGTTCGTCCGGGCGAGGGTGGCACCGTCAACAACTGGGGCAAGATCGTCTCCAATGCGCCGGAGAACACGTCGGGCGACGAGGATGACGACACATCCAACGACGGCATCGATTTCCAGGGGCATGCCGGCGTGGTGCACAACTATGCGGGCGGTCTGATCTCCGGTGCCCGCCACGGCATCACCAGCGACGAGAATGTCGACGTGACGAACGAGAAGGGCGCCACCATCATCGGCCGCAACGGTTCGGGCGTCGGCTCGGATGGCGACGGCAAGGTCGTCAACTACGGTACGATCACCGGTGCGATCGACGACAATTCGGTCAACGGCGACGGTGACGGCGTCGATATCGATGGTCTGGCGGACATCACGAACTACGGCACGATCGAAGGCGCCGGCGCCAGGGGTGAGAAGGACGGTTCGCCGAACAGCGCCGAAGGGCTTGCGGCCGGCGGCGGCACGATCAGGAACCTCGGCGAGGATGCCGTCATCAGCGGTGCCGACAACGCCATCCTGATCGACGACAGCGAAGGCGGCGACGCGCCGGAAGCGACCGAGATCGTTAACGAAGGCACGATCCGCGGCAGCGCCGGTTTCGGCATCCGCCTGATCGGTAACCAGGACGATGTCATCTCCAACTCCGGTACGATCGAAGCGGCGGTCGGCCCGGCGATCGAAATGGGCGGCGGCAACGACACGCTGAACATCCATACCGGTTCGAAGATCATCGGGGCGATCGATGGCGGCGTGGGCGACGACACGATCACGCTGAACGGCGAAGGCACGTTCGGAGGGGCCGACAATTTCGAATTCCTTAAAGTCAGCGGCGACTGGATACTCTTCGGCGACCAGAGCTATTCCGGCGGCATCACCATTCTCGACGGTTCGCTGAGCAGCGATGGCGTTCTCGATGCCGACATGACGATCGGCGCAGGCTCGATCCTCGATGGCAACGGCACGTTCGGCTCGCTGACGGTCGAAGGCACGATCGCACCCGGCAATTCGATCGGCACGATCACGGTAACCGGCAACTATATGCAGGCCTTGGGTTCTGACTATCAGGTCGAGTTCGACGGTACGACGTCCGACCTGGTCGACGTGACGGGTACGGCGACGCTCGACGGCACCGTGACGGCTTCTCCTTACGGTACGGGGGCCACGGCTGCCGGCCGCCGCTACACAATCCTGACGGCGGCAGGCGGCGTCACCCTCGGCACCTATATGCTGAGCAATCCCAACGTGACGGCCTTCCTGCAGGGCGCACTCGCCAATGACGCCACCAATGTCTATCTCGACATCACCCGCAATGCCGTGACCTTCGCCTCGCTCGCCGCGACGGACAATCAGGCAGCGGTTGCCGCTGCTATCGACGGCTTCGGTACCGGCACGGTCTACGATGCTGTATCGAGCGTTGCGGATGCCGCGGCTGCGGCCGCTGCCTTCGACAGCCTGTCCGGTGAATTCCACGCATCGCTGAAGACCGCGATAATCGAGGATAGCCGCTTCATCCGTGATGCGATCTCGGCCCGCATCAACAATGCCTTCGACGGCATCGTGGTCCCTGGTGCCGATGCAGCCAACCGCGAGGCGGATTTCGGCCTCTGGGGCCAGACCTTCGGAAGCTGGGGTAAGAGCGGCGGCGACGGTTATGCCGATCTCGACCGCTCGACGGGCGGCCTGATCGTCGGCGGCGACGGCGATTTCGCCGACAGCTGGCGCGCCGGCTTCGTCCTCGGCTACAGCCACGGCTCTTATGATGCCGATGATCTCTCCGCCTCCGGCGACAGCGACGACTATCATGTCGGCATCTACACGGGCGGCAAGTTCGGCGGCCTCGGCCTGCAGGCGGGGATCGCCTATAGCTGGCACGACATCAGCACCGATCGCGACGTCTCGCTGCCGGGCCTCGATGAACAGTCGAAAGCGGATTACGACGCCCATACGCTGCAGATCTTCGGCGAGCTGAACTATGACGCCAGGGCCGGCAACGTGAACCTGCAGCCCTTCGCCAACGTGGCTTACGTCCATCTCGGCGAGAACGGCTTCACCGAAACCGGCGGCACGTCGGCACTGACGAGTGCCGGTTCCGACGAGGATACGACCTTCACGACGATCGGTCTGAGGGCCGCGACCGATATTTCCATGGGCGAAAGTCCGGCGAACCTGCGCGGCGCTGTGGCATGGCGGCACGCCTTCGGCGACATCAATCCATCGTCCGACATGTCGATCGGCGGAGCCGGCTTCACGGTGAGCGGCGCTCCGGTCGCCGAAGACGCAGCGCTGATCGACGCCGGCATCGACTTCAAGCTGGCGCCGAACACAACGCTCGGCATCACCTATTCCGGCCAGCTCGCGGACGACGCCACGGCGCACAGCATCAAGGCCAATCTGGGCGTGAAGTTCTGACTGCTGAGAGCCTGCGGCAACGCCGGCTCTTAACGGAGATGATGAAGGCGTGGTCGGTTGGCCGCGCCTTTTTCACATTCCAGGGCAGATTGCGCGATCTGGACGCTTGACGGGGCGAGAGAACTTCAAGAAACAGGACGCCCGACGCGGACGTGGCGAAACTGGTAGACGCAAGGGACTTAAAATCCCTCGACTTCGGTCATACGGGTTCGATCCCCGTCGTCCGCACCATCGCTTGTTCAATGCCGCCAGAAGACCGGGGTGAGCAGTACCAGCACGGTCAGGATTTCAAGACGGCCGAGCAGCATCATCAGTGAAAGCAGATAGAGCGCGGGATCGCTGATCGTCGAGAAATTGCCGACCGGGCCGATGATCGGGCCGATGCCGGGGCCGACGTTCGAAAGGCAGGTCAGCACCGCCGATACCGCAGTCAGGAAATCGTAACCCATTCCCGCCATGACGGCGCTGCCGCCGGCCCATAGGATGAGGAAGAGCGCGATGAACAGGAAGACGCCGCGTTGTGTTTCCGCGTCGATCGTCATCTTTCCGTAACGCACGATATAGACCGCGTTCGGATAGACGAGCCTGTTGAGGCCGGCCCGGACGGCGTTGAACAAGACCACGAAACGATAGGCCTTGATGCCGCCGGCGGTCGAACCGGAACAGCCTCCGGCGAATGTCGCGAAGAAGGCCATGACCACAGCGAGCGGTCCCCAGAGCGTATAGTCGTCGCTCGCAAAGCCGCCTGTCGAGAAGATCGAGGCCATGTTGAAGAAGGAATGGATGAGCGCGTAATCCAGTTCGACGCCGTTTCTCAAGTGGTGATAGACGCCGAGCACGATCGAGAAGCCGGCGAGATAACCGAGGAAGACCATGATCTGCGGGTCGCGCAGCGTATCCATGCGGCCGCGCATGGCGAGCAGGATGAGCACCGAGAAGGGCAGGCTGCAGATCGTCAGGAACACCGTGCCGATGACGAGCAGTGCTTCGTTGTCCCTGAAATAACCGAACGATGCGTCATGCGTCGAGAAACCGGCCGTCGCCACGGTCGAGAGCGCGTGGTTGAGCGCATCGAGCTGGCTCATGCCGGCCATGTTGTAGGCGACCGCGCAGGCGAGCGTCAGGAGGACGTAAACGACCAGGAACGCGCGGGTGAAACTTGCAAGCCGTGCGAAGGGGCGGTCGCTGGTTTCCGACGATTCGAGCTTGAAGATGGATGCGCCGCCGACCTTCAGGAACGGCAGCACGAAAAGGCCGAGGCCGACGATCCCGATGCCGCCGAGCCAGCAGAGCAAGGAGCGCCAGAGCAGTATCCCGGGCGGCTGGCTGTCCAGGCCGATCATGACGGTGGAGCCAGTCGTGGTGATGCCGGAGATCGATTCGAATAGCGCCTGTGCGAAGGTCGTTTCGTATTCCGCCAGAAAAAGCGGGATCGCGCCCACCAGCGAAAACATCGCCCAGAGCACGTTGACCAGCAGGAAGCCCAGCCGCTTGTTGAAGACTGGCGGCGGGCCGCGGGTGGCAAGCGCCGCCGCTGTCGCAAGCCCGCCCACCATGAAGCCGGACATGGCGAAGACCTGCCAGTCGCTATGCCCGTAATAGAGGTCGACCAGCGCCGGCAGGAACATGGCGATCGAGAGATAGAGCGCACAGAGCGCCGTGATGTAGATGACCGACCGGAGAAGACTGGCGTTCAAGAATGGGTTGTCCCGCGGCTCGTGGCAACAGAAAGAAGCTTTGTCTCAGGCGTAAGCCTATGGCATAGCGGGGCCGAACTTCGATTTCAATGGATGGCCGACGTGAACAAGGCAGGCGTGACGAAAGCGGATGTGGACAAAGCCAAGGTGGCGATGCGGGCGATTTTCCCGGAGACGCCGTTGCAGATGAACGAGCATCTGAGTCGGCGTTACGGCGCCGAGATCTGGCTGAAGCGCGAGGATCTTTCGCCGGTCCGCTCCTACAAGATCCGCGGTGCGTTCAACTTTTTGCACAAGGCGATCGCTGCCGGTGCCGCGGGCAAGACCTTCGTCTGCGCCTCGGCCGGCAACCATGCACAGGGTTTTGCCTTCGTCTGCCGCCACTTTGAGGTGCCCGGCGTGGTCTTCATGCCGGTGACGACGCCGCAGCAGAAGATCGACAAGACCCGTATGTTCGGCGGCGAATTCATCACCATCCGGCTGATCGGCGACATCTTCGACCAGTGCTATGCGGCGGCGCGTACCCATGTGGAGGAGATCGGCGGCGTCATGGTGCCACCCTTCGACGATGCCGACATCATCGAGGGCCAGGCGACGGTGGCGGCCGAGATCGTCGAGCAGCTGCCGGAAGGCACCGTACCCGATCTCGTTATCATGCCGGTGGGCGGCGGTGGCCTTTCCTCCGGCATGACGGGCTATCTCGATGGCGTCGTGGCGCCGGAGAATTTCGTCTTCACCGAGCCGGAAGGTGCGCCGAGCCTGAAGAAGAGTCTCGAAGCCGGAGAGCCGATCACGCTCGCCAAGGTCGACAATTTCGTCGATGGTGCCGCGGTTGCCCGCATCGGCGACATGAACTTCGAGGCCCTGAAGCGCTTTTCAGCCGACCAGGTCCTGCTCCTGCCGGAGAACGCGATCTGCGTGACGATCATCGACATGCTGAATGTCGAGGGCGTCGTGCTGGAACCGGCGGGCGCGTTGTCGATCACCGCGCTGGAAGCGCTGGGGCCTGGAAAGCTCGCCGGCAAGACGGTGGTCTGCGTCGTCTCAGGCGGCAATTTCGATTTCGAGCGGCTGCCGGACGTCAAGGAGCGCGCCATGCGCTATTCCGGCCGCAAGAAATATTTCATCCTGCGGCTGCCGCAGCGCCCCGGCGCGCTGCGCGATTTTCTCAACCTGCTAGGCCCCGAGGACGATATCGCCCGCTTCGAATACCTCAAGAAATCGGCGCGCAATTTCGGCTCCATCCTGATCGGTATCGAGACGACGAAGCCGGAGAATTTTGCAGGCCTGATCGAGCGTTTCGATGCGGCCGGCATGGGCTATCAGGACATTACCGAAAACGACATCCTGGCGAGCCTGATCATTTAACGCTGGTTTTCAGCCATGCGATGATCTGGTCCGCGAGGGGCGTGGTCGTCGCGGGTGAGATGATGTCGCCGGCGATGACGTGATTGGCCGGGTCGCCGGTCTTCCCGACGTCGACGATCTCGTGAGGTCCGCCCCAGCGACCGGCGACCGCGCGGGTCCTGTCCGGCAATACGATCCGATCGAGCGAAGAATAGAGGAAAAGAGTGGGCGTCCTGATCTGCTCGATCCGGCTCCTCACGGCGAGCCTGACCAGTGCGGCCATCGGCAGCAGCGCCTTGGTCGGATATTCCGTCGTCCAGGCGGCGGCATGTCTCTCGTTATAGGGCGTGAAACTGTAGGTGGGACCGAGGAGCTGCCGGACAAGCTGCGGTGCGATCGGCGTCGTCAGCAGGAAGGCGCCGAAATTGGCAAGGCCGTAATTGGGCGACAGAAAAACGGCGGCCGAGATGCGGGGGGCGATCGCCGGATCGGTGAGCGCCAGGGTTGCAAGTGACGCTCCGGTCGAGGTGCCGATGAGGACCACCCTGTCGCCGATCGTCTCGCCGATCGCCAGCGCCTCGGAAAAATCGGCGAGCCAGTCTTCCAGCGTGGCTTCGCCCATGGCATCGCCGGTGCGGCCATGGCCGGCAAGCCGAGTGAAGAAGAGATTGGCGCCGAACGCGGCTGCAACCCGGTCGGGGAGGGGGCGCACTTCCTCCAGCGAAGCGGAGAAACCGTGGATGTAGACGATGGCAAGCGGCGTCTTCGCCTTGGTCGCCGGGTTCGCCCAGACCACGTGTTTGGCGGCATCCGGGCGGATATCCGGGAAACGGCTTTCGCTGGCGGCGAGATAGGCGTCGATATCGTCGCCGAGGCGTGCCTTGTCGAAAGCGGGAAAACCACCAGACGGCATGCGTGGTCCTTCAGTCAGCATCACTGCGAAACCAGCCGCCAGGACCAGTAGGACATAGACGACTGTCCGCCATGACAGAAATCCTCTCCGCATTCGGTGCCTCCTCCGAACCATGGGAGGATAGGCAGGCTTCGTGACGGAGAAAAGTCTATTTCCCGCAGATCGCCGGTTTGGAAGGAAGGGCGCAGAAACCGCGGCGATCCACCTCGATGCGCGTTTTCTCGATGACATTCGTCCAGACGAGGCCCGGGAAACCGTCCGGCACCATGTCCCAGGTCTCGCGGTCGTCGATGCCGGAACTGCCGGCATCGCCTGCTTCGAACGGCCCGAGCAGCACCACGTCCGATCCGGCCGCCTGCATGCGGCCGTAGAAGCGTTCCGGCCAGCCCCAAAGCAGAAAGGCGAAATTGACGGGGACCGGCACCAGCGCATTGCGGCAGGTCTCGGGCACATAGCCGCTCCAGCCGAGCGCCAGATAGTTGACGAGGCAGGATTTGGCCGTGCGGCTGGAATAGCCGGGCAGGCCGGCGACGAGCGCCATGCTTTTCTCGGTCGGTTCATTGCCGCCATAGACGGCGAAGGTTGCTTCACGGGAGACCGGCTGCGCGTTGAGAAGGGCTGCGAGCGCCTCGCCTTCCTCTGCACGGCGGCTCTTGAAGTTGACGAGGAAACGGCCATTCGGCAGCGCCGCGAAGACCTCCGGCAAGGTGGGTATCAGGCCGACGCCTTTGCCGCGGAAGGGAAAGGTCTGGCCGCCATCGGCCGTATAGCCGTAGCCGATGTCGAGTGTTTTGAGGACGGCCATCGGCGTCTGTTCGGTGACCCCCTTGCCGTTGGTGCGGCAGTCGAGCGTCCAGTCGTGAAGCACGGCGAATTGCTTGTCCGGCGTCAGATGCACGTCGAGTTCGACGACGTCCGCACCGTGATCGAAGGCGGCCTTCATGCCGGCAATGGTGTTTTCGAGGAAGGGATGCGTCGGCGGCAGCATCAGGCTTGCCGTGCAGGTATCGTTCTGGACATCGGTCGTATCGAAGAGCTGGTGCTGACCGCGATGGGCGATGATCCGGAGCGGCTTGTCTTCCGGAAAAGAAGCAAACAGCGAGGTATTGCCGATCCAGAGCGCTGCGGCGATCACGACCGGTACGGCCAGGACGATTTTCCATTTCATGTAAGACATGCCCCGAATCGAACTAGTGAAGACGAAAGTTTTGCTCGGGTCCGATTGCGACTTTTCCGAGATGCCCGCTTCCGGCCCGTCGCGGAATATGCTAGGCAGCCGCCATGGCTTCGTTTCTGTCCAATATCTTCTCGATCTTTTCCGGCGGCGACAAATCCGCCGAGCCGTCCGGCACGACTGCCGAGCCGGTCGAGCATGGCGGCTGCCTCATCTATGCGGCGCCGATCCGTGAAGGTTCCCAGTTCCGGCTGGCGGGGCGCATCGTGAAGGACGTGAACGGCGAGGCCCTGGAGCGGACATTCGTGCGCGCCGACGTCTTCACCTCGATGGAGGATGCGGTCGAATACACGATCAAGAAGGCGCAGCAGATAATCGATCAGAACGGCACCGCGCTGTTTGCCGACGGGGCACCCTCACGCTCGGCCTGATCCACCCGTCGGACCATCCCGTCATTCCTCACCTATCCGGCTGCGATGAACCTGCAGAGCTTTCCGCCTGCAAGGAGAACATTCCGCTCGTTAACAGCATAGTCATGGATGATCGACATAATTCCCTAGAGGGGAGAATCGGTAAAACAACAGCCGTTACAGTGACATAGGCCCCGCACGGGGGTGAGGGTAGACCGAAATGCAGATGTTCAATCTCGCCCTCTTCCTGTGTGAGGCGGTTATCTACTTCACCGTCATGACGGTTTTCCTGCATTTCCGCCGCCAGCTCGGTCTCGGCGTCTTTCTGGCGGCCCTCGGCGTCATGCACTTCATGGAGACCTACCTTGCGGCGGTCTTCTATATCGAACTTCCCTTCGGCACCGTCTCACCCGGCTCTTCGGTCTTCTTCGCCGGCAAGCTGATGATGATCCTGCTCCTCTACTTGAAGGAGGATGCCGCAACCGTCCGCCAGCCGATCTATGGGCTTTTTCTCGGCAATCTGGTCACGGTCGGCCTGGCTCAGCTCCTGCAGCTCCACGATGTCGTGGCTCTGCCGGCCGGCCGCTCCGTGGACATGGGGTTCCTGAACGAGATGGGCTGGTTGATGGTCTGGGGCACGACACTTCTTTATATCGACGCGATCGGCATCATCCTGCTTTACGAGCGGCTTGGCCGCCTCCTGCGTGGTCATGTGGTCCTGCGGTTCACACTGAGCGGCATAGTATTGCTGACTTTTGACCAGATCGGATTCTATTCGGTGCTGAACCTGCTCTTCGATGCACCGTTTTCGGTTTTCCTGGGCGGTTGGCTGGCCAAGCTGCTGGCCGTGATAGTCTATTCGTTGCTTTTTGCGGCCTATCTCAGGATCGAGCAGATTCCGCGGCTTGCGAGATCCGCCCGCGAGATCACCGACATTTTCAACCATCTGACGTTCCGGGAGCGTTATCAGGCACTTCTCGCCAAGAGCGGCATCGATGGGTTGACCGGGATATTCGATCGAAGCCGCCTGGAGGTGGATGCACCGCAGCTGATCCGGAACTGCCTCGATCGGGGAGCGGAATTAAGCGTCGTCATGATCGATGCGGATCATTTCAAGGAGGTCAACGACCTCTTCGGTCATCTGAGGGGCGACGAGGTTCTGAAGGAGATTGCGGCCCACCTGCAGGCGGGGCTGCGCGCCGGCGATCATCTTTCCCGCTTCGGTGGCGAAGAGTTCGTGCTGCTCCTGCCTGATACCGGCCACGAGGGCGCAATGGCGATCGCCGAGCGCCTGCGGGCGGAAATCCGCCGCTCGGTCATCCGGCCGGACGGGCAGCGGATAACGGTGTCGATCGGCGTCGCGTCCGCGCCCGAAGACGGCCATGCCCTCGACATGCTTCTCGGATGCGCCGACGAGCGCCTTTACGGCGCAAAGAAAAACGGCCGGGACGGGGTCCACGGCCGTTTTGGCAGGCTCGCCTCGTCAGGGGCAGGGGGAATCTAGGCGGCGACGAGAGCGAGCTGCCGCGTGCGCTGCTGAGCGCTGGCGATCGCCTTCTCTGTAGCTTCCGGGCCGAAGGCGAGGCCTTCGACATAGAGGACTTCCACATCCGTCATGCCCATGAAGCCGAGCACGGTGGTGAGGTAAGGGACGGCATGGTTCATGCCGGAAGCCGGGCCTTCGGAATAGACGCCGCCGGAGGCGAGCACGACATAGACCTTCTTGCCGGTGGCAAGGCCGACCGGGCCTTTTTCCGTGTAGCTGAACGTCTGGCCGGCGCGGGCGACATTGTCGATCCAGCTCTTCAGCGTCGAATAGATGTTGAAGTTGATGAGGCCGGTGGCGATGACCACCGCATCCGCGGCGAGCAGTTCGGCGACCAGCTTGTCGGAATAGTCGGCGGCGGCCGCTTCTTCCGGCGTGCGGTCGGCAGGAGCCTTGCGGATGGCAGAGGTCGTGACGCTATCGAGATGCGGGATCGGATTGGCGCCAAGGTCGCGATGGACGACGGACGTGCCGTTGGTCCGGGCGCTCAGCGCATTGGCGAGATCGTGAGCCACCTTGCTGGACAGCGATTCATCGCCGCGCGGGCTCGACGTCACAAGAAGAATGGAGGACATGCGTTTTTCCTTATCTGGAGACTTTTGCGTTCGGAACGAGGGAGGACTCGTTGTTTCGCAATGGAAGATAGGCATGGACGGTCATCGATTGAACTGAGATAATATCGAAGCTATCTATCGATAATTTGGATGAAGATCATGGACGCCAATCCGACACTCGACCAGCTGCAGGTGTTTCTCGCTGTTGCCGAAACGGGCAGCTTCTCGGCTGCTTCCCGGGCTCTGAACCGGGCGCAGTCTGTGGTGAGCTACACGATCTCCAATCTGGAGGCACAGCTCGAAATGCCGCTGTTCGAGCGCAGCGGCGCCCGGCAGCCGAAACTGACGGAAGCGGGCAAGGCGATGCTCACCGATGCGCGCCGCATCGTCGCCGATCTGCAGGTCATGCGCGCCCGGGCAAAAAGCATCAAGCAGGGGCTGGAGGCGGAGCTCTCGCTGGCGATCAGCGTCATGGTGCCCGCCCACGCCGTCGTCGAGGAACTGCGCGAATTCCGTGAGAGATTTCCGAGCGTGGCGCTGAACCTCAATGTCGGCGAACTCGGCATGGTAATGGACATGGTGTCGAGCGGCCGGGCTGATATCGGATTGGGCGGGGCGCTTCTCAAACAGGACGATGCCATCGTCGCCGAGAAGATCGGTCATTCCTTCATGATCCCGGTCGCCGCTCCCGATCATCCGCTTGGCAGGCTCGATCGCCCCCTGATGCTGGCCGACGTTCGGGAGGAAGTGCAACTGGTCGTCACCGACGCATCCGGCCTCACCAACGGACGCGACTTCAACGTGCTTTCCTACAAGACCTGGCGGGTGAGCGATATCGCCACCAAGCACCAGCTCATCAAGGGCGGGCTGGGCTGGGGTGGTCTTCCGGCTTCGCTTGTGCGGCAGGATATCCAGCATGGCGACCTGGTCGCATTGAAACTCGATGCCTATGAGCAGGGCGACTATCCGCTCTATGCGCTGCGCAGGGCCTCCAATCCGCCGGGGCCTGCGGGCCAATGGCTGATCGATGCCTTCCAGCGGCGGCTTTCCGCTTGTCCGAGCCATGCGGATTTCACCGCCATGCTCGGTCTCGACCAGCCCCGGCAATTTCCGGCCGCGGCGGAATGATCGCAGCCGGCACAGGCCGGGTGCGAAGCTTGACCCGCTTCCGGCCTCTGCTATAAGGGCGCCACGGTCTGCAGTTCACCGAGGCGTCGCCGTCCCGAAAGGGAAGCTAAACCTGCCTTCACAAAAGATGATCAGCACTTATCCTGTGCCGAAGTCGACAAGCCGGCGACCAGCGACACCTTTTTCGAGGAGCGGCACGTTCGAGGATAAGACATGCCGAGATTCATCTTCCCGATGGCGATCGCCGACCTTTCGGCCTTCGCCAAATCCGTTCGCGGTGAAATCGACAAGCTCGACCACAAGCCGAGCCATGTGGAGACGCTCAATCTCCTCTCCCGCGCCGCGGGCTTTCGCAACTATCAGCATTTTCGCGCCGTCTCGCAGACTGCCGATGTCATCGAGAATTGGAACGTCGCGGTCGAACCGGAGCCCATGCCGAACGAGGCGCGCGTGCTCCGCACGCTGCGGGTCTTCGATAGTGAAGGCCAGCTCGTCCGCTGGCCGACCAAGCGGTCGCAACAGGAGCTTTGCCTCTGGTTCCTATGGTCGAGGATCCCCCGCGGCCGCACGTTCACGGAACGCGAAATCAGCGAGTTCCTGAACACGCTGCATCTCTTCGGCGATGCTGCGCTACTCCGTCGCGATCTCTTCGATCTCGGCCTCGTCCAGCGAAAGCGGGACGGCAGCGACTATCGCCGCATCGAGAAGAAACCGCCGCCGGAACTGAAACTTCTCCTGCGGCGGGTGGAGATGAAGAGCAAGGCGGCGTGAGGGTTTCGCTTTTCTTGCAGAGCTTCGGCCGTCGTCCCTGGCGTTACAGCTCGACAGTGCCCTGAATGCAGGTTGCCACATCGCCGCCGATCCAGATGTCTGCGCCCGCCATTTGCACATGGACGCGTCCGGCGCGACCGAGCGCGGTGCCCTGGGCGGCGATATAGCCGGACGGCGCGATGCCGCTGCCGATCAGCCATTGCGCCAGCCCGGCATTCAGGCTTCCCGTCACCGGGTCCTCGAACCCGGCGGCGGTGAAGGCGCGCACTTCGAACTGCGCGTCTGTGCCGTCCGTCGCGGGATCGAACGGACCGACAAGCCCGACACGAAGGCCGGCGAGAATGGAGAAATCCGGCTGCACGGCGAGCACGTCTGCGCGACTGTTCAGCAGGATGCCCATCCAGCCGGGGCCGTTATCGACCCAGTTGGCTGCCTTGATGGCTGCCGGAGCGATGTGAAGGCCATGGGCAACTCTTTCGACGACATCCGCCTCGACCGGTCCGCTGCGCTTCAGCGGCGGCGCGACGAAGGACAGGCGCGCACCATCGCGGCGGATGCGCACCAGTCCGGCCTCGCATTCCTGGACGATCTCTCCATCCGGTGACTTTTGAGAATTCGACAGCCAGGCATGGCAGCTTCCAAGGGTCGGATGGCCGGCGAAGGGGAGTTCCTGCTTCGGCGTGAAGATCCGCACGCGATAGTGCGCCTTCGGGTCGCGCGGCTGCAGCAGGAAAGTCGTTTCGCTGAGATTGGTCCAGTTGGCGAAAGCCTGCATCTGCCCATCGCTCAGGCTGTCCGCGCCGACGACGACCGCAAGCGGATTGCCGCGCATCGGCTCCGCCGAAAAGACATCGACCTGCTGGAAAGGGAAGGTGGGCATGTGTGTTTGATCCGGAAAAATGAGGGTGCAATGAAATACGGCGGCCCTCAACTTGAGGACAGCCTTCCGCCTTAATCGACGTCATCCTCGGCCTTGTGCCGAGGATGACGTCGATGGTTACAGATGCTCGGGACAGGCCCGAGCATGACGGTCGGAGGTTCTCGACCCTGTTACCAGAAGACGGCAAGCGTATCCGCTGTCCCCTGGGTGGGATGTGGTGGCAAGGCGCCTAAAGCACCAGCCGGAACTTGGCAAAACCGTTCTCGCCGTCGCCGGCATCCTCGATCTTGGCGCCCTTGATCTCGCCGGCGAAATGCCGGGCTTTCGGGCCGGTCTCGAAGATCGCCGTCGTGCCCGGCAGCGGCTTGAATGACCAATTGGCATCCGCCGACGGGTTGATCGTTCCCTGTTCGACGATATAGCGGACGATCACGTCGCGGTTGGTGTCGGGCGCCACGAAGATCACCTTGTCGCCGGCGATTTCCGGGAATTTGCCGCCGCCGCCGGCGCGGTAGTTGTTGGTGGCGACTACGAACTTCTGCTCCGGATCGATCGGCTTGCCGTCGAACTCAAGGTTGACGATGCGGTTGGCATTGGCGTTGATCAGCTTGCCGTCCTTGTCGAAGCGGGTCGGCTGCGACAGGTCGATCTGATAGGTCACGCCGTCGATGACGTCGTAATTGTAGGACGGGAAATCATTGTTGAGGAGGGCCGCATCCTTGGCGCCGGCCTCGACCTGGTTGAACATCCCGGCCGACATTTCCAGCCAGTTCTTGACCTGCGCGCCGGTGATCAGCACCGCCTGCACGGTATTCGGATAGAGGTAGAGATCGGCGACGTTCTTGATGGCGATGTCGCCTGCCGGCACGTCGGTGAAATATTCCGCGCCGCCGCGGCCGCCGGCCTTGAACGGCGCTGCTGCCGAAAGTACCGGAAGGTCCTTGTACTGACCTTCCTTCAGCATGTCCTTGATGTACCAGGTCTGCGCATTGGAGACGATCTGCACCGACGGATCGTCGGCGACCAGCGCGAAATAGGAATAGAGCGGCGCGGACGTCTTGCCGACCGGGCGGCGGACATAGGCGAGGGTAGCCTCATGCTCTTCGTTCGCGGCGGCGATGATTTCCGGCTTGTCCTTGACGTCGGCGACGATCTTGCGGCTGTCGTCGCGATGGTAGATCGGCCGGGCTTCCGAGGTGGAATCGACGATCTTCCAGCTCTTGCCGTCCTTTTCGAGCAGCAGGTCGATGAGGCCCATATGTGAGCCCCAGAAGCCGCCCATGACGGCCGGCTTGCCCATCAGGGTGCCTTTCTTCGTGTCGGCGCCGGTGATGCCGTCGAAATCCTTGGTGCCGGGGAAGACGAGATGCTGGTGGCCGGTGAAGACCGCATCGATGCCCTCGATGCCGGCGAGATAGAGCGAGGCATTCTCCATACGGTCGCTCAAACCCGCGCCGTCGATGCCGGAGTGGGACAGTGCGATGACGATATCGGCGCCTTCTTCCTTCATGGCCGGCACCCAGGCCTTGGCCGCATCGACGATGTCGCGCGTCTGCGCCTTGCCTTCGAGGTTCTTGGAATCCCAGGTCATGATCTGCGGCGGCACGAAGCCGATGAAGCCGACCTTGACCGGGCTCGTCGCGCCGGAACCGTCGCGGATCTGCTTCTCGACGATGACATAGGGCTTGAGGAAGAGCTCGTCTTTCTTCGGGTCGGAAGCGAGCTGGCCCTTGGTCAGGTTGGCGCAGACATAGGGGAAGTTGGAACCGGCCAAGACCTTGAACAGGAAGTCGAGGCCGTAATTGAATTCGTGGTTGCCGAGCGTGCCGGCGTCGTAGCCGAGCACGTTCATCGCCTTGACGACGGGATGCACGTCGCCGTCCTTCATGCCGCGCTCATAGGCGATGTAGTCGCCCATCGGATTACCCTGCAGGAAGTCGCCGTTGTCGATCAGCATGGAATTGCCGGCTTCGGCGCGGATCGCGTCGATGATCGAGGCGGTGCGGGCGAGGCCCAGCGTGTCGTTCGGCTTGTCGGCGTAATAGTCGTAGGGGAAGACGTGGACGTGGATATCGGTCGTTTCCATGATTCTCAGATGCGCCTGGTTCCCTTGCGCGCGGGCGGCGAACGGATGCAGCATCACGAGCGCCGAGGACGCGGCGATACCGCTGAGAAGCGAACGACGGGTCATGGGTTGAAAGCCGGCTAGAAACGACATGGACATCTCCCTTTGGTCTTTTGCCGAAATCAGCTTAGCGGAATCGCACGCGCTTGCATCAGTAAAATGACAGGGAATTTACACTTCAAAAACGGCCGGCGACGCTCAGCCGACGAGCCTATGATGGTTCTTGAAGTAAGCGGCGATCTGCGCGGCGGTCTTGCTGGTCTCTTCGATCTGCAGGCCGATCTTGCGGGACCTGTACCAGCGGACGGTGCCTTCGATCGCCCCGAATTCGCTGGTCTGGATGTGGACTATGCTGCCGGGGCGGGCGCTGATCCAGTCTGTCATTTCCACCGCCATGCCGAGATGCGAGATATCGATGACGCGGACGTTGTAGACCTGACCAAGAAAGCGCAATGTACCACGGATATTGCAGCGGATACGCGCCGTTCTCCGGCCGCGGGGCACGACTTTGACAGACATCAGTATTCACTCGTTCTGAAAAGGGTTGAACCGTGAAAATATGACTAGTGATAAGATTAAGGCGTTTCGCTCACATTGACCGAGTGGTTAGGATTTTACCGGTCTTAAAGTTTACAGCGAGCGATATGCTATCCGCTGCCGATCCGGGGAAAGCCTGACGACGGAATCGGTCTTCATCCCCTCGAAAGGGATGAATTCCATCTTCTTGGATTCTTTGCGTGTTTAACGTGCCAGTGGCGCCGGCTTCACGTCCCTGTGGAAGAAGCGGAAGTAAGAGGACACCTGCGCCGCTGCATTCGAGTTCGGCCTGAACTGGATGCCGAGCCGTCCGCTGCGGCGCCATTTGACGGTGCCCTCCAGAATGCCGAACTCCTTGCTCTCGACCTTTACCGGGCTGCCGTCGGCGGCGCTGAAGGGGCCGTGCAGCTCCAGTGCGAGACCGGTCGCGGAAAGGTCCACGACGCGGCCTTCGATCGACTGGTTGTAATATTTCACGATGCCGAGAATGCGTGTCCTCTTGCGTTCGGCGCCGCGGGCCTTCAATCGTCCGTTGCTGCTGATCATGTCATCGCCCCGATTTCCCTCGTGACCTGACGATACAGGCCGCCCGTTGAAATCCGTTTAGAGCGATCCCTAAAAGTCGAGCGATTGCCTCAGTTCCCCTGCGTCCTTGACCGCCAATGGGAGTCAGGATAAAGATACAGACCTGTCTCATCACAAGGATATCGATGTCTTCCACCCCATCTTCCGAACGTTCCGGAAAGCGCCGGCACATTGTCGAAACGGCTTACGGACTGTTCAAACGGGCTGGCTTTCATGCCACAGGCATCGATCGGATCATCGCCGAGGCGGACGTGGCGAAGATGACGATGTACCGGAATTTCCCCTCGAAGGAGCAACTGATCATCGAAGTGCTGGAATATCGGGCGCAGCGCTTTGAAAATCAGCTCGACCGCCTGACCGCATCGCCGGGAACGCCGGAGCAGAAGATCGACGCCATTCTTGATTGGTATCGACGCTGGTTTCTGCGCCCGGATTTTCACGGCTGCCTGTTTGCGCACGCGCTTGCTGAATACGCTGAGTCCGGCACGCCGATCTTTGAAGCCGCTGCGAAGCAGAAAGCCGATCTCAGGCGGCGCATGGCCGATATCCTCGCCGTCAAGGCTCCGGTTCATCAGGCCGAAAGCCTGGCGGCCGCGATCCTCATGCTGATCGAAGGGGCGACCCTGATGGCTGAGATGGGGCAGGGGGAGGAAGCGATACGGGATGCGAGAAGAGCCGCATCGGTGCTCATCGCTGCAGCGGGTCGCGGGCAATGAGCATTTCCGTCATCGGCCTTGCCCTCTTTGCGGCGATCCTGCATGCGAGCTGGAATGCCTTCCTGCGTTCAGGTGCCGACCGTTTCTGGACGATGACGGTCATGACGCTTGCGATGACCGTCGCCGCCATTCCCGTTGCGCTGTTCCTTCCTCTGCCAGCGATCGAAGCCTGGCCTTACCTGGTCGGCTCGGCCCTTTTCCAGCTCGCCTACGGCCTGCTTCTCGTCGCCGCCTACAGGCAAGGAGAGTTGGGGCAGGTCTATCCGATCATCCGCGGCAGCGCGCCGCTGCTGGTCACCCTCGGCGGACTGATCTTTGCGGGAGACGTGTTGCTGCCCTTGGCCATGTTCGGTGTCAGCTGCATCGTCCTGGGAATTATGCTGCTGGCGCTCGGCAAGGCGCGCGCATCTTCCAGTTCCATGCTGTATGCGCTCGCAACCGGCGTATCGATCGCCGGTTATTCCACTGTCGATGCGGTCGGCATCCGCATTTCCGGCGACACCGGTGCCTATATTGCATGGGTTTTCGTGCTGCCGGGCATCCTGCTGGCGATCGCCTTCTGCGTCATGCGTGGGCCTCTACGAATCGATCTGAGGTCCCGCGAGACTGTGAAAACGATCGGTGGCGGGTTCGTGTCGCTCGTGTCTTATGGTGCGGTCCTGCTGGCCTATTCCATGGCGCCGGCCGGCCCGGTCTCCGCGCTCCGCGAAACCAGCGTCGTCTTCGCCGTGCTGATCGGCTGGCTTTTCCTTGGGGAGATGCTGTCGGCGAAGCGCATCGCCGCCTGCCTCGTCGTAGCGGCCGGTGCGATCCTGATCGGGCTTTCATAATCCCACATTCGGGCGATCGATGATCTCGCGCAGCGCAAAGCTCGAATTGATCTTCACCACATGCGGAAGTGCCGAGAGCCAGTCGCGGTGGATGCGCTCGTAATCTTCCAGGTCCTTGGCCGCGACGCGCAGAATGTAATCGTATTCGCCGGACATCAGGTAGCAGACCAGTATGTTCGGACAGAGTTTCACCGCCGCCTCGAATTCCGCGAGCGTCTTGGCGAACTGGCCCGACAGCGAGATGTGGACGATCACCATCATCTTGTAATCGAGCGCCTTGTTGGACAGACGGGCGTGATAACCGCTGATCGTGCCGCTCTTTTCCAAGAGATCCAGCCGCCGCGAGCAGGCGGACGGCGACAGGCCGACGCGCTGGGCAAGATCTGCGTTGGAGATGCGGCCGTTGTCCTGAAGGGTCCGCATGATCGCAAGATCGATGGCATCAAGGTCACTCATTCGAAGATCTTTCGAAAAATTGGCATTCAGTGCAATAATCCGCGAAAATCGGCTTTTCCGCAATTCCTCTTCGCAAGGACATTCCGCTGATTCTCTGGTTTGCTTTTTGTTGGGAACTTCAACCGGCGAAAGCCACAAACTGAGAGGAACGCTGCATGCGTGTCGGGTGCCCGAAGGAAATCAAAAACCATGAATATCGTGTAGGCCTGACGCCCGGCGCGGTGCGTGAATATGTGGCGCATGGCCACGAGGTCCTGATGGAAACCAAGGCGGGCGCCGGCATCGGCGCGGATGATGCCGCCTACAGCGCCGCCGGCGCCAGAATCGTCGGCACCGCAAAGGAGATCTTCGAAAAATCGGACATGGTCGTGAAGGTCAAGGAGCCCCAGCCCTCCGAATGGGCGCAGCTCCGCGAAGGCCAGCTTCTCTATACCTATCTTCATCTTGCTCCCGATCCGGAGCAGACCAAGGGCCTGCTCTTCTCCGGCGTCACGGCGGTCGCCTACGAGACCGTGACCGACGAGCGCGGCGGCCTGCCGCTCTTGGCGCCGATGTCCGAAGTCGCCGGCCGTCTGGCGATCCAGGCCGGCGCTACGGCGCTCCAGAAGGCCAATGGCGGCCGCGGCATCCTGCTCGGTGGCGTACCGGGCGTGCTGCCGGGCAAGGTGACGGTCATCGGCGGCGGCGTCGTCGGCCTGCATGCGGCGAAGATGGCGGCCGGCCTTGGCGCGGATGTCACCATTCTCGACCGTTCGCTGCCGCGGCTTCGCCAGCTCGACGATATTTTCAACGGCCGTGTCCATACCCGCTATTCGACGATCGACGCAGTGGAAGAGGAAGTCTTCTCCGCCGATCTCGTCATCGGCGCCGTTCTGATCCCTGGCGCTGCCGCGCCGAAGCTCGTCAGCCGCGAGATGCTCTCGGGCATGAAGCAGGGCGCGGTCATGGTCGATGTCGCGATCGACCAGGGCGGCTGCTTCGAGACCTCGCATGCCACGACCCATTCCGAGCCGACCTACGAGGTCGACGGCATCGTGCATTACTGCGTGGCGAACATGCCGGGCGCCGTGCCGATCACCTCGGCGCATGCGTTGAACAACGCGACGCTGCAGCATGGCCTGGCACTTGCCGATCGGGGCCTGCGCGCCATAGCCGAAGACAAGCACCTGCGCAACGGATTGAACGTGCACAAGGGCCGCGTGACCAACCGGCCAGTCGCCGAAGCCTTGGGCTATGAGGCCTTCGCGCCGGAAGGCCTGCTGAACGTCGCGTAAGAATTCGATATATCGAAATCTCGGGATGGCGAGATATCGGGACTGACATCGGGAACGCCGGTGCGGGAATGCGCCGGCGTTTTCTTTGCAATTAAATCAATAAGATATGATTTAGATATATCGAACATCTGGACATGCGGGTGAATTGAGCTATCTTAGATATATCGAAATATATTTCTGAAGGAGAAGACGATGTTTGGAAACGGATATAGTGGATGCAATGGCCGCGGCGGACGCAGCCGCGGGGACTACGAAGCTCTGTTCGCGATGCGCGGCGGGCCGTTCGGCCGCGGTTTTGGCGGGCGCGGCGGCCCCGGCGGTAGCCGTGGTTTCGGTGACGAGGGTGATGGCCGGATCGGCCGTTTCCTGATGCAGGGCGACCTTCGCCTCGTTGTTCTGGCACTGATCGAGAAGGAACCGCGCCACGGCTACGAGATCATCAAGCATATCGAGGATCTCACTTATGGCTTCTACGCCCCGAGCCCGGGTGTGATCTATCCGACGCTGACCTATCTCGAAGAGGCGGGTTATGTCGTGGCCGAGGCCGATGGCAACAAGAAGCGCTACGCGATCACCGAGGAAGGCCGCAAATATCTCGACGAGAACCGGAATTTCGCGGCGGTCATCCTCGACCGGCTGTCGCAGATCGCGGAACGGATCAAGCAGAGGCAGGAGCGCCATGAACGTGGCCGCGATGGCGGCCCGGCGCTGCCGCGCAGCGTCGATGCGGCCATGCTGAACCTGCGCGAAGTGATCGCCCGCAAGCTGACCGAAGACGAGAAGGCGGCCGGTGCGATCGTCAAGCTGCTGCTCGACCTTGCCGAAGACCTCGATCGCGATGACGATCAGGACCAGAACAATCAGAGCAGCAACGATCAGAGCTGAGCACGAAATGACGGCGCGCCGCTTCGAAAGTATGGCGCGCCCTCGCTTTCAGATCGCTAGCCTTGCGTCCGCGAATGCCGGCACTTCGACCTTGTCGATCAGGCACTGGTAGCAATTGTTGCGGGCCGAGCGGACATGCACATAGGCAATCTCCTCGCGGGCAAGCAATTCCTCCGCACGGGCCGCGACCTTCTCCGTCGGCGTCACGGCGCCGCTGCCGTAGACGATGCGGTCGTCATGGCCATAGCCGCGCACGATATAGTCCGTACTCGACAGCATGGGCGGCAGGATTTCTTGCGCCGCATAACGCTGGCATGGCTGCTTGTGCAGGAAGATCGGGCCTGTTTCCGCATAGGGTTGCAACTCAGGAAACGGGCGGTAAGCGAGAACAAGTAGTTCCTCGCCGGCATCGATATTCTTCAGGCAATGGCGGCAAGGATGGCCAAGGCCATCCGAAATCATTATCTCCGGCCGGTGACCGTAAGCATCGACGCCACCATTCCAGAGGTAGGCGGCATCCTCGGTCGGCATGGCGATGAAGGCGATGGTCATGGCAAAACTCCTTTATCGGTTTTACCAAAGATGCCGTCAGGCGGACGGCGAAACCACCCGATTCTTGCCGCTACGTCTCTCCCGAGTGTCAGGCGTCGAGCGCCTTGAGGAGTTCCTTGTCCGTCATCGGCTGCACCAGAGCCTCATAGGTCGAGACCGGCGAAAATCCCATCATCTGGTAGAGCTGCAGCGCGCGCGGATGGTCGAGCGTGTTGGTGGTGACGGTGACCTTCTGCGGATTGCCTTGCCAGGCGGCGTAGAGCGCCTGCAGCAGGAACCATTTGCCGATGCCGAGCCCGATCGCCCGCTCGAACAGGCCGAAATAGGAAAGCTCGATGACGCCTTCGCTTTCCTTCAAGAGCTCGAAGAAACCTGCAGGTGCGCCGTTGACGTAAAGCACGGTAACGGAAACGCGCGGATCATGGATAGCCGCGGCAAGTTCCTCATCACTCATCCTCAGCCGCTTGTACCAGTGCCAGCGCTTGCCCACCTGCCGGTAAAGATAGCGATAGTAATGCAGCGGAATATCCGGCGCTCGGATGATGGCCGTCTGGATGTTGACGGGCACCGGCAGGCTTGCCTTCGGCGGCGCTATCATTTCAAGCCGGGTGACATGGGCCGTAAGCGGAGCAGGCTTCTTCGCCATGGACGTCAGGCTTTGGATGCCGGCGGGCCGGTGACGACCGGCGTATCCTGGCGGCTGCCCCATTCGCTCCAGGAACCGTCATAAAGCGCATTGTCCTCATGGCCGAGGGATTCGAGCGCCAGCGTGATGATCGCGGCCGTAATGCCGGAACCGCAGCTCGTCACGACGGGCTGGCCGAAATCGATGCCGGCATCCTCGATCGCCTTCCTGAGTTCCGGCAGCGAACGCAGTTTGCCATTCACCGAGAAAGTACCGGAGGGGAGGCTGCGGGCGCCGGGCATGTGGCCGGAACGCATGCCGGCACGGGGCTCCGGTTCGGTGCCGGCGAAGCGGCCGCCCGAGCGGGCATCGGCGATCTGCCGCGAGCCGTCGCTGACGATCGACAGCATGGATTGGAAATCGATCACTTTATCAACGCGGAAATTCGGCCTGAAGACGACCGGTTCGGGCGAGGAGACGGAGGTTTCGAGCGGCCGGCCTTCGGCCTTCCAGCCATCGAGGCCGCCATCGAGCACGAAGACGTTTTGAGCGCCCATGGTGCGGAACAGCCACCAGCCGCGCGGTGCGGAGAAGATGCCGGGACCATCATAGATGACGATCCGGTCGGTCTCGCGGATGCCCATCTTTCCGACGGCTTCGGCAAAGACCTCCGATGAAGGAACCGTATGGGGCAGGCCGCTCGAATGATCGGCGACCTTGTCGTGGTCGAAGCGGAGTGCGCCCGGGATGTGCCCGGCGGCATATTCGGCATCCGCATCGCGGTTCTGCGCCGGCAGGTAAAAGGAGGCGTCGAGGATTTTCAGGTCCGGACTGCCGAGCTCCTTGTGAAGCCACTCGGACGAAACGACGAAATGGCTGGTTTCGTTCATGCTGTGCCTCCTTTTGGCGGACGTCACGCTTCCGCGGCGGGCTCGCCGAACCTGATCCGGAAACGGCGGTTTTCCTTGCCCTTCTTCTCGATCTTGGCGATGTGAATCGCGCCGACCTCCTGAGTTTCGGAGACATGTGTGCCGCCGCAGGGCTGGCTGTCAACGCTGGAGCTCTCGCCGATGCAGACGAGGCTGACGCGGCCAAGCCCCATAGGCGGGCGGACGTTCTTCGATTTCACGATGCCGGGATTGGCGGCAAGCTCCTCGTCGGTGATCCATTGCACATAGACGGGATGGTTCTGGTGAACGAGCTCCATCAGCTTCTCCGTCACCGCGTCCTTGTCGATCGTCTCGGTCATGTCGAAATCGACGCGCGATTCGTCCTCGCCGACTGCCGCCCCGGTGATCGGATACTGGCAGACGACGGAGAGCAGATGGCAGGCGGTATGCATGCGCATCAGCTTGTAGCGGCGCGGCCAATCGACATGCAGCACCAGCTTCTCGCCGAGAAGCGGCTGCGGTTCGCCTTCGAGCGGCACATGGATGACGATGTCCTTAGTGGCGCCGTGCTTCGTCTGTCCGAGCGCGATCTTCGTGCCGTCGGTGCGTTCCAGGAAACCGGTATCGCCCGGCTGGCCGCCGGAGGCGGCGTAGAAACAGGTGCGGTCCAGCTCGATGCCGCCGTCCTCGTGGATCGCCGTCACCACCGCCTCGGCTGTCGAAAGATAGAAGTCGTCGCGGTAGAGGGCTTCAACGGGCATGGATCACTCTGTTCGTAAGGTCAGGCGGTCTGGAAGGGGACGGGAATGTGTCGCTTCTGCGTCAGCCAGGCAGGCACCGGCAAGCCCTTCGACTTCAGGAAGTCCGGATTGAAGAGCTTCGACTGGTAGCGGTTGCCGTAATCGCAGAGGATCGTCACGATCGTATGCCCGGGGCCTATATCCTTGGCGAGCCGGACGGCGCCGGCAATGTTGATGCCGGTCGAGCCACCGAGGCAGAGGCCCTCGTTCTCGACGAGATCGAAGATGTAGGGCAGCGCTTCTGCATCCGGGATCTTGTAGGCGAAATCAGGCGTGAAGCCTTCGAGATTGGCGGTGATGCGGCCCTGGCCTATACCCTCGGTGATCGAGTTGCCTTCCGCCTTGAATTCTCCGTGGGTGTAGAAATCGTAGAGCGCTGCACCTTCCGGGTCGGCGATGCCGATCTTGACGGTCGGGTTCTTGGCCTTCAGCCCCATGGCGACGCCGGCAAGCGTGCCGCCCGAGCCGACCGAGCAGATGAAGCCGTCGATCTTTCCGCCGGTCTGTTCCCAGATTTCCGGGGCCGTGGTCTCTATATGGGCTTCGCGGTTGGCGACATTGTCGAACTGGTTTGCCCATATGGCACCGGCAGGTTCGGTCCTGGCGAGCTCCTCGGCGAGACGGCCGGAAATCTTCACGTAATTGTTCGGGTTCTTGTAGGGAACGGCAGGCACCTCGACCAGCTCGGCACCGAGCAGTTTCAGCGCATCCTTCTTTTCCTGACTTTGCGTTTCCGGGATGACGATGACGGTGCGGTAGCCGAGCGCCTTGGCGACCAGCGTCAGGCCGATGCCGGTATTGCCTGCCGTGCCTTCGACGATGATTCCGCCGGGTCTCAGCAGACCCTTCTTCTCTGCGTCGCGAATGATGTAAAGCGCCGCACGGTCCTTGACCGATTGGCCGGGGTTCAGGAACTCCGCCTTGCCGAGGATTTCGCAGCCGGTCGCTTCGGAAGCGCTCTTGAGCCGGATAAGGGGCGTGTTGCCGATCACATCGAGGACGGAGGAATAGGAGGTCATCGCAATACCTTGTTGTTCTGCGCTGATTTAAGACCGGTTTTTTCGGCGGACAAGCACCGTAGAGCAAGAAATTCTATTTCGAGAAGGGTTGGGTCGGGATAAAATCCATCTTCGCGTTTGCGGGACGGCGGCGGTCATGTTGCCGCGCGAAGAGGCAGTCGCGGTTCATCACATGACCTCACAATCGCGTCAAAACTTTCGGAATACTATTATTATATCATAAGTAGTAACGGAAACTTCCCGGTTTACCTATCTGAGGGCTGTTGAAGCCAATACTAAACCGTGTCATTCAAATTTTACCGTGCAGGGTCAATCCTGCGCGCGAATTGGCTTTCTGATATGTCGCTCAATCCTGAAAGGCTGGATTTTCTGATTGCTCATTACGTGTCGGGCTCTCTTCCCGAGCCGGCCCGGGTTCTTGTCGGCGCGCATCTGGAAATGCGGCCTTCGGCGGCAAGGTTTGTCCGGACCCTCGAATACCTGGCCGGAGATGCCTTGTATGAAAGCAGACCTCTTGCTGTTGCGGCACGCGACCGCCGGCTGCAGGAGATATTCAACTCAGCGCCCATGCCGCCTGCTTCCGAACCTCTCGATCCTGATCGCCAAGGCGTCGGGGCGTCGGAATTTCCCGCATCGCTGCGAGCCTATGCGGGTGTCGATCTTTCCGATATTCCGTGGCGAATGAAGCTGCCCGGGCTTCGGCAGCATGTCATCGAGAAATCTTCCAAAGTGGAGGCGAGTCTCCTTTGGGTCCGGTCGGGCCGGGCGCTTCCCCGTCATCGCCATCAAGGCCTGGAATTGACGCTGGTTCTGGGCGGCGAATTCCACGATCAGCGCGGCGATTTCCGAAAAGGCGACATCTCCGTCGCGGATGAAACGCTGGACCACCGGCCGATCGCTGGAGCGCATGGCCCGTGCATCTGTTTTCTGGTGCTGTTTGCACCGATCGCGTTCGCCGGTTCGCCCTTCCGGCTCGTCGGCGACATCCTCGGTATCTGAACGATCTGAAGAGAACTGAAAGGGCCGATCATCCGACCGGCCCCGCTTTCAATTCAGCCCCACCTTCAATTCAGATGGAGCTGGGCTTCGCTCACAGCCTGTTCGAAATGCTGGCGCGCCTCCTCCGGCGTCCTGCGTCCGTCAAGTGCTGCGCGGCAGGTGCTGCGTGCCTTGACGAAATAGGGCCCGCGCATGTCCGGCCAGCGATCCGTTAAGAGAGCCAGCGCCTCGAACGGCCCGTTGATGACCTCCGTGCCAAGATGGCCGAACGCGACGCGGACAGGTTTCTGCCAGCTGGTTTGCATGTCTTGCCTCCTCCCGTGATACCAACCGTAACAAACGGTGAAGGGGGCAAATGGTTCCGAGCCGATTGCAAAAAATTTGCAGCGACGCGGGGTTTCGTCCATTCACTGGAAAAGAGCGGCGATCCAATAGAACAGCACGGAGATCAATGCCGCTGCGGGCAGCGTCACGAACCAGGCGAAAACGATATTGCTGGCGACGCCCCAGCGGACTGCCGAGACCCGCCGGGCGGCGCCGACGCCGACGATTGCGCCGGTGATCGTATGTGTGGTCGAGACCGGAATACCGAGCCAGGTCGCGCCAAATAGCGTCAAGGCGCCGCCCGTTTCGGCGCAGAAGCCCTGCGTGGGGTTCAGCCTGGTGATCTTCGAGCCCATCGTGTGCACGATGCGCCAGCCGCCGAAGAGCGTTCCGAGGGCCATGGCCGTTTGGCAGCTGATGACGACCCAGAAGGGCACGTAAAATTCACCGCCGGCGTAGCCTTGCGAATAGAGAAGGACTGCGATGATGCCCATGGTCTTCTGCGCGTCGTTGCCGCCATGGCCGAGCGAATAGAGGGAGGCGGAGACGAATTGCAGTAACCGGAACGTGCTGTCGACGGCGAAAGGCGTCTGCCGCACGAAAAGCCAGGAGACGGCGAGCACCAGAACGAGCGCCAGGAAGAAGCCGATCGCCGGTGACATGAAGATCGCCCCCACAGTCTTCAGAAGGCCGCCCCAAACGATGGAGCTCCACCCCGCGCTGGCAAGACCGGCCCCCACCAATCCGCCGATCAGCGCATGCGACGAGCTCGATGGAATGCCGAAGACCCAGGTGACGATGTTCCAGACGATTGCGCCCATCAATGCCGCGAAAATCACCTGCGGCGAGACGATGCTGGGATCGATGATGCCGGTGCCGAGCGTTTCCGCCACGTGCAGGCCGAAGAACAGGAAGGCGATGAAATTGAAGAAGGCTGCCCAGAATACCGCGTACTGTGGCCGCAGCACGCGGGTGGAGACGATGGTTGCGATCGAGTTCGCCGCATCATGCAGGCCATTCAGGAAATCGAAGAAGAGGGCGATGCCGATCAAGCCGGCAAGCAGGGGGAAGGCGAGGGTGGCTTCCATCAGACATTCTCGATCACGATGCCGCTGATCTCGTTGGCGACGTCCTCGAACCGGTCGAGCACCTTCTCGAGTTCTCCGTAGATTTCGCTGCCGATAATGAAGCCCATGGCGTTGTTGGTGCCGTGACGGTGGAAGAGATCCTTGAGGCCCTGGTCGTGAAGATCGTCGGAGCGTCCTTCGACATGGGTGACCTCCTCAGCGATCGCGCCGAGGCGCGATGCATTGGGCCCGATCTTCTTAAGCAGCGGCACAGCCTCTGCAATGAGATGCGCGGCCTGAACGATCTCGCCGCCCATCTGCTGCATCAACGGATCGAAGGTCGTCTGCTCGAACAGCCGGATCGTCTTGACCGTCTTGTGCATCATGTCGATCGCATCGTCCATGGACTGGATGAGATCCTTGATGTCCCCGCGGTCGAAGGGAGTGATGAAGCTGCGGCGGACGGCCTGCAGCACCTCACGGGTGATATCGTCCGCCTCATTTTCCAGCGCCACAATGCGTCGGCAGTTGCCGTCGATATCTTTGCCCGCAAGTAGCGCATTCAAGGCATCGGCGGCACCGACCACCGTGCGGGAATGTTGTGCGAAAAGATCGAAGAAGGCATCCTCGTGGGGAAGCAGTTTTCTGAACAGGCCCAGCATCCGAGGCTCCTTGCATTTCCGACCGTCATAAATGTGTCATAAAACGCGGAAGGCGAGCCTGGAAAGTGCCGGAAAACATTTCCTGTGGAAGAAAATGGCGCAATTATTGAGCCGGCTAATGATTTGTTTTTGCGAAGAAATCTGGCGGAAGGGCAGCTGCGCCGCTCCTCGGGTGACGCCGGGACCATGTCGCTTTGTCATAAAAGGCAAGGCCGCCGCACCGGCGGGTGCGACGGCCTTGCTTGGTGATGCGGATCCTATCAGTCGACGACCTGCACGACGGTGTGGGTCTGAGGATCAACGATCACGCGCTGCTGGTTGACGACCGCATAGGCATAGGTCGGAGCTTCCGGAATCGGGGTGAGCACCACCTGCTGCGGGATCGGCTGACCGACGACAACACGCTCATGGACCACGACCGACTGCTCGACCGGCTGTTCGCGGACATAGGTTACGACCCGCGGCGGCGGCGGATCGATGGCCGTACCGGCCGTTGCACCGATGAGGCCACCCACGGCCGCACCGACCGGGCCCCCGACGATGGCGCCGGTGACCGCGCCGCCCACGGCGCCGTTGACTGTGCTTTCCTGTGCGACTGCACCCGTTGCAGCGAGACCGATCGCGGTAGAAATGAGAATCAGCTTGTTCATGACCACTTTCCTTTCGGTTGAGGTGGCCGGAGAACGTGGCGGCTTTCTTTTTCGTTCCGCAAAAATCGGCACTTCGGACTTAAGTCCTAATGTCTTCAAGCCTTTAGGCCTAATAAGACAATTTCGGATACCAGTGCGGCGCCCGGCCTTCCGGAGTTGCATCGAGGATCGTCCAGAGCGGCATGAGATCGGGCGCTCCGCGTGGGTCCTGTCCCGGGTCGGCGGTGACAGTGCCCATCTCCTGGCTCCAGAAATGCCGCATGGTGCCGTCTCGGCGGCTGAAAACGTTGAAGGCGGCATCGTCGCTGCCATTCGATCCGAGCGCGTGATAGTCGCGGCTGAATTCGCCGGTCGTGTCCGAATAGAGCGGCAGGTGATGCCAGCCTCGTTCCGTCTTGAAGTCGCTCAGGCGCTGGAGCGGCGAGCGGGCCACGACCGCAAACGCCACCCGCTGCCGGATGTCAGGGACCTCGCCGTCCCAGGAGGAGAGGAGCGACGTGCACATCGGGCAGGGCCGTTCGCGTTCCGGTCCGAACATATAACTGTAGACGACGAGGGTTTCCTTGTCGGCGAACAGATCTTCGAACGAGACCGGGCCGTTTTGGCCCTCGAACCTGTAGTTCTTGGGCACCGCACCCCCCGGCGGGAGATGGCGCCTCTGTTCTGCGACACGCGCGATATGACGCCGAAGCTCGATCTCCTCCGCGAGCAGGGCATCGCGCGCTTCCCGATAGGCGGCGCTTTCGTTCGGGAACCGCACCCCGTTCTTCATCGCCAGTTCGATGGCGGGTTTGAGGCCTTGCATATCATCCATGACATATCCTCCATCTGTCTTGAGAACAGGAGACGGGTCCGGCTCCTGCTGCTAAACATCCGTTTCGGGCGAACGGGTCTCGCCCTGACCCCGACGACGCTTGCCGGCCTCCCAAGCCGACAGGTACGGTTTCAAAATGCGCTGGAATTGAGGGAGCAAAATGTCAGAGCGATTTCTGATGGAGGGGCCGGACAATGCGGAATTCACCGTTCTCCTGGCGCATGGCGCCGGCGCGCCGATGGATTCGGCGTCCATGGCGGCTGCAGCCGGTGCTCTCTCGGCCAAGGGATTTCGCGTCGCGCGTTTCGAATTCGACTACATGTCGTCCCGACGCACATCGGGCAGCCGCAAACCGCCCCCCAGGGCCGATATCCTCAATCCGGAATACCGGGAGGCGATCACCGAACTGAACGCGAAAGGGCCGCTCATCATCGGCGGCAAGTCGATGGGCGGACGCGTGGCGAGCATGATTGCCGACGAACTCCATGCGGAGGGAAGGATCGCCGGTCTCCTCTGCCTCGGTTATCCTTTTCATCCGCCTGGCAAGCCGGAACAGCTCCGCACGCAGCATCTGAAGGCGCTGAAGACGCCTGCACTGATCTGCCAGGGCACCCGTGACGAATTCGGCAAGCGGGAAGAGGTTGCCGGCTACGTCCTGTCGGATCGCATCGAAATCCTCTGGCTGGAGGACGGCGATCATGACCTGAAGCCGCGCAAGAAGATTTCCGGCTTCTCCACCGCCGACCATCTTGCTGCCATGGCGGAGGCCGTACGGACCTGGGCAGGCAAGCTGAAGCTCTAGGCGCAGACACACCCTTCGATGCGAAAGGCATATGGATGGGGCGAGACACCGTATGGCGACATTCAAGCTTGCTGGCCGCGATCCTTCTGCGCAAAGATCACTTGGCGCAGGTCCCGGACGGATGGTTCTGATCCGCCGGCAGGCCGGGTGAACGGGCCTGCTGCTCCGCCGAGTTGCAGGCATCGTTGGGCGGCTTTGCCGGCGGGTTCGTCGTGCTGCCCGTGGTGTTGAGATCGATCTGTCCGCCCGTGCCGCCTGTCGCGCCGGGATTGTCGTTCACATTGCCGGGGCCTGACGTCGCGCCGGTTGCGCCGCCATCGGAACCGTTCGGCGTCGGGGATTGTGCGGCAGCACCTGTCGTCAACAGAAGTGACAGGACCGCCGCCGTGCAAAACTTCCTCATCTTCCTATCCTCGCATTTTGCCGGATCACCCCGACCGAACATGGCGTCCGGCGACTTGTTCCCCGGCCAACGATGCCCGAGGCTCGGCCGCTACGATCTCGCCTTCCGTCGGCCGAGCAGCCAGAGGAGATATGGCCCGCCGATCAGCGCGGCGAAGAGCCCGACCGGCACCTGGTAGGGATAGATGACGACACGCGACAGCCAGTCGGCCGCAATCAGAACGCCAGCACCGATCAGGATCGCCGCAATCAGCTGGTGATGCGGCCGTTGGAAGCCGATCAGCCGGGCGAGATGCGGTGCGATGAGTCCGGTCAGGCTGAGCGGTCCGACCAGGAAGGAAGAGATCGCCGTCATCAACGCGGCGAGGACGGCGAGGATGAGGCGCGACGGCAGAATGCGAAGGCCGATGCTGCGGGAAAGCCCGGTGCCGAGCGGCAGGATGGCAAGCCAGCGCGTCATCAGGAAGAGGGGCGCCGTCAGCACGACGAGCGAAATCAATGCAACCGAAGCTTCGAAACCGCCGGCGCGGTTGGTGGAGCCGGAAATCCAGGTGAGCAGGATATAGCTGCGCATGTCGCCCTGGGCGAGCACCATGCTGATGATCGCCATCGAAAAGGCGCTGATGGCGATGCCGGCGAGCAGCAGGCGTTCGGCGGAAAGGCCCGAGCGGCTGGCGACGGAGATCATGATCAGGAAGGCCGCGAGCGCTCCGAGCGCCATGCTGAAGAGCATGACCGGCGGCGAGGGAAAGCCGAAAAAGAAGAGCGCGACGGTGAGACCGGCGCCGCCGCCGGCCGACACGCCGAGGATTTCGGGGCTCGCGATCGGATTGCCGGTGATCCGTTGCATGAGAAGACCTGCCGCACCCAGCATGGCTCCGGCGCCTCCGGCCGCGAGAGTACGGGGAAGGCGGAGGGATAGGAGCTCGGAGAACAGCGCTCCCGTCGCAAGGTTCCAGCCGTCCTCCATCGGACCGATCCCAAGAACGGCGGCAAAGATCGCGGTAAGCAAAGCGGCAAGGAGCGCCAGTGCCGTTCCCGGCTTCCGGAGATGCCGCAGCACGGCATCCGGACTTGCGGTGACGGTGGAAAATCCGTGGACGCGTGGCAGCAGCAACAGGAGCAATGGACCACCGAGGAGGGCAGTGGCCGCCCCTGTCGGCGCAAGGTCGGAAAAGCCCGGACCCAGCAATTGCGTCAGGCAGTCGGCGAGGAAGAGGATGGCGGCCCCCGTCAGCGGGGCCGCGACCATCACCTGTCCCGTGGTCCGCGCGCCGCAGAGTTTTGCGATCGCCGGCGCCGCAAGCCCGAGGAAGCCGATAATGCCGACAGTGGCGGTGACCGAGGCGGAGAGCCAGACGGCGAGAATGAGGATCGCGAACCGCGCCGCATGCAGCGCCACCCCGAGGCTCTTTGCGCTGGCATCGTCGAGCGCCAGGACGTTCACGGGCCTCAACAACAGAAAGGCGGCGGCGATGCCGGCGGCGAGCCGCGGGGCGAGCGAGATCACGCCGCTCCAGTCCTGCTGGTTGAGTGCGCCTGCACCCCAGATGTGGATCGACATCGCATATTCGCCGCGCGCCAGTACGAGCGTGACGCTGAGCGAGGCGGCGATCAGGCTGACGATCATGCCGGAAATGGCGACGGTGACCGGATCGAGGCCGCGTCGCCAGCTGAGCGCAAGCACGATCGTAACAGCGGCAAGTCCGCCGGCAAAGGCGGTCAGCTCCCGCGAGAAACCTGCCAACAGCGGCGAAAAGCTCAAACCCAATGTCAGCGCCAGTTCCGCGCCGGAGGCGATGCCGAGCGTCGAGGCGTCGGCGATCGGGTTGCGAAGCACCCTTTGCAGGAGCGCGCCGGCAAGGCCGAGCGCCGCACCGGAAATCAGCGCGATGGCCGCACGGGGAGCGAGGCTGTTCCAGAGCAGGATCCGGTTGAGTGCCGCCGCCATTCCGGCATCGCCCGGCACCTGCGGGCGCAAGAGCAGGAGCAGCGAAAAGGCGGAGATACAGGCAATCCCGAGCAGCGCAGCGGGAAGAAAGGACGGGGAGGGCGTGCGCATCGGCATCGCGGGATCAGCCGTTCCCGACATTAGAAAATCCTTTTGGGAAGAACCCCTTTGCGGAAAATCCGTCAGCCAGGAAATCGGCAAACCGGCTCGCGGCCGGCAGCGCCCCATACGGATTGACCGAGCCGATTTTCAGCACGCGGTTTTCCCGCACGGCGGGCAATGCGTTCCAGAAGGGGCTTTCGGTGAGCGCCTGGAAGGCGTCCTGCGGATGCGGCGGAATGAGGATGATCCAGGCATCCGGCATGGAAGCGAGCGTTTCGATGCCGACCGGCGCCATGGCCGAATAGCTGGTCGCCCCCCTCCAGGCATTCTTCAGGCCGACGCGATCTAGTACCTCGCCGAACATGCTGTCGGAACCGAATACCCGGTAGTGCCGGGCATCGCCGAGATTGATCGGCAGAACCGGCCGGCCGTCGCCTTTCGCGAAAAGCGATCGATATCGATCGAGTTTTGCCGTGAGTTCACCGACCATCCGGCGCGCTGCAGGGAGCTGCAGCCGCTCGCCGATCACCAGCGTTGCCCGTTCCGCCAGCACATAGGGGCTTTCGCCGGGCTTGTAGATCGCATGGCTTTCAACCGGCGCGATGCGGCTCATCAGCGGATCGGCCCAGGCATAGAAGTTGGAATTGAAGATCAGGTCGGGACGGGAAAAAAGCAGCACTTCGAAATTCGGCGTACCGCGAAGGCCGAGATCGGCGACGGTTTCGGGAACTTCGGGCTCGATCGCGACCTGCCGGAACTGACGAAGCTCGGTTGCCGCGACGAGATTGGCCCCGATCGCCAGCAGCGTTTCGAGAAGCGCCCAGTCGAGCGTGGCGACACGCGGCCCCGAGGTCTGCGCGTGGGCATATCCGGCCGTCGCCAGAAGCGCGGCGGCTCCGGACAGGATGGTCCTGCGCTTCAGCAAAAGCGGCTCTTTCAACATCTCTCCAATCGCACGGGACGCAGGAAGGCCCCGAATAGGGCCTTCCTGCAAAGCCGAACTCGGCCTGTCAACTTACCAGACCTTGCTGAGCTTAAAGGTGACGGTGCGGGCCTGGCCGTAACCGCAGAACAGGTTGGTGTTGCAACCCGAGACATATTCCTCGTCGAACAGGTTGGTCACGTTGAGCGAGGCTTTCCAGTCATTCTTTTCGTAACGGATGCCGGCATCGAAGACGGTGGCGTCGGGAACGCGCAGCGTATTGGCGTCGTCCGCCCAGGACTTGCCGCGATAACGGACGCCAGCGCCGAGGCCCAGCCCTTCCAGCGGACCGTCCGTCACCGTATAGTCCAGCCACAGCGCCGCCTGCGTATTCGGTACCAGCAATGGCGTGTTGCCTTCCATATCCGGGTTGCCGGGGTTCTTGGTGAACTCGAGGTCCGTATAGGATGCGGAAGCGATCACCTTCCAGTTCTGGTTCAGGTTGAACTTGCCCTCGAGTTCGATGCCGCGGGAGCGAACCTCCCCAAGCTGCCTGTCGCCGGTGCCTCCACCGGCCAGCGGCACGGAGACCGTGTAGTTCTGCTTGTCGATCTGAAAGACCGAGGCGGTGAGAACGCCGTCGAACCAGGTGGGTTCATACTTGACGCCGGCCTCGTACTGCTCGCCTTCTTCGGGCTTGAGGGCGCCATCGGCGCCGGCGCCGACCAGCGGGCTGAAGAAGGTCGCGACGCTGGCGTAGGGCGTCACGCCGTTGTGGAATTCATAGGCTAGCCCCGCACGGCCGCTCCAGGCGGTATCCGACAGGCTGGAATCGGCGTTGGAGGGAAGCAGGTCGTCGACTTCGCTGTCCAGATAGTCGAAGCGGCCGTTCAGCGTCATGATCCATCCGTCGCCGAACCTGATCTGGTCCTGCGCGTACACGCCGACCTGGTTGATCGTGTAAACCTGGTGCGTGGACGGGGCGAGCGGCGGGAACGGCAAGTCGTGATCCAGATCGTCCGGATCGACGGACTCGCCGAACGCGGCCAGCTGATCGTTGTCGAGGCGATAATAACGATAGTCGATGCCGGCCATGACCTTGTGGCTGGCCCCGCCGAGATCGAACTCATTCTCCAGCCGGTTGTCGATATTGAAGGAATCCGCTTTCGACCGAACGTCATCGGCATAGAGCTGGACCAGCGGGTCGCTCTGCGACAGCCAGTCGAAGGGATACATCTGGCGCTCGCGCTTATCCAAATGCCCATAACGCAGATTCTGGGTGAATTTCCAGCCCCCTTCGAACTCGTGCTCGAATTCGTATCCGACCATGGCTTGCGTCGTGCGGCCGATATCGAAATCCGGATCGCTGAGGAAGCTGTCGCGGTCGATCTTCCCGAAATACGGATTGTCTACCACCGTGCCGACATAGGGCAGCAGGCCGTTGGTCGTATGGGTCTGGTCGAGCCGGCTGACATAGGCATAGACGTTGAGGCTCGTCGCGGCGTCCGGCTGCCATGTCACTTGAGGCATGAAGACGCCGCGAATGTCTTCCTGATAGTCCGCATAGCCGTCGCCGCCGGAAAGCTTGCCGGTCAAGCGGTAGGTGACGACGCCGCTTTCGTCCAGCTTGTCGGAAATGTCGAAGCCGCCGAAGCCGCTTCCGTTGCTGTCGATGCCGAGCTCCGTATAGAAATAGGGTTCATCGGTTGGACGTTTGCGCACGAGGTTCACGACACCGCCGGCATTGGAGCCGCCGAGCAGGACCGAGGCCGGCCCTTTCAGGATTTCGACGCGCTCCAATATGAAAGGATCGATCTGGAAATTGCCGAAGGCGTGACTGGTTAGCGCCAGGTTGTCGAAGAAGAGGCCAGTTTGGCTGGCGTTGAAGCCGCGGATATAGATCCAGTCGGTATCCGGATCGGAACCGTAAGGCTGCGAGAATACGCCGGGGGTGTAGAGCAGCGCCTGATCGACCTTGTCGACAACGCCCCGGTCGGCCATCTCTTCCGTCCCGACAACGGAGACCGACTGGGGGATTTCGTTGATCGGCGTATCGGTCTTGGAGCCGGTCGTGGATTTCTTCGCGACATAACCCTTCACCGGCCCGGTCGCGCTTTCAGCTTCGCCTTCGCCCTGAAGCACGATCGGGGCAAGCGTCGTACCGGCATCCTGCGCCCGCGCCGCCCAGCCCGCGCAGATGCCGATCAGCGCCACACTCGCGCCCAGCCCCAGCCTTGCCCCGAAAGACCCTTTCCGCTTCCCCATTTTGCCAACCCCACTCACATATCCTGATGGCCGCTCCCCTTGGATGCGGCACTGCAATAAGGTGAGTGATTAACTCAATTTAAATTCCGCGGCTTGGCTCGATCGGCGGCAATTGAACGATTTTGGGCAAATTTCACGGTTGAGGACAGATCTTTGCAAAGGCGGTCAGGTCCGCTTCACCCTTTTCCAGCGGGCGGGCGTCGTGCCGACATGCTTGCGGAAGACCCGGGTGAAATGAGCCTGGTCGGAAAAGCCCGTTTCGGCGGCGACTGCCGTCAGTGGGTGGTCCCCAACCATCAGCAATTGCTTGGCCCTGTCGAGACGGGCATTCATCTGCCATTCGTGGGGCGCCATGCCGGTGGACGCCTTGAAGGAATGGCTGAAATGCGATTGCGACAGGCCGGTCACGTCCGCCAGTTCCTGCAGGCGGATGTTGCGCATGCAGTTTTCGGCGATGAAATCGGTGGCGCGCCTGAGCTGCCAGGAGGCCAGTGAACCGCGCTTGCGCGGCGGCGCCTTCATCATCTTCAGAACGTCGATGACGAGCGCCAGCGCCAGTCCGTCGCCGTAGAGATCGTGCAGCGGATCGGGATTGGCGATCTCGGCAGCAATCAGTTCCGCGAGCGCCATGACCCGCTGGTCGAAAAAGAGGAGCTGCGGGTCCTTGAGCTTCTGAGGGTCGATCTCCTCCATCAGCCGGCGGCTGACCACATCCGCATCGAAATGGATGTCGAGATGGCGCACGGACTGGACTTCGGTAATGTCCACCCAGAGATCCATATCCGCCGGGATGTAGGAAATAGGACTTTCACGCCGGTCCTGCGGGGTGCCGCGGGCCTTCGGCGCAAGCTTGACGGACGGGCGGCCGCGGCCGCGATGGTCGAGCAGGATGAAGAGCCGCGGATCGCGGGCCACGTAATAGCCGCCGGCATAGGCGGCGCATTCCACGTCCCAAAGGTCGGCGGTGATGCCGTTCCAATGGCATCGGCGAAGCCCACCGATGACGGAGAAGCCCTCGATCCTGTTCTGCATGCGTGGCTGGAACGTCATCCGGATATCCCGCACCTTGATAAAACATGTATGATTTTATCAAGTTTTGTCGAAGCCATCAATCGGCACATTTTGAGCCCTTTCAAAGGCCGCTGACCTGCGCCGCGTGCAGTCGGTTATAGGCGCCACGCCGGGCGATCAGGTCCTGATGGGAGCCCTGTTCGACGATGCCGCTGCCGTCGATGACGACGATCCGGTCGGCACCCTGGATGGTCGCCAGCCGGTGCGCGATGATCAGCGTCGTACGGCCTTCGGAAAGCTCGGCCAGTGAGCGCTGGATGGCACGCTCCGTCTCCGTATCGAGCGCCGAGGTCGCCTCGTCGAGGATGAGGATCGGCGGGTTCTTCAAAAACATGCGGGCAATCGCCACACGCTGCTTCTGGCCTCCGGAGAGTTTTACGCCACGCTCGCCGATCACCGTGTCGAGCCCATCCGGTAAACCTGCGAGCATTTCTTCGAGCCGGGCCTGGCGGGCCGCCTCGACGATCTCTGTCTCGCCGGCACCGAGTCGTCCATAGGCGATGTTCTCACGGATCGTGCCGCCGAACAGGAATACGTCCTGCTGCACGATGCCGATCTGCCGGCGCAGCGATACCTTGGTCATCTGGCGGATGTCGATACCGTCGATGGTGATGCTGCCGGCACCGATCTCATAGAAGCGCGGCAGCAGCGAACAGATGGTCGTCTTGCCGGCGCCGGACGGGCCGACGAAGGCGATCGTCTCGCCTGCGCGAATCGAGAGGTTTACATCCTTCAGCACCGGCTTTTCCGGGCTGTAGCCGAAGGCGACGTTCTCATAGGCGATCTCGCCTCGCAGATGATCGACCGCGACCGCATCCGGCGCATCGGCGATATCCGGCTCGGTATCGATGAGCTCCGTGAAACGGCGAAAGCCCGCAATGCCCTTCGGATAGGTCTCGATCACCGAATTGATCTTTTCGACGGGGCGGAAGAAAACACCGACTAGCAGCAGGAAGCCGATGAAGCCGCCGGCGGTAAGCTCGCCCGACAGCACGAAATAGGCGCCCGCGATCATCACCACCATCTGCGTGAGACGCATGCTCATGTAGCTGAGCGAACTGCTGGCCGCCATCAGCTTGTAGGCTTCGAGCTTCACGCGCCGGTAGTTCTGGTTGTCTTTCTCGAAAAGGCTGCGCTCGTACTGTTCATTGGCGAAGGCCTGCACGACACGGATGCCGCCGACATTCTCCTCGATGCGCGTGTTGAAATCACCGACCCGGTCGAACAGCCGGCGGAAATTGTGGGTCATGCGACCGCCGAAATGGCTGGTGACCCAGGCCGTCAGCGGCACGACGACGGCGGTGATCAACGCGAGCTGCCAGTTGACCGAGAACATCAGCAGGAGCGCTCCGGCAAAGGTCATCAGCGCGATGAACAGGTCTTCGGGTCCGTGATGGGCGACTTCGCCGATTTCTTCGAGGTCCTTGGTAAGCCGGCCGACGATATGGCCGGTCTTCTGGTTGTCGAAATAGCTGAACGAAAGCTTCTGGAGATGATTGAACGCCGCCCGGCGCATGTCAGTCTCGATATTGATGCCCAGCATATGCCCCCAGTAGGTGACGACCGCCATCAGTCCGGTATTGATCGCGTAGATAACGAGAAGCGCGGCCGAGGCGCCGAGGATCAGCAGCCATTCCTGGCTGAGCAGCAGCCGGTCGATGAACAGTTTTACCGCCATCGGAAAGCCGAGTTCGAGCAGGCCCGAGAGGATCGCGCAGAAAAAGTCGAGGATGAAGAGGCCCCGATAGGGCCGGTAATAGGCAAAGAAGCGGCGTAACATTCAAGCTCTCAAATAGGACGTGGTTGACCGGGGAGAGGAAATTGACGAAACATGACCCGATTTCTCCATATTCGGAAAACCTGCCGGACGGATAGTGCCTTATGTCGCTGAATGCAAACGAGCGAGTGCTCGCGGATGGAAATGCGCGTCTCTCGTCAGTCAAGCCCATCCTGTCGCTCAGGGACGTGAGCTTTGCGATCGAGGGTCGCGTCCTCCTGCATCCGCTTACTCTTGATCTTGGCCCAGGTAAATCCATTGCGCTGATCGGCCATAACGGCTCGGGAAAGTCGACGCTCCTGAAGCTGATCGGCCGCCAGCAGGCGCCGAGCGGCGGCGCGATCCATTTCGAGGGCGTGCCGCTCGCAGACTGGGGTGCCAGGGCCTTTGCGCGTCGGCTCGCCTATTTGCCGCAGCGCACGCCCGCCGCACCCGGCATGCTGGTCAAGGAACTGGTGGCGCTCGGCCGCTACCCATGGCACGGCGCGCTCGGCCGCTTCAGCGCCACCGATAAGGTGAAGGTCGAGGAAGCGATCGAGCTCACCGGCATCGGCGGCTTTGCCGATCGGATGGTGGATAGCCTGTCGGGCGGCGAGCGTCAGCGTGTCTGGCTGGCCATGCTGGTGGCCCAGGATGCGACCTGCCTGCTGCTCGACGAGCCGATCTCGGCGCTCGACATCGGCCACCAGCTCGAGGTCCTGTCGCTGACCCACGGCCTTTGCCGCGAAAGGGGCATCACAGTCATCACCGTGCTGCATGACGTGAACATGGCGGCGCGCTTCTGCGACGAGATCGTGGCCCTGCATTCCGGCAGGCTGATTGCGCACGGCACGCCGGAAGACGTCATGACGACGGACGAGCTTGCCCGTATCTACGACGTGCGGATGGATGTCATTCGGCAGCCGTCAAGCGGACGACTGGTCGCGTTGGCGCAATAAGCCTACTCAGGCGAGGTCGAACGTCACGGCCTCGCCATTAATTCCGTAATGGTGGGCAAAGCCCAACCTTACTGCTGCTTCCTGACCAGCTTATTGATGACCAGGCCGACAATCACCTGAACGATGATGCCGGCAACGCCGCCGCCGACGAGCTGGCCGGCAAGTGCTGCAAAGTCCACGCCTCCGGCAGTGGCTGCACCGCCGGCGCCGACGAGCGAGCCGAGGATCGAACCGCCGCCCACGCCGCCGACAGCGCCGGCGATCAGGTTGCCGATCGAACCGAGGTCGGAATCCTTGAGGATCTTGCCGCCCGCGCCGCCGCCGACAGCGCCACCGATGAGTTGAGCGATAATCGTTGAGATGTCCATGACATGCCCCCTAGCTGGAATCTATAATTTAGTAATTCAGCATATAAGTGCGGCAAAGCCAATCATAATTTTAAACGCTTTTTCGTCGTCCTTCCACTGAAAGGTTGTTTTGGGCGGGAGGCTGGAAATTCTATATCTCGATAGCGCACGCCCGGTTCCTCCAGGCCAGCAATAGGCCCCGAGAAGATATCATGCGGGGGCAGCAGCAGATGATGTCGGTGAGGGGTTATTTGGACGATCAATAACAAAGAAAGGACTTTTGATTATAGACTGTCTCAGCGTTACGCCTCATTCTCCGAAGATCAAAAAACGGAGATTCTCAATGACCAAGACAGTTCTTATTACCGGAACATCATCCGGCTACGGCAAGGCGATGGCCGAACTTTTCCTTGATCGCGGATGGAACGTCATCGCGACCATGCGGCGCCCCGATCCAGGCGTCTTCGCGACGACCTCGGACCGGCTGAAAGTGCTGTCCCTAGACGTCACCGATGCCGAAAGCATCGGGAAAGCCATCGCCGACGGCATCGCTGCCTTCGGCGCGATCGACGTGCTGGTGAACAATGCGGGGATCGGCATGGCGTCGGCCGTCGAAGCCACGCCCGACAGCACGGTGCGTGAGATATTCGAGACGAACACCTTCGGTGTGATCGCGACCAGCCGCGCCATCATCCCCCATATGCGCAGGCAGGGGTACGGCACCATCGTCAACGTCACGTCCAGCGTCACCATCGGCGTCATGCCTCTGGTTGCAATCTATGCGGCAAGCAAATGCGCCGTGGAAGGCTTCACGGAATCGCTGTCCTATGAACTGGGATTGTTCAATATCAAGGCCAGGCTGGTGGAGCCGGGCCTGGCGCCGACGACGAATTTTGCCGCCAACGGCGGCCCTCGCATGCAAGGTTTGATCCCGGAGGACTACGAGGCCTTCGCCCAGGCCTATTTCGGGAAAATGGCTGATTATCCGACGCCTTACTGCACCGAGGCGGAAGTGGCGGAGGCCACGTTCGCGGCCGCGACCGAAGAAGGAGGAAGGATCCGCTATCCTGCCGGTCCGGACACCAAATTACTTGCTGAACTGCGCTGGACGACCTCGGAGGACCATTATCTGGAGAGGATGCGGGAAATGTTCGACCCGGGACGTCCTTCGCCGATACGGTAACATCGCCGTTCTTGACGCTGCCTTGGGCGCGAGAATTCGCATTCCTGAGCCGGCGGCAGGAATGCCGAAGGAGGCTGCGACACCGTTTCGGATTTCGGATCGCCGCCGTTTCATGGCGGCAATCCGCACTTGTCGAAATGTGCTCCACAAAACCAACATCATTTCCGGCCAAGTACCGATGGGGTGCCTCTAGCCTTGGCTCAGGGGCCTCCTATATCACCTGTCGACCCGAGGCGATCGTCTCGTTCAACCACCGAGGTTCTGCCAATCCATCAGGGAGAAATTGCAAATAGGGCTCAATGACCGCCGTGCCCACAGATAGCCCGTGTCTTTCGGATGCGGTTCGCGAGGAGGAGTTCATGCGTCCGGAGGGAGGCCGGAAACTTGCGCGAAAAAGGGTAGCTATGGAATGACGTTGCTCACATACGCTTTGTCTTGCATCGAAGAGGTCGGCCATGAGCATTGCTGACCGACTGGTGGTGGGAAGTCTCTGGGTCACCCTCTCGAGGGTCATTGTCAACGGGCTGTCGACACTCAGCACCATCGTCCTGGCTTGGTATCTTTTACCTTCGGACTTTGGCGTGGTGGCGCTTGCGACGACGATGCTCGTCATCGCGACGACGATTACCGAGCTTTCCCTGAATGAGGCGCTCATCCGTCATGAAGCCCCGGGAGAATCTCATTTCAGTGCAGCTTGGACACTGGCTGCGACGCGCGGCCTGATATTGTGCCTTCTGTTCGCAGCCTTCGCCTATCCCGCCTCCCTCATCTATGACGAACCGCGCCTGTTCGGCGTTCTCCTCGCGTTGAGCCTCAGCTTTCTCATCAACGGGCTGGCGAATCCGCGGAGGATCATGCTCCAGCGGGACCTGATTTTCTGGCAGGAGTTCGTATTGAATGTTGCCCAGAAGATCGCCGGGTTCATAGCCACCGTCGCCATAGCGATGATGTACCACAGCTACTGGGCGCTTGTGATCGGCACTTTGGTCACGCAGGCGACGAACGTTTTGACCTCTTACTTCGTCATGCCGTTCCGTCCCCGCGTTACCTTCGCCCATATGCGGGAATTCTTTTCGTTTTCGGTGTGGATTACCGCCGGGCAGATCGTCAACACGCTCAACTGGCGCTTCGATTATCTGCTGATCGGCAAGCTGCTGGATGGCGCCGCCCTCGGCTACTATTCGCTTGGCGGGCAGCTCGCGATGACGCCTACGCGTGAAGCGACCGCGCCGCTGACCGCGACCATCTATCCCGCCTTCGCCAATGTCCGCCATGATCCTTATCGCTTGGCCGCAGCCTATCAGCGGACGCAGGCGCTCCTGACGGCCGTCGCCCTGCCGGCCGGCATCGGCACGGCTGTTATCGCGGATCCGCTCGTCAGGCTGTTGCTTGGCGAAAGATGGCTTCCCGTGATCTTCATCATCCAGGCGCTGGCATCGGTCTACGCGCTGCAGACGTTGGGCTCTCTCATTCAGCCTCTTGGCATGGCGCTCGGGCATACCCGGACGCTCTTCGTCCGCGATACGCAGATGCTTCTCGTGCGGGTTCCCGTCATTACGATCGGTCTGGTCTTCTGGGGACTTCCGGGCCTGATACTGAGCCGTGTGCTCACCGGCCTCTTCAGCGCCCTGGTCAACATGATCATCGTGAAGCGCTTCATCAATGTTTCGGTCACTGAGCAATTGCGGGCAAATTTCAGGGCGCTCGCGAGTTCGGCCGTCATGGCCGCGGGCGTCTTGCTCGCCGATCGCTACATGGGCGTCGAGACCACGCAGATGGCGCTGGCCCTGCAGCTCGCGGCCCTCATCTGTCTTGGAGGCGTTCTCTATTGCGGCGCCAGCCTCTTCCTCTGGCTGGTCATGGACCGTCCGAATGGGCCGGAAACCGAAATGGGGAAGATCGCCTCCAAGGTGCTGTCCAAAGTCAGTCACGCCTGATCGCAGGCTTGTTTTAACTTTCGAAAGAGAGGTACGATGTCAGATGCTCAGCAGTTAGAACTTATCGCCAGGCTGCAGGACAGGACGCACGATTGCCTGAAGCAATTCGTCAAGCCCGATGAGCCTGTCGCGATACTGGATTTCCCCGATATCAGGAATTGCGGGGATTCGGCGATCTGGCTCGGAGAGATGGCCTACCTGCAGGATCGCTACGCGAAGCGGCCCTCCTACGTCTGCACGACCGACGATTTCTCCCCGGACGAACTCAAGAATGCCGCCCCGAGCGGCCCGATCTTCATTCACGGGGGCGGCAATTTCGGCGATGTCTGGGTGTTCCATCAGGATTTTCGCGAACGCGTGATGGAATTGTTTCCCGACCGGCAGATCGTCCAGTTTCCGCAATCGATCCACTACAAGTCTCCGGAACGGCTGGAGGAGAGCAGGCGCGCGATCGGTAAACACAAGAACTTCGTGCTCCTGGTCCGCGATGAGGAATCGTTCCAGTTCGCTCAGGAAAATTTCGATTGTGAGGTCTATCTGTGCCCGGACATGGCCTTCTGCATCGGCGCCGTAAAGCCCGATGCGCCGCAGTTCCCTGTCCTTGCAATGCTCCGTCAGGACAAGGAACAGGTCGGAGAGGTCGATTTCTCGGCCTATCCCGATATCCCGAAGGAGGACTGGATCACCGAGGATACTTCGAAGGTGCGCGTCGCGAAGGCGTTTGGCGCAGCATCGGCGCTCTTGCACCTCAATCCTTCCGAACTTCGGCTGCGCAAGCTGGATGCGGCGGCCAACAACCGCTTTCAGCGTGGTATCCGGCAGATTTCCCGCGGCCAGGCCATCGTGACCGACCGCTTGCACGTGCATATCTGCTCGCTTCTCATCGGACGCCGCCATGCGGTGCTCGACAACAATTACGGGAAAATTCGCCGGTTCATGAACGCTTTTTCAGGAGGCACGGATCTGTCCTACAGGGCGACGTCTCTCGACGACGGCATCAGGTGGGCAAGAGAGCAGGCGAGGGGCATCGCGGCATGACCCTGCCTGAGATCAACGGCTGGAGGCTGTCATGAGTGTTGTAACCTTCATCATCCCTGTGAGGCACCAGGATAACGCCCGCGACTGGGGTCTCCTGAAGAGAAATCTCACTGAGACCGTCGCATCTATCGCGAACCAGACCAACCCCGACTGGCGGGGGATCATCGTCGCCAACAGGGGCGCCGATCTTCCCGTGCTGCCGGACAAGTTCTCGGTGACGTGGGTGGATTTTCCGCCGAACGACATCCATGAGCGAGGCGATGCGACCGAGGATGATTTTCTCGACTCGTTCCGCGCCGACAAAGGCCGCCGTGTTCTCGCGGGCATGCTCGATGCCCGCGACGGCCGCTTCTTCATGATCGTAGACGACGACGATTTCGTGAGTTCCCGCATCGTCGAATACGTTTCCCAACACCGGAACGAGAACGGCTGGATGATCGACAAGGGCTATATCTGGGACGACGGCGGCGGCATCCTGTTATGCCGCGACCAGTTCAGCCATTATTGCGGGACGTCGCTGATCATCCGCTCGGACCTGTACGGGCTGCCGGCAAGGGCGGAAGATGCGTCGATCGAATGGATCAAGAATATGCTGGGCAGCCATGTCCGCATAGCGCCGGCTTTGGCCGAACGCGGAACGCCGTTAAGTTCTCTCCCGTTCCGGGGCGCCGTGTACCGTGTCGCCCACAAGGGATCGCACAGCAAGGCGCCGAGCCTCATCGAGATGTATTTCCTGAACAGGAACGCTCTCAAGCAGCCGGTCAGTACCATAAAGAACCTTGCGAAGCTGCGACTGCTGTCGACCGAGCACAAGAGGGAGTTCTTCGGTCTCTCGGGATAGGTCATTCGTCGTCGGCGATGTCGAGGAATCTGAGACCCCGCCGGAAGCCGGTCATCTGCCTTCGCGCCCGGTCGCCAGGGTGAAACTGGCCCGGCTTCAGGGACAGAGCTCATGACCCCGTCGAACCTCTGGCGGACGCCGCTGGTCGTGGAACGGTGTTTGTGTCATCTTTCCTCGAAGTGGAAATCGAGTGAGCTACAAGGACGCGTCTCCCATGTTGGTCAACAAGCTGACTGCCCTCGCGTTAATCATCGTCGGATTTCTCATCCTGGCGTCCGGCTACCGGTATGAATCTTTCTTCGGCATGCTCGTCGGGTGCCTGGTGCTGGTGACAGGCATTGCTCTTCTGGTTCTGAAAATCGTCCGCAGAAACCAGCCGCGTCGCCTGGACTGACCGATACGGGAAGGTTTCGGTTGCGATAGAGGCCGTACGCTGGCCCGCCAGCGGTCACGCCCTGCCGCGAGCGGCGCGATGACTTCAGGCCGTCAACGCCGGCGGCTGCGCGGTCGGGCCGGCGCGGAGCACATTTCCGCGATCGAGAACGACGACCTGCTGGCAGGCCTGGATATGTTCAGGGCTGTGAGGTGCCCAGACGACCGTCGTCCTTCCCCGGATCGAATCCAGATAACGCAGGATTCTTGGCTGCCATTCGGGTGTGTTGGCGATGCCGTCCCCGTCGAGCAGCAGAACGGCAGGCTGGTTGAGCGTCGCTGCGACGAAGGCGATCAGGTGGCGGAACTGCAATTCGGCAATGTCCTCCGAGAAGGGATTGAGTTCGCGATCCAGCACCTTGTCGGCGCTGCGGCCGAACGCGGAAAGCTCCCGCCAGTCGGGGCCGATGACGCGCTCGAGGGCGGCAAAGGCCTCGGCATCGCTCAATGTCGGCACGCGCAGGCGCAGATAATCGCGGACGGTAATTGGCAATGCGGGAACGAACTGCGGCACATAGCCTATCCAGGCGCGGTATTCCGTCGTATCGAATTGCCGGATGTCCCGCCCGCCGATCAGCACGCGGCCGGATTGAGGGCGGCGCAGGCCGGCCAAGCATTCCAGCAGCACGCTCTTGCCGCTGGCGCTCGGGCCGACGATCGCGATCCGTTCGCCTGCCTTCACGCTGAAGGACACGCCGTTGAGTGCCGCATCGTAGTCGGCATCGGGTCTGTAATAGACCCGTTCGGCAGTAAGCACGACATTGGTGAGGCCTGCCGGACTGGAGAACTCGGAGCCCGTGCTTTCGGCGGGTGTCGCCATCAGCTGGTCGAGCTGGCGGATGGAGCTTCGCACCTGGCGCAGGCGGACCATGGAGCCGAAGGCCTGCTGCGCGGGTGTCGTGATGCGCCAGATCAGCATCATGGTCGCGACCAACCCGCCGGCATGCATCGCTCCTCCCAGGACCAGGATGATACCGACGCACAACGTCGCCAGCACCGTCAGCATGCTCAGCATATGTCCGATCGCCTGGGCGCGGGCGACCGCAATCGCATAGTCGCGATTACGGGCCGCCGATTCCCGCGCGAGCTTGGCAAAGTGGCTGAGCCATCGGCTGTCGGCGCCGGCCTGATGGAAGGCGTTCATTCCATAGAAGGCGGATACCGCATTCTCCTCGAGGCGGCCGGATGCGATGCCGGCCGCAGTCGATTTGCTGGCGACGTAGTCGGAAATCGGCAGGGCGAGCGCCGCATAAGCCATGAGCGAAACGATCGGCACGAAGACCAGCCAACCGCCCATCAGCGCAATGACCACCAGAAAGATCACGATAAACGGGTAGTCGATCAGATTGAGGCCGCCGGTTCCGCTCAGGAACGTGCGCGCGCTCTCGAAGCCGCGCAGGCGGACAAGGTTGTTCTGGGCACCGAGCCGTGTCGTCGTCTCCATGGGCAGCACCAGCATCTTGCCCATTGCCGCGGTGCCGATGCGCGTGCCCGCCCATGCCGCCATCGATGAACTCAGGTGATGACGGGCGACACTCAGCGCCCAGCCGCCTGCCACCACGACCACCGCCAGCAGCGCGAGGCTCCAGATCGTGTTCACGGCGCCGGAGGGAATGACGATGCTGTAGACCACCATGGTATACAGCGACACGGAAAGAGCGGCCATGTTGATGACGAGGCTCGCGGTGAAGAGCTTGAAAATCTGGTCGCGCATCTGTTCGAAGAGACCCCGAAACCAGTTTGGCCGCGCTTCATTGACCGCGTGGAAATTGATGTCGGGTTCGACCGCGAGGATCGTATCCCCACGGGAAAGCGCGAGATTGCCATGGCTGCCGTTGACAAGCCAGAGGTCTTCGCTTTCCGGCCGGCCGAGATAGACCCCGAACTCTCCGGTTCGCGTCCGGGCGAGGCTGCCGGTCGCCAGCCTGCCGGTATCCGACGGCGTGCCGGTGGCGACCACGCGGCGCGTGCGGAATCCGAGGGTGGGAAGAAGCAGTTCGAGATGATCGAGCGTCATCGGCGTGTCTGCGGGAGGCAACAGAGCTGCAAGGCTCCGTGCCGTGCCGAGCCAGCCGAGCGCCACGAGCATCGCCGGCAAGGTTGCCGCGACGGGGGAGGCGGCGCGCCGATCGTCTCCGACTGCTCCTTCCAGGCGCTCCAGCCATACCGTTTCGGACCAGGTCGGCGGTCTCCTCGGTACTTCGGGCTGGGTGGCCGGGGCAGCGGAAGGAGTAAAGGCCTCCGTCATGTTTTTACCCTTCTGCGATCGACGCGCACTTTCATGTCCGCGAGCTGCAGCAGGGACGGGCTGCTCGACACGATGAACACGGTCGCCTGGCCTTTCAATTCCCTCAGCAGTTCTCGCAGTCGCGTCACTCCATCGAGATCCAGCGATGCGTCGGCGTTGTCGAGGCAGAGCACGAGGGGCTCGCGCACCAGGGCACGCACGAGACCGATGCGTGCGGCAATGCCGGGGGTGATGATTTCCGTGCCGCCCAGGCCGACAGGCGTCATATATCCCTGACGCAAACCATCCACGAAAACGCTGAGGCCCAGCCTTTCGGAAAGCTGGATCGCCGCCGCTTCATAATTGGGACTGAACAGCGTGAGATTATCGAGAAGCGAGCCGCGGATCAGCTCGGCGCGCGAGCTTGCCTCGGTCACGCATTCCCTGAAGCTCTGCGGATCGTATTCGCTGCTCGGCCGACCGTCGAAGGTGACGGAAATGCCTAACGAATCTTCGAGCCGGGCCATCGTCCTCATTGTCATGGTGCCGACCGGTGAATTCGGCGCGTCGATATGAACGAAGGCACCCTGAGGGATCGTGACGGAACCGCCGTACATGTGCAAGGCTTGCCCTGACATGACGATGGGGCCGCCGGTGAAACGGCGCCGCTCGCCGGTGCCGGTCTCTGCCCATACGGGAGCCAGCGGAAGCGACAGGACCTTGTCTATGCTGCCTTCGGCCTGACGCCGCTGGTGGCGGCGGCTGAGATAGCCGAAAGCGCCCATCGCGGGGCCGACGGAGCGCCCTGCAAGAAGCGTGCAGGCTGCGAGACCGCCGGTCGTCAATTGACCCGCGACCACCATGAAGGCGCCCACTGTGACGATGCCGATCGTTGAGAGTTGCGCCATCAGACTGCCATTCTCCCTGATCAGCGCCATCCGGTTCTCAACGCGCGCGGTCGCTTCCATGAGACGCGCGACGGTATCGCGATAACGCCGCGTCAGCAGGGTCTCGGCGGCCATTGCCTTTGCCTCGACAACGCCCGTGAAAATCCCCCAGCCCAGTTTCTGCCGCTGCAGCTGGGCTTCCCGGGCATCCCGCTGAGCGGCAGCCCCGGAACGGGCGACGGCCAGTGCTGCGAGCAGGGCAAGAAGGGTGAATGCCAGAGGAATTACCGCCAGCCAGGAGCCTATATAGGCGATGAGAGCGATGTAGATCACCGAGAAAGGCAGTTCGTGCAATGCCACCGCCGCATTCCCGGACCAGAAGTCGCGGACCTCTCCGGTGGCCCGGACCGCATCCGACAGGTCCGGGATGCTGAGTTGATGGAGGGCTTTGCTGTCGGCACGCATCACGTGGTCGAGCACGCGTACCGTCATGTCCGACTCGAAGGCAGATCCAACGTAGGCGAACAGCTCCGAGCGCACATATCGGACGATGGCTTCCAGCACGATGGCAATGGTCACGCCTACGGCCAGTGCCAAGGTGGTGCCATAGGCTTCATTCGGCAGAATACGATCGTAGGTCTGAAGCAATGCGAGCGGAACGGCAAGGGCCAGTATGTGGCTAACGATAGACGCCGCAACACTGACTGCCGTCACTCCCGGAGGCTTGGCTACCGTATAGCTTGCCATGGCTCCCCTATCTCGATTGCGCCGGTGAGCACTGGTTCCCGCGTATATGACGTGGGAACGCGGGCACCGCCGGCCGCGTTACTATCAATCGAAACGTGCACTGTTGTCGATCAAAATGTACGTTATCTTTAAGGAAAATTGCATATAAATCTTTTCGCAACCGACGGCCGACGCTACTTTCGAGGCTCGACGCTGCGTTTGCGACGGCAATGAAAGGCTACAACGCGTCTGCACAACAGTCGTTGCAAGGAGGTTGTGATGAAGGACAGGCTTGGCCAGCTTCAGGAATTCGTAGACGGCATTGCAGCAAGCGTTGCGATCGTCGGCCATGCACCGGCGGGTGAGCTTGCGGTATCCGCCTGTAACGAGAATTTTTTCGATATGGTGGGCGGACGGCGTGGCGGTGTCGGTACTCGTAATTTTCCCATACCGCTTGACACGCTGATGCCAAGCTATGCGCGGCTTGATCTTCGCAAGAAGCTTCAAGAGTGTTTCACGTCCAGCGTCGCGCAGGAACTGGAACAAGCCTATGACCTGAGTGACGGAACCCATTGGTGGCGCCTGTCGCTGAAGCCGTTCCGGCATGTAGGCGAGGATTCCACGGTGCTCGAAATCCTGATCACCGGCCTGGATATCACGCCGAAAATGAACCTGATGCATGATCTGGAAGTCAGCACATCCCGTTTCCGGTCCGTCGTGAATGCCGCCTATGATGCAATCATAACGATCGACCAGACCCACAACATCACCCTGTTCAATCGTGCCGCCGAGAATCTCTTCGGGTACGAGGCATCCGATATGATCGGCAAGCCCATCATCACGCTGCTTCCGGAGACCTATCGGGAGCATCATTCCGAAAAGATCCAGAAATTTGCCCGGTCGCCCGTCAATTCCCGGCAGATGAACGAGCGCAACCGAATTTATGGGCGGCATCGGGACGGCTCGCTATTGCCCGTCGAGATCGCCATTTCCAAGATCAATGTCGACGGGCTGCTGGAGTTCACCGCCGTCATCCGGGACATCGCGGATCGTGTCCGGCTTATGGACCTGCTCCAGAAAGAAGCTGGAACCGATGAACTGACCGGCTTGCCGAACCGAAGAGAGTTCCTCGAGGTTGTCGGGAACATTCTGCGGACGGACGATCGCCTCTCCGTGCTGCTGCTCGACATAGACTACTTCAAGAAGGTCAACGACACGCACGGGCACGATGTCGGCGACGAGGTTCTGCGGGTTCTCGCCAAGGTGGGAACGGGAGCCAGCCGCAATATGGATGTGTTCGCCCGGTGGGGTGGCGAGGAATTCGTGGTGGCCATACCCGGGACGGATATCGAACGGGCGCGGGCGAGGGCGGAGATGCTGCGAGCGACGATCGAGACACAGGATTTCGCGCATACCTGGCGCAGCGGCAACCCGGTCCCTTTCACGGTCAGCATCGGTGTGGCGACGCGGGCGCCCGGCGAGCATGATCTGGACCCGATCCTCAAGCGTGCCGACCAGGCTCTGTACAGGGCCAAGGAAGCAGGCCGGAATCGGGTAGAGACCGAGTAAGGCCTCGGCGTTCCGAAATCATTCTGAAGCGCAGCTTCTCGGCCGGCGATAATCCTGCCAATGCCTTTCAAAACGGAACGGGTTGCCGCGATGTCCGCAGGAATTTCTCGAAATCCGGCGCTTCAAGCGGCGGCGAGAGCAGATTGCCCTGGCCGATATCGCAGCCGTGCTCGCGCAACCAGTCGAGGGCAGCCTCGTCCCTGATGCCCTCCGCGACGACCCGCAGGCCGAGATCATGCGCGAGGTCGATCGTCGAGCCTACGATGATCTGGTCGGTCCTGTCCTCGGCAAGCCGGGAGACAAAGGACTGGTCGATCTTCACGTAGCTCGCCGGAATGGACTTCAGGTATGAAAGCCCGCTCAGGCCGGTGCCGTAGTCGTCTATCTCGATGGCTATGCCCTGCCGCCGTATCTCGTCGAATTGGCGCCGGACGCGCACCGGATCCTTCATGAGGGCGCTTTCGGTAATCTCGATATGGACCCGGTCCGGACGAACCGTGTGGTGTTCAAGCATTCCGGCCAGCCGCGCCGCGAAGCGATCGCCCAGCAGGTCCTGCATCGAGACGTTGATCGATATCAGAGGCTCGATGCCGGCGGCCTGCCAGCGCGCGACCTGGGAGAGCGCGGTTCCCAGGGCCCAGTCCGTCATGGCATTCATAAGCACCGTGCGTTCCACGAGCGGTACGAACTCGTCTGGCGGGATTGGCCCGAGGGTCGGGTGGTTCCAGCGCAGGAGCGCTTCGGCGCCGATGCAGCGGCCTGTCGAGAGCTCCGTTTTCGGCTGATAGACAAGACGAAGCTGGCCCTGTCCGGCGAGTGCCGGGACGATATCGCGCAAGAGACATGCCGCACGAAGCGAAGCCTGGTCGGCTTCAGGGCTGTAGGAACGCCAGGGAGCTCCGCCATACAGCGATTCATGGGCGCTGCTGACGGCTGCCTGGAGCAGGTCGGCCGGATTGGCCCCATGATGCGGATAGCAGGCGACGCCGATGCCGATCGAGGTCGCCATCGGCATCGATGGCCCGGCCGGTCCGGGGCGTCGTATCCTGTAGGCAAGCCCATCGACAATCTCCTCGACACGATCCGGCGGGCCGACTTCAAGGACGCAGCCAAACTGCGCGGCTGTGAGACGATAGAGCTCGGCATGTGCAGGAAGGCACGCGCCCATCGATGTGGCAGACGCATTCGCGAACGAATCTGCCGCAGCCTGCCCCAGCATGCGCACCAGTCCCTCGTACTGGTTCGGGGTCGCGGCGACGATGACCAGAACGGCGATCTGCAGGCCGTCGTGGGGCGGACCGCCGATGACTGCGTCGATATGATTGAGGAGATCGAATCGGTTCCGCTCATGGCTCAAGGTGGGATCTCCCGCCGCCTGGCGCGGCTCGATAGGTGCCGTCGCGAAGATGCGACATCCCGAGCTGTCCTGGCCTGTTCCGGCAAAAGTCGGGCCTAGTGATTATGATGATTTTGATCCTCCTCCAGCGGTGACAGATCTGGCGCGGCTGCGGCTGCAGCGTCGTCGTGGTGCACGTCGTGCTGTGCGTCCGAAGCGTCGGCTCCCGGCCCTGAGCCGTGCTCGACCTGTGCGTCGGCAAAGAGATGGTCGGGCGGCGGAGGCTCCTGTCCCGCCTGCTCGATGTTCCCGGCCATCTGAAGATATTCGTCAGTGATCGAGGGCTGGTGGTCGGCCGGCTGCAATGCAGACGCCTGATCATCGGCCTGTGACTGGACGAAATCGAGATAGGCGCTTGCCGCCGAAGGTAGGGGCTGGTCATGGGGGACCTGGTCGCCGCCCCCTTGATCTGCTGACGCCGCAGCCGGAGCGTCCTGACCGGCGCCCTGGCTGTCCGTCACCGAAGCGATGGCCTCGTGCGTGCCGGAAGCCGCTGCGAGCGTGGATGCTGCCTGCTCGGCATCCCCTGCACTCGACCATGAGTCCACGCCTTGCTCCGTTGGAGTGAAGTCGACGCTGCCGCTGTCCGCCGTGCCTTCGGACATGGGATCGAGATCCTGGAAGGAGAAGGAGAAATCGTCCCTGCTGAAGCCGGTATTCTGCACCTGGATGGAGAACTGGATGACATCCCCGGCATGCAGTTCGGGCTGATAGTCCTGCCCTGCGTTGGTGAAGACACCCGTCGCGGGATCGAAGGAGACCGTGCCGTTGAAGCCGTCGAGCCATCCGGTCGAGACAGTGGCGTTCGGATTGTTGATGCCGATCTGCAGGCTCCATCCCTCAAGGCTGCCGCCCTTCAGCATGTCGTCGGTCAGCGTCAGCTGGAAGGTGGCGTTGTAGCCGCCGCCCCAGCTCGGATTATACCAGTCGTTGACGCTGACGAAGCTGATCTGCCCGTTCGCATCGACCGGCTCATGGATAACTGGTGTCATATCGCTGCCATCGCCGGGCACGGTTATTCCGGAACCCGGATCGCCGCCGTCCGGCTGAGCACCCACCGATGTTTCTCCGGTATGATCGCCGCCTGCAAGGATCGGCGGCTCGGTTTCCGGCACCGTGATCGTTCCGGTTTCACCCGCTCCGCCATCCGGCGAGCTGGTCGTGCCGCCGTCGCCACCCGCATCGGCTCCGGTCGACGGGCCTGCCGCCGTGTCGGCACCGTCCGGCTGCCCGCCGGATATCGGGGGTTCGGTTGCGCCGGTCGAGGTTTCTCCCGTCGTGCTCTCGCCGCCTGCCGAAAGAGGTGGCGAGGTGTCGGGAACCGGTTGGCCGCTGTCCGTACCGTCGCCGGCAGGGCTGGTGACTGTGGTATCACCACCCGATTGTTCGCCTGCCGCAGGCGGTTCGGTGGCTCCCGCCGGGGGCTCTTCCACCGTATCGCCGCCTCCCGCTGAAAGGGGAGGCTCCGTGCCAGGCACCGTCTCGCTGCCGCTGCCCGCGTCGCCTCCGGCGGAACCTGTGCTGACGCCACCATCCGGCTCGGTACCACCTGTCGGCGGTTCGCCGGCTCCTGTTGTGCCCCCTCCCAGCGTGTCGCCGCCATCGGTGGAGAGGGGCGGCAACGTGTCCGGTATGGTCTGGCCGCTGTTGCTTTCAGAGCCGCCGCCGGTTGAGGAATCTATGGTCGTGCCGCCGCTATCGGGTTGCGTGCCGATCGGCGGTGCCTCGTTTGTGCCTGTGGAGGTTTCGTCGGAGGCGCCGCCATCAGTGGAAACTGGTGGCTCGGTTCCCGGCACCACGATTGTTCCCGTCTCGCCCGATCCACTTCCCGTCTGATCTGTGATCTTTGATCCATCCGGGCCGGCGACCGTATCAGTATCGGGCGCGGAGGTCGTCGTATCGCCGCCTTCCGCGGGCGAACCGGGTTTCGTCTCCTGTTGACCACTTGCCGGCGTTTCCTCGGATGTGCCGCCACCGGTATCGGCAACATCGCTGCCTGGCACCACGGTATCGTCTGTGCCCGGCTGTCCCTCGTCCGGCACCATGGCCGTCGCCACGTCCTCGGGGGGCAGCGGGGGTGGGGCACCGGCACCTTCGACAAGCAGCGTATGATGCTCGTCCGAGGTGGCGCTGTTGGTCGCCAGAATGGGATCTCCCCCGCCGTCGACCTCACCGGTCTCGTAAGGCGGCGTCGTGGTGGTTGCGGTGACCTTGAGGTCCATGCTGGTGCGCGCGCCGTCCGGCAGATCGGCGGTCAGATTGTCGTGCGACCAGTTGGTGATGTCGATCTTCTGCGTCGGTCCCGTGACCGTGACGCTGTGCACGCCGTCCGAGACGACCGTGCCGGCGACGAAGCCGGAAACCACGAGGCTGGAAAGGTGATCGTTGGGGTCCTGGAGCTTCGTGTCGATGTCGAGATGGACGACGGAACCGACGGGGGCCGAACCCAGATCCGTGTCGACCTTCAACGAGTCGGTATCGATCGCTCCGCCGGTCTTGATCGAATTGCGCCCCGTCGTGTCGACGATCTTGTCGTTCTGGGCGCGCAAGTCGATCAGCAGGTTGTCCTTCATCTGTTCGGCGAGCGGGGCGTCATGGACCTGTTGGGCAGTCTCCGCCTTGTTGGCCATGGCCACGTTGAAGATCGTACCCTCGAAATGCTCGTTGGCCCGATAGCCGCTGCCGGCGGGATTGCTCGTCGTAGGCGGCGTGTTCGCCTTTTCCGCGACGGCCATGTAGAGCGTGCTCGGCAACGGCTTGGGCAGCGACGTCGTCAGCGCGAGATCGCCATTGTCGTAGACCTTCAGCGTATTGGTCTTGCCGTCATAGGTCACCGTCACGCGGTGGCTCTGACCATCGGTCAGGTCCACGCCCGTTGCGATATTGATGTCCCCGCCGCCCGGCTTGCTCATGCCGACCTTCATATTGGCGGGATCCCAGAGCGTCAGCGTGTTCTTATCGCTCGGCGGAGAACCGATATTGACGATCACGGGACCGGCTCCGGTCGTGCTTTCCGGCACGGAATTGCCGACGACGGTGAATTCCAGCGTGAATTCGGCAAGCTGCTTGGTGGTGAGTTGCGGCGCCACGATGCGGCCGAGGTCGTCGGCATCGCCCGTCTTGATCACTTCCTGGATGGCGCTGGAAGTGATCGAAACATCGGCCGGATCGGCGACCGGCTGGATCGCGACGCTCGCCTGGGCGCTGACGGATGTATGGCCGTCGCTCACCTGGAAGACGATGTCGACATTGTCGTTGGAGACGTTGTGGTTGGGCGTGAAGGTCCAGGTGCCGTTGCCGTTGTCGACCAATGTGCCGGGCGCGCTGGAGCCGTTGAGCCCGACCGTCGTGATGGTCAGATTGTCCTGGTCGATATCCGTCACCTGGGCGCCGCGCAGCAGGTCTTCGGCGGAGAAGGTGATCGAGGTGTCTTCCTTCATGCTGCCCATGTTGTTCAGGGCCTGTCCGACTTGTGGCCCATCATTCGTGCCGGTAATCTCGACCGAGACGAGATGGGTCTCGGAGGCGCCGGCGGAATCGGTGACGCGCACGGTGAAGGTCTCGCGGATGGTCTCGCCCGCCTTCAGCCCCTGGGCCGTATCGTTGTCGAGCGTGAAGGTCCATTGGCCGCTGTCGGGGTCGATGGCGAAGACGCCATGATCCGATGTCGCTGAACCATCGACCGACCAGCTCGCCGTGTCGCCGATATCGGCATCGGCGGCGGTGAGCGTGCCGGAAGCCGCCAGCGTCACGTCCTCCTGCACCTGGCCGGTGGAGGTTCCGGCGATCACCGGAACATCGTTGGTACCGCTGACGGTGACGGTGATGGTCTGTTCCGCGCTCGCGCCCGAAGCGTCGGTGACGCGGACCGTGAAGGTCTCCTCGACGGTTTCGCCGGCCTTTAGCCCCTGCGCCTTGCCGTTGTCGAGCGCATAGGACCAGCGGCCGTTCTCGTCGATGGTCAGGCTCCCGTAGCTGCCGGCATCCCCACCGACGATCGACCAGCTTGCCGTGTCGCCGGAGTCGGCGTCGAAGACGTCGAGACTGCCGCCTGCGGTCAACGCGCCGTCCTCCGCCACCGAACCGGTCGCGACACCGGAGATCACCGGGGCGTCGTTGGTGCCGGTCACGATGATGGTCACGGTCTGGATATCGGAGGCGCCGGCCGCATCCGTCACCTTGACCGTGAAGATTTCCTGTGCGGTCTCGCCGGCCTTCAGGCTCTGTGCCACATCGTTGTTCAGAGCATAGGACCAGGCACCGTCGCTATCCAGGGTGAGGGCGCCGTAGTGGCCGTCGTCGGAGCCGACAACCGACCATGTCGCGGTATCGCCGATATCGGGATCGACTGCGGTCAGCGCGCCGGAGGCCGTCAGCGCCGCATCTTCCTGCACCTCGCCGGTTTGCGCGCCGGAAATGGCAGGGGTGTCGTTGGTGCCGGTCACCGTCACGGTGATCGTCTGCATGACTTCCGCACCTGCGGAATCCGTTACCTTGACGGTAAAAATTTCCTGCGCGGTGTCGCCTGCCTTCAGGCCCTGTGCCGCATCGTTGTCCAGAGCGTAGGACCACGTGCCGTCCTGATTGAGAGTGATGCCACCATAGAAACCTGCGGCATTGCCGATCACGGACCATGTCGCGGTGTCGCCGATATCGGCATCCGAAACGTCGAGCCTGCCGCCTGCCGTCAGCATGCCGTCCTCATCGACCGAACCGGTTGCCGTGCCGGAGATCACCGGAGCGTCATTGGTGCCGGTCACTGTGACGGTGATCGTCTGAGTGGCTTCCGCGCCCGCCGCATCGGTCACTTTGACCGTGAAGATTTCCTGCGCGGTGTCACCTGCCTTGAGGCCCTGTGCCGCATCGTTGTCCAGAGCGTAGGACCATGTGCCATCCTGATTGAGGCTGAGGTTGCCATATTGTCCGTCGCCGCTGCCGACCACCGACCAAGTTGCCGTATCACCGATATCGACATCGGTGCCGGTGAGTGCGCCGGAGACGGTCGGAATCTCGTCCTCCTGGACGGTGCCGGCCGCCGTGCCGGAGATCACGGGGGCATCGTTGGTGCCGCTGACGGTGACGGTGATCGTCTGCGTGACCTCCGCGCCCGCGGCATCGGTCACTTTGACCGTGAAGATTTCCTGCGCCGTATCGCCAGCCTTCAGTCCTTGCGCCGCGTCGTTGTCCAGCGTGTAGGACCAGCTGCCGTCATCTCCCAGGACGAGGTCACCATAAGTGCCTTCGCCGCTGCCGACCACCGACCAGGCTGCCGTGTCGCCGATATCGGCATCCGAGACGTCGAGCTTGCCGCCGGCCGTTAGCGTCTGGTCTTCCTGAAGGGTGCCGGTCGCCGTCCCCGAGATCACCGGCGTGTCGTTGGTGCCCGTGATCGTGACCGTCACGACCTGGTTGACTACCGCGCCCGAGGCATCGGTCACCCGCACGGTGAAACTGTCTTCCGCCGTCTCTCCGGCCTTGAGCCCTTGCGCTGCATCGTTGTCGAGCGCGTAGGACCAGCTGCCATCCTGATTGAGCGCAAGCCCGCCATAGGCACCACTGCCATCACCGGCGACAGACCATGTCGCCGTGTCGCCGATATCGGCATCCGAGACGTCCAGCCTGCCACCCGCCGTCAGCGTGCCGTCTTCGTCGACCGAGCCGGCCGTCGCGCCGGAGATCACCGGAACGTCGTTGGTGCCGGTCACGGTGACGGTGATCGTCTGCGTTACCTCGGCGCCTGCGGAATCCGTTACCTTGACAGTGAATATCTCCTGCGTGGTATCGCCGGCCTTCAGGCTCTGTGCCTTGTCGTTGTCGAGCGTGTAGGACCAGCTGCCATCCTGATTGAGGGTGAGGCCGCCATAGGCACCGCTGCCGTCGCCGACGACAGACCATGTCGCCGTATCGCCGATATCGGCATCCGAGACGTCGAGCTTACCGCCCGCGGCGAGAGTGCCGTCCTCGTCGACCGATCCAGTCGCCGCGCCGGAGATCACCGGGGCGTCGTTGGTGCCGGTCACTGTGACGGTGATCGTCTGCGTAACTTCAGCCCCGGCGGCATCGGTCACCTTGACCGTGAATATCTCTTGCGCCGTCTCGCCGGCCTTGAGGCCCTGCGCCGTATCGTTGTCGAGCGCATAGGACCAGCGGCCGTCCCCGCCGATCGTCAAGCTGCCGTGGGCGCCGGTTTCCTGGCCGACGACAGACCATGTCGCCGTATCGCCGATATCAGCATCCGTGCTTGTCAGCACGCCGGAGGCGGTCTGGAGGCCATCTTCATCGACCGTGCCGGTTGCGCTGCCGGAAATGAGCGGCGCATCATTGGTGCCATGGACCGTGACGGTAATCGTCTGGGTTGCTTCCGCGCCCGCCGCATCGATCACCTTTACGGTGAATATCTCCTGCACGCTGTCTCCGGCCTTGAGGCCCTGCGCCGCGTTATTGTCGAGTGTATAGGTCCAGGCGCCGTCTTCTCCGAGCGCGAGACTGCCGTATTGACCGGCATTCGCGCCGATAACCGACCATGCCGCGGTATCGCCGATATCGGCGTCGCTGCTGGTGAGCGTGCCCGAGACGGTGGGGATTTCATCTTCCTGGACGATGCCGGTCGCCGTGCCCGAAATCGCCGGGGCATCATTGGTACCGGTCACCGTGACGGTGACGGTCTGCACGTCCGAGGCGCCGGAGGCGTCCGTCACCTTGACGGTGAATATCTCCTGCGCCGTTTCGCCCGCCTTGAGACCCTGGGCGACATTGTTGTCGAGCGTATAGGACCAGTGACCGTCGTCGCCGAGCACGAGCGAGCCGTAATTGCCGGCCGATGGGCCGATCATCGACCAGCCGATCGTATCGCCGATATCCGGGTCGCTGACGGTCAGTGAGCCGGAGGCGGTCAGGGCCTCATCCTCCTGCACCGAACCGGTCTCGGTGCCGGAGATGACGGGCGTGTCATTGGTGCCGGTCACGGTGACGGTGACGGTCTGCGTATCCGACGCTCCGGAAGCGTCGGTCACCTTGACGGTGAATATCTCATGAACCGTCTCGCCAGCCTTGAGACCCTGCGCCGCATCACTGTTCAGCGCGTAGGACCATTGTCCGTCCTCGCCGAGGGTGAGGGAGCCATAACCGCCGTTCGAAGATCCGACGACCGACCATGTCGCGGTGTCGCCGATGTCGGCATCCGCGGAGGTGAGTGTGCCGGAGGCGGTCAGTGTCTCGTCCTCCTGCACGGCGCCGGTCTCGGTACCGGAGATCACCGGCGTGTCGTTCGTGCCCGTCACCGTCACGATAACCGTCTGAGTGGCTTCCGCACCGGCTGAATCCGTGACCCTGACGGTGAATATCTCCTGCACCGTATCGCCTGCCTTCAGCCCCTGGGCGGCATCATCGTCAAGCGTGTAGGACCAGACGCCATCGTCTCCCACGGCGAAGTTGCCATACTGGCCGGCGCTGGAGCCCACGACCGACCATGTCGCGGTGTCGCCGATGTCGGCATCCGTGGACGCGAGCGAGCCGGAGGCGGTCAGCGCTTCGTCCTCCTTCACCGCGCCGGTGCCGGCGCCAGAAATCACCGGCACGTCGTTGGTGCCGCTGACGGTGACGGTGATCGCCTGGTCGGCGCTTGCGCCTTCGGCATCGGTGACGCGGACGACGAAGGTCTCTTCAGCCGTCTGGCCGGCCTTCAGTCCCTCCGCCGCGTCATTGTCCAGCGCGTAGGACCAGGACCCGTCCGGATTCAGCGTGAGCGCGCCATAGAGACCGCCGGCATCCCCGACCACCGACCAGGTGGCGGTGTCGCCGATATCGGGATCGAGAGCGGTCAGCTGGCCTGCGGCGGTGAGCGTCTCGTCCTCCTGGACGAGACCGGTCTCGATACCGGAGATCACCGGCATGTCGTTGGTGCCGGTCACCGTCACGGTGACGGTCTGCGTATCCGAGGCACCGGAGGCGTCGGTCACCTTGACGGTAAAAATCTCCTGCACGGTTTCGCCGGCTTTGAGGCCTTGGGCAGCGTCATTGTCCAGCGTATAGGACCAGTTGCCATCGTTGCCGAGAACGAACGAGCCGTAATCGCCGGCCGATGGGCCGACCACCGACCAGCTTGCCGTATCGCCGATATCGGCATCCGAGACGTCAAGTGCGCCGGAGGCCGTGAGAGTACCGTCCTCCGCAACCGCGCCGGTCTCGGTGCCCGAAATCACCGGAACGTCGTTGGTGCCGGTCACGGTGACGGTCACCGTTTGCGTCGATGACGCGCCGGCGGAATCGGTCACCTGGACCGTAAATATCTCTTGGGCCGTTTCTCCGGCCTTCAGTCCCTGTGCCGCGTCGTTGTCCAGCGTGTAGGACCAGGCACCGTCATCGCCGAGAATGAGCGAGCCGTAATCGCCGGCCGATGGGCCGACGACCGACCAGGTGGCGGTATCGCCGATATCGGCATCCGAAAGGTCCAGGCTGCCGCCTGCCGTCAGCGTGCCGTCCTCGTCGACCGAACCGGTCGACGAGCCGGAGATCACCGGAACATCATTGGTGCCGGTCACGATGACGGTCACGGTCTCTGTGACCTCTGCACCGGCGGAATCCGTCACTTTGACTGTGAAGATTTCCTGTGCCGTGTCGCCAGCTTTGAGGCCTTGGGCGGCATCGTTGTCGAGCGTGTAGGACCACGTGCCGTCGTCGCCGAGAGTGAGGCTGCCGTAATGGCCGGCGCTGTTGCCGACGACCGACCAGGTGGCGGTGTCGCCGATATCGGCATCCGAGACAGTCAATGTGCCTGAGGCGGTGAGTGCTTCATCCTCCTGCACCAAGCCGGTTTCGGTTCCGGAGATCACCGGCACATCATTCGTGCCGGACACGCCGACCGTGATCGTCTGCGTATCCGAGGCGCCGGTGGAATCCGTCACCCTGATGGTGAAGATCTCGTCGGCCGTCTCTCCAGCCTTCAGTCCCTGGGCCTTGTCGTTGTCGAGAATGTAGGACCAGGTGCCGTCCGGGTTCAGCGTGAAGGAACCGTAAGATCCTTCGTTTCCGCCGACCACCGACCAGCTTGCCGTGTCGCCGATGTCGGGATCGGTCGAGACAAGCGTCCCGGAGGTCGACAGGGCCTCGTCTTCCTGGACGACGCCGGTCTCGGCGCCGGAGATGACGGGCATATCATTCGTGCCGGCCACCGTGACGGTCACCGTCTGCAGGTCGGAGGCGCCGGATGCGTCGGTCACCCTGACGGTAAAAATCTCCTGCACGGTTTCACCGGCCTTCAGTCCTTGGGCCGTTTCATTGTCGAGCACATAGGACCAGGATCCGTCGGGACCGAGCGTGAAGCCGCCATAAGGGCCTGCGCTGTTGCCAACGACCGACCAGGTTGTGCCGCCCGATCCCGAGGCGGTGAGCTGGCCGGAGGCGGAAAGAACCACATCCTCCTCGACCCCTCCGGCGCCCGGCTCAGCAATCAATGGCGGCTGAGGAGTGCCGCCCGTGTCAGTTTCGCCGCCACCGCCGGTGGAAGGTGTCTCACCCGTTCCTCCACCTGTGGAGGGGGGGGTGGTCGTACCGTCGCCCCCGTCGCCCGGCTGGGTGCCGATCGTCGGCGGCTCGGTCGGACCCGTTCCCGTATCTCCACCTCCTGTGCCGGTGCCGCCACCGCCGGAGATTGGCGGAGGAGTGACCGTTCCAGTCTGGCCTCCACCGCCGCCTGTGCTGTCGGTCCCGCCAGTACCGCCCGTCGATGGTGTTTCCTTGGTGCCGCCATCGCCGCCAACACCGCTGCCGCCAGGCTGGGTGCCGGTCGTCGGCGGTTCGATTGGACCCGTCGAGGTTCCTCCGCCCGCGTTCGTGCCGGTCCCGTCAGTACCGCCTGTCGACGGTGTTTCGCCGCCGCCTGGTTGCGTGGCGGGTGGTGGTGGCTCGACCGTACCTGTCGATCCATCTCCGCCCGCGCCGGCGGCCGGTTGCCGGGGGATCGTTCCCGCGTCATCGATTGCCGTGCCGTCGCCTGTATCAGGTCTGCCAGCACCACCGGCAGGCTGTGTCCGACTTCCATCACCGCCTGCCGCCGGCGGACCGAGGACCGTCCTATCAGTTCCTGCGCCGCCGCCATCCGGCTGTGCACCCGGCAGAATGGTGCGGGGCACTCCGCCTGGGCTACTGCCCCCTTGCGCTCTGCCGTCCGGTTCATCCAGGTTGCCTGCTGCGCCGCCCTCGGGACCTCCGCCCAAAGAGGCCGGCACGGACCCTGTGGCGGCCTCGTCCACAATCCGGGCGTTTCCGGCTTCGTCGATCTGGTCGCCAGCCACGATTTCAGAGGGGCCTGCTGGCAGGCCTCCGCCCTCACCGGGGCCGCGGCTGATAAGTTGCCCGTCCGGGCCGAAATACCAGCCGATCGGCGCCTCTTCGCGGGCCTGCTCCGGCTGGTCGATCGGCCTATCGATGGCTTTTTTCAGCCTGCCATCGGGCTCGCGGTCTGATCCGCGGGTGGGGCGGTTGTCGGTTGTTGTGCCACTGCCGGATTTCTTCGGTTTCTGGGTCATGGGCACATGTCCTTACCGTTCGCGTAATGCCGACTCCAACGTGACGTAGATGGGCTTCAGCAAATACTGGAATATGGTCTTTTCGCCTGTGAGGATGGCGGCTTCGCCGGTCATCCCCGGCGTGACGACGTGACTTTCGTCGGTGCCGACGTAACCCTGCTCAAGCTCCACCTCCACCGGAAAGAATGGTGTCTCTTCCGGCTGCGTCGTGGTGCTCGACGGCGCTATGCGGGCGACGGTGCCTTGAATTGCCCCGAAGCGGCCGTATTCGAAGGCGTCGGCCTTCACCAGGGCCTTCTGGCCCACATGCACGAAGCCGATATCGCGCGGGGCAACGCGCACCTGCATCAGCACGCCGCCATCTGTCGGCACGATCTCGCACACCGTTCCGCCAGCCGCGATGACCGTCCCGATCGGCGTCTCCGAAACCCGATGAACGATGCCGTTGACGGGTGCTCTGACCTCGATGTCCTGGGCGCGGTTGCGCAGGGCCGCAAGCGTCACATTGGCTTCGTTCAGCTGCTCGATGCGCTCCGCGCGTTCATTGCGGGCATCGCCTGTCGACTTGGCGATCAGCGAGGCCCGCTCGGCCTCGAGGCTGCGGATGCGCGCCTTGAGTTCGTCGAGAGACGTCACCAGTTGAATGTAGGTCCGTTCGGCTTGGGCCGCCTGCTCCTCGACGGCCACCACGCGGCTGCGCGTGATGACCTGTTTTTGAGCGCCGGCACGGGTCCGCTCCAGCAGTTCCTGGGTCGCTCTGAGACTGCTCTGTGTCGCGGGAATCTGCTGTTCCGCAGCATCGAGCGACACCTTGACCTCGTCAAGCGCGTGATCCCTTTGATTGAGATCGGCCTGCAGCTGCTGCGTCTGCTGCTTGTGGAGAGCCAGTGCCTCATCGACCATATCGGAATAGTTCTGCCGGTATTTATCAAGATTCAGGTCGCGGCCGTCGGCCAATGCTCCGAGGCGGTCGATCTCGATCTGGAGACGGGCGATGCGTACTTCGTTCAACTGGATGTCCCGCAGGAGATCGGTTGCACGGAACTTCGCGATGAGCTGGCCCTTCGTGACCCGGTCGTCGTTCCGGACGAGGATATCTTCGAGGAGACCGCCTTCGGCCGTCTGTATGACCTGCAAACGTTGGACCGGCACGAATTCGCCGCGCGCCGCGGCAACTTCCTCGACCTTTACAAACAGCGACAGCAGGACCACCAGCCCCACCAGCGCGATAACTCCGAGGAGAAGATTTCGGCCCCCTCGGGTCACCCGCTCATAGTCGACATCGCTGCCGATCTGCGTCATCGACCGGCGGTCGCGGGCGATCGGTGTGGCAATCTTCTTGCGGGCTTGGTTGTCGAAGGCGAGGTCATCCACGTTTGCCTCCCATCACGTTCTTATGGCTTCTCAGCGGCGCTGATCCCGGCGTGCTCTATTCGGGCTGGTCCGGACAACGCGAACTTCTCCATATAACTAGTATCTCGATAACTAGTATCTCGCGAGCAAAGAGGAATGGCAACAACCTGCCGTCGCTATTGTCGATAAAATCCTTAAATTCTAAAATATAGAGGCATGCTTCCGTATGAACAGCGGTACGGGCCAGATTTGAGTAATGCTCGACTTGGCCGGCACCTCGTTACATCAGGAATTGATCCTGCAGCCATCGCATGCCCTCGGCCTTTTCCAGCATCACGACAGGACCATCGGTGAAGATGCGTCCGGGAACGCCGCGGTCGCCCTGATCTGCAGCGGTGACGGCAGCGACACCGGCAATAATCGCTCCGCCGTGGATGAGACCGCCCGGATTGCGCACGGTCGCGAACATGCGTCCCCCGAACACGGCGTCGATTGCGGGCGGCATGGCATCGACGCCTCCGATCAGGATGCTGGTTCGGCCATGTCTCTTCATGATGTCGTAGGCGGCGAGCGCCATGTCGTCGCTATGGAAGAAGGCCGCATCGATCTGCGGATATTTCGCGAGCAGATCTTCCCACAGCCGGGCCACCTTCGCGACATCCCAATCGCCCGGCTGCGTATCCAGCACTTCCACGTCGGGATAGTTCTTGACCACGGCCTCGAAGCCCTTGGCGCGGCCTTGTGCGCCGGTATGGTCGAGCGGTCCTTGTGTCATGACGATCTTGCCCCTGCCGCCGAGCTTGGTGATCAGCGCCTGGGTTATCGCCGCTCCCATGGCCTGATTGTCGGCCCCTATATGACTATAGGGACTGATCTCGGGTGCAATCAGGGTATCCATCGCGATCACGGGAATGCCGGCGTCGATCATTTTCCGCACCGGTTCCGTCAGGGTGCCGACGTTGTTGGCCTGAATGGCGACGAAGTCCCATTCCTGCGACGCCATCCTGTCGACCGCGGCGCGCTGCTTCACGGCATCGAGCTCGCCGTCAAACCACGTCACTTCGACGTTGAACAGCTTGCCCCAATATTCCGCGGCCGCCTTTCCCTGGGTGCACCAGGTCGACTGCAGCCCGCCATTGGAGAACGCTGCCCTGAGCGGCGTCTCGGGTCGGGTGATGGCGGCATTGGCCCGTGTCGCCTGAAAACCCAAGATGCTTAACGCCGCTACCGCCCCGCCACCCGATGTGAGGGTCAGGAAATCACGTCGGCTCCTTTTTAACGCATCGGTCATCCCCGTCTCCTTCGGAAACTTTCGGGCGATACAACCTGCATCGGAATTCGGCGGAATAATCCGCCTCTCATCATCTATTTGGTCGTGTCGGACATCATATATTGCAGATCAGCTGATTTAGAAGGCTGACGTTTAGTTTCTCTCGCTCCGTTCTCTCATCGGCGCGATCGTCCTCAATCCCGGTGGAAGGTGAGGTGAAGTCCATGCCGGGCTGTACAGGGAGCTGTTCGGCATCGATGGATTTTAGATTAAACGTAAAAATACACTTGAAAGAACGATGAAGTTTGTAGTTGATTTGATATGTCGCAGGTTGGGGTTGCGCATGTCAGACATCGTGGAAGACGAAATCGTTCTCGGCGCCGATATCGCGCCGAGCTTTACATACGCCTCCTTCCAGAATGCAATCCCCGTCATTCGATCTATTACCATCGAGAACCGGACTGCGGCCAATATGGAGGCCTTTGAACTCCGTCTTGTTTCCAATCCGCCTTTCTTGCGCCCCAAGACATGGACCGTCGATCGCGTCCTTGTGGGCGACAGGCTGCCCATCATGGATCGCAGGGTCGATCTGGATGCCGCGTATCTTGCAGGCCTGAATGAGGCTGAGCGTGGAGACGTGACACTGACGCTGACCTCACGCGCGGTCACGCTGGCTGAGATCCACCTTCCGGTTCGCCTTCTAGCCCGTGACGAATGGGGTGGGGTCGCGGACATGGCGCAGCTGCTGCCAGCCTTCGTCATGCCCAACGATCCGGCCGTAGCCAAATTATTGCGATCCGCTGCGGAACAGCTGACTGCGCATGGGCACCCTTCCGGGCTTGATGGCTATCAAAGCGGCGATCCGAAACGCGCCTTCATGCTTTCTGCCGCGATCTACTCTGCTGTTTCTGCGTTGGGATTGCATGGCGTAGCAATTCGTGCATCCAGCGCTAACGATCTAGCCAGATTTTTCGGACACTGAACGAATATACGTACCGCATCGCTGGTTCATCTCCCATCAAGACCAAAGGTGCTCCGCCGATCAGGAACGATCAGTGGAGCCTCAGCTGGATTCCTCGCCGCTCCGTAGGATGTGGGTTACCTGTCGGACGCCGGTGCTTAAGTGGGGAGTATCGTAGATTAGAGGGCTTTAGACGACTGGAGCGCGCTTTTGGCGCGCTCCAGTGAAAAGCTGGCTCCCCGGGCCGGATTCGAACCGGCGACCTGTCGATTAACAGTCGAATGCTCTACCGCTGAGCTACCAGGGATCAACCGCGTGGGCCGCGGCGTGTGCGGGGGGTAATACAAATGCTTTGCCGTTTTGCCAAGCGGTTTTTGCAAAAAAAACGAACTTGGTTGTTTTATCCCCGTCGAAGCCCCATTTGCACGGCAAAGGTGGCTTTTCGGATAGGGAGATACATTCCTGGTGGCACGGGAGCGGAAGTCAATGAGGTTCGGAATGGACCCGCAAAGCGGCAGGCTGGCGGTCGGCAGTTGGCGGGTTCCCATGCCGCGCTCGCGGATCGGCCGGGTCGCCGTCGGCGTCGGGTTGATGGCCGGAGGCACCCTGGGCTTCCTGCCGATTCTCGGTTTCTGGATGCTACCGCTCGGATTCCTGGTCCTCTCGCACGACCTGCCCTTAGTGCGGCGACAGCGCCGCCGCATCGCCCTCTGGTGGGCAAGGCGCCGTGCTGCAAGATCGAGTGGAACTGAAGGCTCAGCCGAACAGTGAGGCAATGCCCTGGCCCGCGCTGAACGCTGCATAGGCGAGCGCGCCGAAATAGATCACCGTGATGACGTTGAATATATAGCCGCCGAGCACGATGAACCCGTCGCGTTGGATCATGCCCGTCGAGAGCAGCAGGATGGCGATGCCGGGCAGCGTATTGGAGAAAGGCACAAGGCCGAGCGGAAACATCAGGAGCACGCCACCGCCGGCGATCGCAAGTCCATTGACCCGGTTGACGAGCCTGCCGCTCGTGAGCGCCGAAAGGCGGGGCTTTAAAAAGCGGTCGAGGCGGGAGACGATGTCGACGCCCTTCTCAAGGGCCGGAACCAGCTTCTTGGTGTCGAGCCTGCGGTCGAGGATCTTCTGCGGCAGCCAGGGCAGACGGTTGGCCGTGATCGCCAGGCTGATCAGGACGATCGCGGCGCCGAAGACGGTGCTGACGCCGGGAATGGAAACCGGAATGAGGAACGGCAGGGAAGCGACGGCGCAGATGAGCAGCAGCCCCTGTTCTCCGACCGCATCCATCAGCTCCCGCAAGGTCACCGATTGGCCTTCAATACCGTCAATCAGCTTGCGGAGCGTGTCGCTCAGCGAGGTGGAAGTATCCTGGAATTCGATGTTTCCGTCCAAATCGGTGCTCCGCACGACCCTGCACGCGCCGGATGCATAGCAGCATTCGGCCGGAGAGCAAAGTCTTGAGCACAGGCCATGGAATCGCATGAGCGGACTTCACGCGGCCGGACGAAGTCTTATTCGAAACCGAAAAGGCCTACTATGCTCTATTTCGGTTGTACCCAGTAGTCATAGGCCCCGCAAACCAGCACGATCGCGAGGATCGCGATGACGACCGGATTGAGGGTTGCAACGAATTCCAGATATTCCATGACGGTTCCTCCTACCGCATGTCCGCCGCCCGATGGCTCCCCACCTCGGACAACGCCATTGTTTTAACACAGTTCCGGCCGCTTTGCCACATTGGAGTCCAAGCACGGCCCTGGCGCGCCTTGCGCCGAATTGTTAGCATGGCCGGCGGGATTGAAGATCAGGACGGATATTCGATGTTCAGAGTGATAGAGGGCGGCCTTTCGGTCCGTCCGTGGGCTGCTGCCGATCAAGCGGTGCCGAGCCGGGAAGATGTGCTGAAGGAGGCCGACCGGCGGATCAAGGCGGCCGGTTACGAAACCTGGCGCAACCGCGAGACGCTGACGGGCATCCCGATCCCGCGCGAAATCCGGTATCTGGCAATGCAGATCGGTTACGCCGCGGAAGCGATTGTCAGATTGGCCGAAATTCCCGTCGATTTCCGCTCCGACGCCTATTGGCCGGCATAAGCACCATCGGCCAGGCTGGGAGCCCGCCAAAGGCCGGCGACTTCGGTACGGCAAGCTGGAAAAGGCTTGGATAGTCTCGGTGCAGGAAACAGACAGCCCTGCACGGAGGGGCGCCGGTTGCTCCTCCGCGAAATAGCGATAGGTGTCGGCCCGCCAAAGGCGGCGGTCAGCTCAGCATTTTCGCTTCGATGCTGGCGAGGACGAAGGTTTCCCGCACTTTTTCCAGAGGGATACTGCGTTGCAGGCAGGCGGCGCATTCCTTCAAGGCTCTGAGATAATAGGTGCCTTCGCGCACCGGCCAACGCCACTTGAGATATTCCAGGGCCTCCCGCGGGCCATGGATTGCTTCAGGAAAACCGTATCCGACACGTACTCTGACTGGGGAACTCCACACGGCTTCGTTTGCTTCGGTTACGCCACTCATCATTTCCACACCTCGCATTGCGGCGTAGGGAACTCATGAGGCCGGGTTTGGTTCCGTCTTTCTGATGAATTTTTGAAAACCCCGGACAAAACCCCGGACCAGGCATTCGCCTTTCTCACGCAGTTCGAAAACTTGACGAAAATGGTTTCGAATGGGTTAATGCCGTGGGGCGAACGGAGATGGGTGATGCAGTGGGTGACGTTGAATGCCAAGCATCTGCGGGCAGCGTCCTATGACGTGGAGCGGCAGCAGCTTCTGATCAGGACAGCACGCGGTTCGATCCGCAAGCACAAGGGTATTCTGCCCCATATGTTTGAGAATCTCGTCAGCTCGGACGATCAGCAGTTCTATTATCACTTTTATATTGAGCCTTCGTTCGTATCCGACCGGCGAGGCGCCGCGTCGATCGCGGGGCATATTCTGAAGGTGGGGATCGTCGGGGCGGGGGTGTTGCTGCTGTCGGCCCCTGGCTTCGTGCTGTAGACGATCCCGGCGGATGGATGGCCGCCGAACTGGCGTGTTTCCGCAAACCTGCCTTTCCGTCTCGTTCAGGAAAATGACGACAATCCGCCTGAACCCGCTTGCACCGTCATTCGATTCGTTCTAAACGCCCGACACCACTCGCTCTTCATGCGTTTCGGATGGCCTCGTGGCGGAGTGGTTACGCAGAGGACTGCAAATCCTTCTATTCCGGTTCGATTCCGGACGAGGCCTCCAATCTGTATGCCCTTTCCCTCGCTGTGCATCCGCTTCTGCGGTCATCGATTCTTGAACACGGTGCAGGCCCCGCCTGCGGCCTTGATCGCGTCGCAGATCTGCGTAGCCTCGGCTCGCGTTTCCCGGCCGATCCTCGCCGCATAACGAGGGCGGTAGCCGAAGTTTCCGCCCCGCTGTCGAACGATGAGCGCCCTTTCGGAATTGAGCGGTGCCGGAAGCTTCGAGATCGCGTTGGTGAAGAGCCGATCGGCTATGCTCGGATCATAGTGAGCCGAGAGCTGTACGCCCCATGGCGCCCAATCGGCGGAGCTCATCAGGACCGGTTCTCTGATGCGGCGGGTGTTGGCAAGATCGATGCAGCCGTCGAGGAAGGGTTTGGACGGGTCGAGGGGAGGGGCAGCCGTCTCGGGGGGCTTGTCCCGCCAGGTCTCGACCGTATGCCCGGTGATGGCGAACACGTAATCGCGCGTCTCGATCGGCAAGCGCCCCGCACTCAGAAACGCGTCCAGGCCCTTTTCGCCCGCATTATAAGCGGCGGCTGCGAGGCCAAGATTTCCATAGCGGCCGCGCAGGTCGTTCAGATACCGCGACGATGCGGCGAGCGCTTCTATGACGTCAAAGCTGTTCGCAAGCCCGCGAAGCCTCGCGGTTCCGGGCATGAATTGCGCGATTCCCTCCGCGCCCTTGGGGCTGATCGCTTCCGCCTGGAACAGGCTCTCCCGCCAGATCAGGCGCGCGAAGAATTCGGGAGGGAGCGCATTGGCGGTGGCGACATGCTCCATCACATGGCAAAGGTCGCGATCGTAGCTTGCCCGTCGAATGCACAGCGCCCCGGTTTTATCCATTCCGGGGCGCTCGTAGAGACAGCTGTCGGGGCTGGTCGCCTTTTCCGTGGGATGGGTCACGGTTGGACAGGCTGCGGCAACGCACCACCCCAAACCTCCGGTGATGAGACCACGGACCATTGTCAACCGCGCGATCGTCATCGGCTCCTAATCCTTCGGCGTGTCCCGCCCGATCTTCACCGTCACCTCTGTTCCATCCCGGATCGCCATCCGACAATTCGATTCTTCGCTCTCACCGTCCGAAGGGCTGTCGGAAGACGCTTTCATGCCGGCGAAGATAGAGCGCGCAATCACGACGAACAGAAGCTTTGATCTGCCGGAAAGGCGATTTGATGATCGGTCTCTATCTTCTTGGCACCAGTTACCTGCCGCTCTACGCCAATTGACTTATTGTGCACGTGTAAGAACGACAATATACTTCGCCATCTATCCGTTCGTGAAGCAATTATGTCCTGAGCAGGAGGCGTGTTGCCCATGATTACCAAGGAAATCACGCGACATTCCAACGGGAAATACCGAAGCGCTTGCTTCGGGTTGTGCCTTGTTCAAACGGAAGGCGGCCTCGAGGAGATATTTTTCCAACAAATATCCCGAAAGGGCGATGTCCAATACTGGCGGGAGCTGAAGGCTCAGAACCGTTATCTTATCGCCGAATTGTCCAGGGAGTTTCAGCAAGAGCTCGCAAATGCGCGCGAGCATGCAGGGCCGTCCATGGCCGCAAGCCTTCCCCTATAATTCGACGACTCCTGTCAAAAGGCCCGCGGGCAAATGCCTGCGGGCCTCATTTTGTGCCGCCCGGCGTGTGATCGGCGGTAACTGTGAGATAGGGTGATCTTTGAGAGCGGCAACCTCTCGGCTGCAGGTTCGTCTCTACCGGTCCCTGATCTGGGTGCCAAACTGATTTGGTTGATCAAAGTCCTGTGATCGCGAATGGCTCCACTCCGACAGCTTGTTGTTGAGTGTGGTATTTGGGTATTGACAAAATTTTAATAAGTCGTGTCATGTATTGAGACGCTGGGGGGCTCTGCACATGCGCAAACTGACAGCATTCGCAAAGATGCGCGAATTCATCGATACATTGGGCGGCGATCCGGATGACATATCCGCTGCTTTTCTCAACGCCATGATCGATGGGCAAACGATCAACATTTCGGATGATATCGTCAGTGTCATCTTGTCGCAATATGCGATGAGAGTATCGGAAATTGCCGGGACTACTCCGGACATCACGCTGATGAATATTCTATTTCGCGCCAAGGTGAGGGTAGATTTGGCGTCCGGAGATACGCTGGGCCAGAAATACTACCCATTCAGCGTACAGTAGTGAGCCTTTTTGTCGGGTATCGACCGAGTCCCGGCTTTGCTATGCTTGTTCATGGGGCCGGTACTTTGCTGACGCTCATCCCGGTTGAACGGCAGCCGCCCGTTTGGCCTGGCCGGAAGATGGTTAATTTTTAACTTTCTCATCCTACCCTTGGAACGGGAAGGCCTGTTTTTGGCTTTATGGGCGGAACGGAGGGAAGGCGACATGATCATCAAGACAATCACCGTACAGCGCCAGCCGGCCAATGAGGTCGAGGGCACCGGCACCTTTGCCGACGGCATTTTTCCGCTGACCCTGGCAGAACAGCTCGCCTTCGACAAAGATCACGGCCTGCGCTCGTCCTACGGCCGGGATTGTCGGGCCGTCCGCAAGCTCGATGCGGCACCCTCGGCCTACGCCTGATCCTTCGAAATCATCCGGTCGACGGCAATTGCCTCTGCGGTCTCTTATGCTTTTTTGCGCCGAGGCGGAGCAGTGTCTTGAAAGCGTGCCGCCGCCTCAGTAAGACGGATCGCATTGGGCCGGCGTTCGGCCGGAGTGATTTGGGACGACTGAGATGATGGATTTCGAAGCAGCACGGACAAAGATGGTCGAAAATCAGATCCGCACCACCGATGTCACGTCGCATTCGGTTCTGCGAGCCTTCTATACCGTTCCGCGCGAAGCCTTCGTGCCGGTCAAGGCCAAGTCTCTCGCCTATATCGACACGGATATCGAGGTGGCGCCGGGCCGCTACCTCATGGAGGCTTCGCCGCTGGCAAAACTCCTGCAGCTTGCCGCGATCACCAAAAACGATGTTGTGCTCGAAGTGGGGACCGGCAGCGGTTATGCATCCGCTGTCCTGTCGCTGCTTGCGGGTTCGGTGGTTTCGCTGGAGGCGGACGAGGCGCTCGCCGCCCAGGCTGCGGAAACGCTTTCCTCGCTCGGTTACGACAATGTCGCGGTCGTCACCGGTGCGCTGGAAAACGGGTATGCCGCCGAAGCGCCCTATGATCTGATCTTCGTCAACGGCGCCGTCGAGGAAGTGCCCGCCGCCTTGTTGGATCAGCTTCGCGAAGGTGGCCGTCTGGTGGCGGTCGTGGGATACGGCAATGCCGCCCTGGCAAAGGTCCTCGTGCGGGAACAGGGCGTGATTTCCGAAAGCACGTATTTCAACGCCTCGGTGAAGCCTCTGCCGGGTTTCCGCAAAGCCAGGGAATTCGTGTTCTGAGCGCTGCCAACAGTCTGTCTGCAACAGGAAGGGCCTTCGAGGGCCCTTTTTTTGTTTCGGGACGAATGTCACCCCGGTCTTATCGGAGTGTGACATCCAGGATTCACGTCGCCAATAAAACTGTGCATCGGCCTGATTGCCAGGGCACTTGTCATTGTTTATGGCCTCGGCAACCCCTTAAACTGATTGCGATTCGGAATGCCTTTTCGTGAGGTTGAATCGAGTGCCGGTAACAGGGGATGAAAATGGCTCAGCCAAATGTAGCGCGTGAACCTTCCATGGAAGAAATCCTGGCATCCATCCGCCGGATCATTGAAAGCAATGAGCCGGGTGCCGAGAACGCGCTTCCCCATTCCATGTCGCCGGCCTACGACGAGGAGGCCGACGAAGCCGAAGACGGGAATTTCGGCCCGGATGTTGCTGCCAACGATCGGGGCATGCCCGCGCGCAATGAAACGCTGAGCGGTGCATCCGTGCCCCCGAGCCAGACGGCTCAGCCCGAACGTTCGCTGTCGCTGGCGGATGTCGCCGCACGCGTGCGCGCAGCGTCTGCGCGCCAGCCGGAACCGGGCAATCTGCGCCTTGCGACGGCTTCGGCAGCGCCAGCTTCCGGCGCCCGTCAGGAGGAGCCGGCTCCGCTGCGTTCACAGATGCCGCGCGTCGCCGAAATGCCGCATATGCCCGAACTCCGCGAACCGCCGGCCGTCCGGCCCGCTCCATCCGTACGGCCGACCGCGCCGCAGCCGGAGCCCCTTCAGCGGGCGACGCCGCCGGCTTTCGAACCGCCTCGGCCGGTTGCGGCAAGTATGGAGGTACCCACCCGGCCGGAGCCGAAGCCTGCGGCTGTGCCCGGACCCCAGAGCCTGCCGGCCAAGATCGAGGAAACCGCAAATCTTCTGTCCGTCGAAGCCGGCGCGCAGGTGGCGAAATCCTTCGGCGAACTCGCCGCCGTCTTCAACGGCATCGAGCGCCGTTCCCTGGAAGAGATGGCCCAGGACATGCTGCGCCCGATGCTGCAGGAGTGGCTGGACGACAATCTGCCGACGCTGGTCGAACGCCTCGTGCGTGAGGAGATCGAGCGTGTGGCCCGCGGCCCGCGCCGCTGATCGCCGTCAGAGCCTGTCGATGAGGCCGCTCCGGCGACGGGGCGGCTTTTTTATTGACTTGGAACAGCCCATCCTATTTACACCGCAACATCTCTCCAAGAAGAAGACCGGGTCAGGAAATGCTCGAAAAGACCTATGATTCCGCAACCGTAGAACCGAAGATAGCCAAGGCCTGGGATGAGGCGGATGCTTTCCGCGCCGGCGCCAATGCGAAGCCGGGCGCGGAAACCTTCACGATCGTGATCCCGCCGCCGAACGTGACCGGTTCGCTGCATATGGGCCACGCGCTCAACAACACGCTGCAGGACATCATGGTCCGCTTCGAGCGCATGCGCGGCAAGGACGTGCTGTGGCAGCCGGGCATGGACCATGCAGGCATCGCGACCCAGATGGTCGTCGAGCGCCAGTTGATGGAGCGCCAGCTTCCCGGCCGCCGCGAGATGGGCCGCGAGGCCTTCGTCGAGAAGGTCTGGGAATGGAAGGCGGAATCGGGCGGCCTGATCTTCAACCAGTTGAAGCGCCTCGGCGCCTCCTGCGACTGGTCGCGTGAACGCTTCACCATGGACGAGGGCCTGTCCCAGGCCGTGCTTGAAGTTTTCGTCACGCTCTACAAGCAGGGGCTGATCTACAAGGACAAGCGTCTCGTCAACTGGGATCCGAAGCTCCTGACAGCGATCTCCGACATGGAAGTCGAGCAGATCGAGCTCAAGGGCAATCTCTGGCACCTGCGCTATCCGCTGGAGCCTGGCGTTACCTACCAATATCCGATCGCCTTCGATGACGACGGCAAGCCGACCGAGTTCGAAACGCGCGACTATCTCGTCGTTGCGACCACGCGTCCGGAGACGATGCTTGGCGATACCGGCGTCGCGGTGAATCCTGACGACGAGCGATACAAGTCAATCGTCGGCAAACACGTCATCCTGCCGATCGTCGGTCGCCGCATCCCGATCGTCGCCGACGATTACGCCGATCCGACCGCCGGAACCGGTGCCGTCAAGATCACGCCGGCACACGACTTCAACGATTTCGAGGTCGGCAAGCGTGCGGGGCTGCGTGCCATCAACGTCATGAACATCGACGGCACGATCACCATCAAGGAGAACGAGGATTTCCTCGAAGGCCTGGATCATCCGGCCTCGCTTCACGGTGCCTGGGACCGGCTGGAAGGGCAGGACCGTTTCACCGCCCGCAAGATCATCGTCGAGATTTTCGAAGAAGCCGGCCTGCTCGACAAGATCGAGCCGCACAAGCACGTGGTGCCGCATGGCGACCGAGGCGGCGTGCCGATCGAGCCTCGGCTGACCGAACAATGGTTCGTGGACAACAAGACGCTGGCCCAGCCCGCGATCGCCTCGGTTCGCGAAGGCCGTACGCAATTCGTCCCGAAGAACTGGGAAAAGACCTACTTCCAGTGGATGGAGAACATCCAGCCCTGGTGTATTTCGCGCCAGCTCTGGTGGGGACATCAGATTCCCGCCTGGTATGGGCCGGACGGTCAGGTCTTCGTCGAGAAGACGGAGGAAGATGCGCTTCAGGCTGCCATCCAGCACTATCTCTCGCATGAAGGCCCGATGAAGGCTTACGTCGAGGATCTGCTTGAGAACTTCAAGCCGGGCGAGATCCTGACCCGAGACGAGGACGTGCTCGACACCTGGTTCTCGTCAGCGCTCTGGCCCTTCTCGACGCTCGGCTGGCCGGAGAAGACGAAGGAGCTGGAGAAATATTACCCGACGAGCGTGCTCGTCACCGGTTTCGACATCATCCCGTTCTGGGTCGTTCGCATGATGCAGATGGGCCTGCATTTCATGAAGGATGAGGAAGGCAATCCGGTCGAGCCCTTCCACACCGTCTACATTCATGCGCTGGTCCGCGATAAGAACGGCCAGAAGATGTCGAAGTCGAAGGGCAACGTCATCGATCCGCTGGAACTGATCGACGAATACGGCGCCGACGCCCTGCGCTTCACGCTGGCGATCATGGCCGCCCAGGGCCGCGACGTGAAGCTCGACCCGGCCCGTATCGCCGGCTACCGCAATTTCGGCACCAAGCTCTGGAACGCCACCCGTTTTGCCGAGATGAACGGCGTCAAGCGTGACCAGGACTTCCGCCCCGATGAGGCGAAGCTTACCGTCAACCGATGGATATTGACGGAGCTTTCCGTGACGATCCGCGACGTGACGGAAGCGATCGAGAACTATCGTTTCAACGACGCAGCGGGTTCGCTTTATCGTTTCGTATGGAACCAGGTCTGCGACTGGTATCTCGAATTGCTGAAGCCGATCTTTGCCGGCGATGACGAGAAAGCGAAGGCCGAAACTCAAGCCTGCGCGGCTTACGTGCTGGAGGAAGCCTACAAGCTCCTTCATCCCTTCATGCCGTTCATGACCGAAGAGCTCTGGGCTCACACCGATACGCGTGACGGCTTGCTCTGCCACGCCGACTGGCCGGTCGCGTCTTTCGCGGACGAAACGGCCGCTGACGAAATCAACTGGCTGGTCGATCTCGTCTCCGGCCTGCGCTCGGCCCGTGCGGAGATGAACGTGCCGCCTTCGGCCGTCGCGCCGCTGATCGTCGTCGGAGCCAACGAGCTGACGGCGTTCCGCATGCGTCGCCATGAAGCCGCGATCAAGCGTCTGGCGAGGGTGGACAGCATCGAGCCGGCCGATGTGGCCCCGAAGGGGGCGGCGCAGATCGTCGCCGGCGAGGCGACCGTCTGCCTGCCGCTCGGCAATCTGATCGACCTCGTCGCCGAAAAGGCGCGTATCGAAAAGACGGTTGCCAAGACCGAGGGCGAGATGGACCGTATCGGCAAGAAGTTGGCGAACGAGAAGTTCGTTGCCAATGCCGATCCGGAAGTGGTCGCCGCCGAGCGTGAGCGTTTCGCCGAGCTCGAAGTGCAATTGGCCAATCTTAAGACCGCGCTCCTGAGAGTCAGCGAAGCAGGCTGATCGGTTCCCGATGACGGTCACCGAATGCCGCGGCGGAAACGCCGCGGCATTCTCTTTTCGGGCATATTCTCACTGGCTTTATTCCAATATGTGCATCTGCTCACAGGCAGAAAGGCAAACTGTTGCGGCAGGGACACAGCCGTTCGTTACAGAATGATAAAATTCTCATAAGACCTGGGCGCTGCGCGGGACCGTAGTAATTTTGTGCAGGAATCACTTCTAAGTCTGTGTTCCCGGTTTCTTTACGTAAATCTGGCAGGTTTTTGCGACGCGGCAATCGCGGCACCTGCAAGTTGTCATTCGGGGCGGGGCATCTACAAGTGACTCCGGTCACTTACCAGGAGTGGGAGAAAATATGGTAAGCAAGCTTATGACGAGGGGATTTCTCGCTCTTGCCGCGATGGGGGGGCTTCAGTCGCCGGTTCTGGCGGGCGGCATCGAGCGCGGCGGGTACAATATCGACCTGCTCTTCGATCCGTCCCAGTTTGCGGTGGAATCCACGGCAACGTTCGTGATGCCGCAGAGGAAATTGAAGAATACGGTAGATACTCCCGGCCTTGATGGAAGTCTGAATGCTCTCGGTTACTCCAGTTCTGCCGAGGATACGGAAGATTATTGGTCGCCCCGTATCGGCGTGAAAGCTGGGCATGAAGGCTTCGACTGCATGTTCGACTACTCGCAGCCCTATGGCGCTCATTCCAATCCGGGCGCAAACTGGGCAGGCGCCAATCAGAATGTCGAGACGAAGATCAATAGCGACAATTACGCGCTCACCTGCTCCTACCGGTTCGATGCGGGTCCGGGTCAGTTACGTGTGATCGGCGGCGGTAACTACCTGCAAATGGACGGTTTCAAGAAGCAGTTGCTTGTCGCACCCGAAGCATTCGCACCGTTTCCCGCTTCCGGTATCGGTCGTCTGGATCTCGAAGGCGATGGTTGGGGATGGCGCGCCGGCGTAGCCTATGAAATTCCCGAATATGGGTTTCGTGCAAGCCTCGTCTATTACAGCGAGGTGAAGTTGAAGGATATTACAGGAACGGTCGATCTGACCCAGATTCCCGCATTCGTGCCTCTGCCTTCCCCGTTGGTTCCGGGCACTGTCATTCCGGTTGCCGGCACGGCTGAAATGCCGGATGCCGTTGAGTTGAAGGTTCAGTCGGGCATTGCACCGGACTGGTTGGCTTTCGGATCGGTGAAGTGGACCGATTGGAGCGAGCTGCAGCGCATTACCTTCTATAACAGCGGGAATGCGATCACCTCTCTCGATCTCGGCTATCGCGATGGGTGGACGGTCACCGGCGGTCTCGGCCACAAGTTCAACGATCAATGGAGCGGTGCGGTCAGCGTCACCTGGGATCGAGGCACCTCGCAAGGCCTCAGCACGCTGACCGATACCTGGCTTTTCGGTGCAGGCGTTTCCTATTCGCCCAACAAGAATGTCGAGATCCGTCTCGGCGGTGTGATTGGCATTATGATGGGCGGAGAGTCCGGCACCGTCTCCATCGACGGGGCTCCGGCGGGGGACGAGGCGAGCTATGAGTTCGATGACGATCTGGTCGCCGCGCTCTCCACTTCGCTCAAATTGAAGTTCTGACTTTAAGCATGGAAGTTGAAAAGCCCGGTTCAGGCCGGGCTTTTTTGCGGCTGGGGCAGGCCTGTCTTCAAAGGGCGCGGGGAAATGTTCTTGTGACGATTTGGCAACACTTTTCCTCGACTATTGTCAGGTGCCTTGAGAGGGATTGTTTCTGTCCATTTCCCGCCACAAACAAGGCGCAGCGGTAGTAGGGTAACAGTCGCGGACCGCGGGGGCGGGGCGTGTAAATCGGAGTATCATGGGCGGGTTTCTTGAAGAAAGGCCAGGCTTTTCGGGCGCTGGCGGACGGATTCTCATGCCGTCCTGTCTTGTGGCGGAAGCCGTGGTTACGGGTCCTAGTCTTGCCGAAAACGGCAACTATAGTTCCCTTCGTCTCCCGGGAACAGAAGACCCGGGATATTTCCGGATGAACACTTTTCCGGCAGCGAGCGAAGCTCGGGCTGCGGCTAGAAGCTGCGCGCGGAGTGAAAGAAACTGAACCATGCCGAAGTCTGACGGAATGTCCATGAGAGTATTGCTTCTTGGAGCGTCGCTGGCCTCGGCTCTGGCGGGATCGGCGGCTGCCTTCGACATCAAGTCGGGGGTTACGAAGGAATCGGGGCCTTTCGACCTCTTCAAGTTCGGCTTCAAGGCCTACAAGAACGGCCAGAAGGAAGATGCGGTAGAGGCATACCGTTATGCGGCCGAGAAGGGCCATACGGGTTCGCGTTGGGCGCTGGCCAACATGTATGCTGATGGCGACGGCGTCGCGAAGGACGATTTCGAAGCCTTCAAGATCTACAACGAGATCGCCGCCCAGGGCGTCGAGCCTGGCTCGGAAGACACGGGCTTCTTCATCAACGCGCTCCTGTCGCTTGCCAATTATTACAGCCGCGGTATTCCGGGCAGTCCGGTCAAGCCCGATCTCTCACAGGCGCGGCAGCTCTATTTCCAGGTCGCTTCGACCTTCGGCGTTCCCGAGGCGCAATTCCAGCTCGCCAAGATGATGCTCGCCGGCGAGGGCGGCGGCGCCAATATCCTCCAGGCCAAGAAATGGCTGAACCAGGCTCGCAGAAGCGGACATCCTGGCGCCATGGCTGTGTTCGGCAACGTACTCTTCCAGGAAGGTCAGACGGTGCGGGGGCTTGCCTTCATGACGGCAGCACTTGACAGATGCACTCAGAAGGATTGCCCCTGGATCCAGCAATTGCAGGAACAGGCATTCTCCGTAGCCGGCGAGGAGGATCGCCGCGGGGCGATTGCCTTGTCGCAGCAATTCGCCAGCAGCGACGATTGATCCGACGGCAGCGCGCGATCAGTTGAAATCGAATATCCCGACGACCGGCACGTGGTCGGACGGCTTTTCCCAGGCCCGCACATGCTTTTCGATAGCCGTCGATTTCAGACGGTCGGCTGCCTCGGCCGAGAGCAGCAGATGATCGATGCGGATGCCGTTGTTCTTCTGCCATGCGCCGGCCTGGTAATCCCAGAAGGAATAGAGCCTCGTCGCGTCCGTCGTCGCCCGCACCGCATCGACGAGGCCGAGGTTCTCCAGCCGGCGGAAGGCGGCCCGTGTTTCGGGCAGGAAGAGCGCATCGGTCGCCCAGACTACCGGGTCGAAGCAGTCATGCGGCTCGGGAATGACATTATAGTCCCCGGCGAGAATGAGCGGCTCTTCGAGCAGAAGACAATTTTGCGCGTGCCGGCGCAGCCGGTCCATCCAGGAGAGCTTGTAGGGATATTTCACCGGGTCGTCGGCGGGATTGCCGTTCGGCAGGTAGATGGAGGCGACGCGGATAGCTCCGCCCGGCACGGAGAAGACACCCTCGATATAGCGCGATTGCTCGTCTGTCTGACCATCCGGGCCGTCACCGCCCGGAAGCCCGCGCAACACCTCGTCCGGCCGGGTCTTGGAGAGAAGCGCCACGCCATTGAACCCCTTCTGGCCATGGGTCTCGACATGGTAACCGAGCGCCTCGATCTCCAGCCGCGGGAAGGATTCGTCGACGGATTTGATTTCCTGCAGGCAGACGATGTCCGGCTGGGAATCGGTCAGCCACTGGCGCAGGTTGTCGATGCGCGCCTTGACGCCGTTGATGTTCCAGGTGGCGATCTTCATGGGCCGGTCCTCCGTCTGTTCGCTTTCTCTTTTAGCGAAAGAGGAAGCGTTGGGAAGGGCGAAGTCGGCCGGAATGGCCTATATCAGCCGAAGATCCTAAGTCAGATGGAGAAGCTGGTGCCGCAGCCGCAGCTTGCGACGGCGTTGGGGTTCTTGATCTGGAAGGACTGGCCGAGCAGGTTGTCGACGAAATCGATCTCGGAACCCGCCATATAGACGAGCGAGAGGCTGTCGATCAGCACCTTGGCGTCGCCATTGGCGACGACGACATCGTCGGCTTCGGGTGCCTCGGCGAGGTCGAACTTGTAGGAAAAGCCGGAACAGCCGCCGCCTTCGACCGAGACGCGCAGAGCCTGCTTGCCTGCTTCGCCGCCGACGATTTCCGCGATGCGCTTTGCCGCTGCATCCGAGAGGGTTACATTTGCGTTCATTCTACGTCTCCTGCCGGGTTCAAGGTCCGGGGCTGACAAAGTGCGTGACGGGCAAAGCCCGGAGATAAACTGTCACCGGCATTGCGCACGGCCTTACTATAGGTATGAAGACGTGAACGGCGCGTCAATGGGTTGGCTGTGCATGAGGAAGCAGGTGAAGGCATGACGATCGATACCAGGGTGCTTGGGTTCGGCAGCGGCGAACGGGCGGTCTACGCCGCCAATCCTTGGGCGTCGCGGGGCCGGATGTTCCCGGAAGACATGAGCCTGACGCGCTCGGAATTTCAGCGTGACCGCGACCGCATCGTCCACACGACCGCCTTTCGGCGGCTGAAGCACAAGACGCAGGTCTTCATCAGCCCGGACGGCGACCATTACCGCACGCGGCTCACCCATACGATCGAGGTGGCGCAGATCGCCCGTGCGCTCGCTCGTGCCCTGAAGCTCGACGAGGATCTCGCCGAAGGCGTGGCATTGGTGCATGATTTCGGCCATACGCCCTTCGGCCATACGGGCGAGGACGCGCTGGACGAGATGCTGAAGCCCTACGGCGGTTTCGATCACAATGCCCAGTCGCTGCGGGTCGTCACCAAGCTGGAAAGGCGTTACGCGGAATTCGACGGGCTGAACCTCACCTGGGAAAGCCTGGAGGGACTCGTCAAGCACAACGGCCCACTGATGACCAAGTCGGGCGAGGGCACGCGTGGGCCGGTCCCCCAGCCGATCCGCGACTATTGCCAGCTTCACGACCTGGAACTTGCAAGTTATGCCAGCCTTGAGGCGCAGGTCGCAGCGATCGCCGACGACATTGCCTATAATACCCACGATATTGATGATGGCCTGCGTTCCGGTCTCCTGACCTTCGACATGCTGGAAGAGGTGCCGTTCCTTGCCGAGCTGATGGCGGACGTGAGGGCGCGCTATCCACATCTCGAAGCCAGCCGCTTTGCCTATGAGGTCACACGCAGGCAGATCACCCGTATGGTCGAGGACGTGATCGGCGTCTCGCAGGACAATCTCAAGAAGGTGAATCCGCAAAGCGCCGACGACATTCGCGCTGCGGGCCAGGTGATTTCCACGTTCTCGGCGGAAATGGCCGAAACGGACCGCCTGATCAAGAAGCTCTTGTTCGCGCGCATCTATCGCCATCCGGACATCATGCGCATCCGTGCCGGTGCGACGCAGATCGTCCAGGATCTCTTCAGGGCCTATATGGATGACCCTTCCTTGATGCGTAGCCATTACTGGGTCAGCCATATTCCGGCCCTCGGAGAGGCGGCGCGAGCCCGGCATGTGGGGGATTATCTCGCGGGGATGACCGATACCTATGCCGTCAGGGCGCATGGCGAGCTGTTTGACCAGACTCCCGATTTGCGCTAGGCACCCCGCCATTGTTAATGGCTTTCACAAGCCCCGTGGGCTGGCACGCCCGGATGAGTGACATGAATCTGTTCGCCGACTTCGAAATAAGAATTAAGAAAGCTTTGGAAACCCTTGATATCATCAAGGAAAAGCGAAGCGAAGTCGATTTCGGCCGAGTCACTGTCGAACCGCCGCGCGACCAGAGCCACGGCGATGTCGCCACCAATGCCGCCATGGTTCTGGCAAAGCCGCTCGGAACCAATCCGCGCGCCCTGGCCGATATCATCGCCGAGGCGCTGCGCTCGGATGCGGATGTCAGCGAGGTTTCGGTCGCTGGCCCGGGCTTTATCAACATCCGGCTTTCGACCGGCTATTGGCAGAACCTTCTCGCGTCGATGATCAAGTCGGGGCTGAGCTACGGCCGGTCGACGCTCGGCCAGGGTAAGAAGGCCAATGTCGAATATGTCTCGGCCAACCCGACCGGCCCGATGCATGTCGGCCACTGCCGCGGCGCCGTGGTGGGCGATGCGCTGGCGAATCTCATGGAATTCGCCGGCTATGACGTCACCAAGGAATATTACATCAACGATGCCGGCAGTCAGATCGACGTGCTCGCCCGCTCCGTCTTCCTGCGCTATCGGGAAGCGCTCGGCGAGAATATCGGCGAAATCCCGTCCGGCCTCTATCCGGGCGATTATCTCGTTCCGGTCGGTCAGGCGCTCGCTGCCGAATACGGTCCGCGGCTGCACAACATGCCGGAGGAGGATTGGCTGCCGATCGTAAAGGACAGGGCGATCGATGCCATGATGGCGATGATCCGCGACGACCTGCAGGCGCTGAACGTCAATCACGACATCTTCTATTCGGAGCGGACCCTGCATGCCAACGGGGCGCAGCGCATCCGCCAGGCGATCAACGACCTGACCTTCAAGGGACATGTCTACAAGGGCACGCTGCCGCCGCCGAAGGGCCAACTGCCGGAAGATTGGGAAGATCGCGAACAGACGCTGTTCCGCTCGACGGAAGTCGGCGACGACATGGACCGGCCGCTGATCAAGTCGGACGGCAGCTATACCTATTTCGCGGCCGACGTCGCCTACTTCAAGGATAAGTACGATCGCGGCTATGACGAAATGATCTATGTGCTTGGCGCCGATCACGGTGGTTATGTGAAGCGCCTCGAAGCGGTGGCGCGTGCGGTCTCCGAAGGCAGGGCGAAGCTCACCGTGCTTCTCTGCCAGCTCGTCAAGCTGTTCCGGAACGGCGAGCCGGTGAAGATGTCGAAGCGGTCCGGCAATTTCGTCACGCTGCGTGATGTGGTGGACGAGGTCGGTCGCGACGCGGTGCGCTTCATGATGCTCTATCGCAAGAGCTCGGAGCCGCTCGACTTCGACTTCGCCAAGGTGACGGAACAGTCGAAGGACAACCCGGTCTTCTACGTGCAGTATGCCCATGCCCGCTGCGCCTCCGTTTTCCGCCAGGCGAAGGAGGCGTTTCCGGATCTCGACATCGATTCGCTCGACCTGTCGGCGAGCAGCGGATTGATCTCCGATCCCAATGAACTGCAGCTTGTGGCCAAGCTCGCGGAATATCCCCGGATTATTGAGGCTGCGGCGCTTGCGCAGGAGCCGCACCGGCTTGCTTTTTACCTCTATGATCTGGCAAGTTTCTTCCACGCTCACTGGAATAAAGGTAAGGAACAACCGGAATTACGTTTTGTTAACGATAAAAACCGAGAATTGAGCGTAGCCAGGCTAGGGTTGGTGCATGCTGTCGCCTCTGTTTTGAAGTCCGGACTTGCAATCACAGGTACAGCAGCACCAGAAGAAATGCGGTAAAAACGCCACCATTTCCCCACATTGCGCTGGCATGTGCGTTCAATGTAGGTGAGTGGACGAGGTAATGGCAGATAACAACCTTGTGCGTGACCGGAATGAATTCCGGGATATCTTTGCCGATGACGACCCGCTGGCAGAACTCGCCCGCATTGTAGGTTATGAGGATCGGCCGGTCGTAAGCCCCGAGGCGCCGCTTGGCGCTGCCGTGCCTGAGCCCAGGCGCGAACCCGCGCTCAATCTCGAAGACGAGCTGCTGCGGGAGTTTGAGCGTTACGACGCGCCTCGTCTCGATCCCGTTCACGACATAACGCTGGACGAGGCGCCGCGCGGGGCGGAGCCCACGCCTTTCGTCCCAGGCTCATCGATCGAGCCGGAAGATCTTGAGTTCATTTCGGTCAATGCCGATAAGGACGAACCGCCCGTCGCCTATCCGCCCTCCGAGGGCGAGACATTCGATCGCCGCGATTTGGATTTCGGTGACGAGGTGGCGCCGCCTGCCTTTGATGCTCACGTGGAGAGCATTGAGGCTGAGCCTGCCGAAGCCGAGCCCGTTGAAGCCGAATCCATTGAAGCTGAGTTGGCCGCCGAACTGGCGCAGGGGCCTGGCCACGTCGATCCGGTCGTCCATATGCCCGAGCTTCCGGTCATGGGTGATGTGTCGGCCGTCCCGCAGGCATCCTTCTCTGAGCCGGACGAGCAGTCCGTCGAGGAATTCGATCTCGCCGCCGAGCTGGAAAACTCGATCGGCTCAGCTCCCGTCGTCGAAAGCCAGCCTGAGGAGAGGGGCGAGCCGAAGGGCAAGGGAGGTTATGTTCCGGGCTTCCGGATGCCGCTCGCCAATTTCGCGCCGGCATCGGCTCTGCGGCAGGAGCCGATTGCACTTGAACCGGCCGGACAGGCTTTCGATCTTCCGGTCTGGCAAGATGCTCCGGCTTCGGAGCAGAAGCAGGTTTTCGTAGCGGAAGCGCCGGTTGCCGGCGATCCTGAAATATCCGAGCCGGCCGCCCCTGAGGACGTTCGGCCGGCCGCACCCATTGTTTCTCCGGCAATCTTGGAGCCGGCACCGGCGGGCGATCGGTTTTCAGCTCTCGATGAACTGATCCATGACGTGCAGCGCTATTCGCTGCCGACGGAGACGAGTTCGCCGGCGGCGGCTGTCGTCACGACGCCCGAACCCGCTCCGTCCGAAGCCGTTGTCGCACCGGTCTCCGTAGCACCCGCCTCGTCGGTTGCCGAGGTCCCGGCAGCTGGGCTCCCGGTGGTTGAGGAAAAGGATCCGTTCTCCGACGAGGAGTTCGAGCTTGCGCTTGACGATCTGGAACTGGACCTTGCCGATATCGTCATGGAGGATGCACAGAAGCTGCCCGAAAAGGCGGCGCATGTCGCGGCGGCCGCTGACAAGATCGAGGCTGCCCCCACCAAGCCTGCGATCTCCGCCGCCTCCGTTGCTCCTGCCGTGGCGGCAGTGGCGGTGGTCGAGCCCAAGGTGAAGGAAGAGGTGGAAACGGTTGCCGATCTGCCGTTCGATCCTGCCCAGATCTCCGATTCCGAAGAGCAGGTGGAGGCGATCGCCGAGCTCGACGTGCCTTCGCTGCCGGCGGAGGAGCCGGAGCAGCCGCCGGTCTATAAGCCCGACTATGATCTCGACATCGATGCGGAGCTGGCGACGCTGCTGATGACGCCCGAAAAGGCCGAGGCGGCGCCGGCACGCAAGCCGGCGATCGACATCGCGTCCGCCGCGGCAAAGGGCACCGCCGATCGCGCAGCCCAAACGGCGCGCGCACCGAACTATTCCGATCTCGACGATTTCGAGCGTGCGCTGGAAGAGGACTTCCGGCGCAGCCTCGCTGCTCCCCTGCCGCCGGCAAACGATGAAGAGCCGCATTTTGCCGAGGCCGATTATCTCTCGACCGTGGAAAAGGCACGCAGTTCTGTCCGGAGCTGGGCCGTGCCGGTCGTCCTGGCCGGCGTCGTCATCCTCGGGGGCGTCGGCGCTTACGCCTGGCTTGGCAATGGTGTTCCGGGCATTGGCGGAGGCGGCGAACCCGTGGTCATCGCTGCCGATACCGAGCCGGTAAAGGTCGCTCCGGAAAATCCGGGCGGCAAGACGGTCCCGAACCAGGATAAGGCCGTCTACGATCGCGTCGCCGGCGTCGCATCGCAGGATCCCAAGCAGGAGACACTGATTTCCTCCAACGAAGAGCCCGTCGACGTCGTTCAGAAGACGCTGATGCCCGACACGCTGCCGCTTGAGGGCGAGAACGATATCGAACCGACCGATGTGGGCGAAACGGAAGATCCGCGGCTTCTGCCGGAGGACCAGCGGCCGGAGCAGGCGGTCGCCTCTGCCGAGCAGCAGCCGGTCACCGTCATGCCGCGCAAGGTCAAGACGATGATCGTCCGTCCGGACGGCAAGCTAGTGGAGCAGGAGGTTCCGGCACCCGCGCTTGCCGCACCGGAGCCCGCGAAGGTGCCCGCAGCCGGTGAGAAGCTGCCGGAAGTCGCAGCCGCTCCGGCCCAGACGCCGGCTCCCGCAACCTCGGTCCAGACCCAGCCGGTACCGTCCGCGCCGAACGCCGGTACAATTCCGGTCTCTGCGCCGGCAGCTGCATCGGAGCCGTTCGATCCGGTTGCTCCGGATATTGCGCTGCCCCCGGTCGAGACCGCCGCAGCGCCTGCGGCCCCGGCTGAGGCGGCTCCCGCTCCTGCTGCCCAAGTTCCGGCCGAGGCATCCGATCCGGCACCGGCGGTCAGGGCTCCGGTTCCGATCGCCCGGCCGTCCGAACAGCCGGTCAATGTCGTCGCTGCCGTGACGGATCAGGGCAATGTCCGCGCCCCGAACCAGCCGGCAGCTGCTGCGGCACCTGCCCAGGCTCAGGTCGCTTCGGTCGGCGAAGGCGGATATCTGATCCAGATCGCTTCGTTGCCCTCGCAGGCAGAGGCCCAGAAGTCCTATCAGAGCCTCTCGGCCAAGTTCGGGAGCGTCATAGGCGGCCGTGGTGTGGACATCAAGGCTGCCGATATCGCCGGCAAAGGCACCTTCTACCGCGTCCGCATTCCGGCCGGCAGCAAGAACGATGCCGTGGCGCTTTGCGAACGTTATCGCGCCGCTGGCGGCAGCTGCCTGGTTGCCCGGTAAGCGCCTGCAATCGAAGAGACTGAACGGGGCGTTGATCGCCCCGTTTTTCGTTGCGCCCTCCATCGTCTAAGATCGTGTCATGAGCGAATCAAAAGCAATGATCCTGGGCTCGAGCGGCCCGACCCTCACGCCGGACGAAATCGCGCTCTACAGGGACGAGCGTCCCTGGGGCTTCATCCTGTTTGCCCGCAATTGCGTCGAGCCGGCGCAGATCGCCGATCTGATTGCGTCGATGCGCGATGCGATCGGCCGGCCGGACGCGCCCGTGCTGATCGATCAGGAAGGCGGCCGCGTGCAGCGCATCCGCCCGCCGATGATCGAGCGTTATCCTTCTGCGGCCGTGCTCGGCGAACTTTACCGGCAGGACCGCCAGAAGGGCCTGCGCGCCGCCTGGCTGATGTCGCGTCTGCATGCTTTCGACCTTATGAAATTCGGCATCAATGTCGATTGCCTGCCGGTCCTCGACGTGCCGGTTGAAGGGGCGAGCAATGTCATCGGCGACCGCGCCTACGGCTTCGATCCGAAAGCCGTATCCGAAATGGGCAGGGCGGCGGCGGAGGGGCTTAAGGCGGGCGGCATGCTGCCGGTGATGAAGCATATGCCGGGCCACGGCCGCGGCATGGCGGATTCCCATCATGAGCTCCCCGTCGTCACCGCTTCCCGCGCCGAATTGGAAGCGCACGATTTCCTGCCTTTCATTGCGATGAAGGACGAACTGATGGCGATGAGCGCCCATATCGTCTTCACCGCCATCGACCCGGACGAGCCGGCGACCATCTCGGCCAAGGTGATCGACGAGATCATCCGCGGTCACATCGGCTTCGACGGCCTGCTGATGTCCGACGACACCTCGATGAATGCGCTGAAGGGCACGATCGGCGAGCGTGCGGCGAGGATAGTTGGGGGCGGCTGCGATATCGTCTTGCATTGCAACGGCGTCATGGAGGAAATGAGGGCCGTGGTGAGGCACGCGATCCCGCTGGCCGGCGAGGCATTGAGGCGCGCGAAAGCGGTTGAGGCGGCCTTCGGCCCGGGCGACGGCGCCGACGAAGAGGCGGTCCGCGCCGAATTTCACGGATTGCTCGCCGTTTCCTGACGGCGGGCGACAGGACGAGGTTGGGAATGGCCATGAACATATCGCAGAATGCCATTCCGATGGACAAGCTCTGGCAAGGCGCGGACGAACGGGCGACGGACGACCCGGCGCTGGTGATCGATGTCGGTGGCTTCGAAGGCCCGCTCGACCTGCTCCTCCATCTCGCCCGCACCCAGAAGGTCGATCTCTCCCGCATCTCCGTTCTGGCGCTGGCCGAGCAATATCTGCAGTTCATCGAGAGCGCCCGGCGGGTGCGCATCGAGCTTGCCGCCGATTATCTCGTCATGGCGGCCTGGCTCGCCTATCTCAAGTCGAAGCTTTTGATCCCGCAGCAGGCTAAGGGCGATGACGGTCCGAGCGGCGAGGAAATGGCCGCGACGCTCGCCTTCCGCCTGAAGCGCCTGGAAGCGATGCGAGAGGCGGCGACCCGGCTCGTCAACCGCAATCGCCTCGGCCGCGACGTCTTCGCCCGCGGTGCGCCCGAGCATATCCCGCATCGTGTCGAATCCGCCTATGACGCCTCGCTTTACGATCTTCTGTCGGCCTACGCGAACCTGCGCCAGCGGGGCGCGATCACGCAGGTGACGATCGAGAAGCGCAAGGTCTGGTCGCTGGTCGATGCCCGCGAGCTTTTGACCCGCATGCTCGGCGAGATCGTCGACTGGACGGCGCTGCAGCATTATCTTCTGCCCTATCTGCCGCCGGAGGATCGGGTGACGGCGACCGCCAGCGCCTTTGCCGCCTCGCTGGAACTGGTGCGCGAGGGCAAGCTCGAAATCCGTCAGGACGGCGCCTTCCAGCCGATCTATCTGCGCAAGGGGCAGGGGCCGCGGAAGCCGGCGGCGTCCACCCCGGAAGGAGTGGCCACGGGAGGCCCGGATTGACGCCGCGGGAGGACGACGACCTGCCGACCGGGGCGGACGAGGGCGACGAGCGCCAGTCTTTCTCGCTGGCGGAGGTCGAGCGGATCGCCGAGGCGCTGATCTTCGCCTCGGCCGAGCCGGTTTCGGAGGCCTTTCTCGCCGAACGTCTGCCGCACGGCACGGATGTCGGCGCCGTCATGCGACGGCTGACGGATATCTACGCGCCGCGCGGCGTCAATCTCATCAGGACCGGCGACCGCTGGGCCTTCCGCACCGCCGCCGATCTCTCCTTCGTCATTCGCAAGGACGATACCGAGACGAAGAAACTGTCGCGCGCAGCACTCGAAGTGCTCGCCATCATCGCCTATCACCAGCCCGTGACGCGCGCCGAGATCGAGGAGATCCGCGGCGTCCAGACCTCCAAGGGCACGCTCGACGTGCTGATAGAGGCCGGCTGGGTGCGTTTCCGCGGTCGCCGCCGCACGCCTGGACGACCGGTGACGCTCGGCACCACGCCGGATTTCCTCGATCATTTCGGCCTCGAAGAGCTGCGCGACCTGCCCGGTCTCGAAGAATTGAAGGGCGCGGGATTGCTCTCCGGCCGCATCCCGCCGGGCTTTGCAATCCCTATTCCGCAGAATGTTGACGAACTTTCCGAGGATGAGGACCCGATCACGCAACTCGACCTTGAAGAACTCGGCCTCTTGACTCCTGGCGGTGATACGGAGGAATAGCCTCCGAAGCCCGGACTTGCGGGTGCTAGCGGGCAGGGCAGATGAGACCGGCACAGTCGGCCAAGGATGAGACGGGATATGCGACGGACAGCGCCTTCGCCTCGCGTCTGGTTTTCGAGATGCGGATGGCCGATCGGATCGCGCTTCTGAAAGACGGCCGACTGGTGCAGGTGGGCACGCCGGACGATCTCTATCGCCGGCCTTCAGGCCTGTTTTCCGCCGGTTTCTTCCCGGAAATCAACGAGTTCGACGGCGTGGTGAAAGACGGCATGGTAGCGACGCCGCTCGGAAATGCGCAGGCCGGCGCTATCGATGAGGGCCGTTTCCGTTGCTGTCCGCCTGTCCGATGTCGACGTGATGCCGGCAGGCGGAGCGATCGGGGCACGCATCCTGTCGCTGCGGTTTCTCGGCGAGGTGGAATTCCTGACGCTTGTGGTCCAGGGACCCCCGGAGCCGGTGCGCATCCGCGCCGACCGCTTGCCGCCCGGGGATAACGATGTCGCGATCACGGTGTTTATCGAGGACATTTTGGTGTTTGAAAAAGCATCCTAAAGAGCTTACATCGATAAAACGGTTCTAATGGAGTTGGATTATGGGTTCTTTCAGTGTGTGGCATTGGCTGATCGTTCTGGTCATCGTGCTCGTTCTTTTCGGACGCGGCAAGATTCCGGAATTGATGGGCGACGTCGCAAAGGGCATCAAGAGCTTTAAGAAGGGCATGACTGACGACGACGTCCAGGAGGCGAATGGCGCGGCGAAGACCGTCGATCACAAGCCTGAAGAGGTCAAGGAAACCAGCCGGTCCTAAGGCCGGTTCTGAGGGTTTCGGGAGCCTCGTTGAATGTTTGATATCGGCTGGACCGAGCTGCTGGTCATTGCGATCGTCCTTATCGTCGTCGTTGGCCCGAAGGATCTGCCGCCTATGCTCAGGGCGTTTGGGAAGATGACGACCAATCTGCGCAAGATGGCCGGCGAATTCCGCACGCAATTTGACGAGGCGCTGCGGGAATCCGAATTGGACGACGTGCGCAAGACGATCTCGGATGCGCAGCGTCTGAATCCGACCAACGCGCTGCGCGACGCGATCAACCCGCTGCGGCAGATGGGGCAGGAGATCAAGGCGGACCTGCAGAAGGCAACGCAGGTTCCCGCCACGGCCGCAACCCGGACCGACGCCGAGGCGCAGCAGGCCGTCGAGGGCTCGACGCCCGGAGAGCTTGAGGCCGCATCGGAAATACCTGCGAACTTCCCGTCGCCCTCCGTGACGTTGCCCTCGACCCCGCCGCCGGTATCCGTGGCGGAAGTTGCGGCGCCCGTTGCAGTCGCCGAGAAGCCGAAGCCTGTCCGGAAGGCTGCCGCCAGGGGGAAGCCGGCCGCGGAAACCGCGACAGTGCCCGCGGAAAAGCCGAAGCGTGGCCGCGCGGTCAAGCCGGCATCTGCCGCCAAGGCCGTGCCCGCCGCCAAGGCTATGGAAGAGGCCGCCGTGAAGGCGCCGGCCCGCAAGCGCGCGCTGAAGAAGACCGATACGCCGAAGGATGATGCATGAGCGGTGATTACGAAGACAAGCCGCAGCCGCTCATCGAACACTTGATGGAGCTGCGCACCCGCCTGATCTGGTCGATCGGGGCGTTTTTCGTCGCCTTCGTCGTCTGCTTCTATTTTGCCAAGCAGCTCTTCAATTTGCTGGTCGTGCCTTATAAGTGGGCGGTTGTCTGGGCCGGGCTGGATCTTGCGAAGTCGGAACTCATCTACACCGCCCCGCAGGAATTCTTCTTCACGCAGGTGAAAGTCGCGATGTTCGGCGCGCTGGTGATCGCTTTTCCGGTCATCGCCTCGCAGCTCTACAAGTTCGTCGCGCCCGGCCTCTACAAGAACGAGCGCAAGGCCTTCCTGCCGTTCCTCATCGCCTCGCCGATCCTGTTCCTGATGGGCGGCGCGCTCGTCTATTTCTTCTTCACGCCCATGGTCATGTGGTTCTTCCTCGCCATGCAGCAGGCGCCGACCGAAGGCGAACTCGGCATTTCGCTTCTGCCGCGCGTCTCGGAATATCTGAGCCTGATCATGACGCTGGTCCTGTCCTTCGGCCTCGTCTTTCAGCTTCCGGTGGTCACCACGCTGCTCGCCCGAGTAGGTCTTCTGACGAGCGACTGGCTGAAGCAGAAGCGCAAGTTCGCGATCGTCATCGCCTTCATCGTCGCTGCGGTGCTGACGCCGCCCGATCCCATGTCCCAGATCGGTCTTGCGCTGCCGACCATCCTTCTCTACGAGATTTCCATCTACGCCGCACGACTCGTCGAGCGCAAACGTGCTGAGGATGCTCTTCAGGAGCAGGCAGCGTCGGACGTCGCGGAGACGGAAAAGGCTTAAAGCTTCCCGTCTTGGGCCGGGCATGCGGTGTTTCGCTCTGAAAGCAAGGACCGATGCTCGATATCAAATGGATACGTGAAAACGAAAGGGCTCTCGACGAAGCGTTGAAGAAGCGCGGCGCCGAGCCCATGGCGGCAACCCTGGTGGCGCTGGACGACAAGCGCCGCTCCGTCATCCAGAAGCTCCAGGACATGCAGTCCCGCCGCAACGCCGCCTCCAAGGAGATTGGCGCGGCCATGGCGCAGAAGAATACCGAGCTCGCCGAGAAGCTGAAGGCCGAGGTCGCCGAGATCAAGGACACGATGCCGGCCGCCGAGCAGGAGGAGCGCGAGGCCGTCGCCGCCCTCGACGATGCGTTGTCGCGTGTCCCGAACATTCCGCTGGACGACGTGCCGGTCGGCAAGGACGAACACGATAACGTTGTGAAGCATGTCGTCGGCGAGAAGCCGCGCTGGAACCATGCGGCCAAGGAGCATTTCGAGATCGGCGAAGCGCTCGGCTACATGGATTTCGAACGTGCCGCAAAGCTCTCCGGCGCCCGCTTCACGGTGCTGACCAGCCAGCTTGCCAGGCTTGAACGTGCGCTCGGCCAGTTCATGCTCGACATGCACACGACCGAACACGGCTATACGGAAGTCTCGTCGCCGCTGATGGTGCGCGACGAGGCCATGTTCGGCACCGGCCAGCTGCCGAAATTCGCCGAGGACCTGTTCCGCACGACAGACGGCCGCTGGCTGATCCCGACGGCCGAGGTGACGCTCACCAATCTCGTTTCCGGCGAAGTGCTGGAGCAGGAAAAGCTGCCGCTGCGGTTTACCGCACTCACCCCCTCCTTCCGCTCGGAGGCGGGGTCTGCCGGCCGCGACACGCGCGGCATGCTGCGCCAGCACCAGTTCTGGAAATGCGAACTCGTGTCGATCACCGATCAGGAAAGCTCGATCGCCGAGCACGAACGCATGACCGAATGCGCAGAGAACGTTTTAAAGCGGCTCGGCCTGCATTTCCGCACCATGACGCTCTCGACCGGCGACATGGGTTTCGGCGCGCGCAAGACCTATGACATCGAGGTCTGGCTGCCGGGCCAGGATACCTATCGCGAGATCTCGTCCTGCTCGGTCTGCGGCGATTTCCAGGCGCGCCGCATGAATGCGCGCTACCGCGTCAAGGACGATAAGAACCTGAAATTTGTCCACACGCTGAACGGCTCGGGCGTCGCGGTCGGCCGCTGTCTCATCGCGGTCATGGAGAACTACCTGAACGAGGATGGCTCCGTCACAATTCCGGACGCGCTTCTGCCGTATATGGGGGGGCTGACCAAGATCGAACGGGCTGCCTGATATGCGTATCCTGCTGACCAATGACGACGGCATCCATGCCGAGGGCCTTGCGGCGCTGGAGCGCATCGCAAGGCAGCTTTCCGACGATGTCTGGATCGTCGCGCCCGAGACCGATCAGAGCGGCCTTGCCCATTCGTTGACGCTTTCCGAGCCGCTCCGGCTCCGCAAGGTCGGCGAGAAGCATTTCGCCCTGCGCGGCACGCCGACGGACTGCGTCATCATGGGCATCCGCGAAGTCCTGCCGGAAAAGCCGGACCTCGTTCTGTCGGGCGTCAATGACGGTGCCAACATGGCCGATGACGTCACCTATTCCGGCACCATTGCCGGCGCGATCGAAGGTACGATCCAAGGCGTGCGGTCCTTCGCGCTGAGCCAGGCCGTGCGCCGCGACAACGGCACCCGTTTCGTGCCATGGGAAGTCGCCGAATCCTATGCGCCTGACCTGATTCGCAAGCTGAGCGATGTGGAATTGCCGGACGGCACCTTCCTCAACCTTAACTTCCCAAGCTGCGAACCGAAGGAGATCCAGGGCGTCGAAGTGACCTCGCAGGGCAAGCTCGATTTCGGCCTGACGATCGACGCCCGCGAGGATGGTCGCGGTCGCCCCTATTACTGGCTGCGCTTCGGCGAGCGAAAGGGCCATTTCCGCGATGGCACCGATATCCGGGCGCTGAAGGAAAACAAGATTTCGGTGACGCCGTTGAAGCTGGACCTGACCGATTATTCGGTTCAGGATCGGGTGGCGAAGGCATTGGGATTCGGAGCGGCCGGTTGAAATCGGGCATGGTCGAGAAGGAAGGTTTTGCGGCGCTGGTGCTGCGGCTCCGGTCGGAAGGCATTTCCGACCTCGACCTCCTGACGGCCGTCGAGCAGACGCCGCGCTCGCAATTCGTGCCGGCACCGCTCGCCGAGGAGGCCTATTCCAGCCGCACCGTGCCGATCGACTGCGGATCCTTCATGGAAGGCGCCGACCTTGCCGTCAGGCTGCTTCATCGCCTGCAGGTGAAACCCGGTCACCGCGTGCTGGAAATCGGCACCGGCAGCGGCTTTACCGCCGCGGTCATCGCCCGGATAGCCGAGCGGGTCCTGTCCGTCGAGCGTTACCGCACGCTGGTCACCGCCGCCCAAGCCCGAGTGGACGACCTCGGACTCCGCAATGTCGTGGTGCGTCAGGCGGACGGCAGCAATGGCATGCCGGGCGAGGGCACGTTCGACCGCATTTTGGTGACGGCTGCCTTTCCATCCCTGCCACGCTTCTATGCCGAACAATTGACCCATGGCGGCTCGATGGTGGCGCCGCTGATGCTCGACGACGAGACCTGCATGATGCTGCGGCTGACCAAGACCGGCAGCCGATTCGAGCGGGAAGACCTCTTCACCGTTCCCTATCTGCCGATCGTCCCGCATGTTGCGGCGGCGCTATAGGCCTTTTGTTCCCGGTCTTGCGGGCTTTCCCGCGAGTCATGGTTATCAATTTGACAAAAATATATTAGCAGGACGCGGTCTTTAACCGGGCGGTAAGACTAACGCGCTTTAATGACTCACACGATGGTTGCGTATCTGTAGGTCGAGTCATGCGTATGAAGAGTCTCCCGAATTCCGGAAAATCCCTTGCCAAGTTCGCTGTCGCGGCACTTCTCGCCAGCGTGGCGACGGGGTGCAGTTCGGATGCGACTCGCTTTTCAGGCCTTTTTTCCAGTTCCGACAATATAACGACGGCCTCTATCCCGCAGCGCCAGGGCGGCGGTGCCTACGGTCAGGCGCCGACCCCGCAGGCCGATCTCGGCAACGGCCAGGCCCTGCCGCCGATCCCGCGGAACGATTACGGTTCGCGCAGCGCCGGTATGGCCCAGCCCTATCCCTCCTATCCCGCGAGCCCGGGTGGTTATGCCTCCCCCGCCCGCGTCGCCTCTGCGCCCGTTTCCGTCCAGCGTACGGAACTGGCGGCGCCGAGCGGCATGAGCGCCTCGCGCGGCGCGGCGCCCATGGGCGGCGATCCGGTGAACCGTCGCGAAGCGCTCGCTCAGCCGTTCCCCAGCCGTCAGAACGCGCCGACACTTGCGGCCCCGTCCGTCTCCCGATCCGCCGACAACCTCGTTACGGGCACGGTCAGGTCCCAGGCGGCTCCGATGTCCGGCTGGTCGACGGTCAATGCGCCGAAGGTGACGCTGCGTCCCGGCGAAACGGTATCGACGCTTTCGAAGCGCTACGGCGTTCCGGAAAAGGAAATCCTGAAGGCCAACGGCGGCGCTGTCGCGCCCGGCCAGGCGGTCATCATCCCGACCTTCGGTCCGGCCCGCAATTCGGCCAAGACCGCGGCCGGCGACATCGACCTCCAGAACAAGGTACCGGCCCCCGGCCGCGAGCCGGAACAGAAGGTCGCCGTCTTGCCGTCTCCGGCACGCGACAAGGCGCTCGCCGAACCCGCGAGAATCACGCCTCCCGGTGGCAAGCCGCTCGGCGGCACCTATACGGTAAAGCCCGGCGATACGCTCACCAAGATCGCGCGCGAGACGGGCACCTCGGTCGACGAGCTTAAGGCTGTCAACAACCTGACGAGCGGCAATGTCCGCATCGGTCAGACGTTGAGGGTCGCGAGGGGCGTTTCCGCTCCTGCCGCCGATACGGTCAAGACCGCCTCCATTCCGCAACAGCCCGCCGAGAAGCCGTTGGCCGGGCCGAAATCGGCTGCCGCTCCGGTCGTCCAGGCCTCTGCGCCGGCTTCGGCAAAAGTCGCCGCCGAAACGGCCTCCGTCTCCGAAGTCGAGAAGAAGGCGGATGTGGCTGCCGTGGCACCGCAATCCACCGGTATCGACAAGTATCGCTGGCCGGTCAACGGCGCGGTCATCGCCGGCTACGGCCAGAATGTCGACGGCAACCGCAATGACGGCATCGACATCTCGGTTCCGGAAGGCACGCCGATCAAGGCCGCCGAGAACGGCGTGGTCATCTATGCTGGCAACGGTCTGAAGCAGCTCGGCAATACGGTTCTGGTGCGTCACGACGACGGCAAGGTCACCGTCTACGGCCATGCGGGCAGCATCAATGTCAGCCGCGGCCAGAAGGTTACCCGCGGTCAGACGCTCGCCTCCTCCGGCATGAGCGGCGACGCCAAGCGTCCGCAGGTCCATTTCGAGGTCCGCAAGGATGCGACCCCGGTCAACCCGATCACCTTCCTTGAATAGAGTAGTGCGTTTCAAGGGGACGACGAAAAAGCCCGGCACTGCCGGGCTTTTTTGTATTCCTCATTTGTCGAGCGGCTTCCGGAGCCGGCCGGCGAGGTCCTGGATATATTGCCAGGCGACGCGGCCCGAACGCCCGCCTCGCGTCGTCGCCCATTCGAGCGCCTGGGCGTGCAGTGTCTCCCGATCTATCCCGCTGGCGAGGCCGAGATCGAAATGGTCGGCATAACCGTCGATCATCGTCAGATAGTCCTCCTGGCTGCATTTGTGAAAGCCGAGCCAGAGCCCGAATCGGTCGGAGAGCGACACCTTTTCCTCCACCGCTTCCGATGGATTGATCGCCGTCGACTGTTCGTTCTCGATCATGTTGCGCGGCAGGAGATGGCGCCGGTTCGACGTGGCATAGAACAGCACGTTGTCCGGACGGCCCTCGATGCCGCCGTCGAGCGCGGCCTTCAGCGACTTGTAGGCCGTGTCGTCATGGTCGAAGGAAAGGTCGTCGCAGAAGACGATGGCCCGGTGCCCGGAGGCCTTCACGATGTCCAGGAGATCGGGAAGCGAGGCGATATCCTCGCGATGAACCTCGATGAGCTTCAGCGAGATGCCGGTCGCGGCCCGAACGTCTTCGTGCACCGCCTTGACGAGTGACGATTTGCCCATGCCGCGCGCACCCCAGAGAAGCACGTTGTTGGCTGGAAAGCCTTCGGCGAAGCGCAGCGTGTTCTCGTGCAGGATGTCGCGCACGTGATCGACGCCGCGGATGAGTTTCAGGGCCACGCGGTTCGGCCGCGGCACCGGCTGGAGTCGCTGGTTCGCCGGCACCCACACGAAACAATCCGCCGCACTCCAGTCGTTGACCGCGGGCGGCGGGCCGGCAAGCCGTTCGAGCGCAACCGCAAGCCTGCGGACCTCGGCCAGGATCTGTGTGTTGAAATCTTCGCTCATGGTACTTCTCCGGTCCTTTTGGCCCATCCAGGGCCGTTTTCCGGTGCGGTAACATGCTCGTTTGTGCATCAAAAGGCTGACAGCCGTGGATTTGGTACGCGAAGGGCGTGTTTCTGTTGCATTCCACCCTATCACAACTATATTCCGGCGGCTTGCAACGGGGGCCTCGACGTCTCCGGTAATCTTAGGAGTTGTCGATGTTCATTACCGAAGCATTCGCCCAGGCCGAAGGCGCCGCACCCGGAGCCTCCGCATTCGGCTCCGGCCTCGAAATGCTTTTCCTTTTCGCCCCCCTCATGGTGGTCTGGTACTTCTTCCTGATCCGGCCGCAGCGCGCCCAGCAGAAGAAGCGCTCGGAGACGCTTGCCAATATCCGCCGCGGCGACCAGGTCGTATTGGGTGGTGGCATCACCGGCAAGGTGACGAAGGTGGTCGACGACGCCGAACTGGAAGTCGAAATCGCCGATGGCGTGAAGATCCGTGCCATGCGTGCCTATATCGCGGAAGTCCGCGTCAAGGGCGAGCCTGTCAAGACCGAAGCCTGACCTGAGGACGGGAACGCGCTGATCGCAGGCCCCGTTGACCCCTCGAAAAGGGCCGGATCGTCCGGCCCGAAACTTTTTCAAGAGAGCGTAGGACCATGGCGAAAGGCATCGATATCCGCGAAGCCCATTTTCCCGGCCGCGCTCCGATCGATGCCTATGGCAATGGCGGCTTCCGCTTCGCCGATATGTCGCACCGAGGTTCGCTGCTCTGCCTTCCGTCCGGCATCCACGGCTGGGACCTTCACGAAGGCGATCCGCTGACGGTGGAGGCCTTTTCCAAGGTGCTTGCCGAGGCGGGCGAGATCGAAGTGCTGCTGGTCGGCACCGGCGCCAGTCTCAAGCCCATCCCGGCCGATCTGAAAGCGGCGCTGAAGGCAAGGGGCATCGCTTCGGATCCGATGAGCACGGGAGCGGCGGTGCGCACCTTCAACATCATGCTCGCCGAATCGCGTGCCGTCGCGGCCGCATTGATCGCAGTCTGACTATGCCCGGCAAAACCCAGGAAACGGACGATATCTGCCTCGCGACGCTGAGGGAGACGGATCGCGACCGCTATCTCGCCTGTCTGCTTTCCCCGCCGGAAAAGCGCGGCGCGCTGGCTGCTCTCTATGCCTTCAATGCCGAGATCGCCCGTGTGCGCGATGTCGTGCGCGAGCCGCTGCCCGGCGAAATCCGCCTGCAATGGTGGCGCGATCTTCTGGAAGGCAATGCCCAGGGCGACGGTTCGGGCAATCCCATTGCGGCCGGACTCCTGAATGCGGTCGAGACCTGCCGGCTTCCCCGCCAGACGCTCGTTGACATGACCGAAGCGCGCATCTTCGATCTCTATGACGACCCGCTTGCCGATAGCAATGCACTGGAAGGTTATGCCGGCGAGACCGCCTCGGCGCTGATCCAGCTCGCAAGCCTCATTCTCGATGCCGGGGAGGCCGCTAAATCCGCGGAAGCGGCCGGCCATGCAGGCGTGGCGCAGGCGATCGCCGGTTTCCTGCTTCTGATGCCGAGCCATCGCCGCCGTCACCAGCTCTACCTGCCGCTCGATATCCTCGCGGCGACCGGGCTCGACCGCGACACGTTCCTCCAGGGCGAGGATAAGCCGCGCGTTTCCGCGGCAATCGAGGCCTTTGCCGGGCTTGGGTTAGAACACCTCGCTAAGGCGCGCAAGGCTGGCTCTGTCCCGGCGGCCGTTTTCCCGGCCTTTTTACCGGTGGCGCTTGCCGAACCGGTTCTGCGCCGTGCCGCGCGTGCTGGTGCCGACGTGCTCGACATGGCCCTTCAGCCGCCGCAATGGCGGCGTCAACTGAGGCTTCTGAGAGCCGCCGTCACCCGCCGTTTTTGACGGACGCCAAATTCGCGCAAGCCTCGCCGGCTAAAACCGGATAAGGCAGAGGCAGGCGCATCAAAGGAGAAGCGGTGTGAGCCCCGTCATCGTCTGGTCGATCATTCTCGGGCTCCTCGTGGTGCTCGGCTATTATGTCACCCGCTTGGCCGGCCGGGATCAGGAAGGCAGCGCTCACGATACGGGACTTGCGATCCTGGAATTCGGCCGCGCCTTTCCGGACGAGGCGATCCGCAGTCTGCATGCTACGGCCGATGGCGAGGCGATCTTCGTACGCCTGCACGACAACAAGGCCGGCTTCATGCGCAGCTATCGCAATCATTACGCCTGCCATCTGATCGAGCCCGGCCGCGTGCGTGTCATGCCCTTGCCGAATGCCAAGGGGTTTTCCGCCGAGTTCCTGGATGCGCCGAGCCAGAACGGCACCTTCGTCTTTGCGACGGAGAAGGAAGCCGCCGAAGTCTCCCTCTGGCTGCTCGACAATTACGTCAGCGTCGCCGACCATCAGGCCGGGGACGTCGAGGAGGAGATGCCGTCCGCGGACGTCACTCCCGACCGAGCCACCTAGCGCAATCCTCAAGCGCCCGGGCGGCGAGCAACTGCCGCTTCATCACCGTCTTGTCCTTGCCGCGGAAGCGCTTGACGCCTTCCGGCTTGACGATCGAGCCTGGCTCCAGCTCCGGGAACAGCCCGAAATTGACGTTCATCGGCTGGAAGGAGCGCTTGCCCGGCTCGTCTTCCGAAACGAGATGCCCGCCCGTGATATGTCCGAGTAGCGAGCCGAAGGCCGTCGTGGCGGGCGGCGGCGGCAGCGCCTCGCCTTTGCGTTCAGCGGCGGCGAAACGGCCGGCAAGCAGTCCGATCGCGGCGCTTTCCACATAACCCTCGCAGCCGGTGATCTGCCCGGCGAACCGCAGGCCGGGCCGGCTCTTCAGCGTCAGCGTTCTGTCGAGCAGGACGGGCGAATGGATATAGGTGTTGCGGTGAAGGCCGCCGAGCCGGGCGAATTCCGCGTTCTGTAGGCCGGGGATCAGCCGGAAGATCTCGGCCTGCGCGCCGTATTTCAGTTTCGTCTGGAAGCCGACCATGTTGTAGAGCGTGCCGAGTGCATTGTCCTGCCGAAGCTGCACGACCGCATAGGGCTTGACCGTCGGATTATGGGCATTGGTGAGGCCCATCGGTTTCATCGGCCCGTGCCTGAGCGTCTCGCGACCGCGCTCGGCCATCACCTCGATCGGCAGGCAGCCGTCGAAATAGGGCGTGCCCTCCCATTCCTTGAAGCCGACCGTATCGCCGGCGATCAGCGCATCGACGAAGGAGTTGTACTGCGCTTCGTCCATCGGGCAGTTGATATAGTCCTTGCCGGTGCCGCCCGGGCCGACCTTGTCGTAGCGGGACTGGTACCAGCAGATCTCCATGTCGATCGAATCGCGATGCACGATCGGCGCGATCGCGTCGAAGAAGGCGAGCTGGTCCTCGCCGGTCTCCGTCTGGATCGCCGCGGCGAGCGAAGGCGAGGTGAGGGGGCCGGTGGCGATGACCGCCAGATCCCAGTCCGTCGGCGGCAGGCCCTGGACCTCCTCGCGCACGACGGTGATCAGCGGGTGTCTTTCGATCGCCTCGGTGACGGCATCGGAAAAGCCGTCGCGGTCGACCGCCAGCGCGCCGCCTGCCGGCACCTGGTTGCGGTCGGCGGATGCCATGATCAGCGAACCGGCAAGCCGCATTTCCGCATGGATGACGCCGACCGCATTCGCCGTCGCATCGTCGGAGCGGAAGGAGTTCGAGCAGACGAGTTCGGCAAGCCCGTCGGTCTTGTGAGCGTCCGTGCCGCGCACGCCGCGCATTTCATGCAGGATCACCGGCACGCCGGCCGATGCGATCTGCCAGGCGGCTTCGGAGCCGGCCAGCCCGCCACCGACGACATGGACGGGAGCCGGAGAGGTAGAGGAATTGTTGTTCATGGCCGGCTCATTATCACGGTGCGCGACCGACGGGAATCACAAATGGCCCAGAGCCCAAAATGGCCTGGAATCAAAAAGGCACCTGAAGAGGTGCCTTATGATACGTCCTTGGATGTCCTCATCCTGCCGACTGCAGCGGGTTCACCGCGCAGATCCGCTTACGGGAGCGGATTAACGGAAGGAACGGGCCGCGATATGGCGGATGTCATAGCGGGTCAGACCGATGTCGCTGAGAGCCTGGTTGGAAAGATTGCCAAGCTCGTTCATCGTGCGGCGGTAGCTGATCCAGTTCTTAGCGATACGGATCGGGTTCATGGTTGTTTCCTCAGATTTCATCTTTGTCCTGATGCTCTGTCGTCATCAGCGATGAACGTCTTATACATCCGCATAATAAAGAAGTGCAGTGCAAAAAATATGCGACTGCCATGCAAATGTGCAGGAGGTTGATGAATTTTGCGGCTGAGCCTGAAAAATCGGCAGCGGCTTGAGGGGTTAAATTTTTGTAAATAAAAAGAAAACGCCTCCCGGAGGGAGGCGTTTCTGGAGGTCAGTGCGTCGGTATTCGGTATGGCTTAGTAGCCGACAGCCGTGCGTGCAACGCGGCGGATGTCTGCACGGCCGATGCCGAGGTCGGAAAGTTCACGGTCGGTCATGCGGCCGAGTTCGTTGATGGTTTCGCGGTACTTGCGCCAGGTGCTGAGCTTCTGTGCGATGTTCATGATCTTGTCCCTTCAGGCTTCGCCAGCAGCCCCTGCGGCGCTGACTTCAATCTCGTGACCGGAAATATATGCTGCGCTGCGAAAAGAAAAAGCGCGCGTTTGGTATGCCACCTATGCGTTTCGCGCATTGCGAAACGATTAACCATCCAGAAGGGTGGGTAAACAATGAGCATATCCGCAGGGCTGTGCTGCGGGACAAAAAATAACGCCCACCGGGGGAGGAGGTCCGGTGGGCGTCATTTGTAATGACCGGCGACTTGGGAGGAGGAGGATCGCCAGTCCCATCGGGCCTTACGCTGGGAGGAGGAGTGCGCGGCCCGAATTCCAGTACTCGGGTAACCCCCGAGGGCAACTCGTATGTCCGTAGCGGCTGCCACCCCGCCGAACCGGAAAGATCGAAAACGGTTCCAATCAATCTCCGCGACCGCAGATATAAGAAATCACGGCGGTATTGTGCAGTGCAATATTAGAATGGATGGCATGCGGGCTTTGCATGGCTTCCATCGTTTTGCTGACTGCAGCTTATATATTAGTATTTAATAAATCACTAAGCAAGTCTTTGGCGTGGGGGCTGGCCGGATTCTTCTCGGATGTTGGGTTCTTCCAAGGTTTCTGTGAAGTGCCAAAAAAGCGTCATTTTCCCTTTGCGTGCGCTGAAACGGGTGATATAGAGACGCGCGCTCCGGAAGGCCTCTGGCCACGAGGATTTTCGACGCGGTTGGGGCGCGGGTATGGTGAAATTGGTAGACACGCCAGATTTAGGTTCTGGTGCCGCAAGGCGTGGGAGTTCAAGTCTCTCTACCCGCACCAGAACCGCCGGGAGTGCGGTCGGAGCCGCTTTCGGCTGATGACATGCGCTCCGCAAAGCCGCGGCTGGTCTCTTTGAAGTTCCGGCGATGTGCTCACTGAAACAACGGCTGTAGACGCCAGATATTTGGGCACCGCCGCCACGATATGAAGGTATGAAAATGCAGGTTACCGAAACGCTCGCTGAAGGGCTGAAGCGCGAAATCAAGGTCGTTATCCCGAAGCAGGATATGGAAGCGCAGCTCAACGTGCGCCTCGCCGACGCCAAGGACAAGGTCCGCATCAACGGTTTCCGTCCGGGCAAGGTGCCGGTCGCGCATCTGAAGAAGATGTACGGCAAGTCGATCATGGCCGACCTCGTCAACGAGATCGTCCGCGAGCGTCCGGGCCAGATCCTTTCCGAACGCGGCGAGAAGTCTGCGACCCAGCCGGCGATCGCCATGACCGAAGACGAGGCCGAAGCCGAGAAGATCCTGAATGCCCAGGCCGATTTCGAATTCACGCTCTCCTATGAAGTGATCCCGCAGATCGACCTGAAGTCGACCGACAGCATTTCGGTCGTGCGCGAAGTCGTCGAAGTCTCGGAAGACGAGGTCAACGAGCAGATCGAGAAGATCGCCGAAAGTGCCCGCACCTTCGAGACCAAGAAGGGCAAGGCCGCCGAGGGCGACCGTGTCACCATGAACTATCTCGGCAAGGTCGATGGCGAAGCCTTCGACGGCGGCGCGGCCGAGGATGCCGAACTGGTTCTCGGCTCCGGCCGTTTCATCCCGGGCTTCGAAGACCAGCTCGTCGGCGTCAAGGCCGGTGACGAGAAGCAGATCACCGTGACCTTCCCGGCCGATTATCCGGCCGCCAATCTCGCCGGCAAGGAAGCCACCTTCGACGTCACCGTCAAGGACGTCGCAGCGCCCGCCGCTCTCGAGATCAACGACGAACTCGCCGAGAAGCTCGGCATCGAATCCGTCGATCGCCTGAAGGAGATCGTCCGCGGCCAGATCGAAAGCCAGTATGGCAACGTCACCCGCCAGAAGGTCAAGCGTCAGATCCTCGACCAGCTCGACGAGATGTATCAGTTCGAAAGCCCGCAGGGCCTCGTCGACGCGGAATTCGAAAACATCTGGCGCCAGATCAACACCGACCTCTCGCAGTCCGGCAAGACCTTCGAGGATGAAGGCACGACCGAGGAAGACGCCCGCGCCGACTATCGCAAGCTCGCCGAGCGCCGCGTCCGTCTCGGCCTCGTTCTCTCCGAGATCGGCGAGAAGGGCGGCGTCGAAGTGACCGAAGAGGAAATGCAGCGCGCGCTTTACGCACAGCTCCAGCAGTTCCCGGGCCAGCAGAAGGAAATCCTCGATTTCTTCCGCAATACGCCGGGCGCCTCCGCTTCGCTGCGCGCGCCGATCTTCGAAGAAAAGGTCGTCGACAAGCTGCTCTCCGAGATCAAGGTCACCGACAAGACCGTGACCAAGGAAGAGCTGCTCGCCGAAGAGGAAGAAGGCGACGCAGCCGAGAAGCCGGCCAAGAAGAAGGCCGCTCCGAAGAAGGCTGCCGCCAAGGCCGAAGCTGCTGACGAAGGCGAAGAAGCTGCTCCGAAGAAGAAGGCTGCTCCGAAGAAGAAGGCTGCTGACGACAGCGCCGAATAAGCTTCACGCTCAAGAGATAGAAAAGCCGGGTCGGCGACGATCCGGCTTTTTTGTTGTGGCCCCCTGAGTTTCCCGCCCATGATCCGCATCGAAAACATCAGCAAGTCGAACAGTCACCGCATTCTCTATATCGAAGCCTCGGCGGCGCTGAACCGTGGCGAAAAGATCGGTCTCGTCGGCCCGAACGGTGCCGGCAAGACGACGCTGTTCCGGATGATCACCGGGCAGGACCAGCCGGACGAGGGCCAGGTCGCGACGGAAAAGAACGTCACGATCGGCTATTTCAACCAGGATGTCGGCGAGATGGCCGGCCGCAGCGCCGTTGCCGAGGTGATGGATGGGGCCGGGCCGGTGAGCATTGTCGCCGCCGAACTGCGTGAACTCGAAGCGGCAATGGTCGATCCGGACCGCATGGACGAGATGGACGAGATCATCGAGCGCTATGGCGAAGTGCAGGCGCGCTATGAGGAGCTCGACGGCTATGGTCTGGAAGGCCGTGCCCGCGAAGTTCTGGCGGGGCTGAGCTTCACGCAGGACATGATGGACGGCGATGTCGGCAAGCTGTCGGGCGGCTGGAAGATGCGCGTGGCGCTCGCCCGCATCCTGCTGATGCGCCCGGACGTCATGCTGCTCGACGAACCGTCGAACCATCTCGATCTTGAAAGCCTGATCTGGCTGGAGCAGTTCCTGAAGGGTTATGACGGCGCGCTGCTGATGACCTCGCACGACCGCGAGTTCATGAACCGCATCGTCAACAAGATCATCGAGATCGATGCCGGCTCGCTGACCACCTATTCCGGCGACTACGGCTTCTACGAACAGCAGCGGGCGCAGAACGAGAAGCAGCAGCAGGCGCAGTTCGAACGCCAGCAGGCCATGCTCGCCAAGGAGATCAAGTTCATCGAGCGTTTCAAGGCGCGCGCCAGCCATGCCGCGCAGGTGCAGAGCCGGGTGAAGAAGCTCGACAAGATCGAACGTGTCGAGCCTCCGCGCCGCCGTCAGGCGGTCGCCTTCGAGTTCCAGCCGGCGCCGCGTTCGGGCGAAGACGTGGTGAACCTCAAGGGCGTTCACAAGGCGTATGGCAGCCGCTCGATCTATGACGGGCTGGATTTCATGATCCGCCGCAAGGAGCGCTGGTGCATCATGGGCATCAACGGCGCGGGCAAATCGACACTTCTGAAGCTGGTGGCTGGTACGACCGAACCGGACGCGGGCAGCGTGACGGTCGGCGCCAGCGTCAAGATGGGTTATTTCGCCCAGCACGCCATGGACCTCCTGGATGGGGACCTCACCGTTTTCGAATGGCTGGAGGCGGAGTTTCCGCGCGCCGGGCAGGGTGCTTTGCGGACGCTTGCCGGCTGCTTCGGTTTTTCCGGCGACGACGTCGAGAAGAAATGCCGGGTCCTGTCGGGCGGCGAGAAGGCGCGGCTCGTCATGGCGGCGATGCTCTTCGACCCGCCGAACTTTCTGGTCCTCGACGAGCCGACCAACCACCTCGACCTCGACACCAAGGAAATGTTGATCAGGGCGCTCTCGGAATACGAGGGGACGATGCTGTTCGTCAGCCACGACCGGCATTTCCTCGCCGAGCTTTCCAATCGCGTGCTGGAACTGACCCCCGACGGCATCCACCGTTATGACGGCGGGTATACCGAATATGTGGAACGGACGGGTTACGAGGCGCCGGGGTTGCGGAGTTGAGCAGGGGTTAGGTGAGGGCGGCCAGGGTGCAGATAAGCGCTCCTTTGTGAGTGCTTTCGCAAGCGTCGCCCCCCACGCGCAGCCTTCTGCCGTGGTTTCAAAAAGCGGTCCGGAGAGTCCACGCACATGCGAAACCTCTCAAATGTATAAAGTAGTGGCTCCGCATGTGCGTGGCCTTCGGCGTTCTCTCGGGGCTTCCGGCCCCTACAGGTGATCATCTCGCCTCGCTGCGTGGTCTTGTTTGCGACTTCCTTTCGGGAAGTCTCACCACTTGCACGGCTCAACCGAACCTGGCCCGGCGGCCAGGGGGA